>JACCED010647058.1_pt1 | contig 14239 bp, 11 predicted proteins | sample 7455021 | NCBI WGS metagenome assembly JACCED01 (sample SAMN15323456, study PRJNA562643) | freshwater metagenome | isolation source: river surface water | place: USA:Blue River Watershed | collected 2017-08-19 | reverse complement strand
TAACCAGCTGAGGGTGGTGGAAGGTGGGTCAGGCTTTGTGCTGCGCGAAGCGCGAGGCCACAAAGTCCCAGTTCACGGTCTGTTGTACCGCCTTGAGGTAATCAGTGCGGCGGTTTTGATATTTCAGGTAGTAAGCGTGCTCCCAGACGTCGATGCCCAGCAGTGGCGTGCCTCCCGTGGACAGTGGACAGTCCTGGTTTGGGGTGGATTCAATCACGAGCTTTTTCTCGCGAGCCACCAGCCACGTCCATCCACTGCCGAAGACTTTCAGCGCTGCTGCGTGCATTTGTTCCTCGAATGACGTGAAATTCCCAAAGTTCTTGTCGATTGCTTTTGCGAGATCACCCGAGGGCGCGTTGCCCTCTTTTTTCCTGAGGGATTGCCAGAACAAGGTGTGGTTGTAGTGGCCTCCTCCATGGTTGCGGATGTCGTTTTTGACTGACTCTGGAACCGAGTTCAGGTCGCGCACCAAGTCCTCGAGGGAACGCGCTGCGAGTGAAGGTTCTTTTTCAAGCGCCTGATTGAGCTTTGCGACATAGGCGGCGTGATGCTTGTCGTGGTGCAGTTTCATCGTCTCCGCATCGATGAATGGTTCCAGCGCATCGTAGTCGTAGCCGAGGGCGGGGAGTTTGTGGACTTCCTTCGCGGCGGCTGCGGGCGCCTGAGCGCTGGATGAAACCGCTGACACCGCTAGGGCGCCGGTGAAGAGAGCGATCGATTTGAGAGCGTCACGACGTGTGATCATAGTCCGGTGGGTTTAGGCTTGGAGGGGGGGATAAAAGAACCTTGGTTTTGGAGTTTTCATTCCCCTAGCAATCGCCTCGGGGAATTGAAACCGTAGCATGATGGCGCCAAATCGGTAAGTAAAAGGCGAGCAATATCAAGTCTTCGACGAGCCGCACCCCGACTTGGCTGCCTACGTTGCCGGTTCCGAAGCATCCGCAGCTGATGTCCAGATTCCGCGCCAGTGCGCTCAGCAACGCGGCGACAAAGAGCCAGAGCAGTGCGGACCCAAGGAGGATCGCTCCGAGTCGAAGCCGGGGCACCCACAGACCGAGGGCCGCTGCGGCCTCCACCCAGGGCAGAGCGCAGGCGAGCCAGTCCGATGCCTCCCAGGACAGTATTTTATACTGGTAAATGCTTGTAAGGGTGATGCTTGGATCCTTCAACTTAAGCAGCGCCGCCGTAAGAAACACCCCGGACAGAACACTCTGGATTATGTAGATCCACGCAGGGGTGCGCTGGGGTCTGCGGGGGGCACCGCTGGATTTTTCACACTCGAGAACCGAGGCGGATTGCTTGCCTAATTCTTCGGCCATGCGGCCCAGCCTCCTTCCAAGAGTAAAATGCGGGGCGCATCAAGATCCTTGCGCAGTTTTCGCGCCACCTGGAGTGCGCGGTCGCTGCCGGTACCTTCGCCGTAAATCACGATCCGTTGCCCCCGCCACAGCGCCCGAATCGAGTCCTGCATTGTCTCGTAGGTCTCAGGTCGGATTGCCAGTGCGCCGGGCGCGTGTCCGGACTCGAAGCGTTCCTGGTTTCTGACATCCACAAAAAGAATATTCGCCGCATCAGTCTGAGCAGACTTGGGCGGAATCTGGCTAAATTCCGCGGGGGCAGCCCAGCGCAAATTCAAGCGCGCTGTGAGCACAGTCGGCACCATTGCGCAGAGCAATAGAACGGCAGCTTGTAGCAAGGCCGATTTCCACGCGCCAGCTGTCACCTGTTCCGATCCGCGCGCTGAGTCGGTGGACATCTCTGAGGCTTTGCCGGGATGTTTAGAGTGCGACGATCTGTCCGGTGCGCGCGCTTTGGTAGCACGCCAGAATGAGGGCGACTGCACGTCGCGCTTCCTCGCCCGGGATCATTGGAGCTCGCTTGTCACGGATTGCGAGCGCGAGATCCTCCACCAAACGCCTGTGGCCCTCGACGCTGATGGCCTTTGGATCCGCGGTGCCTCCGCCGATTTTGCCCCCGCCATCGTTTTTGAGAATCTCGTCGTCGCCTGGTGCAGGTTCTGCGAAATCCCAGCGGGTGATTTTGTCATTCACAATCGCAGCGGAGCCCTTGTTGCCGGTGATTTCAATCCTGAGATCGGACCCTGGGAAGCTGGAGGTCGCGGCCTCGATCACGCCCAGAGCTCCGTCTGGAAACTGCAAGGTCGCGGAGAGCGTGTCCTCAGTTTGGATCATCGGGTGAGCGAGCGTTCCGGCAAATGCGCCGACTTTCTTCGGCAAGCCCACCAGCCATTGGAGCAAGTCCACCGCGTGAATGCCTTGATTCATGAGCGCACCGCCTCCGTCCATGCGCCATGTACCCTTCCAGTTTGACGATGTATAGTATTCGTCAGAGCGCCACCACTTGATGTAGGCGCTGCACAAGCTGAGTTTGCCGAAGCGTCCTGCGTCAATCGCAGCCTTCAAGATCTGGGCGCCGTGCCCGAGTCGGTTTTGAAACACGCCGGCGATGATCGCGCCGCCTTCCCGCGCGGCAGTGAGGATTCCGTCGACGGCCTCGAGTGTGACGTCCATTGGTTTTTCGCAAAGGACGGCCTTGCCCGCTCTTAATAAGGGAATGGCGGCTTCGGCGTGGGCGCCGCTGGGCGTGGTGATGCACACGGCCTTGACCGCGGGGTCCCCGGCGATTTCCTGCAAGCTGCCGGCGGCTTTACATCCATTTTTGGTTGCGAATGCTGCACAAGCTTCAGGTGAGCGGGAGTACGCGGAGATGAGCCGCGCCTCGGGTACAAGCGAGATGGCTTTGGAATGGAACTCGGCGATCATGCCGGTTCCGATGATGGCGAATCCGATGGGCGTGTTGCTCATAAAAGCTCGAAAGGTTACCCAGAGTTTGCCGCTGGAAAAGTCCTAAAGGAGCGCCGCGCCCTCGGATGTTTTTGATGGGTTTTCAAATTTGAATCCGCCGTTCATACTGTGAGACCATCCCTATGCAAATCGATCACTCCCGCCTTCTCTCCCTTTCAAAAACGGTTGGCACCCCCTACTGGCTCTATTGCGCGAAAACCCTCCGCACGCGCATCTCGGAGATCAAGCATCTCACAGGCGACGGGATCCAGGCGCGTTTCGCGATGAAAGCCTGTCCGGCGACAAAAGTTCTGCGCGAGATGCAAAAGGCCGGCATCTGGATTGACGCCGTTTCAGGGAACGAAATCCTCCGCGCGCTGCACTCCGGTCACGCCAAGGGGCAGTTGCCCCCGAACATCCTCTACACAAGCGACGTGTTTCGTGACAATGCGTTGGAGGTGGTGATGGAGCAGGGGATTCTGCCGAACATCGGGTCGGCTGGGATGATCGATGAACTCAGCGGCGCTGGCTACTGCGGCGATGTATCCATTCGGATCAACCCGGGTTTCGGTCACGGTCACGTGAACTCTTGCGACACAGGCGGCCCGAGCTCCAAGCACGGCGTGTGGTTCCAGGACCTTGCTCAAACTGCGAGTCGTGTTGAGGCCGCGGGCATGCGCGTGGTCATGTTGCATGCGCACATTGGAAGCGGTCCGCGCTTTGAGGAGTTGCATGAAAATCTAGACCGTCTTGCGGGCGAGTTTGCATCGCTGCTGCCGATTTTTCCGCATCTCAAAGGAGTGAGTCTTGGCGGTGGTATTCCGCACAATTACCGCGACAACACGCAGCAGATCCCGCTGGATCCGCTTAAAGCGCTCTTTGCAAAATGCCGTGCAAAGCTCAGCGAGGCCGCAGGACGCGAAATCCGGGTCGAAATCGAGCCCGGACGTTATTTTGTGGCATCTGCATGTGTGCTCGTTGGGCGTGTGGCGGAGGTCAAGACCACGCAGACAAACGAAAAAGGGCAGGGGGCCACGTTCGCGATGGTCGATGCGGGGTTTGTGGACTTGGTGCGGCCTGCAATGTACGGAAGTTATCACGGGATTGAAGTAATCCCGCACGACGGCGGGCCGCGTGAGCGTCAACCCATCGTGGTGGCAGGACCGTTGTGCGAGAGCGGTGACGTGTTCACCCGCGACGACGCGGAGTTGCTGGTGCCTCGGGAGCTGCCTGTGCCAAAGTCGGGAGACCTGCTGGTGTTACGCGATGCCGGTGCATACGGATACGCCATGAGCTCCAACTACAACTCGATCGGCCGCGCGCCTCAGGTGTGGATGGAAGAAGACGGCTCGCTGGAGCTCATTTCAAGGCGCGAGAGTCTGGCCGACCTGCTGAAGGCGGAGGTGGAAGAGCCACTCAGTCTGGCGAGGTGACGCGAGGTGGAGTGCAAGCGGTTCAGCCCCTTTGCGCGGGATCTTCTGCACGCCGAGCGTAGGCTGAGCGTGCGCTGGTTTCGACTCAGGAAAGGCCTGCTCCGAGAGACATCGCTCAGAAAGAGTCTGCGACGCAAAAGCGGAAAAAAGTGTCCGCTAGAAAAGGGTCATTTGCGGGCGCTCTGCTTCCTCGGCCATGACGCTGCGCCGCCGCGTGGGACGGGCGTTGGCTGAAGAAGACTGCTCTTTCGCCTGTTCGGGCGCGCCGCCCTCCGCGCTGAGTTCCGAGCGTTCGAGATTCGCGAGGATTTGCTTGGCCCGCGAGAGAATAGGCGCGGGCAGGCCGGCTAGTCGCGCGACCTGGATGCCGTAGCTTTTGTCGGCGCCGCCGGGAATGATTTTGCGCAGGAAGATGATCTGCTCGTTCCATTCGCGGACTGCGACGTTGAAGTTTTTAACGCCTGTGCGCGTCCGGGCGAGTTCGGTGAGTTCGTGATAGTGCGTCGCAAACAAAGTGCGCGCACGGAGAATGTCGTGCAGATATTCGGCAACACTCCAAGCGATCGAGAGGCCGTCGAATGTCGAGGTTCCGCGTCCTATTTCATCGAGAATCACAAGCGAGCGGTTTGTTGCGTTGTTGGTGATGTTGGCTGTTTCGTGCATTTCAACCATGAACGTCGACTGTCCGCGCGAGAGGTCGTCATTGGCTCCGACACGTGTGAAAATGCGGTCGGCAAGCCCGACAACGGCGCTCTTCGCAGGCACCCACGAGCCGATCTGCGCCATCAACGTCAAAAGCGCGACCTGCCGGATGAACGTGGATTTGCCGGCCATGTTCGGGCCCGTCAGGATGAGCAGGGCATTTTCGTCCCCGTCCAGAAGCGTGTCGTTCGGCACGAACTTTTCCTCGACGAGCGACTGGTCCAGCACAGGGTGTCTGCCCTCGACGAATTCGAGCTGTAGCGAATCGGAGAGTTCGGGTTTGCAATAGCCGTAAAGGCGCGCCGTCTCCGCGAGCGACCCCAGCGCGTCCAAGAGGCCGATGGATCGCGCCGTCTGCTGGAGTGCCGCGGTCTCCAGAAGCACTTCCTCCCGCAGTTGCCGAAACAGATCCTCCTCAAGGGCTTTGGCTTTCTCTTCGGAGCCAATGATCTTTGATTCCAATTCCTTGAGTTGTGGCGTGATGAAGCGTTCACCGGTCGCAACGGTTTGTTTGCGCGTCCACTCCGGAGGAACGGCATCCAGGTTCGATTTGGTGACTTCAATAAAATATCCGAACACCGAGGTGAACCGGATCTTGAGGGATTTGATGCCGGTTTGCTCGATCGCTGTTTGCTGTAGTTCGGCGATCCACTTCTTCCCTTGGTTGCCCGCGTCCCGTAACTCGTCAAGGGTCTGGAGATAGCCGTCTCTGAACATGCCTCCGTCGCGCGTGGTTGAAGGGGGTTCGTCGACGAGAGCTTTTTGCAGCAAGTCGGCGAGAGCAGGCAGGGTGTGCAGGCCTTCCGCGACTTCGTGAAGAAGGCGGTCTGAGGACCCTGTACGGATATTTTTCACCGTTTCCTTGAGCTCCGGAATTTGCTCGATTGCGCCGCGCAACACCACGAGATCCCGCGCGTTGCCTCCCGCCTGCGAAAGCCGTCCCACTGTGCGTTCAATGTCACGGATGTTCCGCATGATTTCGCGCACCCTGGACAAATGATAGGAATCCTGCGTCAGCGATCCGATCGCATTCTGGCGTTCCAACAACGGGTCAAGACTGCAGAGCGGATGGAGAATCCATTCCCGCAGTCTGCGTGCGCCCATCGGGGTTGAAGTGCGGTCGAGCGCGCTCAGAAGACTCGTGTTGCGGCCACCACCGCGCGATTCCACGAGCTCAAGGTTCGCCTGTGTCGTGGAATCCAGCAGCATGTACTGCGCGCGATGATAAGTGGAGAGCTTTGAAACGTGGCCAAGGGTCCGACGCAGTTCATGTCTGAGGTAGTGCACGATTGCACCGGCTGCGCAGACGCCCAGCGGAATTTCTTCGCACCCGAAACCATGGAGTGATTGGACACCGAACTGCTCCCGCAGCGTGTGGTAGGCCTGGTCGTGCAGGAACGCGTAATCGTCTTTGCTCACCAGTCCCTTTAGGGATTCGAATTCATGCCGGGCAGATTCGGCTATGAGGATTTCACTGGGTTGCACCCTTGCAAGTTCGTCGTGGAGCTCGCGTGAATTTGAGAGCTGGGTGAGGCGGAATTCACCTGTTGAGAGATCAATGAATGCAAAGCCGTAGCCGTGCTTCGCGTCGGGGTGGATGGCCGCAAGGAAGTTGTTTCTTGACGAATCCAGCATTTGCATGTCGCTCACTGTCCCGGGCGACACGATGTGGGTCACCTCACGCTGCACGATTTTACCCGGCTGTGGCTCGGAGGTTTGATCGCAGATCGCCACGCGTCTGCCCGCGTTCACCAGCTTGGCGATGTATCCCTCCGCGGCGTGAAACGGCATCCCGCACATGGGCGTTCCATTGCGCTGGGTGAGCGCGACGTTCAAGATCGGGGCGGCGACTTTCGCATCCTCGAAGAACATCTCGTAAAAGTCGCCCAGCCTGAAAAGCAGGATGGTGTCCTCGGGCAGCGAACGGCGAATTCCCATGTACTGGGTCATCATCGGGGTCGTGGTCGTTGCCATGGCTTGCTGTTTCTAGTGGCGCGCAGTTAAATCGCGGCGTGCGCTGATTGGCTCGGTGCGTCCAGGTTTCGTACTGGATGTTGCGCTCAAATCAAGTGGCCCATCTTGATGCGTTTGGTGGCCAGGTACGATTCGTTGTGCGGGTTGGGCTCCGAGCGGATCGGGACGCGTTCCACAATCTCCAATCCGTACCCCTCCAGCCCGATGACTTTCTTGGGGTTGTTCGTCATGAAGCGCATTTTCCGGACTCCCAAATCGAAGAGGATCTGGGCGCCCACCCCGTAGTCGCGCAGCTCCGCTGGAAAGCCGAGCTGCAGGTTGGCTTCAACGGTGTCGAGGCCCTTTTCCTGGAGTTTGTATGCGTGGATTTTCGCAGGAAGTCCGATGCCACGCCCCTCGTGCTGTCGCATGTAAAGGACGACGCCGCACCCGCTCGACTCAATCATTTCCATGGCAGCGTGCAGCTGGGATCCGCAGTCGCACCGGCGTGAACCGAACACATCTCCAGTCAGGCATTCACTGTGCACGCGCACCAATGGGGCTTCGACGGAACTCAGTTCGCCTTTTACGAGAGCGAGGTGATGAACGCCGTCGATAGTGCTCCTGTAGAGGTGTAGTTGGAATTGCCCGAAGTCAGTCGGCAGCTGGATCTCCTGTTCTCGTTCGACCAGCTTTTCGCGGGTGCGCCGGTAGGCGATCAAGTCGGCGATGCTGCACATTTTCAAGTGATGTTGTTCCTTGAATTTGATGAGCTCTGGCAGCCGCGCCATGGTGCCGTCCGGATTAAGAATTTCGCACAACACGCCGGTTGGGTCGAGCCCGGCGAGGCGTGCAAGATCCACGGACGCTTCGGTGTGGCCTGCGCGGCGTAGTACACCGCCGCTTTTGGCGCGCAGTGGGAAGATGTGGCCGGGTTGCACAAGGTCGGATGGAGAAGCCTTTGGATCTGCGAGAATGGCGATGGTTTTCGAGCGGTCCTGCGCCGAGATACCCGTGGAAATTCCGTGGGTCGCATCCACCGAGACCGTGAAGTCGGTGCGGAAGCTTTCCCTGTTGTCACTGACCATGCGTTGCAAGCCGAGTTGCTCGGCCCTTTCCTCAGTGACTGGTGCGCAGATGAGGCCGCGACCATGCGTTGCCATGAAGTTGACCGTTTCTGGCGAGACCATTTGAGCGGCAAGGACCAGGTCACCCTCGTTTTCGCGGTCGGCATCGTCGGTGACGATTACGAGCTTTCCTTGTCGAATATCCGCAAGGATTTCGTCAATGGGATCAAAGGGTGAGGTAGCGTCCATCCTTAAAGTATCGTTGCGTTGGGGGCGGGGCTCAAGGGGAGAAGCACATCTTTCACGCCGGATACGCAGCCTGCGTGGATTTACTCCGCTGCCTTGAGTACGGCGAGCAAGTCGAGTTCACGAATCCTTCTGTAGATTAGGGTGAAGGATATTCCGGTGGAGGTGATGACGATCGCGGCGGCTGTGGTAAAAGTCTGGGAAGTAAGCACCAGCGGGAGCCGGACGCTCTCTGTGTTCACGCTTCCGATGATGATCGCGGTCAAACCGCTGCCCAGCAGCATCCCGGAGGGCAGGGCCAGGAGTGTCAGCAGCAGAAGCTCCCCGAGCAGGATCACCGCAACTTCGCCTCCCGTGAATCCAAGAATGCGCAGCGTGGCGAGGTCCCGTGTGCGCTCCGAGAGTGAGATCCTCGCGCTGTTGTAAACCACCCCGAACGACACCACCACGGCGAAGGAGAAATAGAGCACCTGCAGAAGGTTGATGCTTTCAGCCGTCGTCTTTCGAAAACTCAGGCGCGTGGCTTCCTTGAGCCGGAGTGCGGAGATCGCGGGGGTGTTTTTTACTTTTTCGAAGAATGCAGCCCATTGAGATGTGTCGATGGAAAGATGGCTTCCGCTCAGCGAATGTCCTTCCTTCAGCAGGCGTTGAAGTTCGAATTCGTCGATGTAGGCGGATAATCCTGCGTAGTCCGTTACGAGATCGTGCAGTTTGATTTCGAAAGACGGTCTTTTTCCGTCGAGAACCTCTACCTTGAGCGTGTCGCCGGGTTTGGCGTGCAGCAGCTCCGCGAGCTTCGCCGAGGCCACCAGGCCTGACGGGGGGACGGATACGGGCTTGCCCGTGGAGTCGAGCGGGCGGCTGAGACTCCCCTGGGTGGTGAGGCCTGTGAGCGCCAGGCGGCGCGAAGCGTTCCCGAAGCGGATCCGTACCGGCACGGTTCGGAATGGCTCGCTCTTGAGCACGCCCGGCATGCGGGCGAGGTCCGAGCTGCTTTGTGCGGAGCCAGGCTCTCGGAGGCTTACCGACGCGTTCTGGCGTTGGGCCACATCCCATTCGAAGGAGAGCAAATGGTCGACGCCGTCCCTCATGGCGCCGGGAAGAATGGGGATGCCGCTCGCCAGCGCCAGTCCGAGCGCGGTGAAAGCCGCCTGCCAGGGTCTGCGCTCAAGGTTGCGCAGGGCTATGCGCAGTGGAAGGCTGATGTGCTTTTGCACGCCCATGCGTTCAACAAGGGATGCTTGGAAAGAGGCGGGCGGTTCGGGGCGCATCGCCTGTGCGGGCGGCAGGCGCATCGCGTGCAGCACCGCGCCAAGCGCCCCGGCAAACGCTCCGATGGCGCTCACGAAAAACGCGACGCCGACGGCATCCCAGTCGGGTAAAAAATCGAGGCTCGGGAATTTGAAAAAACGGTGGTAGAGGTAGACGAACTTGCTCCCGAGCACGAGCCCGCCGACGGTGCCGAGAACTCCGCCCAGCACAACCATGCACAGGGCGAACTTCGCGTAGTGCACACCGACCTCGAACGTGGAGTAACCGAACGCCTTCAACTGCGCGATCTGTTCGCGCTGCATGCGGACCAAGCGCGTCAGCACGGCGCTGCTCATGAATGCTGCAACGCTCAGGAAGGCGATGGGAAAAACCACAGCAAGCGCGGCAAGCACCTGAAGTTCGTCCGTGAGCCGCCGCGCCGAGGGGTGCTCGCCGAGACCGAATGCTCCAAGCCCGCCGTAAGGCGCGAGCTCGGAGTCCAGAAGGCGCTCGATTTCCGCTGGGTTCTCATCCGGACCGGTGGAAACACACACGTTGTTAAATGCGCCCTCCAGTTCCAGCGCCGTCGACAGCTCTCGCTCCGGCATCCAAAAGATGCCGAAGCGCTGTGGATCGGGCAGCGTCTCGCCTGCGCGCGCCTCAAAAACGAATTCGGGTGAAAGAGCGATGCCCGTCACGGTGAGCGTCTCGCGTTTTCCGCGGATGGTCGCGTTGAGCGTCTCTCCGGGCCGCAAGTTTCGCGCGGACGCGAAAGCCTCGGAGACCAAAACCTCGCCCCGTCTTCCAGGCTCGGGGGCCCTGCCCACCCGAAGATACGGCTGCATCAGGCGCGGTTGCCGCTCGTCGGGAAGTGAAAGGATCAGTCCGTCGGAGGGTTCGATGACGCCGGGCAAGTCGAGAACCACGGCGCCCTTGACTCGAGTTTCAACTTCGGTGACACCAGGCAGGGCCCTGATGCGCTCGCCTGTCGCTTTCGGCGCGCGGCGCAGGTCCGCGAAAACATGGGCCATGCGGTTTGATTGATAGTATCTGTCGCGGCATGTGGTGAGAGAAAAAATCAGGCTGCGCGAAAGAATCATCATCGCGAGTCCGCACGCCATCACCAGGCCGACCGCGAGCACCTGGCCCTTGATGGCGCTTAGATCCCTGAAAAGTTTTCGATCAAGTGAGGAAAGCATTCGCGTGGTTGTTTTCCCGAACGATTCTGGATTGATGACATCGCGCCTTCACCATGCGAGGGACGAGGCCGGAAGCCGCGTTGCGTTGGTAATTTCGCGAACGATGCGCCCGTCAGAGAGGTGCAGCACGCGGTCGGCCATTTGGCCGATGGTGGCGTTGTGTGTGATGATAACGGTGAGCGCGCCCATCTCCCGGTTCACGCGAGCGATGGCCTCCAAGACAGTGATCCCGGTGCGGATATCCAGCGCTCCAGTTGGTTCGTCGCACAGCAGAACGTCGGGTTTTTTTGCGATCGCCCGGGCGATTGCGACGCGTTGCTGCTGCCCCCCCGAGAGTTGGCTCGGAAAATGGTCCATGCGATCCTCTAATCCGACGAGTTGCAGCGCCGTTTCGGGCGTCATGGGCTGGATTGCGATTTCCGTGATGAGTTTCACGTTTTCCCGGGCGGTCAAGCTCGGGATCAGGTTGTAGAGCTGGAAGACGAAGCCGACGTTTTTGCGCCTGAACAACGTGAGCTCCGTTTCGCTGGCGGTGGCCAGGTTCAGTGCGTCGTAATGCAGCGAGCCCGAAGTGGGCAAATCGAGGGCGCCGAGATGGTTGAGGAGCGTTGATTTGCCGCTGCCAGACGGGCCCAGCAACACAACGAGTTCTCCCGAATACAGGTTCAGATCCACGCCGGAAAGCGCGTGTACGGCGGTTTCGCCGGTGCCGTAGCTTTTCGTGAGACCCCGCGCGCGAAAGATGGCGCGGCGTCCAGATTGCTCGATCAAGGAGTCCAGTTCGGCGTCGCGCGCTTTGGTTGATGGCTCCGCCGGATCTGGAGTCTTGGAGGTCACGTCTGCGCTTTGTACCGCTGCATGCGGGTTGGCTAAACCGCGAGAGAGCGCAGGAAGTTGGCGAAAAAGTCTGCTCCGGCCTCGAGTTCGTGAATGGAAATCCATTCGTCTTTGGTGTGGGCCTGCGCGATGGAGCCGGGTCCCATCGCGATAGCGGGGCTGCCCTTTTTGGCAAAGGCTGCCGCGTCGCAGAACCACGGGGCGCCAACGGGTTTCGCCCCCAGCGTGCCTAGCTTCTGGAGCAGGGGATGGTTTGGGTCGGTGAAAAGAGGGTCGGCCTTCGCGACCGTGATTTCCAGATCCGGATGAATCGCCATGAGGCGCGCGAAAAGCTCCGATTCAAACTCCGCCGTCTGCGTGGGAACGGTTCGGACGTCCACGGTGGCCTTGCAATGATCGGGAACCACATTGGTTTTACTGCCGCCGTTGATGGTGCCGATACTGATCGTAGACGAGCCCAGGATCGGGTGAGTGAAGCTCTGGAGCCACGGTTCCACGTGGTCGCGAATGTGGCTGAGGACCTCAAGCATCGGGTGGATGGCGTTTTTGCCGAGGCGCGGGTTGGCTGCGTGGACCGCCACGCCGCTTGTTGAGAGAGTCAGAAACATGCTGCCCTTGTGGGTGTGCACAAAATCGAGTTGGGTGGGCTCGCCGGCGATCACAAGATCGAATTGCTCCTTTGCGGCGAGGGCGTGCGCGCCATGCTGGCCGGCCTCTTCGCCTGCCAGTCCGGCGAACCAGATTTCATGCGAGAGGTGCGGCAGGAGGTCTCGCACTGCATGCAAACCGGCCAGCATCGCGGACATCGGGCCTTTGGTGTCGCTCGCCCCGCGGCCCCAGATCCGGCCTTCCCTGATCTCGCCGCCAAAGGGGTCAATTGACATGCCTGCGACGGACACCGTGTCGGTGTGCGGAGCGAAAAGCAGTCTGGGTTTGTTTGGTCGGTCTGCGGGGAATTTGGCGACAATGTTGGGCCGCCCGGGCAGCACCTCTTGGAGTTCGGCGCGTGCGCCGGGGAATTCTCCGGAGATCCAGTTGCAAAGCCACTGCGCGCAGCGAGCTTCGCCGACCTTCGAGGTGCCGGGGTTGTCCTCCGGATTAACGCTCGGGGTGCGGACCAACTGCTGGCAAAGATAAGTGGCAAGCCGTCCTTCCAGCGGTTTGAACCCTTGTGGGGTGTCTTGCGGCGTGGCCATGAGGGTTATTGTGTTTTTTGAGATTCCAGAAACCAGTCCACGAATTTCGGGATGCCTTGGGCGATCTGGGTGTGCGGGCGATAGTTGAGCAGGTCTCGGGCCTTCGAGATGTCCGCATAGGTGAGCGGCACGTCTCCCGGTTGATCGGGGAGCTTTTCAATTACCGCTCTTTTGCCCAGAGCCGACTCGATGGAGGCGATCAGTTCCGCGAGGGTCGTAGTCTGGCTTTCGCCAAGATTAAACACGTCGCACATCGGGCCGTCGTAGTCGAAGCAGGCCAGAATCCCCTGCAGGATGTCGTCGATGTAAGTGTAGTCCCGACGGGTGCTTCCGTCGCCGAATTGCTGGATGCTCCGGCCCTCGTGGATGGCACGGGTGAACGAATGGATCGCCAGATCAGGCCGCTGGCGCGGGCCGTACACGGTGAAAAACCGCAGACTGATGCATCGCATCCCGTAAAGGTGCGAAAAGTTTGAACAGAGCTGCTCGGCGGCGAGTTTGGTCGCCGCGTAAGGAGAGATGGTCTGGTTGAGGCACATGTCCTCCCTGAAGGGCGCGGTTTTGAGCGTGCCGTAAACCGAAGAGCTCGATGCCGAGATGAAACGCGGGACGCCAGCGAGGCGGGCGGCTTCCAAGAGGTTGAAAGTCCCTTTGATGTTGGTGTCGATGTACAACTCGGGCTCCCGGATGGAGGGACGGACCCCCGCGCGGGCGGCCAGATGGAGGATGGCGTCAGGCTTGCAGGACTTTACGATTTGAACGACCGCCCCGGCATTGCGAATGTCAGCCTCCTCGACACGGGCTTTTCCGAGGAGCGACTGGATGTTGCTTCGTTTGATCGCAGGTTCATAAAAGGAGTTGAAGTCGTCCAGAATTGTGACGCTGTTGCCTTGGGACAGGAGATGCTCGGCCGCATGCGAACCGATAAAACCCGCGCCGCCAGTAATGAGAACCTCCATCCTGCGACCTTAAGGGAGCGTGGATTTGGGTCGCAAGGGGGAAGTCTTTGGATAGTTTCGCACCGACAGCGGAACCCGATTGACAACAAGGGGCGGCTGGTGCGAAAGACGGTGTGAGAGGAAGACGAAAAATGTCTGAAAATTTACCGAACCCACCAGCCAGTTCGAAGCCTGATCCAATCCAGATTACGCTCCCTCCTCGTTCCGCGACCGCGAGGCCCGGTTCTGTCAAGTTATCGCCAGGCGCGCCGGTGGCTCTGGGAGCAGCTCCTGTGAAGCAGGATACTGTCCGCCTGATGGCGACTCCTGGTGTACCCACCGCGGTCACTCCCCCGGCGGTTTCAGTGACGGTTCCGCCGCCTGCCGCGCGCCCAGTGATGGCCGTCGCGCCCTCTGCAATCCCCGTTCCCCCCGCAGTGGGAGCAGCGAAGCCCGCTTTGCCCGCGGCCCCCGCGGCTCCGGCGATGCCCGCGCCTCCTGCGGTGGGAGCAGCGAAGCCCGCTTTGCCCGCGGCCCCCGCGGCTCCAGCGATGCCCGCGCCTCCTGCGGTGGGAGCAGCGAAGCCCGCTTTGCCCGCGGCCCCCGCGGCTCC
>JACCED010289543.1_pt1 | contig 14241 bp, 10 predicted proteins | sample 7455021 | NCBI WGS metagenome assembly JACCED01 (sample SAMN15323456, study PRJNA562643) | freshwater metagenome | isolation source: river surface water | place: USA:Blue River Watershed | collected 2017-08-19 | reverse complement strand
GCTGCCGGTCGCGGGCATGCCGATCCGTTCGCAATGGCATGTGGTCCACCCCCGCGCCAAGCAGATGTCGCCGATCGCAAGGGAGTTTCGCGAGCACCTGCTGGCGCAGGCCAAAAGCTGGCCGATCGACTGAAGACACGTCCCCGTCCGGTCCCATGGGCAAGCTATCAATATAAGAATAAATCTATATATAAGTTTTTTAAAATCGATTTTACTTGATGACCGGAGGTCCCTAGCATCCGCACTCGACACTTTCAACGAAAGGAACCAACGTGCAAAACTTGCTGGACCCTGCCATCCTGTTTTTCGTCTTCGGCGTCTGCGCGGGCATGCTCCGCTCCAACCTCGAAGTCCCCGCCGCCATCGCCAAGTTCTTGTCCCTGTACCTGCTCATGGCGCTGGGGCTCAAGGGCGGCTTTGCCCTGGCCAAATCGGGCCTGACGGTCGACGTGGCTCTGAGCCTGTCGGCCGCCATCGCCATGGCCTTCATCGTGCCGGCCATGGGCTATGCCTTCCTCAAGAACCGCATCTCGCGCTACGACGCGGCCGCCGTGGCGGCCTCGTACGGATCGGTCAGCGCGGTGACCTTCGTGACGGCGATGCAGTACCTGGAAAACACCGGACTGAATTTTGGTGGACACATGGCGGTGGCCATGGTCGTGATGGAGTCGCCGGCCATCATCATGGCGGTGCTGCTGGCCAATGCCTTGCGCCACGCCAGCACCGCCTCGGCTTCGGTGGTGGTCTCTGGCAACGGCACGGCGGCCCTTGGCGCAGGCGGCCCGGGGGGCCGCACCGGGCCCTCGATCGGCAAGATCCTGCACGAGTCCTTCACCGATGGCGCACACCTGCTGCTGCTCGGGGCCATGGCCGTGGGCTACATCAGCGGCGAGTCGGGCAAGGCGGTGATGCAGCCCTTCTCGGGCGACCTGTTCAAGGGCATGCTGGCCTTCTTCCTGCTGGACATGGGCCTGCTGGTGGCCCGCAACTTCAGTGAGGCGCGCAAGGCCTCGCCGGTGCTGATTGCCTATGCCGTGGTCGGGCCGGTGGTGCACGCCGGGCTGGCCCTGGCGCTGGCCTGGCTGCTGGGCCTGCCGGTGGCCGATGCCGCTTTGCTGATGGTGCTCTCGGCCAGCGCGTCCTACATCGTGGTGCCTGCGGTGCTGCGCTACGCCATTCCCGAGGCCAATCCGGCCCTGTATTTCGGACTGAGCCTGGGGGTCACTTTCCCGATCAACATCCTGATCGGCATCCCGGTCTACACTGCGATAGCACAACATGTGCTGCATTGAAGGGCCATGCCCTTGAGGCCCATCGGCCGAACACCACAGGAAGCTTGACCATGACTTCATCAAACCGCCGCTCTCGCAACATCACCGAGGGCGTGGCCCGTGCACCCAACCGGTCCATGTATTACGGCATGGGCTACCAAGCTTCTGACTTCGGCAAACCCATGATCGGGGTGGCCAATGGCCACTCCACCATCACGCCCTGCAATTCAGGCCTGCAGCGCCTGGCCGACGCCGCGGTCGAGTCTCTGCGCGCCGCAGGGGCGAATCCGCAGATCTTCGGCACCCCCACCATTTCCGACGGCATGGCCATGGGGACCGAGGGCATGAAGTACTCGCTCGTTTCGCGCGAGGTGATCGCCGACTGCGTCGAAACCTGCGTCGGTGGCCAGTGGATGGACGGCGTGATGGTGATCGGGGGCTGCGACAAGAACATGCCCGGCGGCATGATGGGCATGCTGCGCGCCAACGTGCCTTCGGTCTACATCTACGGCGGCACCATCCTGCCGGGCGAATACAAGGGCCAGCAGCTCAACATCGTCAGCGTCTTTGAAGCCGTGGGCCAGTTCAGCGCCGGCAAGATGAGCGAGCAGGACTTCTGCGAGATCGAGCGCCGCGCCATCCCGGGCAGCGGTTCCTGTGGCGGCATGTACACCGCCAATACCATGAGCTCGTCCTTCGAGGCCCTGGGCATGAGCCTGCCCTACTCCTCCACCATGGCCAACGTCGAGGACGAGGTGCTCGACAACGTGCTCCGCGCCGCCCAGGTGCTGGTGAAGGCGGTTGAAAAAGACATCAAGCCGCGCGACATCGTCACCCGCGAGTCGATCGAGAACGCGGTGGCGATCATCATGGCCCTGGGCGGTTCGACCAACGCGGTCCTGCACTACCTGGCGATTGCCCACTGCGCCGGGGTGGAATGGACCATCGACGATTTCGAGCGCATGCGCCAGAAGATCCCGGTCATCTGCAACCTCAAGCCCAGTGGAAAATACATGGCCATTGACCTGCACCGGGCCGGGGGCATCCCGGCCGTGATGAAGGTCCTGTTCGAAGCCGGTCTGTTGCACGGCGGCTGCATGACCATCACCGGCAAGACCGTGGCCGAGATCCTGGCCGAAGTGCCCCCGCTGCGCAGCGACCAAGACGTGATCCTGCCGATCGAGCGGGCGCTCTACAAGCAGGGCCACCTGGCCATCCTCAAGGGCAACCTCAGCCCCGAGGGCAGTGTGGCCAAGATCACCGGCCTGAAGAACCCGGTCATCACCGGCAAGGCGCGCGTTTTCGACGACGAGCAGTCCGCGCTGGCCGCCATCATGGAAGGCCGCATCCACCCCGGCGACGTGATGGTGCTGCGCTACCTGGGCCCCAAGGGCGGACCGGGCATGCCGGAAATGCTGGCGCCCACCAGCGCCCTGATCGGCCAGGGCCTGGGCGAGAGCGTGGGCCTGATCACCGACGGTCGTTTCTCAGGAGCCACCTGGGGCATGGTGGTTGGCCACGTTGCGCCCGAGGCCTTCGAGGGCGGCGTCATCGCCCTGGTGCACGAGGGCGACTCGATCACCATCGATGCCCACCAGCTGCTGCTGCAGCTCAATGTGCCTGAGGATGAGATCGCACGCCGCCAGGCGGCCTGGAAGCGCCCAGCGCCCCGCTACACCCGGGGCGTGCTGGCCAAGTTCTCGCGCAACGCCGCCAGCGCCAGCCGAGGCGCGGTGCTCGACAGCTGACCGGGCGCGGCCGGCGCTGCACGGGCCGGCCGCATGCGGCCGCTCGGTACAATCCTGGCCTTCGACAGGCGCGCGGCCGCACAGGCCGCGACGCCTCAACCACAAGGATTTTCCATGAGCCTCAAATGCGGCATCGTGGGCCTGCCCAACGTGGGCAAGTCCACCCTGTTCAACGCCCTGACCAAAGCCGGCATCGCGGCCGAGAACTACCCCTTTTGCACCATCGAGCCCAACACCGGCGTGGTCGAAGTGCCGGACCCGCGCCTGCAGGAGCTGGCCCAGATCATCTCGCCCGAGCGCATCGTGCCGGCCATCGTCGAGTTTGTGGACATCGCCGGCCTGGTGGCGGGCGCCTCCAAAGGCGAGGGCCTGGGCAACCAGTTCCTGGCCCACATCCGCGAGACCGACGCCATCGTCAATGTGGTGCGCTGCTTTGAAGACCCGAACGTGATCCATGTGGCCGGCAAGGTCGATCCGATCGCCGACATCGAGGTCATCCAGACCGAGCTGTGTCTGGCCGACATGGGCACCGTGGAAAAAGCCCTGCAGCGCTACACCAAGGCCGCCAAGAGCGGCAACGACAAGGCAGCCACCGCGCTGGTGCAGCTGCTCACCAAGGTGCAGGCCGTGCTCGACCAGGGCAAGCCGGTGCGCACGCTCGAGCTGTCCGACCAGGAGCGCGCCTTGCTCAAGCCGCTGTGCCTGATCACCGCCAAGCGCGCCATGTTCGTGGGCAATGTCAGCGAAGACGGTTTCGAAAACAACCCGCTGCTCGAGCGCCTGAAGGAATACGCCGCCGGACAGAATGCGCCGGTGGTGGCCATCTGCGCCAAGATGGAAGCCGACATGGCCGAGATGAGCGACGAAGACAAGGCGCTGTTCCTCGAGGAAATGGGCCAGACCGAACCCGGCCTCAACCGCCTGATCCGCGCGGCCTTCAAGCTGCTGGGCCTGCAGACCTACTTCACCGCCGGTGTGAAGGAAGTGCGCGCCTGGACCATCCGCATTGGGGACACGGCCCCGCAAGCAGCGGGCGTGATCCATGGCGACTTCGAGCGCGGCTTCATCCGCGCCCAGACCATCGCCTACGAGGACTACATCGCCCTCAAGGGCGAGCAGGGCGCCAAGGATGCGGGCAAGATGCGCGCCGAAGGCAAGGAATACGTCGTCAAGGACGGCGACGTGATGAACTTCCTGTTCAACGTCTGAGGGCCGCCCGCGCGCCCACGAAAAAGCCGCTTAGAAAAGCGGCTTTTTTCTGTGCTTCAGTGCCTGCTGCGCCAACCATCGAGCCGGCTGCGCGGCCCCCGGTGCCCCAGGTAGGTGGGCGCCACGCCAGACAGGGCCGCAGGCGCGATGCCCAGCGCCTGCAGACCCGGAAGCTGCCCACTGGCCACGTTGTCGACCTTCATCGAGTTGAGGTTGTCGCGGCTCATCAGGGGCTCGCCGGGCAGCATTTCCATGGCCAGGGCCTGCAGCCAGCCGACCCAGCGCGGCAGCGGGAACACCGGACGGCCTCGGCCTTGCCGGACACCGGCCCACTGGCCCGAGCGTTGGACCAACTCGCCAAGGGTGAAAGTCTCAGGGCCGCAGGCCTCGTAGGTGGCGCCCACGGTCTGTGGGTCCTGCAGGCAGCGCACGACGGCGCGTGCCACATCGGCCACCCACACGGGTTGAAAGCGTGTGCCACTGCCCGCCAGCGGCACACAAGGGGCGATCTGCTGCAGGTCGGCAAACAGGTTGAGGAATTTGTCCTCAGCGCCAAAGATCACACTCGGGCGCAGCACCGTGAGCGCCAGGCCCTGGCCCTGCAGCACGGTCTCGCCACGCGCCTTGCTGCGCTGGTACATCGAGGGGCCCTGCAGGTCGGCGCCCAATGCGCTCACATGCACCAGCCGCGCCACCCCGGCCTGGCGCATGGCCGCCGCGATGCGCTGGGGCAAGTGCACATGCATCTGTTCAAAGCGCGCTTCATCGCCATGCAGCACGGCGATCAGGTTGACCACGGCCGCATGGCCGGCGACCAGCGCCGCCAGCGCGGCATCGTCGTGCACATCGGCCTCGATGACCGTGAGGCCGGGCAGGGTCTGCACGCTGGCGGCGTTTCTGGCGCGGCGCGTGGGCACGGTGACGCGGTAACCCGCGCGCACCAATTGTTCACAGACATGGCGGCCAACGAACCCGCTGCCGCCGAGGACAAGGACAGGGCTGTTTTTCATGGCCGAGATTGTGGCGCAGTTCAGGCCACGGCGTGGCAGGCGATCCGGATGCCCTTGAAGTCGCGCAGTGCGGGCCGTTCCTGCTTGCAGAGGTCGGTGGCTTGCGGGCAGCGCGGGTGGAAGCTGCAGCCGCTGGGTGGGTTGAGCGGGTTGGGCACCTCGCCCTGCACCGGCGTGCGGGCACGGCCGGTGTCGTGCATTTTGGGGATGGCGTCCAGCAGCATGCGGGTGTAGGGGTGCTGCGGCTGGGCAAACAGGGTGTGCTTGTCGGCCAGCTCCACCAGGCGGCCGAGGTACATCACACCCACCTGATCGCTCACGTGGCGGACCACCGCCAGGTTGTGGCTGATGAACAGATAGGTCAGGCCGCGCTCGCGCTGCAGCTCTTTCATGATGTTGAGCACCTGGGCCTGCACGCTCACGTCCAGCGCCGAGGTGGGTTCGTCACACACCAGAAATTCCGGCGCGGTGGCCAGGGCGCGGGCGATCGAGATGCGCTGGCGCTGGCCGCCCGAGAACTGGTGCGGGTACTTGACCATGTCCTGCGCCGCCAGACCGACCGACTGCAGCAGCTCGGCCACCCGGGCCTTGAGCATGTCCTTGTCGGTGACCAGGCCGTGCTCGCGCAGCGGTTCGCCGATGATGGCTTCGACCGTCCAGCGCGGGTTGAGGCTGGCATACGGGTCCTGGAAGATCATCTGGATGCGCTGACGAATCTCGCGCGATTGCTTGGAGCGGTAGGCCGCGTGCGCGTCTTGCCCGTCAAAGCTCAGGCCGCCACGCGTGGGCTCGTAAAGCCCCACCAGCAGGCGAGCCACCGTGCTCTTGCCACAACCGGACTCGCCCACCAGGGCCAGGGTTTTGCCCCTTTCAATCTCGAAGCTCACGCCGTCGACCGCATGCAGCAGCTGACGGGGCTTGCCTTCGATCACACGGTAGAGCCAAGGGGGCGAGACATCGAAGGTCTTGGCCAGATCTCGGGCCACGACCAGGGGCATCGGTTTGCTCATGCGGCCTCCCCGGCGTGCAGCCAGCAGGCGGCGCGGGTGGCCCCCGCCTGCATCAACTCGGGCCGTTCGGCCAGACAACGTGCATGCACCCGCGTGCAGCGCGGGTTGAAGGCGCAGCCCGGCGGTATGGCGTTCAGCCGGGGCATGGCGCCGTCGATCTGGGCCAGCCGTTCACGGTCGCTGTCCATGTCGGGGATCGAGGCCATCAGGCCGGCGGTGTAGGGGTGGGCCGGGTGGTTGATGACCTCGTGCACCGGACCGATTTCGGCGATGCGGCCGGCATACATCACGGCCACCCGGTCGCAGGTTTCAGCGATCACACCCATGTCGTGGGTGATCAGCATGACCGCCGCGCCGCGCTCCTTGCAGATGCGCTTGAGCAGGCCGATGATCTGCGCCTGGATCGAGACATCGAGCGCAGTGGTGGGCTCGTCGGCGACGATCAGCTGCGGCTCGGCCGCCAGCGCCAGGGCGATCACCACCCGCTGGCGCATGCCGCCGGAAAATTGGTGCGGGTAGTGGTCGATGCGCTGCTCGGCCGCCGGGATGCCGGTGTCCGCCAGCAGCTGGATGGCGCGCTGGCGGGCCTCGGCGGCGCTGACCGGCAGGTGGGCCAGGATGGTTTCGGTGAGCTGGCGACCGACCGAATACAGCGGGTTGAGCGAGGTCAGCGGGTCCTGGAAGATGGCGCCGATCTGGCGGCCACGGATGTGGCGCATCTGGTCGGCGCTCAAGTGGTCGATGCGCTGACCCTGTAACAGGATCTGGCCGCTGGCCACGCGGCCTGGGGGTTCGAGCAGACCGATGATCGATGCACCGGTGAGCGACTTGCCCGCACCCGATTCACCCACCACACCCAGAATTTCTCCGGGCGCGATGTCAAAGGAGATCTGGTCCAGCGCCCTCAGGGTGCCGTGGCGGCTGGGGAATTCCACCACCAGGTTTTGAACTTGCAGCAGACTCATCGCAGCCTCGGATTGAGCGCATCGCGCAACCAGTCGCCCAGCAGATTCACCGACAGGGCGATCAGCACCAGCATCAGGCCCGGGAAGATGGTGATCCACCATTCGCCGGAGAACAGGTAGTCGTTGCCCACGCGGATCAGGGTGCCCAGCGAGGGCGAGGTGGGGGGCACCCCGACGCCCAGAAAGGACAGCGTGGCTTCGGTCAGGATGGCGGTGGCCACCTGGATGGTGGCCAGCACCAGCACCGGCCCCAGCACATTGGGCAACACGTGGCGCAGCATGATGCGCCAGGGCGCCACGCCGGTGACGCGGGCTGCCTGCACGTATTCCTTGTGGCGCTCGACCAGGGTGGAGCCACGCACTGTGCGGGCGTACTGCACCCAGCCGGTGAGCGAAATGGAAAGGATCAGCACACCAAAGGCCAGGCCTTCGTGCGCATCCGGGAACAGCGCCCGGCCCACCCCGGCAATCAGCAGCGCCACCAAAATCGCGGGGAAGGACAGCATGACATCGCACAGGCGCATGAGCAGCGTGTCGATCCAGCCGCCGCGAAAGCCGGCCAGCAGCCCCAGGCCCACACCCACGAGTACCGACAGGATGACCGACGCCACCCCGACCACCAGAGAAATGCGTGCGCCGTAGATCAGTGCCGAGAGAATGTCGCGGCCCTGGTCATCGGTGCCCAGCAGGTATTTGGTTTGGCCGCCTTCCAGCCAGGCCGGTGGCAGGCGGCCGTCACTGAGTTCGAGCAAGGCCAGGTCAAAAGGGTTGGTGGGCGCGACCCAGCCGGCAAACACCGCGCAGAAAACGCAGATGAAGGCGATCAGCCCGGCCAGCATGGCGGTGGGCGACTGGCGGAAGCTGTAGCCGACGTCGCTGTGCCACCAGCGCAGCCAGCGGCCCGGAGGGCGGGCTTGGGGGTCCTGCATGGATGCTCCTGTGGGGTGTCAGTGGCCGCCGGCCTTGTCCACCCGCAGCCGGGGGTCGACCGCAAAGTACAGCAGGTCCACCACCAGATTGATGATGACGAAGATGAGCGCGATCAGGCACAGGTAGGCGGCCATCACCGGGATGTCGGCAAAGGTCACGGCCTGGATGAACAGCAGGCCCATGCCGGGCCACTGGAACACGGTCTCGGTGATGATGGCAAAAGCGATCAGGCCGCCCAGCTGCAGCCCGGTGATGGTCATCACCGGCACCAGCGTGTTTTTGAGCGCGTGGCCGAAATGGATGGCGCGGTTGGACAGGCCGCGGGCGCGGGCGAACTTGATGTAATCGGTGCGCAGCACCTCCAGCATTTCGGCCCGCACCAGGCGCATGATCAGCGTGAGCTGGAAGATGGCCAGGGTCACGGCGGGCAGAACGATGTGGTGCCAGCCTTTGGGGGTGAGCAGGCTGGTGCTCCACCAGCCCAGCTGCACCACCTCGCCCCGGCCGAAACTCGGGAACCAGCCCAGCGTGACGGCAAACACCAGGATCAGCAGGATGCCGATCAGGAACGTTGGCAGGGACACCCCCAGCAGCGAAATCGTCATGAACAGCTGGCTCAGGAAGGTGCCGCGCCGCAGGGCCGCGTACACCCCCATCGGGATGCCGATCGCCAGGGCCAAGGTGGCCGCCACCAGCGCCAGTTCCAGTGTGGCCGGGAAGCGTTCGGCAATCAGGCCCGAGACCTTGGAGCCCTGCCGCAAGCTCAGGCCGAACTCGCCCTGTACCGCGTTGTAGAGGAAATGCCCGAACTGCACGAAGAAAGGCTGGTCCAGGCCCAGGTCGGCCCGCAACACATCGATCTGCTCCTGGGTCGCGTCCTGCCCGAGCAGGAACACCACCGGGTCGCCGACATACTGGAACAGCAAAAAGGCGACGAAGGCCACGGTGACCATGACCACCAGCGCCTGGATCAGGCGCTGCAGGATGAAGGCCAGCATCAGTTGACCTTGATCAGCACCCAGTCGAGGCGGTTGTCGGCGCGGTGCACGACGTCAATGCCCTTCTTCATGGCCCAGGGGATGACCTGGTTGTGCAGCGGGATGTGGGCCACCGTGTCGTTTTGCAGTTGCAGGCCTTCGGTCAGCAGGCGGTTGCGCACGGGCAGGTCGGTTTCGGTCTTGATGCGGTCGACCACATAGTCCATGCGCTGGTTGCTGTAACGGCCCACGTTGTAGTTGCCGTCACCGCCGGTGCCGACGCTGCGGGTGAGGGACTGCAGGCTGTAGAGCGCATCAAAGGTGGGCACGCCCCAGCCCAGCATGTAGATGCTGGCTTCGTAGCGCTGGATCATCGGGAAATAGGTGACCAGGGGCAGCGTGCGCAGCTTGGCCTTGACGCCCACCTTGGCCCACATGGCGGTCACGGCCTGGCAGATTTCCTCGTCGTTGATGTAGCGGTTGTTGGGGCAGGCGAAGTCGACTTCAAAGCCTTGCGGGTAGCCCGCTTCGGCCAGCAGCTTGCGGGCCTCGTCAGGGGAATACGGAAAACGCTTGTGCACCCCTTCGGTCCAGCCGGCCACCTGCGGCGAGACCAGCGCACCGGTGGGCTGGCTGAGGCCGCGCATGGTGACTTTGTGGATGGTGTCGATGTCGATGGCCTGGTAGAGCGCCTTGCGCACCTTGACATCCTTGAGCGGGTTCTTGCCCTTGACGTTGGAGCCGGGCAGTTCATCCCGGAACTGGTCCATGCCCAGGAAAATCGTTCGGTTCTCCACACCGTCGATCACCTTCAGGTTGGGGTTGGCGCGCATGCGCGCCAGGTCCTGCGGGCTGGGGTCGAGCACGAAGTCGACCTCGCCAGAGAGCAGGGCCGCGGCACGCGTGGCTTCGTTCTTGATGGGCGTGTAGACGATTTCGGTGACGTTGGACGGCGCATCCTTCCAGCCCCACCAGTTGGGGTTCTTCACCAGCACCAGGCGCTGGTCGGGTTGCCACTCCTTGACCATGAAGGGGCCGCTGCCCATGGCGTTGCGGTGGGCGAAGGTCTCGTCCTTGGTGCGGATGTCCTTGGGTTCGAGCGATTTGTTCTTTTCCGCCCAGGCCTTGCTCATGATGCGCAGCTCGGTCATCTGGTTGAGCAGCACCGGGTTGGGGCCGCTGAGGATGACGTCCACGGTGTGTGCGTCCACCTTGACCGCGCGGGCGATGCCCTGGGTGTAGATCTGGAAGTTCGAGGTCCTGGAGCGGGCCCGATCGATCGAGAAGACCACATCGTCGGCGGTCAGGTCGCTGCCATCGCTGAATTTGACCCCTTTGCGCAGGTTGAAGCGCACTTGCGTGGGCGTCACCTCGCGCCAGCTGGTGGCCAGGCGCGGTTCGACCTTGAAGGTCTTGCTGTTGTAGTAGACCAGGGAGTCGTAGATCGAGGCATGGACCCCGTTGCCCAGGGCGTTGTTCTGTGAATGGATGTCCAGTGTGGGGATGTCGCTGGCGCTCGACCATTTGAAGGTCTTGGCCTGTACCTGACCCGCCAGGAACAGGCAGGCGGCAGAAACCAGGGTCAGGGCGCAGCGTTGCAGGGGGATGTGGTGCATGGGATCAACCTCACGGAACAGAGACAGTAAAGGTTTCGAATATGCAACAGCTGTGAGGGGACAGGCCACAGGGAATTCCCCACGCCGGCGTGTCACGCACCCGACATGCGCCCGCGATGCCGCTGGCGTTCACCGAGTCCGTCCGAGGCCGACCGGGCAGGGCCCGGGCCGGGTCAGACAGGGCTTCAGGCCTTGGCGGCCTGGGCCAGCCAGCGCGTGGCCAGTTCGACCCAGTAGGTGCCGCCCAGCGGGATCAGGTCGTCGTTGAAGTCGTAGCTCGGGTTGTGCAGGGTGCAGGGGCCGCCGCCGTGGCCCATCTCGCGGTGTGCGCCGTCGCCGTTGCTGATGAACACATAGGCGCCGGGCTTGGCCTGCAGCATGTAAGAAAAATCTTCCGCGCCCATGGTGGGTTCCTGCACCATGACGTTGGCCTCGCCCACGATGGACTGCATGACCTGGCGCGCAAACTCGGCTTCGGCCGGGCTGTTGACGGTGGGCGGGTAGTTGCGTTCGAAGACGAATTCGCACTGCGCGCCGAAGGCCTGGCAGATCGATTCGGCCACCTGCTTCATGCGGGACTCGATCATGTCGAGCACTTCCAGGGTGAAGGTGCGCACCGTGCCCTGCAGTTCGCAGGAATCGGGCACCACATTGGTGGCTTCACCCGCATGGATCATGGTGACCGAGATGACGCCCGCGTCCACCGGCTTTTTGTTGCGGGTGATGATGGTCTGAAAGCCCTGCACCATCTGGCAGGCGATGGGCACCGGGTCGATGCCGTTGTGCGGCAGGGCCGCGTGGCTGCCCTTGCCGCGGATGGTGATCTTGAACTCGTTGCTCGAGGCCATGACCGGACCGGGGCTCACGGCAAAGGTGCCCACGGGGGCGCCTGGCCAGTTGTGCATGCCGAAGACGGCCTGCATGGGGAACTGATCGAACAGACCGTCCTGGATCATCTCGCGGGCGCCGCCGCCGCCTTCTTCGGCCGGCTGGAAGATCAGGTAAACGGTGCCATCGAAGTCGCGGTGCTGGGAGAAGTGCTTGGCCGCCGCCAGCAGCATGGCGGTGTGGCCATCGTGGCCGCAGGCGTGCATCTTGCCCGCGTGCTTGCTGGCATGGGCGAAGGTGTTGAATTCCTGCATGGGCAGGGCGTCCATGTCGGCGCGCAGGCCCACAGCGCGCCCGCAGGCGCCGCCGTCACGCCCATGCACGATGCCGACCACCCCGGTGGTGCCCATGCCGCGGTGGATGGGGATGCCCCATTCGGTGAGCTTGGCCGCGACCACGTCGGCGGTGCGCACTTCCTCGAAGCACAGTTCGGGATGGGCGTGGATGTCTTTGCGGATGGCCGCGATGCTGGCGGCATCGGACAGGATGGATTCGTTCAGCTTCATGGGAAAGAGTCTAGCCGTCCTGGCCCCAGCCTGCCACACGCGCAGTGACATCTCGCGCCGCATTGCGGGTTTTCACGGGTGCCTGGGGCCGACGCGACGCCCGCACGGGTCTGCGCCACAATGGCTGCATGACCGACATCGTTGCTTCTGTGGTGCGCGGCGCCTGCCCGCACGATTGCCCCGACACCTGCGCCCTGCTGACCACGGTGGAGAACGGGCGCGCCATCCAGGTGCAGGGCAACCCGGCCCACGCCCTGACCGATGGGGTGCTCTGCACCAAGGTTTCGCGCTACACCGAGCGCACCTACCACCCTGAGCGGGTCTTGCAGCCCTTGAAACGCCGGGGCTCCAAAGGCAGTGGCCAGTTCGAGCCGGTCGGCTGGGACGAGGCCCTCGATGACATCGCCGCCCGCCTGCAGGCCATTGCCGCCCGCGATCCGCAGGCCATCCTGCCCTACAGCTATGCAGGCACCATGGGCCTGGTGCAGGGCGAGTCGATGTCGGCGCGGTTTTTTCACCAGCTGGGGGCTTCCTTGCTGGACCGCACCATCTGTGCATCCGCCGGGGCCGAGGGCCTGACGCAGACGCTGGGCGACAAGGTGGGCATGAAGGTGCAGTTCTTCGCCGAGTCCCAGCTGATCGTCATCTGGGGCAGCAACTCGATCGGCTCCAACCTGCACTTCTGGCGCCTCGCCCAGGAGGCCAAGCGCCACGGGGCACGGCTGGTGTGCATCGATCCGCGCAAGAGCGAAACCGCCGACAAGTGCCACGAGCACATTGCCCTGCGACCCGGCACCGACGCGGCGCTGGCGCTGGCCGTGATGCACGAGCTGATCGTGCACGGCTGGCTCGATCAGGACTACATCGACCGCTACACCCTGGGCTGGCCGCTTTTGCACGAGCGCGCGCTGCAGTGGCCGCCCGAGCGCGCCGCCGCGGTTTGCGACATCCCGGTTGAACAGGTCCGCCGTCTGGCCCGCGACTGGGGCACCACTCAGCCGGCGGCCATCCGCCTGAACTACGGCATGCAGCGGGTGCGTGGCGGTGGCAATGCGGTGCGGGCCATCGCCTGCCTGCCCGCACTCACGGGTGCCTGGCGCCAGCGCGCGGGGGGCTTGCTCATGAGCAGCTCGGGGCATTTCCCGGTGCGCCGCGCCACCCTGCAGCGGCCCGACCTGCTGGGCGAGCGTCGCCCGCGCACCATCAACATGAGCACCATCGGCGATGACCTGCTGCGCCAGGCCTCCCCCGATTTCGGGCCGAGGATCGAAGCGCTGGTGGTCTACAACAGCAATCCGGTGGCGGTCGCCCCCGACTCCGGCAAGGTGGTGCAGGGCTTTGCCCGCGAAGACCTGTTCACCGTGGTGCTGGAGCACTTTCGCACCGACACGGCCGACCACGCCGACTACATCCTGCCCGCCACCACGCAGCTCGAGCACTGGGACATCCACACCACCTATGGCCACACCGATGTGCTGCTCAATCGGCCCGCCATCGCGCCTGTGGGCGAGGCCCGCACCAACACCGATGTTTTTCGGGCGCTGGCCGCGCGCATGGGCTTTGACCACCCGTGTTTTGCCGAGACCGACGAGCAGCTGTGCCGCAGCGCGCTGGGCGACGAGCGCGATTTTGCGGTGCTGCTCGAGCACGGCTTTGCCAGCCTGCCGGTGCCCGATGCGCCCTTCGCCCAAGGCGGCTTTCCCACGCCTTCGGGCCGATGCGAGTTTTTCAGCCAGCGCCTGGCCGACCAGGGGCTCGACGGCCTGCCCGACCACCTGCCCAACCACGAGCTGCCGGGCAGCGACCCGCGCTATCCGCTGGCCATGATTTCGCCGCCGGCGCGCCATTTCCTCAACTCGACCTTTGTCAATGTGCAAAGCCTGCGCGACATGGAAACCGAGCCGGTGCTGGAAATCCACCCCCGAGACGCCGAGGCCCGCGGCATTGCCGATGGTGCCGTGGTCGAGGTCTTCAATGACCGTGGCCGCTACCGCTGCAAGGCCCGGGTGTGCGAACGCGCGCGGCCGGGCGTGGTCAACGGTCTGGGCATCTGGTGGCGCAAGCTGGGTCTGAACGGCACGAATGTGAACGAGCTCACCAGCCAGAAACTC
>JACCED010663638.1_pt1 | contig 14243 bp, 6 predicted proteins | sample 7455021 | NCBI WGS metagenome assembly JACCED01 (sample SAMN15323456, study PRJNA562643) | freshwater metagenome | isolation source: river surface water | place: USA:Blue River Watershed | collected 2017-08-19 | reverse complement strand
CGGCACCGGCGACCTCAGCGCGGTGCTGCCAGGCCGCTGCCCCACCGGCCGCACCAACGGCCGCATCAAGGGCTGGATGGGGCGGGCCGACCAGACCACCAAGATCCGCGGCATGTTCGTGCACCCGGGGCAGGTGGCCGAGGTGGCCCGTCGCCACCCCGGCGTGGGGCGCGTGCGGCTGGTGGTGGAGGGCACCATCGGCGACGAGCGCATGGTGCTGCACGCCGAGGTCGCCTCACCCTCGCCGCAGCTGGCCGAACAGATGGTGGCCAGCGTGCGCGACGTCACCAAGCTGCGCGGCGAGGTGAAGCTGGCGGCGCCCGGCACCCTGGCGGCCGACGGCAAGGTCATCGACGACCAGCGCAGCTACAAGTAGCGCAGGCCGGGTGGCGGCTTCAGAAGCCGCTTTCCTTGATCAACACCGCGGCCACATGCCGCAGGCCCTCCACCAGGAGGCTGCGGGGCGGCGCCTCGACGCGCAGCACGCCCGGCTCCCTCTGCGCAGGCGCCGAGGCGGCGTCCAGAGGCGCCAGCTCCACCCGGTAGAGGGCCTGCTGCGGGCGCCACAGGCCGTCCGCCACCTTGCGCGTGGCGATCGGCCCGCCGTGGTCCGAGGCCAGCTCGGGAAAGGGCAGCACGCTCACGGCGGTATCGTCGATGCGGGTGACCAGCAGGCTCAGGGCCGGCCGCAGGCCCGTGTCCGAGATCCAGCGGGCCTGGGCGCCCTGGCGGATCCGGTGGACTTCCGATTCGGTTGCCAGCCCCACGACCCGCACGCCCTCGTCGGAGCGCACGGATACGAGCGGCTCGTCGCGTGACACCCACTGGCCGGCCTGCAGGTCCTGGATCCGGCTGGCCCGGCCCGCGACCGGCGCGCGTACCTCCAGCTGCGCCTGCCGCTCGCGCAGCGCCTGCAGGCGCGCGTGCAGCTGCTGCGCCTTCTGCGCCAGGATCGGGCTGTCACGCAGGTCGGTCTCCGAACCCGCCTTGCGCGCGTCCTGGGCCTGGACCATCGCCAGCTGGCGCTCGGCCTGTGCCAGCTCCTGCGCCAGGGACGGGCTCTCCAGGCGAAACAGCACCTGGCCCGCCTCGATGCGGTCACCTGGCCGCACGGCGATCGCCAGCACGCGCGCGGGCTCGGGCGGGAACACCTCCTGGAAGCGGGCGGCCTCGAGCATCGCCGGCATGCTGAGCGAAGGGCGCCAGGGCACCACCACCACGAGCAGCAGGCCCGCCAGCACGGCGAGCGTCCAGCGGGTGCGGGGCTGTCGCAGCAGGCGGTGGCGGGCCTGCCACCACGGACGGATTTCTTTGTAGACAGGCATGGCGATGAACCAGACGATCTCGATCAGGAAAAGAAGGATGCCCAGCACCTTGAAGGCGAAGTGGTAGACCAGCAGCGCGATCCCCAGGAAAAGGGTGAGGCGGTAGATCCACACGGCCAGCGCATACGCCACCATCGCCCGCCGGCGGCGCGCGGGCAGCGGCTCGGGCGGGGGCAGGCCCAGGCCGAACAGCCACTCGCGCAGCTGCCATCGCGCCAGCGCGAAGCTGCGTGGCTGCAGGTTCTCGATGCCCCAGGCGTCGGACAGGGCGAAGTAGCCGTCGAAGCGCAGGAAAGGACTCAGGTTGATCACCAGCGAGCTGATCCAGCTCGTGGTTGCCAGGAAGAACGCCGCGCTGCGCGCCGCGCCCTCGGGCAGGAAGCACCAGGCCAGCGTCGCCAGGGCCGCGATGTACAGCTCGGTGCGCACGCCCGCCGTCACGATGCGCAGGCGGTCCCGCGCGCGTGTGAGGCGCCAGGCGTCCGTGGTGTCGGTGTACAGCACGGGCGCGCCCACCATGAACGCGACCCCGATCGAGGTGACGCGGCATCCCAGGCGGCGCGCGGTGAAAGCGTGCCCGAGCTCGTGCGCGGACTTCACGAACAGGAGCGCGAGGCCGTAGAACAGGAGCCCCTCCCAGCTGAAGAAATCCTGGAAGGTCCGCGAGAACGCGGTCCACTCCTGGACCACCAGCAGCAGGCCCAGCACGCCCAGGCCACGCAGCGCCCAGGCGACCCGGCGGTCGAACAAGGGCTCGATCCAGGGCAGGGTCCGCTGCAGGAAGGCGTCGGGCCGCCACAGCGGCACGCGGATGAAGAGGTAGTGGTGAACGAGCCAGCGCCAGATGTCCACGCGCGAGGCGTCGTGGGCGGCCTGCAGGCGCTGCATGCCGGCGGCGTCGCGCACCTGCACCAGCTGCTGCTGCACGAGGAACTCGCACAGCTCGCCCACTTCCTGGTCGTCGACATCCAGGCCCGCCTCGCGCGCGACCTGGCCGGGATGGCCCGCCCGCAGCCGCGGCCACAGCCGCAGCAGGTCGAAGGCCTGGTGGGTCAGCTTGAAGTGGCGGTGCCGCACCGGGTCATAGAGCAGCCAGGTGGGCGAGCCGTCGGCCTCGGTGGCGCCCGGCAGCAGGCGCAGGTCCTCGCGCAGGACGGGCAGTTCTAGAGTCCCAGCCATTGCCGCAGGGAGGTCAGGGGCCGCCGGAACAGGAAGTAGGCGAGCGACACGCGCTCGCCGTAGACACGGGCCGTGCCCCGCAGCCCGATCCGCGGCGGCGGCGCCTGGTCCTCGAGGTAGGCGGTGACCTTGTAGGCCGGCGCCTCCTGGCCGAGGGTCACCGGTTCGTAGGTGCCGTGGTGGATGCGGGCGCGGCGCGCGTCCAGCGGCGCGGCGTCGAGGAAGACGCGCACCTCGCGCCCGGGCTCCAGCGCGATCGCGTCCTTCACTGGCACCATGAGGGTGATCTCCACCTGCGCGGGGTCCGCGATCTGCAGGATCCGCTCGCCCACCTTGACCGGGCGGCCCTTCCACTGGTCCGGGTCGCCGACGATGGCCACGCCGTCGCGGGCGGAGACGAGTTCGGTGTTGCGATGGCGGGTGCTCGCGTACTCGAGCTCCTGCCGGCGCAGGTCGACCTGCGCCCGCAGCTGCGCGAGGTCGCCAGCGCCGCGGCCGTCCTGGAAGGCCGCCTGCTGCGATCGCCGCAACTCGGCCTGGGCCACCTCCAGCGCCTTGCGCGAGACCTCCTGGGCGCCGCGCAGGTCGGTGGCTTCCATGTGCGCCAGCACGTCGCCCCGGCGCACGGCCTGGTTCGGGTTGACGGTGACGCGCGAGATCACGCCATCGAGCGGCGCGGTCACGATGAAGGGCGCGCGGGCCTGCACCTCGGCGGGTGCCAGCACCGACAGGCGCACCGGGATCCAGCCCGCGGCGAACAGCACGCCCGCCGCGATCCAGGTGCCGCGCCCGCCCAGGCCCCGCCGCAGCGGCCAGGACGCGCGGGACTGCAGGGCCTCCAGCGCGGTGCCGTAGCTGGCGGCGAGGTAGCCCAGCAGCGTGATCTCCGCCGGCGTCCAGGCCTGCTGCCGTCCGAGCACCAGCAGGCCCAGGCAGCCGCTGCGGGCACTGGCCAGCGGCAGCACCAGCAGCTGCGGCGGCACCAGTTCGGCGGCCTCCTCCCGCAGGTCGGCGGGCAGGTCCGCGCGGGCGCAGGCCCAGAGGGCCTCGCGGTCCGTGCGCTGCGACCAGTGCGCCGCCAGCCGCTCCATCCAGGCCACCTGCGGCGCGGTGCGGTCGACCTCGCTCACATGGGAGACCCGGGCGACCTTCAGCCGCGAGGCCTGGGGGCCGCGCAGCAGCGTCGCCTGGTCGTAGGGAGCGACCGCAGCGGTGCGGTTCACGATGATGAACCCGGCCTGCGCCTCGGACGAGGCGGTCTGCACGGTGCGCTGGAGCGCGAGCAGGTCGATCAGTACTTTCGACGTATCGGCCGGCGTTTGAACCACCATTTTGAGAGTCACTTATTCGGCATGAGTCCAAATAATAGTCGCTGGAGAACAAAGTCCCGCTAAAATCAAATTAGAAAACCTTATTTCTGACTTTTTCTGACTTTTCCTGATCATTTACGAATAAGCTGAAAGGCATATTCCCCAATGAAGTGAGAGGGAAATCGTAGCAATGGAGTGCCCGGAGTATGGAAACTGGTTTAACTCGTTCAAGTAACGTGTCGCGCAAGCCGGGCCGAAAACCTCTCATTTCTGCTCTGGAACCCCGGATGATGTTTGACGGGGCGGCCGTGGTCACGGCCCTCCAGGCGGCCACCGACCCCCTGCTCGCGGCCTCCGACCGCGACACGCAGCCCGAGGCGGCGGCCGTGCCGCCCTCCAGCGTGGCCCTGCCCACCGCCTGGCGCGCAGGCCAGCCCGATCTGTCCGGCGGCCGGCGTGAGGCGGTCTTCATCGACGCGGGCCTGCCGGACATCGAGGGCCTGGTGAACGGGGCATCCCCCGGGGCCGAGGTCTGGCTCATCTCGCGCGACGCCGACGGCATCGCGCAGCTGGCGGCCTGGGCCGCAGGCCGCGAGGGCTACGACGCCATCCACCTGGTGGGGTACGGCGCACCGGGCGCGCAGAGCCTGGGCCTCACGGCGCTGGATGCCACGGCGATCCAGGCGCGCGAAACCGAGATGCGCACCCTCGGCCAGGCGCTGACTGCCACGGGCGACATCCTCCTGTACGGGTGCAACATCACCGCCACCGATGCCGGGCTGGACATGATCGGCAGGCTGGCCCAAGCGACCGGCGCCGACGTGGCGGCTTCCAGCGACATCACGGGCGCAGCGTCCAGCTTGGGCGACTGGCAGCTGGAGTCAAGCATCGGTTTGATCGACGCGAGCGTCATGCAGCCCACGGGCTGGGAAGGCTCGCTGCACACCAACTCGGTGGGCTTCAACATCGTCAACAGCGGCGGCACGTTGACGCTGTATTTCTTCTATGGGTCGTGGCACAGCGGTGCCGTCCCTGCCGAGGGCGCCTTGTCGCTGTACACCCTCCAAAGCGGCGGCAACAAGGACAACTACGCCGACTACACGGTCGAGGCCTACGGTGTCGGCGGCGCCATCGGTGATCAGACCTACGCCTTCGTGTCGCCCACCACGGGCTCCACCGAGACGGTGGGCGGTATCACCCTGAGCTACGAGAACGGTTCCACGGTCTATGACAACGCGAAGATCGACGCGGCCGGCTTCGTGCGCGGAACCACCTATTACTGGGCAGACAACAGTAACCTCTACAGCAGCAATACGCAGGTGTCCCTGGGCGTCTACAACCACCAATGGGCCCAGATCAGCAACATCCAGCCCGGGACCTACACCGCGTACTACGACACCAACCCGGCATCTCCAACGACCGCTGCCGCCAGCCTGAGCGCCAACTGGGCGCCGCAGACCGCCATCCGGCAGATGATCTTCACCATCACCGCCTCCGGCCAGGTGGTGCTGGGAGCCTCCACGCCGGTGACGAAGTCGGGTACCGAGGACGCCCTCGTGTCCTTCACGAACTCCGACTTCACCAGCAACTTCAGTGGGACGCTGGGTGATATCAAGATCAAGAGCCTGCCGACCCAGGGCGCGCTGTTCATCGATGGGGACAGTGACGGCGTCATCGACGCCTCGGAGTCTGTCATCGTTGACCAGGTTCTCAATGCCACCGAGCGCGGCCAGCTGAAGCTGCAGCCCACCGCGAACTTCAACGGCACCACCACGTTCCAGTGGCTAGCCCAGAATTCCGGCGGGAGCTGGGCCACCTCGAATTCCGACGCGTCCATCACCTTCTCCGCCGCCAACGACGCCCCCGTCGCCTCCGGCTCGGCGACCCTGGCCGCCATCAATGAGAACACCCAGCTGCCCAATGGCGCGACCATCAGCTCGCTGTTCTCGTCCAACTTCAGCGATTCCACCGACCAGGTCTCGGGCGGCTCCAGCGCCAACACCCTGGCCGGCGCGGTGATCGTCGCCAACACCGCCGACGCCGCCACCCAGGGCGTGTGGCAGTACAGCACCGACACCAGCACCGGCACCTGGCATGACGTCGACACCGTCTCCACCAGCAGCGGCCTGGTCCTGGCGTCGACGGCCTCGTTGCGCTTCAAGCCGGTTGCCGGCTACAGCGGCACGCCCGCCGGCCTCACCGCGCACCTGATCGAGAGCAGCTACGCCGGCAGCTACACCAGCGGCACCACGCGCCAGACCCTGGACACCACGGTCGCCGCCAACACCGGTGGCGCGACGCGCGTGTCCTCCGGCACCGCGAGCCTGGGCACCACCGTGACCGCGCTGGACGATCCGGCGACCCTCACCCTCGGCGCGGACCCCGGCGGCAGCTACGCGGAAAACGCCACCGACAAGTTCATCGCGCCCAACCTGACCCTGAGCGACTCGGACACCTTCTCCCTCACGACGGCGAAGGTGATGGTCTCGGGCAACTTCGTGAGCGCGCAGGACCGCCTGGCCCTGACCGCCAATGCCGCCACCATGGGCAACATCAGCGGCAGCTACGACACCTCCAGCGGCGTGCTCACCCTCACCAGCAGCGGCGGCACGGCGACGATGGCGCAGTGGCAGGAGGCCCTGCGCAATGTGCGCTACTCCAACACCAGCGATCACCCCGACACCTCCGCACGTACCATCGAGATCGTGCTGGGCAACGCGGTGATGCTGGACATCGGTGGCACCAAGCACTTCTACGAGTACGTCGCCGCCAGCGGTATCAACTGGAACGACGCCTACAGCGCGGCCTCCAGCCGGACCCTCCTGGGCATGACCGGCTACCTTGCCACCGTCAGCAGCGCCGCGGAGAACAGCTTCATCAAGGACAAGCTGCGCGGGAACGCCTGGCTGGGGGCCTCCGACGCCACCGCCGACTGGCGCGTCAACGGCAAGACCTTCTCCACCAGCGAAGGGGTCTGGAAGTGGGTGTCCGGCCCCGAGGCGGGCCAGCATTTCTGGGCCGACGACACCAACGCGGGCAACAGCATCGAGTTCTACCAGGGCACCGCGGTCGGCGGCCTGTACAACGCCTGGTCGTCGGGCGAGCCGAACAACTGGGGCGGCACCGAGGACGTGGCGCACTTCTACTCCAGCGACGGCTCGTGGAACGACTTCGCCGCCAACAACAGTTCGATTTCCGGCTACGTCGTCGAGTACAACCTGGCGTCCGCCGGCACCCCTGCGTTCACGGCGAGCACCACCATCACACCCGGGCGTGCGAATGACGCGCCCACTCTGTCCGACACGACCGACCCGTCGGCCACGAGCGAACTGGCCAACGCCTCGGCCCAGGACATCGCTGCCATCACCGGCACCTTCAGCGTGACCGACCCCGACGTGGGCGACACGCTGACCGCCAGCATCGTCGGCTCGCCGGTCGTGCGCCTCAATGGCTCGGTGATCACGACAGGATTCCCCGCGGCCCTCACCGCCTCGGGCGCCTTCGCCCTCAGCCCGGCGACCCGCACCAGCGCGGGCACCGCCACGACCTTCACCTGGACCTACAACCCCGCTGCGGCCAACCTGGACTTCCTCAAGGCCGGTGACAGCCTGACCATCACCTATGAAGTCAAGGTCGGTGACGGCCAGGTGGATTCGGGCACGCAGAACGTGACGCTCACACTCAGCGGAGGCAACGACGCGGTCACGGCCTCGGGCACCCCGGCAGCGGGCACCTACCTCCTGGGCCAGGGCGTCGATGTCGCGTTCAGTGCCTTGTTCACCGACCTGGATGGTGACGCGCTGACCTATTCCGCTCAGGGCCTGCCCGATGGGATGACGATCAACGCCAGCACGGGCCGGGTACAAGGCTCGCCAACCCGGCCCGGGGACTACACGGTCACGGTACAGGTCGCCGATGCGTCGCAGACCACTGCCACGCAGACCTGGCAGGTCAAGGTCAACGCGCCGGCCCTGCCACCGCAACGGCCCCCAGTCGATCCGGGCTCGCTCAATCCTGCACCCGCGCCCGCCCTCGCCCCGCTGCTGCCCAGTGGGGGATCGTCTACCCTGGGGAACCTCGCCGGGACGCCTTCGACCCCGGTGAACCTGCCCGGCACCGAGAACGGCATCCGCGGTTTCCGCACCGTCATTCCGACCGACTTCCTGTCCACGCTCGGGAACAATCCGGGTACGAATTCGGGCTCGCCGTTCGGACCCGCAACGGGCCCGAACGCAGGCCCGAACGCAGGCCCGGGCGGTCTCCCGCCCGCACCGACACTGGCCACTTTGCCTGCCGCTAGCCCCGGAATCCCTGGCCTTCCCGCAGGCCCGGCGACCCCGCTGGCGGCCACGCTGGCCGCGGTCTCGGCTGTCACACCCGGAGCGGCAAACGCTGCGGCCCAGCCCGCAGCGCCCGCAGTGGCAACACCGCCAGCGCCGGGCACGGCAGCGGCTCCCGGCGTCACCGCCCGTGCTGTGGCGGCTGCAGCCCAGCGCGATCCGATCACGACGCCCAACGTCGACCGCGTCAACCTCGTGGTCGGGGCCAACGGGCAGGTGCAGGTCTCGCAGACGCAGCGCGCGGAGGCGGGCGATGCCTCCGGTCTGGTCGTTGCCGAGGTGCGCCGTACGCTGGCAGGAAGTGCCGGCGGTTTCGAAGTCGCCCTTTCCGACACCCGCGCGTCGCAGGTCGCGGACTACTCCGCGCGCCTGCCCGACGGTCAGACCCTGCCGGCCTGGGCGCGCATCGATCCGTCCAATGGCCGCATCACTGCCACGCCGCCGCCCAACACCGAAGCCATGAGCATCCGGGTGCTGGCGCGCGACCGCGACGGCACGACCCGCGTCATGGAAATCCGCCTGGACTTCAAGGCGCTGGCCTCGGCCGGTTCGGCCCCCGTCGCGCCTGACGCCGCGCCCGCACCGGCGCCCGCCACGCCGCCCGCCGATACGCCGCGCCCTGGCGCCGCCACGCCCGACGCCGGCGACAGCCTGTCGCAGCAACTGCAGATGCAGGGGCTGGACGACGAGCTTCACGCCCACCACCTGCGCCTGGCCCTGCAAGCGGCCTGATCCCAAACGTTCGATGACTGCCCTGACCATGACCCGTTCCCGCCTTCGACTCACTCCCCTTGCCCTGGCCAGCGCCCTGATGGTCAGCGGCTGCGCCGTCGTCCCGCAAGCCCTGGACACCGCCGAGAGCCTGGCTGCAAGCAAGACCGACCGCACCGAGCTGGAATCCGAGCAGCAGGCGGTGGCTTCCACCGTCTCGCTGGACGAGGCGATCGCGCGCGCCCTCAAGTACAACCGCGACCGGCGTATCTCGATGATGGAGTCGGTCCTGGGCGCCAACGCGCTGGCCCTGTCGACCTTCGACATGCTGCCGCAGCTGTCGGCGCGCGCCGGCTACGCCGAGCGTGACAAGCTCGCGGCCTCCAGCAGCGGTACCTACAACAACAACGGCACGGTCACCCGCAGCACGCCCGCCACCTACTCCGTCTCCGCCGCCCTCGAAAGCCGCACCAACAACCTCGCCGTCAGCTGGAACGTGCTGGACTTCGGTCTCTCGCATGTGCGCGCCGGGCAGACGGCCGACCGCTTCCTGATCGCCAAGGAGCGTGAGCGCAAGGCCGTCCACAACCTGATCCAGGACGTGCGCTCCGCCTACTGGCGCGCCGTCTCCTCGCAGCGCCTGCTGGGGAAGATGGAGCCGCTGATGAAGCGCGTCGAGGGCGCCTTGGTCGATGCGCGCCGGGTCGAGACCCAGCGCCTGCGCAAACCGGTGGATGCCCTGACCTACCAGCGCGACCTGCTGGACATCAAGCGCTCGCTCGAGAGCCTGCAGAAGGACCTGGTCGATGCGCGCACCACCCTGATCACGCTCATGGGGCTGCCCCCGGGCACCAAGCTCCAGCTCAAGGACGTCGACGACCTGCGCTACACCGTCCCCGAGGTGCGCTTCGACCTCGAGACGCTGGAGGCCACCGCGCTGGCCCGCCGCCCGGAGCTGATGGAGAGCCGCTACCAGACCCGCATCAGCCAGGCCGAGGGACGCGCGGCGCTGCTGGCCCTGCTGCCCGGGCTGACGCTGACCTCCGGGCGCAGCTACGACAGCAACGAGTACCTGCTGTTCGACCGCTGGACGGACCATGGCGCCACCCTCAGCCTGAACCTGATCAATGTCTTCAAGGCGCCGCTGGTCTCGCGCCAGGCGCGTGACCAGGCCACCCTGGCCAAGGAGCGCCGCCTCGCGCTGACCGCCGCCGTCCTGGGCCAGGTGCACATCTCGCGTCTGAGCTTCGAGCAGGCCAAGCAGCAATTTGGTACCGCTACCGAGTACCTCTCGGTCGTGCGCCGCATCACCGAGCAGATGCGTCAGCAGCGCAGCGCGCAAAGCGCGGGCGAGATGGAGGTGATCCGCGAGGAGCTTGCGGAGATCCTCTCCGAGCTGCGCCGCGACGTGGCCTACGCCGAACTCCAGAACAGCTACGGCCGCATCTTCGTGACCGCGGGCATCGACCCGCTGCCCGAGACCGTGGCCGACACCTCGCTGGATACCCTGCGTCAGGCCGTCGCCCAGCGCCAGGGCGAGTGGGACCAGGGCGAGGTCGGCATGGTGATCAAGCCGCTGCAGGCCCAGGTCAAGCCCTGGAGCGGCGCGGGCGAGCACCGCTTTACCTTCGCCGCCGACACCTTCACGGTGGGTGGCAAGGTGCGCTACGAGGCCCGTCTGGCAGGCGGCAGGCCGCTGCCGTCCTGGCTGAAGTTCGATGCCGCCACGCGCAGCTTCAGCGGCAACCCGCCGTCCACGGCCGGCACGCTGGAGATCGAGGTGCTGGCGGCCAACGACGCCGGGGGCCGCGCGCGTGACCGCTTCCGGCTCCAGGTGGAGCAGTCCAACGACGTGCCCGTCATCGACGCGGGCGCGCTGCAATCCGTGATGGAGGGCGGCGAGGTCCTGCGCGGCCGCCTGAGCGCGCGCGACCCGGACGGCGATGCCGTCTCCTTCGCCCTGACCGGCCTCACCGGCGCGCCGCGCGGCTTCAGCCTGGGCAGCGACGGCTCGTGGACCTTCGATCCCCGTGATCCTTCCCTGGAGGGTATGACCGAAGGCGACAAGCGCCAGTTCACCATTGCCTTCGAGGCCCGGGACGCCCAGGGCGGCCGCTCGGAAGGCAGCCTGCGCCTGGAGGTGAGCGGCCGCAACAGCGTGCCCCGTATCACCGAGCCCGCGCCGGTGGAAGTCTCCGCCGCCAGCGGCTCGGCCAGCGGCACGCTCACCGCGCAGGACGCCGACGAGGGCAGCCGCCTGACCTTCGCCATCGATGCCCCCGCCGCCCCGGCCGGCTTCTCCCTGGAGAGCGACGGCCGCTGGCGCATGGACCTGGCGCAGCCGGCCTACCGCCGCCTGGGCGCGGGCGAGCGGGCCGAGGTCCGTGTCCCGGTGAAGGTCAGCGATGAACGCGGCGCGCAGGCCGCCACCGTGCTGCGCATGACCGTGACCGGCGTCAACGACGCGCCGCAGGCCAGCGAGCGTGAATTCGCCCGCGTGGTCTTGTCCGAGGCCGGCGGCTACGCATCGAACCTGCCGTCTGACCTCTTCGCGGATCCGGAGGGCAAGCCCCTGGCGCTTTCGGTGACGCAGCGCGTCTTCCTCTCGCAGGGGCCGCTGCCCGCGTGGCTGACCTTTGATCCTGCCAGCCTGCGCCTGGCGGCGACGCCGGACCACCCGGCGCTGGCCGGTGGCGCGCGCATCACCCTCGTCATTACCGCCGCCGACCCTGAGGGTGCCACCGCCGGCCGCAGCGTCGAGCTGGAGGACCAGCCCGCCCCGGCCCGCAAGCCATGAGCGTGCGCTTGTCTCCCGGGCAGGCGCTGCGTGCCGCCCTCGCGTGCGCGGCGTTCGTGCAGGGCGCTGCGTGGGCCTCGGACTCGCGCGGGGTGATCCAGGCGATCAACCAGGTCACCCTGTCCTCGGAGATCGGCGCGCGCATCGTGCAGATGCCGTTTCGTGTCGGCGACGCCTTCGAGGCGGGCGCGGCGCTGGTGCGATTCGACTGCGCCATCTTCGAGGCCCAGCGAGACAAGGTGCGCGCCGACCGCACGGCCGCCGCTGCCCGCCTGGACAACACCAAGAAGCTGGAGGCGGCCAATTCGGTCGGGGCGCTGGACGTGACGCTGGCCGAGACGGCGCTGCAGCAGGCCGACGCCGAATTGCGGATCGCGCAGTTGAACGCGGACCGCTGCGTGATCAAGGCGCCCTGGGCCGGCCGTATCACCCAGCGCATGGCCAACGAACACGAGAGCGTCAAGATCAACCAGGAGCTGCTCGGGATCGTGTCGACCGAGGCCCTGGAGGTGACGGTGGTCGTGCCGGCCACCTGGGCGCGCTGGCTGCGGCCGGGCCTGAACTTCGACATGCGGATCGACGAGACCGCCACGCGGCATGCCGCCACGGTGGTGGCGGTCGGCAGCCGGGTGGACCCGGTGAGCCAGACCCTGACCGTGCGCGGGCGCATCAAGGCCGACCCGCGCCTGCTGCCCGGAATGAGCGGGGCGGCCACCTTCAGCACGCGCTGAGCGCGCCCGCCGGGAATACCCGAGCGGCGCGCAGGCCCTCGTAAATGTCCCATTGACAGTACATTAGGAGCGGCTCAGGATGCGCGGGTGAAAAACTCACGCGCCAACCTGCCCCTGCCCAAGTACCACCGGGTCTACCTGGTGCTGCGCCAGCAGCTGGACGAGGGCCGCTTCGCCGAGGGCGTGCCGGGCGAGCTGGCGCTGATGGAATCGTTCGGCGTCTCGCGGGTCACGGTGCGCCGCGCCCTGGAGCAATTGTCCGCCGAGGGCCTGATCACGCGGCATCCGGGGCGCGCCACGCTGCCCACGCGCGCGGCCCCGTCCGAGGGGGCGCCTGCGGGCGCGCCGCCCTCCGAGACGCGCCTGACCGGTCTGCTGGAGAACCTGGTGAGCATGGGCCTGCGCACCTCGGTCAGCGTGATGGGGCTGGAGACCCTGGCGGCCCCCGAGTCGGTGGCCCAGGCCCTGGACGTTTCCCCGGGCGACCTGGTGCAAAAGGCCGTGCGCGTGCGCAGCACCCGCGAAGGGCCGCTCTCGCGCATCACCACCTGGGTGCCGCTGTCGGTGGCGCGCCCCTTCACGCGCCGCGAATTGAGCAAGAAGCCGATCCTGCTGCTGCTCGAGGAGGACGGCGTCAAGGTCGGCCGCGCCGAGCAAACCCTCACCGCGGTCCTGGCCGATGCCGAATCGGCCCACCAGCTCGATGTCCCGATCGGCGGCCCGCTGCTGGCGGTGCGCCGCCTGATCTACGACGACAAGGACCGCCCGGTGCAATGGCTGCATGGCCTGTACCGGGCGGACCGCTATGAATACCAGATGCAGCTCTCGCGCGTGGGCGGCAGCGATGCCAAGGTTTGGGTCAGTAAAGAGTTGTCAGCTCAGTTTCACTAAATGAAGGAGAACACCATGAGCACTCGTCGCCACTTCATCTCGCAAACCGCCGCCGGCGCCACCGCGCTGGCCTTCCCCCTGGTGGGCGGGGCGCAGCCCAAGACGGTCAAGGTCGGCGTGCTGCACCCGGTCACGGGCGCGCTGGCCTACTCCGGGCAGCAGTGCCGCCTGGGCGCCGAACTGGCGATCGAAGACATCAACCGCACCGGCATCAAGTCCCTGGGCGGCGCCAAGATCGAGCCCCTGCTGGCGGACGCGCAGTCCACCCCGCAGGCCGGTGTCGCCGAGATCGAGAAGATCAACGAGGCCGGCGCCAGCGCCGTCGTGGGCGCCTTCGCCTCCGCCATCTGCCTGGCCACCACGCAGGCCGCCGCCAAGTACAACCTGCCGCACGTGGTCGATGTCGGCGTGGCCGACCAGATCGTGGAGCGGGGGCTGAAGAACACCTTCCGCTTTGGCCCCGGCTACCGCAAGTGCGCAGAAGTCGCGGTGGCCAACCTGCACGTGCTCAATACCGCCGCCGGCAAGCCCGCCCGCACCGTGATGATCATTCACGAGGAGTCGCTCTTTGGTACCGGCACCGCCAACCTGCTTTCGCGCGAGCTCCCGGGCTACGGCTACGAAGTCAAGGAAGTGATCAAGCACGCCAACCCCACGCGCGACTTCAACAACATCGTGCTGCGCATGAAGGCGGTGAACCCGGACATCGTCATCCCCGCCAACTACTACAACGAGTACGCGCTGCTGGTGCGCACCATGCAGCAGCAGAAGGTGGTGCCCAAGGCCATCTATTCGGTGCTGGGCGGCGCGGCCTCGCAGTACAAGTTCGTGAAGGAATTCCCGGACGCCTCCAACGGCATCATCGACTGCAACCACTGGTTCAACCCGCGCGACAAGCGCAGCGCCGAACTGAAGAAGCGCGTCGAGGCCAAGGGTGCCTTCTTCAGCTACGAGGTCTT
>JACCED011275049.1_pt1 | contig 14247 bp, 12 predicted proteins | sample 7455021 | NCBI WGS metagenome assembly JACCED01 (sample SAMN15323456, study PRJNA562643) | freshwater metagenome | isolation source: river surface water | place: USA:Blue River Watershed | collected 2017-08-19 | reverse complement strand
TGCGCAGATTGAGCCAGGGAGTTGGATTGCACGGAGGCGCCGGTACCAAGGGCAGCAATCATCCCGAAAACGGCAAAGCAGACGGCGAGCCATTTCATTTTTAGACCGTTGGCGATGTAATACATTGGTCCGCCCGACATCGTACCGTCAGTCTCTTTAACGCGATATTTGACGGCTAGCAGCCCCTCTGCATATTTGGTAGCCATGCCAAAAAAGGCGCTGAGCCACATCCAAAATAGGGCGCCCGGACCGCCTAGAACGATCGCAGTGGCGACGCCTGCAATGTTGCCGGTTCCGATCGTCGCGGCTAACGCCGTCATCAACGATTGGAATTGCGAGATGTCGCCAGGCATGTCGGGGTGTTTTTTTGGTGAAAAAGCCATACGTAGTGCGTCGGGAAGCAGTCGGATTTGCAGTGCCCCGAGTCGTATGGTGAGGTAGCATCCTGTGCCGACCAACAGGATAAGTAAGACCGGGCCCCAGACGTAGCCCCCCAGTGTGTGAAATAAAATAGTCAGCGATTCCAAGTTTTTCTCCTCGTATTGTGTGATCGAGACATGCCCTAAGGCAGTCCCGTCGCATGATAGGCAGGCGAGGGTAAAAATAGGCCGATTTATCCGAGTTGTTACACTGAAAACATATCTATCAAGATGTAACCGCAATATTTACATAAGCAGCCTACCGTGATAACAGCATCAAACCTTGCAATACAGTTTGGACCCAAGCCACTTTTTGAAAACGTTAACGTCAAGTTTGGCGAGGGCAACCGCTACGGCCTGATCGGCGCTAATGGATCGGGTAAGTCCACTTTAATGAAGATTATTGGCGGGGATCTTGATTCCACAGTCGGTAATGTGCACCTTGAACCTGGCTTGCGGTTAGGGAAGCTGCGTCAAGATCAGTTTGCCTTTGAAGATCAGCGCGTTCTGGACGTCGTACTCATGGGACACACAGAAATGTGGGAAGCCATGACGCAGCGCGATGCCATTTACGCGAACGCTGAATCGAGTGATGAAGACTACATGCGCGCGGCCGATCTGGAAGCGAAGTTTGCTGAGTATGACGGCTACACAGCCGAAGCACGCGCGGGCGAGTTGTTACTTGGACTAGAGTTCCCAGTAGAACAGCATCAATTACCCATGCGTGAAATCGCGCCCGGTTGGAAGCTGCGCGTGTTGCTCGCCCAAGCGCTATTTTCAAATCCAGATGTTTTGCTACTTGATGAGCCAACCAACAACCTTGATATCAACACGATTCGCTGGCTTGAAGATGTGCTAAACGGTTATCAGAGCACGATGATTATCATCAGCCACGATCGACATTTTTTGAACCAAGTTTGCACCCACATGGCCGATCTCGACTTTGGCGAATTGCGCGTGTACCCGGGAAACTACGACGACTACATGCTGGCCTCCACGCAGGCGCGTGAGCGTGTCTCGAGCGCAAACGCAAAAGCCAAAGAACGTGTAACCGAACTACAAGACTTCGTGCGTCGCTTTTCGGCTAACAAGTCTAAGGCGCGTCAGGCGACCTCGCGGTTAAAGCAAATTGATCGGCTTAAGTCGTCGCAGATTGAAGTCAAACCATCGTCGCGTCAGAACCCATTTATTCGCTTCGAGCAGCTCAAGGTCTTGCATCGCCAGGCGGTAACCGTAGAGAACATAGCGAAGGCGTTTGAGGCCCCCGTTATTCGACCCTTTTCTGCAATGGTCGAGGCGGGTGAAAAAATTGCAATCATTGGTGCGAACGGAGTCGGTAAAACCACACTATTGCGCATGTTGGCGCTTGATCTTGCACCTGACAAAGGGACGGTTAAGTGGTCAGAGAACGCAGATATCGGTTACATGGCGCAAGATGTTTCTGAGCTCTTTACCGACAAAGACAGCAATTTGTTTGAGTGGATGACGCACTACCGGCAGCCCGGTGATGACGATCAGTCCATTCGGTCGGTGTTAGGCCGTTTGTTGTTTTCAGCGGATGATTTGCCCAAGGCTCCTTGCGTGCTGTCGGGTGGTGAAAAAAACCGCATGACCTTCGGACGCTTGATGCTCAAGCGCCATAACGTCATGCTCCTTGACGAGCCCACTAACCACCTGGACATGGAATCGATTGAGTCCTTGCAGTTGGCGTTGGATAAGTACAAAGGCACGTTAATGTTCGTGTCGCATGACCGAGAGTTTGTTTCTGCGTTGGCGACGCGCGTCTGGGAAATTCAGTCGACTGGCGAAGTAACGGATTACCGTGGTCCTTATGAAGAGTACCTGGCTTCCAAGGGCGTTGATCACTAGTGGTTGGGTAGCGTTGGCGCGATGATTATTCTTGGGTTTGAAAGTTCGTGTGATGAAACGGGTGTGGCGCTGGTATGCACCGAGCGCGGTTTGCTTTCTCACGCACTACATACCCAGGTTGCGATGCATGCCGCGTATGGCGGTGTCGTGCCAGAGCTTGCTTCGCGCGATCATGTACGTCGCGTGATCCCTCTGACACGCACGGTACTTGACCAGGCGGGTCTTACTCTAGCCGATGTTGATGCAGTCGCGTATACGGCTGGGCCTGGCCTGGCTGGCGCCTTATTGGTTGGGGCCAGTGTGGCGCAGTCAATGGCCTGGTCGCTTAATTTGCCGGCCATTCCCATTCACCACCTTGAGGGACATTTGCTCTCACCTCGCATGGCAGATCCGTGCCCCGAGTTTCCGTTCGTTGCGTTACTTGTGTCTGGCGGTCATACCCAGTTAATGCGCGTTGATGATGTCGGTGCCTATACGCTGCTTGGCGAGACGCTGGACGATGCCGCAGGTGAAGCCTTCGATAAGACGGCCAAGCTGCTCGGCTTGGGCTACCCTGGTGGACCAGCGCTTGCGCGGCTCGCAGAGCAAGGTGACCCTGAGCGTATTAGTCTGCCGCGTCCCATGTTGCATAGTCATAATTTGGACTTCAGTTTTAGTGGGCTCAAGACTGCGGTGTTGACCCGGTTGCGGGATGCGCAGCCTTTGGAGGGACCGTTTGGAGATGCGGTTCGGGCCGATCTGGCTGCGGCAACGCAGGCTGCGATTGTCGATGTGCTAGTTGCAAAATCGGTTTCCGCACTGGAGCAGACTGGGCTCACGAGACTCGTTGTATCGGGTGGCGTGGGCGCTAATCGACTACTTCGGCAGCGGCTCGCGCAGCGCTTGGCAAAGAAACGGGCTCAGGTGTTTTTTCCACCGCTCGAGTTTTGTACGGACAACGGCGCCATGATCGCTTTCGCGGCCGCGCAGCGTGTGTCCAGAGGGCTCGTCGATCTGCACGCTGCGCACGCACATGGCTTTGATGTGCGCCCACGCTGGGATCTTGCGGCTATTTAGCGGATTTTTTTGAACCTAAACGTGGCTCAGTTCCTTGAAGCAGGCGGCTAATGTTTGCCCGATGGCGATAGAGCAGTAACAAACCCATAGCAGATATGGCAAGGCTCATGGGGATATTGGCCTGCCAAAAATACTGTCCGGCGAAGATGTAGGTTGCTGGAGCCAGTATCGCGCTGACAATAGCCGCCAGAGAGGAATAACGAAAAATGACCGCGGTGCCGAGCCACGCGAGGGCGGTGATCAGTGCCATCAGCGGTTGAACGGCGATCAGCACACCAAACGCAGTGGCAACCCCTTTGCCACCTTTGAAACCCAGAAATAGAGGGTACAGGTGTCCCAGAAACACTGCCAGCGTGATACACGCGAGTGTCGTGGGTTCTTGCACGAGGTCGGAGGCCAACCAGACGGCGAACCAACCTTTGGCCGCATCGCCGATTAGGGTAAGGAGGGCCGCCGCCTTATTTCCGGTGCGCAGTACGTTGGTGGCACCCGGGTTGCCTGAGCCGTAAGACCGAGGGTCCGCTAGACCAAACAGCTTACTGACGACGACAGCAAAGGGGATCGAGCCGATGAGGTAAGCCCCGATCACTAAACCGATCGCAAATATCCAGTCATTTGGAAGGCTCATGCGCTGATATTCCCGAAGAAAAATAGATTGCCTGAATTCTAGCGCGACCTGCCAAGTCGCCCATAAAAGAGGGGGGTATTCGCTCGGCAGCGAGTACAATCCAATCTGATTCATAAAAGGTATTTAGTGCCCGCGTATGCATATTTTGGTCTCAAATGATGACGGTTACACCGCCCCAGGGATTGAGGCTTTGGCGGAAGCGTTGCGCGATCTAGCTGAGATCTCAGTGGTTGCCCCTGAGGTTAACCACAGTGGCGCTTCGAACTCACTGACACTGAGTCGACCGCTCGTGGTTCGAAAGGCACCTAACGGCTTTACCTACGTCAATGGCACGCCCTCAGATTGTGTGCACGTTGCGCTGACGGGCCTCCTTGATCGCCGCCCAGATTTGATTGTGTCGGGCATCAATAACGGCGCGAATATGGGCGATGACACCTTGTATTCCGGTACAGTTGCCGCGGCCGCAGAGGGTTATCTTTTTGGTATTCCTTCGATCGCTTTTTCTCTTGTTTCAAAGGCATGGTCCAATCTGGATGCTGCAGCGCAGCAGGCGCGTGCAATGGTTGCGCATCAGCTCATGCATCCACTGGCTGGGCCAGCGCTACTAAACGTCAATATTCCAGATCTCCCTACGAGCGAGATCATGGGGGTACAGGCTACTCGGCTCGGTAAGCGCCATCCCTCCCAACCCGTTATTCCAACAAGCACACCGTCCGGTGAGACGGTTTACTGGATCGGACCTTCGGGTGCGGCGAATGACGATTCGGAAGGAACAGATTTTTATGCTTTGCAGCGTGGGTACGTGTCAGTGACACCTCTGAGGCTTGATCTGACCCAACAGGCGCAAGTCAGTCAGATCGAGAAATGGGTGAAACCGCTGTGAGTGAACACAGTCGTCACAAGCCACCTGTGGTGCCTAAGGGCTTGCACGGTATTACCGCGACCAACAGCAACACCAAAATATCTGCGACCAGGATACGTACGGCTGCGGCACCGCCGCCGGTGGAGCGGTTGCCGACCACCAACCTAGGGCTTAACTCAGAGCGGATGCGCTCGGTGATGGTCGAGCGCTTAATGACCCAGGGTATTACCAACGATCGCGTGCTTGGAGCCATGCAACTTGTGCCTAGGCATGCCTTCGTGGACGGTGCCCTGGCAAGTCGAGCCTATGACGATGCAGCCTTACCAATTGGTCACAGTCAAACCATCTCGCAGCCTTGGGTCGTTGCCCGAATGGTTTCGATCGCTTCAGAGGTGCCTGGTGCGACACGTGTACTTGAAGTTGGCACAGGTTGCGGCTACCAAGCGGCTGTCATGGCACAAGTTTTTTCGCAGGTCTACTCGATTGAGCGTATCCGGGCGTTGTACGATATGGCTAGAGAGCATTTGCGTGCGTTGAAACTGACGCGGATTAGACTCACTCATGGCGATGGCATGGTCGGGTTGCCGGCGGCTGCGCCTTTTGATGCGATTGTCGTTGCGGCTGCCGGCTTGAAAATTCCGCAGGCGCTGATGAGTCAGTTGGCGGTAGGAGGCGTGCTGATTGCGCCCGAGGGCACCGGCACGCAGCGCTTGGTCAAGATTCAGCGCACCGGTGCGACGACGTGGGAAAGGCAAGAACTTGAAGAAGTGAGGTTTGTACCGCTGAAAGCTGGGGTGCAGACGTGATGACACAGGAGAATGGTATGCAGGGTAGCTATATGTACCACGACAAACAGGATGCAATCAGTGCGACAAGCATGAACCGTGGTGCTTCTCGATGGATGATGGTGGCGTGTGTTGCAGCGATTGCGCTATTGAGTGGTTGTGCTAACCAGTCAGGATCGCGTGCGCCTGTCACGGATCTGAGTGGGTCCTCGACTTCGTCGGCTGCGACATACACGGTCAAGGCGGGCGATACCCTGAACAAAATTTCCCGTGCAACCGGAGTCCCTGAGGCGACGATTGCCAGGCTCAATAAAATTGCCAATCCCAATCTGTTGGTAGTCGGACAGGTATTGCGTCTTTCCGATGGAACGGCTGCCGCGGCAGCACCTAGACCAAGTAGTACGCCAAGCGGTGCCGCGATGTCGCGTCCAGCGCCGCAAGCAACGACAACAACATCGAGCGAGAGCTCGCCACCCGCGCGTGCTGCTGATGCTGGCGTGATTAACTGGGGATGGCCGGCAAAGGGCAAAGTCATCCAGGGTTTTACACCCGCCACCAAAGGGATTGACATCGCAGGTACCGCAGGTGATGCGATTGAGGCAGCAGCAGGGGGCAAAGTGATGTATGCCGGCAACGGCGTGCGTGGCTTAGGCAATCTGGTCATTATTGAGCACAGCGACGGATTCATCACGGCCTATGCGCACAACCGGACGTTGCTTGTAAAGGCTGGACAAGAGGTTAAGAAGGGTTTCAAGATCGCAGAAATGGGACAGTCTGATACGACTTCTGTGCGTCTGCATTTTGAGGTGCGCCGCCAAGGAACGCCTGTCGATCCTTTACAGTATTTGCCCACGCGTTAATTGGTTCAAATGACGCCCACTCTTGTCTTTGACCTAGAAACAATTCCTGACATTGTTGGGCTGCGTCGTTTAAACGGCTGGTCTGAGGACGTTTCCGACAGCGAGGTCGCAACCCGCGCATTCGCTGCGCGTAAAGAAGTCACTGGTAGTGATTTTCTACCATTACATTTGCATCGGGTTGCGGTGGTCGGCTGTGTATTTCGTGATGATCAAGGCTTTCGGGTGAAGTGTCTCGGTCAGGAGGATGATCCAGAGCCGACGCTGCTGGCAGGTTTCTTTAAAACCATTGAGCGCTATACGCCAAAGCTCATTAGCTGGAATGGCTCTGGATTTGATTTGCCTGTTCTGCATTATCGAAGTCTGATCCACGGTGTGGCTGCGCCGCGGTATTGGGATATGGGCGAAGAGGATCGTGACTTTAAATACAATAACTACTTGAGTCGCTACCACACGCGCCACCTCGATTTGATGGACGTACTCGCGAAGTACAACGGTCGTGGAAATGCTCCGTTAGATGACTTGGCAAAGCTTTGTGGTTTTCCTGGAAAGCTTGGGATGGATGGTAGCCAAGTATGGAATGCGTGGACCGATGGGCGGGCTGCTCAAGTCCGCGCGTACTGTGAGACGGATGTCGTCAATACGTGGCTCGTATATTGTCGTTTTAGACTGTTGCGTGGCGAACTCGACACCAAGTCCTATGACGCAGAGATTGCGCTCGTACGCTCGACGCTCGAACATAGTACGGAGCCCCATTGGACAGAGTATCTTGCAGCCTGGAAGTGACTCAGTTCTTCCGTGTGTAATTTTTGACAGGAGCGTTCGCTATGCGTCGCATTTCTATAGTTTCAATTTTTTCAGTTAAACGTATTGCCGCGCTAGCAATGCTGACCTCCTTGTGCTGTTTTAATTCAGCACAAGCGCAGACTGCCGCCCCCAGGTCGGCTGGGGTCGCGAGTCAGACCAATGCAACGTCGTCCATGGGTGAGATCCCTGCGGCTGTGATTGCGCAGCTTGAGCTCAACCCAGATCAGAAATTGAAACTAGATGCCGCACATGATGCGCGTCGCATTATGTGGTCCGCGAATCGTAGGAGTCGTCAGGCCGAGTACGCTGGCCTCACAGAGCTGCTGAACAAAAGTACATTTGATCCGCGCGAGGCTGTTGCCTTACGCAAGAAGACGCGGGCTGCAATTGATGCACGGTTTGATACGGTTCAGGAAAAATGGCTTGCGTTCTGGGACGTCCTAAATGAAGGGCAGCGCAAAGTGCTGGTCACCTACATGAAAGAGCAGCACATCAAACAAGGGACGGCTTCCGCTGCACGCGCTAAACCCTAGGCGATACCCTCAACGAGTGCCTGTTTAAGAACTCAAATTCTTTTTAATCATGACATCAGATGTGTTGCAGGTCGATGCCCTCGACCTTGAAGCCCGTGGTATCGCGCGGCGTGAGGGAAAGGTTGTCTTTATCGAAGGTGCATTGCCCACTGAACGCGTCAGTGTGCACACCTTTAGGCGTAAGCCCTCTTATGAAATTGCACGGGTTGAGCAGATTCATCGAACTGCAGCACTTAGAGTGACACCGCGTTGCCCGCACTTTGGTGTGTGCGGCGGATGTCTGATGCAACACTTAGAGCCGAGTGCACAGGTTGCTATTAAGCAGCGTGCCCTCGAAGACGGCTTGTCGCATTTGGCGAGCGTTAAGCCTGCCCGTATGCTTGCACCGTTGCATGGCCCGTATTGGGGCTACCGCTATCGTGCGCGCTTGGCCGTACGTTGGGTCGCAAAAAAAGGGACCGTCCTTGTTGGGTTCCATGAGCGCAAGAGCAGTTTTGTTGCAGACATCCGCACCTGCCATGTTCTCCCGCCACATGTCGCAGCATTATTGTTGCCGTTGCGCAGTTTGATGATGTCGATGTCCGCGCCAGATCGGTTTCCGCAGATCGAAGTGTCAGTGGGTGAAGCCGTTACGGCCCTGGTCTTGCGCCATTTGATGCCATTGACCGAAAGTGACCTGGCGCATTTGCGTCGTTTTGCGAATGAGCACAACATTCAGTGGTGGTTGCAATCCAAGGGTCCTGATACAGTACACGCACTCGAGCCAGAGCACGAGACGGCATTGACCTACACGCTCCCAGAGTTTGGGTTGACCATGCCATTTCGGCCAACCGACTTCACGCAAGTTAATCATCAAATAAATCGTGTGTTGGTCTCACGTGCACTGACTCTGCTCGAGCCCGAGCCAGCCGATCGTATCGCCGATATGTTTTGTGGCCTAGGTAACTTTACCTTGCCGCTTGCAACGAAATGTCGCGAGGTGGTGGGACTCGAGGGTAGTCCGACCTTAACTCAGCGTGCACAGACCGCGGCAAGCGCCTATGGTATGAAGCATGTGAGTTTTTCCACACTCAATCTGTTTGAAGTGTCTGCTGAATGGTTGCGGTCGCTTGGGCACTTTAACCGCATGCTCATCGATCCACCAAGAGAAGGGGCGCTGGCCCTGGCGCAAGCCCTGGTGCAAACGCCTGCAGAGCAACGCCCGCGCCGCATCGTCTATGTGTCCTGCAACCCGGCGACGCTTGCGCGTGACGCCGCGATCTTGGTCCATGAAGGAGGTTATCGACTCAGTAGTGCCGGCGTGGTCAACATGTTCCCGCATACCGGGCATGTTGAGTCCATTGCCGTGTTCGATCTTTAATTAGGCTAGCGCGGACAATATTGTTTGCGCTGCGCGACGAACTTGTTCGGGCGCCGTGCCGCCGATGTGGTTGCGGGCGGCAACGGAGCCTTCGAGCGTCAAGACAGCATGCACGTCTTCTTGAACTGAGGGATGGAATTTTTGTAATTCCGCCACACTCAAATCGGCAAGGTCACACCCCTTGGTTTCACATTCACGCACGGCATGCGCGACTGCTTCGTGGGCATCACGGAAAGGAACGCCGCGCTTGACAAGATAGTCGGCTAGGTCGGTTGCGGTTGCGAAACCTTGCAATGCGGCCGCCCGCATATTGGCTGCCTTGACTGTGATGCCGGGAACCATATCCGCAAAGATAGTCAGTGTGTCGCGCACAGTATCTGCGGTATCGAACAGGCCTTCTTTGTCTTCCTGGTTGTCTTTGTTATAGGCGAGCGGCTGACCCTTCATGAGTGTCAATAGCGCCACAAGATGGCCATTCACACGCCCGGTTTTGCCTCGAGCCAACTCGGGTACATCAGGGTTTTTCTTTTGCGGCATGATGGAGCTGCCGGTACAAAAACGATCGGCCAGATCGATGAAGCCCACGCGTGGACTCATCCAAATCACGATTTCTTCGGACAAGCGCGATATGTGCGTCATGATCAATGCACAAGCGCTAACAAATTCAATGGCGAAGTCCCGATCAGATACTGCGTCGAGTGAGTTTAGGCAGACGCCGTCAAAGCCGAGCAGTTTTGCAACCAGTGGTCGATCGATTGGGAAGCTTGTTCCGGCGAGCGCGGCCGCACCTAAAGGGAGGACGTTGACGCGGGTGCGGCAGTCGATCAGCCGTTGGGTGTCGCGTCCAAACATCTCGGCATAAGCAAGGAGGTGATGTCCAAAGGTGACGGGTTGTGCCACTTGCATATGGGTAAAGCCAGGCAATATTGTGCCCGCGTGCTCAAGCGCGACCGCTGCGAGTGCGCGACGCAATTGTTTGAGCAGCTCAACTAACTGATCGATTTGGTCTCGCAACCAAAGCCTGATGTCGGTCGCGACCTGATCATTGCGCGAGCGCCCGGTGTGTAGCCGTTTGCCGGCATCACCAACGAGTTCTACCAATCGTTTTTCGATGTTAAGGTGAACATCTTCGAGGTCCAGTAGCCAAGTGAACGTTCCAGCTTGAATCTCGCTTTGAATTTGTGCCATACCGCGTTCAATGTCTGCGCGGTCTTGTGTGCTAATTACTTTAACGGTTTCAAGCATCTGGGCGTGTGCAAGTGAGCCCTGGATGTCGAACATCGCCAGTCGTTTGTCAAAGTCGACGGAGGCCGTGTAGCGCTTGACGAGGTCCGAAACGGGCTCGGAAAAACGCGCAGACCATGCTTGCGCTTTCTTGTCAAATTGGCTTTGATTGGAGTTTGGGTTATTTTTCATAGGGATAAATTATAGAACGGGGGCTTAAACCCTGCGTCCATGCGATAATTTTTTAACATTACAACTAGTACAAACCGGAATCAACATGGCTGCGGTCAGGGTCGGCATTGCGCAATTGAACGCTTTGGTAGGGGATTTGGCTGGAAATGCCACCCAAGTCCTTGAGGCTGCGCGTCGTGCGCACGCGCAGGGGGCTCAGGTGCTCCTGACGCCTGAACTGATGCTAACCGGTTATCCGCCCGAGGACTTACTGTTACGCCCCGCATTTGTCGACGCTTGTGAACGCGCGCTCCAGCAGCTTTGTCAGGATTTGGCAACCCTTAAGGGCATGCATGTATTGGTGGGTCATATTGTTGCGACCCCTGCGGGTCTGCGCAACGCGGCTTCGGTTTTGTGCGACGGAACGGTGCTCGGCACTTATTTCAAACGGGAATTGCCCAATTATTCCGTCTTCGATGAAAAACGTTATTTCACGCCCGGCGATCAGGCCTTGGTTTTTGTCGCCGGCGGAGTGCGTTTTGGCGTCAATATTTGCGAGGACATCTGGCTTGCTGGATCGGCCGATCAAGCGCGTTCAGATGGCGCACAGGCCCTGTTAGTGCTCAATGCATCTCCCTTTAGTGTGACCAAACAAGCTCAGCGTGCCGGCATTGCACAACGTTGTGTGCAACGCACTGGTGTGCCGTTGTTCTACGCCAATATGGTCGGTGGACAAGATGAACTCGTGTTTGATGGAGCATCCTTTGTTCTGGATGCCCAAGGAAACGTGTTAACGCGTCTTTCAGATTTCAGCCCGGATATGGACTTTGTTGACATCCATCCAGGTGCTTCCGTGCAGGCTGTAGCACCGTCCCAAGCCGCACAACCTTTAACTGTCGTCGCGGCAGACTGCGTCGAGGCGCAGGTCTGGAATGCACTCAAGCTATGCCTAGCTGATTACGTTAAGAAGAATGGTTTTCGCTCCGTCATCCTTGGTTTGTCTGGCGGGATTGATTCAGCCGTCGTGTTAGCGATTGCGGTCGATGCGTTAGGTGCTGAACGCGTGCACGCCGTGATGATGCCCTCGCGCTATACCGCCGATATTTCGCAGATTGATTCCCGAGACATGGTGAAACGCCTCGGCGTTGACTATCGGGAGATTGCGATCGCTGGATTAGCGAGTAACTTTGACGATATTTTGTCGCCGATATTTGCTGGGCGTGCGCCTGATGCAACCGAGGAAAACATTCAAGCGCGGCTACGCGGCATGTTGCTGATGGCCTTGTCCAACAAGTTCGGCCACTTGGTGCTCACAACCGGAAACAAATCGGAATTGTCGACGGGGTATTGCACGCTTTATGGAGACATGGCTGGCGGGTTTGCGGTGCTGAAGGACGTTGCTAAGACGCTGGTCTATCGCATGGCAAGATGGCGCAACCTCTCGAGTGAAGTCATTCCGGACCGCATTATTACGCGGCCACCCTCTGCGGAGCTGCGCGAAGATCAAACGGATCAGGACAGCCTGCCCGAATATGAAGTGATTGATGCCATCATTGAACGCTATGTCGAGCAAAATCAATCGGTCGCGCAAGTGATTGCGGCAGGCTATGCGCCTGAGGCCGTCGAGCAAATCGTGCGCTTGATTCGTATAAATGAATACAAACGACGCCAAGGGCCTTTTGGCCCTCGCATCACAGAGCGAGCATTTGGCCGCGATTGGCGGTATCCTTTATCTAACGGCTTTCGTGAAGCCCCTTAACTACCTCTAAACCGACAGGATCCATTGTGAAGCAAGTCACTGCAATTATTAAGCCATTCAAACTTGATGAAGTGCGTGAGGCACTTGCTGAGGTCGGCGTCAATGGCCTCACGGTCACCGAAGTGAAAGGCTTTGGACGTCAGAAAGGTCACACTGAGCTCTATCGTGGCGCCGAATACGTTGTGGATTTTTTGCCCAAGATTCGTGTCGAGATGGTTGTCGCTGACGCAGCTGTGGATAGCGTCATTGAAGCAATTGTTAAAGCAGCACGTACTGGCAAGATTGGTGACGGCAAAATCTTTGTTTCGGCGATTGAGCAGGCGATTCGTATTCGTACTGGCGAAACGGGCGACACGGCACTCTGATGAAACAATTCAATTGGAATAATCCGTATCCAACGATACGGATCCCGGTTTTTGCGCGCAACGTCGTGTCGACCTCGCATCCGCTCGCGGCGCAAGCTGGGTTGCGCATGCTCCTCAAGGGGGGCAGCGCGGTTGATGCAGTGATTGCAGCGGCGGCAACGATTGCATTGGTTGAGCCGGTCTCCTGCGGGCTAGGTGGTGATGCGTTTTCCATCGTATGGGATGGTAAGACGCTGCAGGGCTTGAACGCTTCGGGCTATGCGCCTGAGGCTTGGAATGTCGACTACTTCAAGAGCAAATACGGCGTTGGCGCGAATGGGTTGGCGCAGGCCCCTAAGCGTGGTGTGGATGCGATCACGGTTCCTGGTGTTGTGGCTGGCTGGGCAGCTTTGCATGAGCGCTACGGAAAGCTGCCGTTTGCGGACTTAATGGTTCCGGCTATAGAAATTGCTGAACGAGGCTATGCAGTGCCGCCGGTGGTGGCTCAGAAATGGGCGGCCGCTGTACCCGAACTGAAGGATCAGCCTGGTTTTGCGCATACCTTTATGCCGAACGGACGCGCACCGAATGTCGGTGAGCGTTTTGTATTTAAGGATGTGGCTGAAACACTGCGCAGGATTGGCGCAACCAAGGGTCGTGACCTGTACGAGGGCGACACGGCAGAGAAACTCGTTGCGTTTATTCGCGCTAACGGCGGTGCGCATACGCTGGAAGATTTTCGCAGTTACCGCCCAGACTGGGTGACGCCGATTTCAAAGAATTACCGCGGCTACACCTTGCATGAGATTCCTCCGAACGGTCAGGGCATCTCGGCACTGATGGCGTTGGGTATTCTTGAGCACTTTGATTTGTCTGCTCTGAAGGTCGATTCCGTTGCGTCCCAACATATCCAGATCGAGGCGATGAAGCTTGCGATGGCGGACCTGTATCGCTACGTTGCCGATCCGCGAACCATGGAAGTCACGCCTGAGCAGATGCTCGATGATGCCTACTTGGCTTCGCGCGCCAAGTTGATTGATCCTACCCGCGCAACACAGTTTCCCCCGGGTAACCCGTCTTCAGGGGGCACGATTTACCTGACGGCGGCCGATGAAAACGGCATGATGGTGTCGTTTATTCAGTCGAACTATATGGGATTTGGTTCGGGCGTTGTAGTGCCAGGAACGGGTGTTAGCTTCCAGAACCGTGGCGTTGGTTTCTCAATGGACCCGAAGTCAGCAAACGTGGTTGCGGGGCACAAGAGACCTTTCCACACCATCATTCCCGGTTTCCTCACGAAAGGTGGCGAGCCCGTCATGAGCTTTGGTGTGATGGGCGGTGATATACAACCTCAGGGGCATGTCCAGACGGTTGTGCGTATGCTCGACTACGATCAACAGCCTCAGGCGGCCTGTTGCGCGCCGCGCTGGAAGCTCAACCGGGATTTCACGCTTGACGTGGAGTCTTCGATGCGTGCGCAGACCATAGAGGGGCTCAAGGGGTTAGGGCACACCTTGAAGGCAATTGATGACCCCTACATGGACTTTGGTTCCGGGCAGTTCATCTGGCGCTT
>JACCED011763110.1_pt1 | contig 14251 bp, 24 predicted proteins | sample 7455021 | NCBI WGS metagenome assembly JACCED01 (sample SAMN15323456, study PRJNA562643) | freshwater metagenome | isolation source: river surface water | place: USA:Blue River Watershed | collected 2017-08-19 | reverse complement strand
TTGAACATCAGCAACTAGTTCAGGGTAAGAAATTTCTGCAAAAGTATCCATGAATTATTTATTCAGCTGTAAAAATTCAAGAACTTTCTGTCTAGAAAAATTGAGTGCGTCTTTATTTGGTTCAAGACTAGCTCGGCCAGTAGGACTTGCAGAGTCTAAAAAAGAACCAATATATGAATCTCCATCGAATCCGTGTCCAGCATTTGGAATAGATTGACTGAAAACTTTTCCAACCATCTTATTTACAACTTGCGGACAGTAAGTTCCTTCACCATAACTGTCACTAGTACCCCATATGAGTAATGTCGGGTTAATTCTTTCTTTTATAACTAATCCTTCTCGTTTATTAATTAGATGGTAACACCCTGGATAAAACAAAATATACCTATTAAATAGATCAGTTTTATCTAAATAAAAACCTAAAAATCCACCTAGACTTAACCCCATGTAAATTATATTATTTTGATCAACATTGGGATGGTCTTTTAACCATAAGTAGATAAAACTAATTAATGCTTCATAATTTACTCGTCCTCGATCTGACGGTCCAGAAAATCTTCCTGTTTTAAAATCTACAACTGCTACGTTATAATTATTTTCTGAGAGGAATTTGGCCCAATTTTCTTCTCTACTTGCTACGCCTGCTGTACCATGTATAAGTAATACAGTAGGTTGTTTCCCGCTGTTTTTTGTTTTGTAAAATTTTACAGGAATAGGTTTATCAAAATATTCAATTTTATCCCATGATTGAGCAAAAGTGTTTGTTGAAAAACATAACATAACAATTAAAATTAAGCGTACCATATTTCTTTAAACCCTTCTTCTTCAGTTGGCATTTCAAAATTAGCAATCATGTTAGCAATTACGTCTTCGGGGATTTCTTTGCCAGGTCTGCTAGTTAATCTACGAGTCAATTCTTTTTGCTCAGGGGTTTTAAACACTACAGCAATATGCTCATAGTCGGGTAGCATAGCAAACTTCTTTGCACGACTTCTGACGGTAGTGCTAGTTTGATCCCAGATAACGTCTCTGTGCATTTCTCGAGCTAGTACAACTTCTTTGGCCATTAGTTCTACAGCAGTAGGCATGAAGTCTGTAAAAACTTGGCTGTAAGTTTTGCCTACTTCTTTAGCATATATTTCAACCCATTTGTCTGTGCTGACTATGGCACACGGTACAGTCCAATCCTGATTGTTAATCCAGGTTGTCTTTCCGCTGCCTGGCACACCTATAAGTTGATAACATTTTGGCATTAATCTACTCCGAACTTTTGTTTAATTATGTCTCCGAGATTGCCACCGCCTTGCATATTGATGTGCTCAACGGTTTGGGCACACTCACGCACAATCATCTCAGAGAACTTTTCTATAGTGTGTTCCCATTGAGCTCTATCCTTGCCTAGTCCATAGACATCTAAATGACTAGTTCTTGCAAATTCTCTTAGCTTATCGTTCATCGTAACTCCGGATCTTTTTCATAGCAGGTAAAGCATACTGCATCATATTTTGGTCCCATGCAGTGATAGATTGAACCATTGCAATACTTACAAAGGATAAAAGCATGAGTCACAATAGAACCTTTTGGGGGAGCATACAACTTGTAGTATCCTTCTTCACGTTCTATATAACCAATATGTTCTCTTTCTTCCATTATCTTACCGCCTTTAATCTTGCTTCTACTACTGCTTCCATGTTGCCTTTTATAACAACATTAGTATAAGTATCTTGATAGCCGCTGGCATGATCCGTAACACGATTGTCAGGTTCGTGATAAGTCCTAATGCGTTCATTGCCAGCAAGGTATCGTTCCTTGTCTTTGTGAAAGTGTGCGGCTACCCGACTACGGCAAGTAACCAAGGCCGCACGTTTGTTATCTTCCCTACTACGGCTTTCGGTACCATTGGCAGAGATACCAGTAGGTTCGTGAATACAACGGCAACAGTTTTGATGCTTGTTACGGTGCTGGCCTCCTTTGCCAGTCCCAGAATACCATTCAAATCTAAATTGATCATCTGTAATTAACATTATTAACTCCACCTCAACGCAAACCAATTGGCGTCTTTTTGATTACGAAAATAAAAATGTGTTTCGTTGTGTTGATAAACAACATTCCAACGTCCTCTAAAAGTTCCGAACTGTTTGCCAAGCCAAAGTTCGATAGGAGTGATATCGTTTTTATAATCACTGCCTACAGTAACTCGGCAAGGCCACAGTTCTTTTTTCAGCTCTCTCATCACATTGTAGGACCATTACCGTTACGGAAACCAACTATACCACCTTCTTCTCGGATACGCTTTAACACATCCTCAAATAAGATAGGTGCAAAGTCCGGTGTTTGTTCAACACAGACGCAGTGATATCGAACGTCGATTTCATCGCTGTATAAAACTTCACCTGTTCTAGCATCAACTCCACGAGCCTTCTTGACACGACCAGCGTGTAAGTGTCCGTGAATGTTAGTACCAAAACGACCCATACTGGCTTCGTGTACAGGAATATGGCTTAAGATTAAACCGTTCATAACGTGGTATGCACGTAACTCACGGAAGTACTGGCCGTACTCTGTGTCACGAAAGATATCGTGGTTACCTCGGATTAAAACCTTGTCACCGTTTAAGCGAGCTAACGTAGACAAAGCCTTTCGGTTAATAACAACATCACCTAAGTGGTAGACCTTGTCAGTAGGCTTGACTCGTTCGTTCCAAGCTTTGACCATAGCTTCGTCCATTTCTTCAGGACTGTCCCAGGGCCTTAACTTAGTAACACCATCATCTCTTGTAAATCGACAAACTCCGGTATGCCCAAAGTGCGTGTCGCTCACTAAAAATACGCTAGGCATATTATTCTCCTTTAGTTTTGGGAATTACAAATCCCCAACTTGTTTCTACTCCATTAATTGTATGCGGTTCATTTTCATCGTAGGTCCAACCTAATGCCTTCATCATACGATGCTTGACTAACAGATTGGGACTTCGAAAGTATTCTGTGTCATCGAATCCCAGCATGACCCCAACTTCACAAACCGCACCAGAACGGCAAACTCCGGCATGGCAATGCACAACGACGTTCATGCGATTAGTTAGTGCATGTTGTAACAATCTAACCAGCTCAGCGGCCTGTTCATGACTGCATCGCATAGCTTCGTCAAGAGCAAAGTCTTTTTCTTCTATATCCAAAAACTCAAACTGATGAACTTCTTTAAATTTGTACTTTGGATCAGGAAACATGTATCCTGGATCACAAATTTGAATCAGCATAGAATTTTCTCCTGCATTGATGTGCAGTCCATTTTTTATGTCTGACAATGACACATTTTGAATCCAGGGCATTTAGTTATCCTCATCAAATATATTTCGTTCTTTCTGTACACGACCGGAACGATCGGCCTTGTTCCAATCGTAGGTAACACCATCTGGACACAGACCGTCGTTGACGCTGTCTACACCAAACATACCGCAAACTTCAAAGTCCTTGCCCACAATGGTTACAAACTCATTCATATGCTTGGCAACGTTCATTGCTTCAGCGAGGGTAAGAACTTTGAGTGTTTCTTCTTTTCCTATTACTTTATACATCTTATCTCACAGGACCTGCATAGTCTGCTCGCACATACCAGTCAGGTACAAATTTTTCATTATTATGTTTCAGATTATAGTCGATAGCCCATTGACGGGCCTCGGCTTCATTATCAAAGTAGACAGTATCAAAGTGCTTTTGACCCCATCCACGTTCGTATTCGGTTAGTTCAACTCGAAAAGCAACTACATTGGGCTTGGCGATTCTGGGCATTTTGAGCTCCTTTCTGTTTACTGTAACTACAGTATAACATCAAAGTTTGGCAAAGTCAACCTAAAAAAATAGGGCCCTTAGGCCCTATCCAAAAAGTAGTACTTTTTAGCTGAGGTCGTAGCGTGGGACCATTACAGTCTTAAGCATGATGCCCTCTGGAGTGAATTGAGCCAAATCAGCGGAAAGCAGAGCCTTCATGATGCTTGGACTAAATCCGCTAACCAAAGCCGCACCCGACTTGTCAGCCTTGACTGGAACGTTATCACTTGCGTTTAGGTTCCAGAACACAACTTGAGGAACGGTGTAACCCGCTGCCTCAAACTTGCGTTCGATCATCTGCATAGCAGAGTCGTCATAACGAGCACATTGGTTGAACTGCATGTCACTCAATACAAGCAACATGGCTGGCATGTCACTTTGAGGAACACTGTTCTTAACCGCAACGTCTAGAATTTTGTTCATAGCCGCATGTAGGTCAGTGCTCATTTCCCAGTTAGACTTACTCATTTGGTCAACCTTTTGGACGATGTCGCCCTTCAAAGTAACCAACTGTGGCTTGCTGGAGAAAGTCAAGAATGTGTCCTTGAACACGCCCTTGTTCTTGTCTGCCAAGTACAAGCCCAATCCAACTGCCACATCGATGCAACGAACATCAGTTCCCTTACCTGCTGGGCAAGTCATAGAACCCGAGACGTCAACGATAGGCAGGATACTTGCTTCACCAACATAGTTAGGAAGAGCATCCCATTGTGCCTTGATGTGGTCGACTTCGGTCTTGTTTGTGGTACGGTGACCATGTGCAAGACCCTTTAGGACTTCATGAGGGAAAACTGCGCCGGCGTTGACCTTGACAGTTTTGTCCTCGCCCTTAACCAACTTGGCCACATACTCTGCAAACGCAGGTGTATGGCGGTTGAATGCCTTCTTGTACAGACGAGCCGCTTGAGAAGGAACATGGCTAAAGTTGATGTTGTCCCAATCGTTGGCACACATTTGTGTTTCAACGACCTTGGTCATTGCTACCAATGACTTACGGTACTGCTTAGGAGTCATTCCAAAGAATGCTCGCACTTCAGCCGCAACCTTGCCCTTACGCGGAGTCCACTTAGCGGCAAGACCGTTTTGAGCACGAAGGGCATCACCCAACATGGTATAAGCGGCTGACTTTAGTGCAGGAGTAGAGAAGACAAAGATGTCATCCCAACGACCCACTTCAGGGATCTTGCGAAGCAGAGCCAAAGCGGCATCTGGATCGCGCTTTTCCAAGTGAACAAGGATGTCACGGAAAAGTTGACGTTCACCTGCTCCGCCTCGAACGTCACGGGCCCATTGCGCTATACGCAACGCCACATCGGAGTCCTCGACGAAAGCGGCAGTGAATTCTGCTGTGATGTTCTTACCACGGCTTGCACCGATTTTGTAGAACAGGTCTACTGTAGCCTTAGCTGTAGACTTACGAGCCTTCATGCCATTGGCAGTACGGGCTTCTTGATTTGCAACTGCTGTAACAAATGCGTTCATGTGTGTTTCTCCTTACAGAATGTGTTTTGTTTTCGATATGATTGAAAATTAAAAATTGCTGTTAACATTCTAAATCTTAACAGGATAGCCGGAACGGTTTTTATTTTCTGCTTGACCCCATCCCCTGTATATTGGTTCAGTTCCTCAAGCCTAGCTGTCCTTGTGTCTGCGACAGCGCATATATGTCTTTCCATAAGCCATTAGTTCCATTAGCGTCTAGTATTACTACTAGATATAAAAGCTTCACCTTCAAAGCCTTTCGGCTCCAGTGTCACTAGCCTTGCGGGCCACCGTCTACTACATTAAGTGCAGTCGTTAAAGTATTGGTTGCTGTTTCTATCCTAGAATCAAACAGGTTAGTTTTCTACTTTTTGTTTTAAGTGAGAACGTCGAAACTCACCTCGTCCAGGAGTAAAGAGTTTGATGTCCTTACCTTCCCCAAACCATTCATAGTCATATGAATTGCTGTACCTAACCTAAAAACTTCTTGTTAATTTCTTAACATGTATCTATTATAGTGTCTTTTCTAGTGTGTGTCAATTCTTTTTGGACTTTTCTTTTACCTTTTCTAAAGGTGCTTTGTTAAGCCAAAATTTACGAGTTTGATTTTCATAATGGACTTCGACGAAGTCCTGCCCGTCAATAGTCCGAACATTGGTATAATCATCGCAAATAACTTCTTGATTATTCCACATGTTACGTAGGCGAACGGGTTTTGATTTAAATTGATTTTTTATCATTGCGTTCTCCTTGTTGGTGGAGGTAAACGGGATCGAACCGATGACCTTTAGCTTGCAAAGCTACTGCTCTCCCAGCTGAGCTATACCCCCATATTATGGTCGGAGTAGAGAGATTCGAACTCCCGACCCTCTGGTCCCAAACCAGATGCGCTACCAGACTGCGCTATACTCCGAATTTTTTGGTAGGACGTGACGGGTTCGAACCGCCGACAGCTTGCGTGTAAGGCAAGAACTCTACCAACTGAGTTAACGTCCTATTTTGTTGGATCATAAACTAAAAATTGAGTCATTGAAAATCTACCATATGGCTCGCGATCATTAGTTTCTGTTATTTTAATTTCTTCTACTTCATGCCACAAGAAACTTGGAAAAATTACACACATATTATTTTCAATTTCAACTGTATAGTCTAAATCTGTAAATTTAAAATTGCCTCCAGTGAATTTTTTTGGATCCTTATAAAACCAGGTTACTAGACTAAACACAGCATGGTCAGTATGGGACTTATAATAATCTGAATTTTCATAATACTGAAGCAGTGTATTGTCGTAATCTAATTTTAAATAGTGAAAATGATACGGATTTAAATTAGCAAATGTATTTCTTATTTCCTCGTTGGCAAATGGTTTTCTATTTAATTTAAGTATATTAGAACTTTCTCTTTTACTATAAAAAAAGTCTAACCATACGCCGCTACGTTGCCCTAATACCGAACCATCATCTAACTTTGCTACATTAAGATAATTATCATCTTTAATAAATGACCTACTACTCCAAAGAAAGTCCAATTCTTTTTGAATTAAAAACAATTCATCAGGCGAATATAAATTTTTAATTACTAAAAATGATACACCCTGTTTTGGAGCGGTATGTGTTATTAAATCCATAATCAAGTTGTTTGGAGCGGGTAGGGAGAGTCGAACTCCGCGATCTTCAGCTTGGAAGGCTGCTGGACGCCCCTTGTCCTGTCTACCCGCACTTTATTGAAACACATTACATCCAGCTCACGGACACTCTTTAGAATGTGACTCATACTTACGAACCCACTGCAATATGTTTTAATAAAGTGTCTAAGCTACTCCCACCACAGGAGCCCTTAGACAGGGCTGTCTACTCCGTCTACGTACTTTTCCTTTTAGACAGGTTAGCGTCCCTGCCTTTGTGATTTCTCAAGTCGCCCATGTATTGCGGGCCTTGCGGCAGATCCAATGCGCCGTGTCTGTTATGGACTAGACAATTGACCCCCATTTACTTACCGGTATGGGATCCGGGGTTACTTGGTGCCGGATGTCGGGATTGAACTGACGACCTACCGCTTACAAGGCGGTTGCTCTACCACTGAGCTAATCCGGCAAATTTTTAAAGAACAACGTTAGTATATATCCTTTATAGGTTCTTGTCAACTAATTTGGCGTCCCATGCTAGGCTAATTCTGTGTCCATTTCCCTTCCAAGGATAAACTGTATGAGGTAGATAACTAGGGAACATAATTATTTTAGCACGTTCTGGTCTGAATCTCCAAGTGTCTGTAAAGGTAAATCTTGCCGGATTACGCACAGTTGGCAACCTAAACTCAATGCAACTATCAGTATTGGTATAGCCAACATCTAATTCCGGAACTTCAATATAGATGTTACCGCTAAGATGTGCTTCGTGACTATGTAATGCTTGATAGTCACCGGGACCTTGCTTCAGTGTCCATGCACTTACTAGTACAGGTTTAACTGGAAGTTCTTCGATGATGCCTGCACTCGTTCGAACTGTATCAATATATTGTGTACAAATATCTTCTACATATCTAGCCAACGGATCAATATCTAAACCCATTTCGTTAGGTAGTATCTGTATCTGCTGACCGCCTCTAATACTAAGGGCCGGATTACCAGCATCATTAAGGTCTGATCGATGATGTGCTTGTTCAACAGTATTAATACACCATTGAAAAATATCATCAGGAACATCGTCCATTGCTACAATCGTAGGGTTAAAGTAAGCATATTTCATTCTAATCGTATCCAGTGTCTATCTTCTCGTAATTCAACTTGATGTGGACTAATAGGAACACTTAGACTTAATCTTCGACTTAGACTTAGAGCACCATGCCAAAAACCTGCTGGTATGTAAAGTACATCTCCTGGTTGCATGATAACATCTAATATTAGGTCGCTATCTTTGTCAGTGCCCCAAACTTTAAAATTTGTCTTACCATCAATCTGTATTATTAAATTGTTAGATTTATCTTTGTGTATATATTTCTCAATGTCTACATCTTGAAAGAAAAACGAAAAGTATATGTGAGCATCAACTTCACTACCAGTTTTCTTTTCAATTAGTTTACATAAGTCGTTAATACGATAATTTACCTTAGAACAATCACTTAGATAACAAACATACTTTTTAATTTCCTGATCTATTAACGAAGGAGGATAACTGTTATCACTGCTCCAACCAGGATTATGCCAAGTATAGTTCTTGTCGTTTAAGATATGAAATCTTTTATGATTGACAAAGGGTCTAAGATTTAATAACCTTTCTAGTTCTTGCCATGACAAAATTGTAGGATCAACAGCACGTTTCTCAAAGAAAGGTACTGGACCATTAATTTTATCTAAACATGACAGCATTATATTACTTGACTTCTCGTCCTTGTAAGTCTACTTGACCTGTTTCGTAAAGTTCTTTGCGTTGTTGAAACTGCTCTTCTGATAGTGCATGCCACCCACAACAATTTCCTGTTGGGCTGCGACCGCATCCGCATGTTCCTTTTTTCATTTGTTCTGTTGACGGACTCATTGTATTTTCCTTTTTACCAAATATATTATCCCAATTGCTTGCAAATTCTTTAAGACTTACACTATAAGGACGAGGTCTAGAACCTTTACCGCTCATCGACCTTGTCCTCTATACGGTTTAGAACCTTTACGGCTTTTATTTAGAGTACTAGTTTTACTTCCATTTTGGCAAGTTTTTTTACTAACTCGTTTACGTTCTTGGTTACCTTTTGCTGCCATTTTTATATCCTTTTAGTTGGCTCCAGATCCTGGGATCGAACCAGGGACCAATTGATTAACAGTCAACTGCTCTACCGCTGAGCTAATCTGGAATAAATTTAATTATAATTAATGTTCAAAATAACTCTATAAGGAAAGTTAATAGGGCGTTGACTTGAGTGATAATGCAACCCATTAAACACTGCTAATCTATTCTCAATTGGTTCAACTTCTCTTAATGTAGTTAAATTATTTTTTAAGCTATTATTTAAATAATCTAAAGGGCTGATCTGTGATTTATGATCATAAACTTCATTATAAACTATAGTATTGCCATCACAGGTGTTCAGATACAGTAAAGCAGTCTTGTGCTCAAAGCCATAATCGACATGAGCATCGTTAACAAATCTTTGACCTATTGGTGTTTGTAATGCTAAACGTAGTCTTATAAAATTATTCACTGGCTCGTTAATTTTATCAAATGCACATAGCAGTATTGGATAGAGTAAAGAATAAACTTGTGATACTACTTCGCCTTCTTTTGACACTGGATGAAACCAGCTATAATCGTTTACATCGTTATTTTTTGAATCGTAAGTTGTTTGTGTTTTATACCATGGAAAGGCGTTACTCATTACAATTTCTTTTTGTAAAGACTGTAAAGCATTTCTTCCTAAAACGTTATCAAAAACTTTCATATTCAGTATAATGGTGGAAGGTAAGGGATTCGAACCCTTGGACCGCTTTTAAAACGATCGACGGTTTAGCAAACCGCTGCCTTCAGCCTCTCAGCCAACCTTCCTTAATGATATTTAAACTCGTAGATAAAACATACCCTTGTGTCTTGATTATTGTGTTTTGAAATTGCATGAGGTATAGATGGATTATGTATTACCAAATCTCCTTGAATGACCGGTTGAAAAATTAAATCATTATTAGAATATTGATTAATTCTTGTTCCGTCTATACCGTTACGCACAAACACTAATTCACTGCTATGAGTAGGGACTTTAGGATAAAAAATAGCCACACCGTCTATATCAGTAGGATGACGATGGCAAGTTCCTTCACATCCATAGAAGTAAACATTAATCCATGTTCTTGTAAATTCTACTTTACTAGTATTTTCAAATCCAAAATGTTTTCCGCTTTCTAATATTCTTTTAGCTACCCATTCTGATAGCTGCTCAGTTCCCGGCATATCAGTTAACGGAAATTTGTCAAAATGATTACAAGTTGTAAAAGCGTTACCAATTTGAGATTGATCAATAGTTTCTCTAACTTCTTCTAAACTAAAAACAAATTCTATACTATTTTTGATAGAGTCGTTAGCAAATAGTTCTTTATCATTACAATGATGTACTACAACAGCAGTATCAAATACATGTCTAATAATCATTTAAGTTATCCTATGTAGCCGGGAGGCTTCGAACCTCCATGGAATCATGGATTATATCCCGACCCGTCCCTCACAACGTACAATGTTGCTCTTGGAGCTTTGCCTATTTGCGTTACGGCTACACTGTAATTATACAATCTAGTTCTAATAAAGTCAAATATATTTGGCCGGGCTTACAGGAATCGAACCCATAACTTTTGTTTCGAAGACAAAGATGATATCCATTTCACCAAAGCCCGTATATGGCACCCCTAACAGGAATCGAACCTGTATTTGAGTCTTAGGAGGACCCTGTATTATCCATTATACGACAGGGATATAAAGCAGGATGCGTTTTTACTTTGTACGGCTGTGCTGCCATTACACTACTAGCCGGAATCGAACCGGACTCGCCGTTTGGCTTATAGTAAAAAGATTGCTGTTAGCATCCTATAAATGGAGCGGGTAGAGAGAATCGAACTCTCAACTAAACCTTGGCAAGGTCTCGGGTTACCATTACACCATACCCGCATTTATTTGGTGCCCCAGAGGAGACTCGAACTCCCAAAATTTGGCTTCTAAGACCAACACGTATACCAATTCCGTCACCGGGGCGTAATCTTACTTATCTAATTGTATGGAGCACCGAGTAGGATTCGAACCTACGGTTTTACGGATTTGCAATCCGCTGCATTGGGCCTCTCTGCCACCGGTGCATAAATTTTGGTGCCGCCAGCAGGACTCGAACCTGCACACTCAGGCTTATCTGGCCTGTGCTTTGGCGAGGTATAAGCTCGCTTCTTTACCATTAAGCTATGGCGGCAATCTGGTTGCGGAGGCAGGATTCGAACCTGCGATTCCCAGCTTATGAGACTGGACGGATAGACCTCTTCCATACTCCGCGATAATCTGGTGGAAGTGGTGAGATTCGAACTCACGGCCCCATCTCTGGAACGGCAGTTTTCAAGACTGCTGCAATAAACCGGACTCTGCCACACTTCCATTTGTTATAAAGTTTATATTAATTACTAATCTATTCATTGTTGCTGTTGCTGGAGCACTATGATAAATTTTTGAATCCCATAGTACCAGTTTGTTTTTCTTAGGCAAAATTCTTTCGGCTTCTGTGTATGATGTTATAATGCTACCGTACTGCTCTTTAAATATTAAAGTATCTGCATCGCTATCATTAACATAATACAACCCCGTATACGTTTTATACTTTTCATAAACACTGCTATCATACTTTACATCATAATGCGGTGTAATATACTTTCCAATCAAATCAGAGTTTGGTAAAAGAAAATTTGCTGTTACCGATGCAACTTCAAGTTGATTAGAAAACATACTAGAAATTTTTTTAAGGATAGGATCAATCAAATTACAATAGTTAGATACTATATTATTTTCTAAAATAAACGAATGCCTTAATAATGACGTATTAACAAAACCAAAAACGTCTGGTAGTTCAACTGATTTTTCTAAAAAATACCAAGGAAACTTATTACTAATAAGTGTTTTTTCTAAGTTATCAGAAATGTCTTTTTCTAAAAAGTTTTCAAACACAAGCATGTTTAGTTACTAATAGCTAACTTATGAACAAAACCTGTTAGTGTAAGTCTGCTATTTTCAAATGTATTTCCAAAGAATCTTTCTACTCTATGTTCTATAGAGCTATTATATACTAAAAGTCTGTTAAATCTATTCTCAATTGGAACAATTTCTCCATTTATTTTTAGTAAAGTTCCACTCTTTTCCGGAGGGTTAGAAGTTAGATATAATACGAAAGCAAATAGCACATTCTTGTCAACGTGCCATAAATCTTTAGTATCGATAGAATCGTCTCCCCTATGTAGATACGAACTCACTACATATTGAAAATTTTCGATACCTAATACTTTTTTAATAATTTGATTTGTAGTATCATAAAACAATTCAGGAACTAGAATATCAAGCTGTTCTGATCTATAACCTCTCCATATTCCTGGAGGTTTATTTTGAACACTAAGATTAAAATTTTCAAACGAGTTGTTTTCATTTGTAAAGTAATTAATTGAGTTAGCTTGGTTAACTAGGTCAAATGGATTCTCTAATGCATTATCAATTATTGTATAGTCTTTAAAGATTGTATGGTTCATAAATATTTTTTATGCCTTAAAATTGGCGGCATGGTACTAGTTTCAAAATTCATAAGAAAGAATACTTGAGTCAATCTTGGTTCACCTGTAGTGTAAAATGATCTAACACCATGGGGCTGACTACGATCAAAACAGATCATTCTATTATACAAATTATTAAATCGAATTGTTTCTTGATAAGAACCGTTATGTCTTGATATTGTTTCGTCGTAGTTTGCTGAAACCTTACCTGTATAAAAATCTTGCTTACAAGTAGAATCGTGATCTAAAGTAGATTCGTTTGTTAATTTAAAAATCGATGTGCCGTTTTCTGGTAATGCATCTGGAGACAAATAAATTATACCGGCAAATACAGTTTGATCGTCAAAATGAATCCATCCTTGATTTTTAGGTGAATTAGGATTTGAATCCAGTGTTGGTACGATTTGAAAACTGCTTTTTAAATCGTATCTAGTAACCGTATTTACATCTTCTAAAAATAAAGAAAACACTTTTTTAGCAAACTGTTCATGAAATTTAGGATCTATCTCAGATAAATCTCTAGTTCTTTTCCCTGGCCAGATTCCTTCAGAAGGTAAAAAGGTTTGTTTTAAAGCAAAATCTCGAACTGCATCGGGATTACTATAAAAATCATCTACACAAAATGCTGGTAAAAAAATCATACAATATTTACCTGGTGCTCTTAACAAGAATCGAACTTGTGATTGCACTTTACCAAAGTGCTGGTATACCACTTACCTATAAGAGCTATGGTACCCCACCCCCGACTCGAACGGGGAACACACTCCTTTTGAGAGAGCCGCGTCTACCAATTGCGCCAGTGGGGCATTGTTTGGCGGAAGAAGGAGGAATCGAACCCCAACCAGCTCGCGCCAGTCGCCTGTTTTCCAAACAGGTGTAAGAACCATCTTACTGCATCTTCCTTGGTGCCTCTGGAGAGATTCGAACTCCCATAACCTGGTTTAGAAGACCTGGCACCGCTCCATCGGCAGAGGCAATGTTTGGAGGAAGGCTGGCAGAATCGAACTCCAACCGCACTCGGCGATCCATCTGTTTTCGAGACAGTGCTAGGCCCAGCCTAGTTAACCTTCCATAAGTAAACACACTAGCCACCGTCAAAGGACAATGCCGCGGGCTAGGCCCTAAAGTTTATAACCGTTCTTTCACTAGTGCATTTACTTATGGTGCTCCTAAGAGGATTTGAACCTCCAACATCTAGCACCTCAAGCTAGCGTGTCTACCAATTGCACCATAGGAGCATTAAAAAACAGGATGAAGCGTCTTAGCCGGGACTCGAACCCACGACGCACCCCCAAGCGGGCCGGCCTGCAAAAAGTGGCTGCAGAAAAGTTGTTTGCTGTAATCATCCTAAAACTGGCGTTCCTTGTGGATTTGCACCACTGTTACACTAACGAGAGCGTTACTAGTCTCTGAGATTTCGGTCCAGTCACGGTCCTTCAGCCTCAGGTTACGCGGCGTTTAATCTTCCTTACTACTGTGGACTAGACAGCGTTTAAAGTTGATTACTACCACACCTAGCAGAGCACTGAGAGCTCGCTGTATCATCCTTCACGGAGGAACATAAAAGTTGGGCGCCTAACTATCCTCCTGGGAGGACTCGCTAGATTGTCTCGAATAGTCAAGTTTAACAGACCTGCTCTAGTCATACTATAGTGTCAACACAGTCAACCACACT
>JACCED012235752.1_pt1 | contig 14253 bp, 11 predicted proteins | sample 7455021 | NCBI WGS metagenome assembly JACCED01 (sample SAMN15323456, study PRJNA562643) | freshwater metagenome | isolation source: river surface water | place: USA:Blue River Watershed | collected 2017-08-19 | reverse complement strand
GCCGGGGAGTTTCTATGCCGCGCCCTGGCTGGCAGCCCGCCTGGGGATGGAGGGGCTGACCGGCCCGCACCTGTCGCAAGCCTGTGCCACCTCCGTGGCCTGCGTGCTGTCCGCGGCACAGTCCGTCGAGGTCCAGCCCGATGCCTGTTCGCTGGTCGTCACCACCGACCGCACCAGCAACGGGCCGCTCCTGGTCTACCCGCGCAGCCGCGCCATGGGGGGCAGCCCCGACACCGAGCACTGGGTCCTGGACAACTTCGCGGCCGACCCCTGGACGGGCCGCGCCATGATCGACACGGCCGAAGGCGTGGCGCAGGAGGGCGGCTTCACGCGGGAGGAGCTGGATGCCCTCACGCTCCTGCGTTACCAGCAATACGCGCGCGCCCTGGCTGACGACCGCGCCTTCCAGCGACGTTACATGCAGCCGGTGGTGATCCAGAAAGGCAGGCAGCGCATCGAGGTGGACAGTGACCAGGGCGTGCATCCCACGCGCGCCGAGGACCTGGCGGCCCTGAAGCCTGTCCATGAAGGCGCTCGACACACCTCAGGCGCACAGACGCATCCGGCCGATGGCAGCGCCGGCGCGCTGGTGATGTCCGCGGACGCCGCGCGCGCCCTGGCAGGCGCAGAGGGTGTGGTGCGCCTGCTGACGGGCGCGGTGGCCCGTGTCGAGAAGGTCCGCATGCCCAAGGCCGCGACGGTGGCCGCCCAGGCGGCTTTGCAGGAAGCCGGCCTCACGATGGCCGACGTGCACGCCGTGGCCACACACAACCCCTTCGCGGTCAATGACCTCTGGCTCGCCAAGCAGACCGGCTGTCCGCTCGATCGCATGAACGCTTTCGGATGCAGCCTGGTCTACGGCCATCCCCAAGGGCCCACCGGTTTACGCGGGATCACGGAACTGGTGCACGCCCTGGCCCTGCGCGGTGGCGGCGTGGGCCTGTTCACGGGATGCGCCGCCGGCGACACGGGCGCGGCGCTGGTGATCCGGGTGGAGTGAGCCCGGGGCTTCCTTCCGCCGTTTTGCCTCTCGTGAGAGTGGTCTCGCCCGATCGCGAGATCCTCGCGCGCGCTGGCTGCAAATCCGGTCATTGGCTGCTCCGGCATTTTTTCCGTATATCGGAAAAATAACGCCGGGCATGCATCGTCCTCCACGCCGCGCGGCCACACAATGACCGGCGAGGGATATACATGCATGGAGGCGTTGGCGGGATGACGATCGGGCTGGCTGACGACACGCTGCTGCGGCAGCAGTGCCTGATCGACGGGCAATGGGTGGGTGCTGCCGGGGATCCCGTGCGCAACCCGGCGGATGGAAGCACGGTGGCCCGGGTGCCGCGGTTCAACCGAACGCAGGCGCAAGACGCGATTGCGGCGGCCCAGCGCGCCTTTGAGACCTGGTCCCAGGCGCTGGCAACCGAACGCGCCAGCCTGCTTCGGCGCTGGGCGGACCTCATCACGGCCAACGTCAAGGACCTGGCGCGCATCATGACGGCCGAACAAGGCAAGCCTCTTGCCGAGGCGCAAGGTGAAATCCTGGCGGCTGCAGGCTATATCCAGTTCTATGCCGAAGAAGCGCGCCGCATTGGCGGCGAGATGCGTGCCGCGCACCGCAGCGACAGCCGCATCATGGTGTCCTACCAGCCCACAGGGGTGGTCGGGGCCATCACGCCCTGGAATTTCCCCGCGGGCATGGTGGCCCGCAAGGTGGGCCCCGCACTGGCTGCGGGTTGCACCGTCGTCCTCAAGCCCGCCCCCGAGACCCCGCTGACCGCCCTGGCCCTGGCCTATCTCGGGCAGTGCGCCGGACTGCCCGCCGGCGTGCTCAATGTCGTCACGGGCGATGCGGCGTCCATCGGGGAAGCGCTCTTCGCGAGTCCGCTGGTGCGCTTCATCGGCTTCACCGGATCGACCGCCACGGGCAAGCAGCTGATGCGCCAGGCCGCAGAAGGCGTCAAGCGTCTCGGCCTCGAGCTGGGAGGACATGCGGCCTTCATCGTCCTGCCAGACGCGGATCTGGAGGCGGCTGTCGAAGGCGCCCTGGCCGCCAAGTTTCGCAACATGGGCCAGACCTGCGTGGCGGCCAACCGCCTCTGGATCCACGCCCAGGTCCATGACCGCTTCGTCACGGCGTTCGCGGAAAAGGTGCGTTCCCTGAAGGTCGGACCGGGCACCCAGGACGGCGTGCAGCAAGGCCCCTTGATCAACGAGCGTGCCCTCGACAAGGTGGACCGCCACGTCCGTGATGCCTGCGCCAAGGGCGCCACGCGCGTGACCGGGGGCGAGCGTCACCCTCTGGGCGGAACCTATTACCAGCCCACGGTGCTGACCCGGGTGAGCGATGACATGGAGATCGCCCAGGAGGAAACCTTCGGACCCGTTGCCGGAATCAGCCAGTTCGAGCGCGTCGAAGAGGTCATCGAACGGGTCAATGCCTCGCGATACGGCCTGGCCGCCTATGTCTGGGGAAGGGACATCGGGCAGGTGCTGCGTGTGGCCGAACGCCTGCAATGCGGCATGGTGGGCATCAACTCGGTGGCCCTCGGCACCGAGCTCGCCCCCATTGGCGGCGTGAAGGAATCCGGCTTCGGCCGCGAAGGATCCCACCACGGCATCCTGGAGTACTGCGACATGAAATACACGCTGATCGGCGGTCTGCCGGCCCATTGACATTCACCCACACACAGAAGGAGACGGAGCATGAAACTGAACATCAAGATCGCGGTCGCAAGCGTCGCACTGGCCTGGGGGGCGAGCGTCGCCTATGCGCAGGAAGTGACGATCAACATCCTGTCGCACAAGGTGCACGAGAACGTCTCGCGCGGCCTGGTGCCCGGCACCACGGGTGGCGACATCGCCGGGGAGTGGGCCAAGCGCAAGGGGGTCAAGCTCAATTGGATCACCGCCAACATCGAGCCCATGCATGACCGCCTGTTCCGTGAGCTGTCCCTGCGCGAGACCTCGATCGACCTGGCCTTCGTGATCAACAAGTTCCAGTCTCCCAAGATCAGCACGATGCTGGAACCGCTTGATCCCTGGCTGCAGAAGGCGCCCATCGAGGATTTCGACGGCATCCCGGCCAACCTGACCAACGCCATGCGTTTCCAGGGCAAGCTCACCGCCGTTCCCTTCCGCCATGCGACCACGGGCCTGCACTGGAACAAGGCCCTGTTCAAGGAGCGTGGGCTGGACCATCCGCCCCGCAGTGCCGAGGAACTCGTCGCCTATGCGCGCAAGCTCACGTACACGCGCACCGATGGCACGCGGGTGAACGGCCTGATCATGAACTCGGGTGACGAGCACCTGGCGGTGCTGACCGTCCTGAGCATGTACGGCGCCCAGTTGATCGACAAAGACCTGAAGGTGCGAGCCAACACGCCCGAGATGATCAAGAGCCTGAAGCTCATGGCCGACCTGTACAAGGAAGGCGTGCTCGTGACCAATTACGCCACGGTCACCATCGACGACGTGATCACCGCCATGCAGGGTGGTCGTGCCGCCATGGCCGTCGATCCCTTTGCACGCTACACCGCCTACAACAACCCCAAGGCCTCCAAGTTCCCGGGTGAGATCGACGTGGTGACGCTGCCCGCCGACCCGTCGACCAAGCGCACGAACACGGCGATGACGGAAATCTGGTCGATGGCCATTCCCAAGAACTCCAAGAACAAGGAACTGGCCTGGGACCTGATACGCGAACTGTCCTCCAAGGACAACACCGTGAAAGTGGCCCTCAATGGCAACGGCCCGGTGCGCCCGGCCGCCTACTCGGACGACCGCCTGGTGAAGACGCTACCCTACACCAAGGAAGAATCCAAGGCCATCGGCATGGCGACGCTGGTGCCCTCGAACTTCGATGCGTCCCTGCAGGCCATCACCATCTTCCGCGAGGAATCGCAGGCGGCGGTGCTCGGTCGCAAGACGCCGGAAGATGCCGCCAGCTCGATGCAAAAGCGGATCGAGCCCCTGGTCGCGCGTAAGTAAGATCCGGGGATGGGAGCGAGGGAGGAAGTGAGGTGACACGGCTGCCGCTGTCGGCGTACGCGATGCTGGCGCCGATGCATCTCCTGCTTCTGGGCGTCATCGCGCTGCCCTCGCTCTGGGTGCTGTGGCTCAGTCTCAACGAGTCCAGCTACGGCGCCGGCCTGACCTTCGTCGGACTGGCCAACTATGCGCGCATCTTCTCGGAGGATTACTTCTGGCGCGCCTCGCTGAACACCTTCATCGTGGTCAATGCGGTGGTCTATGTGGAGGTCCTGCTCGCCCTGGCGCTGGCTGCCTTCTTTGCCTCAGGCCTGAAGTACCCGCGCCTCATGTTCGCGGTGGTTCTCATGCCCTACGCCGTGTCCGAGGTGGTGGGCGTCCTGGCCTGGAAGATCCTGATGGACCCCAGCGTGGGCACCATCAGCCGCACCCTGGAGGCCCTCGGAATGGGGGCCTTCAACTGGAGCGCCTCCCCCGCCCAGGGGCTGGCGCTCGTCTCGGTCATCTCCATCTGGCACAACCTGCCGTTCACCTTCCTGCTGCTGTACGCGGGGATGATGGCCATTCCGCGCTCCCTCTACGAAGCGGCTGAGGTGGACGGCGCCACCGCCTGGCAGAAGTTCAGGCGCATCACCCTTCCGTTGCTGGTGCCGTCGATGCTGGTGGCGGTGATCTTCCGGCTGGTCTTCGCTTTCCGGCTGTTCTCGGAGGTCTGGCTCCTGACCAAGGGCGGTCCCGCGCGCTTGACAGAGGTCCTCGCGGTCTACCTGTACCAGGGGGCCTTCCGCTATGGGGAGTTCGGCGTGGCCGCGGCCACCGGCTGGATCATGGTGGTGGGGGCGCTGCTGATTGCCTCCATCTACCTCTTTGAAATGCAACGGCGCATGGCCCACCACCATGGCAGGTAGATACAGCATGCCCTACGCACTGGGACGCATGGCGGCCTATGGCCTGATCCTGGTCTGGTCCCTGATTCCAGTGCTGTTCATCGTCATCTCGTCGTTCAAGCGGCAGGCGGATATCTTCACCTTTCCGCCCGTGCTGGCCTTCACGCCCACTTTGGACAACTACGCCACGCTGTGGCGCCAGTACGAAGGCTTCGTCGGCACCCTGAAAAACAGCCTGCTGGTCGCGCTGGGGGCGACGGTCCTGGCGGGGGCCGTGAGTTTCCTGGCGGGCTTCGTGTATTCGCGCTATTCGACGCCCGCCTTGCGCGCCAGCGCCGTCTACATGATCGCGATCCGGCTGCTGCCGCCGATCGTGGTCACCCTGCCCCTGTTCCCGGCTGTCGACTACCTGGGTCTTTCCGACACACGCACGACGCTGATCATCCTGTACGCCACCTTCTGGGTGTCGCTCTATACGATGATCATGAAGACCTTCATCGACGAAGTGCCCCGCGAACTGGACGAGGCCGCCATGATGGACGGCGCCAGCCAGATGCAGATGCTTTTGCGCGTGATCCTGCCCTTGTGCCTTCAGGGCATGGCCGCCGGCGCGATCTTTGTCTTCATCTTTTCCTGGAACGAGTTCCTCTTCGCCTTGATCTTCACCACGCAGCAGGCCAAGACCACGCCGCTTTTGATCAGCGAAATGATGGGGGCGATCGACGGCACGGAATGGGGCGTGCTGTTCGCGGGTGTGACGATCCAGCTCCTGCCCGTGGTGGCCCTGGTGTCGCTGGCCCAGAAGCACATCATCGCGGGACTCACGGCGGGTGCCGTGAAGGGCTGACGCGCCTTAGAGCCTGCGGCCGCTGGCCGGATCGAACAGGTGCGCGCAGGCGGTGCGCGGCGCCACTTGCAAGGTCATGCCAGGCCGTACATTCACGCGGTCCCGGAAGACGCACACCAGCGGTTCGCCATCCACCTTGCCAAACACCTGGGTCTCGGCCCCGGTCGGCTCCACGACGGTGACCTCCAAGGGCAGTCCGTCTTCGCCCGCCAGGTCGATGTGCTCCGGGCGGATGCCATAGAGCGCTTCCCCAGGGTGCGAGACAGATGCTCTGGGCGGAAGGGGTAGCGTGCGCCCCGTGGACGTGAAGAAGCACCTGCCTTCGATCTTTCCCGGCAGGAGGTTGATCGACGGCGAGCCGATGAAGCTGGCCACGAACAGGTTCGCCGGCCGGTCATACAGGTCCAGCGGCGCGCCGATCTGCTCCACCCGGCCGCCGTTCATCACCACGATCTTGTCGGCCATGGTCATGGCCTCCACCTGGTCGTGCGTGACATAGACCGTGGTGGTCTTTAGCCGCTGGTGCAACTCCTTGATCTCGGTGCGCATCTGCACGCGCAGCTTTGCATCGAGGTTGGACAGCGGTTCGTCGAACAGGAACACCTGCGGATCCCGCACGATGGCGCGGCCCATGGCCACGCGCTGGCGCTGTCCGCCCGAAAGCTGCCGGGGCAGCCGCTTCAACAGGGGTTGCAGATCCAGGATCTCGGCGGCGCGCATCACCTTGGCCTGCACCTCCTGCGCCGGCGCCTTGCGCAGGGACAGGGAGAACGCCATGTTCTGTTCCACCGTCATGTGCGGGTACAACGCGTAGTTCTGGAACACCATGGCGATGTCGCGGTCCTTGGCCGGCACCTCGTTGATCACACGTTCGCCAATGCGGATCTCGCCGCCGGTCACGTCCTCCAGGCCCGCGATCATGCGCAGGAGGGTCGATTTGCCGCAGCCCGAGGGCCCGACCAGGATGACGAACTCACCGTCCGAGATGGCGATGTCCACGCCGTGAATCACCGGAACATCTCCATAGCTTTTACGGACGTTGTGGATATCGACAGAAGACATGGGGGGAGATTTCCTGATCAGGTTCCGAGCATGAGGTCTGCAGCCTTCTCGCCGATCATGATGGCCGCTGCATTGGTATTGCCCGACACGATGGTCGGCATGATGGAGGTGTCCGCCACACGCAGGCCTTCCAGCCCGCGTACCCGCAGTGAGGCATCGACCACGGCATCCTCGTCCTGACCCATGCGACAGGTGCCTGAGGGGTGGTAGATGGTCATGCCGGTGGTGCGCGCGAAATTCAGGACATCGGCATCGGAGCAGATCGCCGGGTCAGGCCGGAAACGGCCCGACACCAGCTTGGCCAGGCTGGGTGAGGCGGCGATTCTCTCCACGTAGCGCACGCCGCGCACCAGGGTTGCGGCGTCTTCGGCCTCGGCCAGGTACTGCCCCTGCAGGCGTACCGCGTCGCGCGCATTCGCCGATCGCAGGTGCACGCGGCCGCGGCTCTGGGGTCGCAACTGGCACACGGAAATGGTGAATGCCGAAAAGGTGTGCAGCCCTGTGTCATAGCTGTCGACACTCAGGGGCTGGAAGTGGAACTGCACGTCGGGACGGGTCAGTGCTTCGTCGGTGCGTGCAAAGCCGCCGGCCAGGCTGGCACCGAAGGACAGCGCGCCCCGGCGGCGCAACACGTAATCCATCCCGATCATCATCTTCTGCAGCGGTGTGCGGCTGCTGTCGTTGAGGGTGATGGGTTCGCGCGTCTTGAACACCAGCCGGGCCTGGTAGTGATCCTGGAAATTGCACCCCACGCCACGCAGGGGGTGCGTGGCCTGGATGCCCCGTGCCTGGAGTTCGCCCGGATCGCCTATGCCCGAGAGCATCAACAGCTTGGGCGAGCCGATCGCCCCGGCGCTCATGACCACCTCCCGGTCTGCCAACGCCTCATGCAAGGCGCCATTGCGCTCATAGCGCACCCCGGTCACCCGGGTGCCCTGCATGATCAGGCTGTGAGCGAACGCGCCTGTCACTACCGTGAGGTTGGGGCGCTTCATGGCCGGCACCAGGAAGGCCTGGGCGGCGCTGCAGCGCCGCCCGTTGCGCACGGTGAGCTGGAATCCTCCTACGCCTTCCTGCCGGACCCCATTGAAGTCTGGATTGAGGGGCAGGCCCGCTTCCTGGCCCGCCGCGAGGAAAGCATCGACCACGCCGAAATGTCCGCGCGGATCCGTCACGGCCAGGCCGCCGCCCACGCCATGGAATGCGTCAGCGCCACGCGCCTGGTCCTCGCTGCGCCGAAACAGCGGGAGCACCTCCTCGTAGGACCAGCCGGTGTTCCCTGCCGCCGCCCAGCTATCGAAGTCTTCGCGCTGGCCGCGTATGTAGATCATCCCGTTCATCGAGCTCGATCCGCCCAGGACCCGGCCTGCCGGAATCGTCATCGAACGGTCACCGAGACCCGGCTCCGGCTCGGTCTGGAAGCGCCAGTCGACCGCGGGGTTGTTGATCAACTTGAAGATCCCGCCGGGCACATGGATCCAGGGGTTGCGGTCGGGAGGGCCGGCTTCCAGAAGAAGCACCTTCAGGCCGGGGTCTGCGCTAAGCCGGTTGGCGAGGACACAGCCCGAGGAGCCGCCTCCCACGATCACGTAATCAAACTGCGAAAAACTCATTCTTTTCTAAGACCGGGTCAGTGCGTTCCTTCGAGGATGGCGCCGTCTGCCCGTAGCTGCGCCCGCAAACGCTGGACATCCACCTGCGCAAACCCCTGGCGCGCGCCTGCATGATGCAGCATCACGGTGGCCGTGGCCACGGCCTGTCCCATGCCGAAGCAGGGCCCCATCACACGCGCGGAACCATGCGCTCCCCGGTCGGCCGACAGGATGCGGCCTGCCGCCGCGACGTTGGCCACGCCCTGGGGCACCAGGCAGCCCCAGGGGATGTCATAGGAGCCGCCGTTCTTCACGGGAATGCGGATCTGCCCCGTGCCGGATTGATGGATGTCCACATGGTGCGAGCCCTTGGCGACGCCGTCCTCGCACTTGCGCGCGTCCAGCACGTCCTGTTCGGACAGGGACTTCAGGCCCTCGATACGCAGGGTTTCGCGGATGCCCACGCGGCTGGCGACGCCGCTGAAGGCGGCGTTTTCAAAACCCGCGATGTGCTTGCGCATGAACTCGCTGCATTGCCAGACCTGGTCGGCCAGCGTGGACAGCGACGCGCTCACGTCCGAGGTGCGCGTGCCGTCGATGCCGCCTACCCGCGTGGTGTTCAGGCACACCTCGCGCCGCTGATGCGAAGTGGGCTGGATCATGATCAGCGCGGTGGGGTACATCTCCCCGCGCGCGATGGCCTCGGACAGGATCTTGCCGTTGCCCTTGATGAAGACCGAGGGCTGGCCCTGGGCCAGTGCAGCCTCCGCCAGCTGCTGGTCGGTACGGCCCCGGCGGATCGCCTCGCTTTCGCCCAGCGCAAAGGATTCGGTGTGGTTCCTCTGAAATTCGAGCAGGCGTTGCGTGTCCACGCCGGACATGCGGAACATCAGGGACACCGGCTGCATTTCGCCCGACGGACCGCCCTTGAGGACCTTGCCGCCCGCGGCCTGGATGATGTCGGCGTCCCCCGAGCAATCCAGGAAATAGGGCGCGCGCACTTCCAGCTTGCCCTGCTTGTTTCGCAGGTGCAGGGCGGTCACGCGGTTGCCCTCGCGCGAGACATGGGTGGCCGTGGTGTGCAGCATCAGTTCGACACCGGCCTGGGCCAGCGTGCGCACGATGGCCAGCTTCATCACCTCCGGGTCGATGCAGACGTACCAGATCAGGCGGTGGTCGTTCAGGGGGCCGATGTAGCCGCCCAGCCTTTCGCATTCGGCCAGGATGTCGCGCCCCACGCCGCCCACGATCCATTCGCCCTGGCCATTGAGCGCGCCGTCAATGGCCATGCCACTGATCAACTCGCCCCCGGGCATGGGACCTGCATCCACCAGCAGCGTCTTGAGCCCCGCACGGGCCGTGGTGATGGCGGCGGTCACGCCGGAGGCGCCGGCTCCCAGGATCACGACATCGTGCTGGCGGGTGGCAGTGGCAGTCGAGAATTCGGTGAGTGTCTCCATGGCTCTCCAGTCAATCGGGCACGTGGGAAAGCACTCATTATTTTTGGCGTGCTGCCGCACGCGAAGAGATGGGCGCGCTTAATTTCCATATAATGAACATTCATGGAGCGCTCTCAGAACGCCGCGGCCCAAGGCACACAGAGCTTGCGGCGTGCCGTCGGTTTGCTTCGCATCCTCTCGACACACCTGCCCACGGGCTGGCGTTTGAGCGACATCGCCGAACGCACAAGCCTGGACCACACCACCGTCCACCGCCTGCTTGCGGGGCTGCTCGAGGAACGCCTCGTCACCCGCGTGGAAGGCACACGACGCTACACGCTGGGCCCCCTGGCTTACGAACTGGGCGTGGCCTCGTCCAAGTATTTCGCCCTGGATCGCGCCGCTGGGGAACGCCTGCAGAAACTGGCCGCTGAAACCCGGTGCGTCGTGTTCCTGAATGTGCGCAGCGGCTTCGACTCGGTGTGTGTTGCGCGGTATGAGGTTGGCAATCTTCTCAAGGCCTACACCGTGGATGTAGGAACTCGCCGGCCACTCATGCTGTCCGCCGGGGGGGTGGCCATGATGATCCACATGGCACGCTCAGAGATCACGCAGGTGGAGGCGCAGAACCTGGAAGCCATTGAAAGCCAGGGGACCGCCAAGCATGCCGCCGTACGCAAGATGCTGCGCCGATCCAAGCGCCTTGGGTACGGCCTGAACTACGAAGATGTCATTCCCGGCATCGCGGCGCTGGGCATCGCCGTGTGCAACAGCCAGGGGCAACCGGTCGCCTCGATCAGCCTGGCTGCCCCCAAGTCCAATATGCCGGATAGCCGGATGGCCCAGTTGCTCGGGCGCATGCGCGAGGAGGCGCTGTCCCTGGCCGGCCAGTTGGGACAGTTCCGGTACGCCTGACGCAGCGGTAAGGGGAGGGCTTGGCGCGGCTGGCGGGGATCGAACCCACGCCCCTGGGCTTCGGAGGGCAATCCTGTAACCCCTGAGCTACAGCCGCACGGGGGAGAGGAGGGCATTATGGCCCAAGCCCGGGCGGCCGCCGGGCTGGCGGGCCCCCCGTCCTATAATCGGCGGTTAGTTTTTTCACCTCCAGACCCGCATTCCCCGAGGACGTCATGAGCGACAGCAACCACGAAGAAGCCCACACCGGCCCCATCAAGACCCCCAAGCAACTGCTCGTGGCAGCCTTCTTCTCCTTCGTGGCGCCCGTGTTCATCATCATCGGGCTGGTCTATTACGTGGTCTCCGACAGCAAGCCGGCTGGCAGCAACCAGGCCGAGCGCTACGCCCTGGGGGGCATCACCGCCCAGGACATGGAGCGCGGTGTCGCCCAGCGTCTGAGCAAGGTCGGCACCGTCGAAATCCGCGACGCCAACCGCCCCCTGAAGGCCGGCGAGGATGTCTTCAAGGCCCAGTGCGCCGCCTGCCACGCCACCGGCGCCGCCGGCGCGCCCAAGTTTGGTGATGCCGGTGCCTGGGGCGCCCGCATCAAGACCGGCCTGGAGTCCCTCGTGAATTCCGCCCTCAAGGGCAAGGGCGCCATGGGCGCCCAGGGTGGCGGCGACTTCGACGACATCGAGATCGCCCGTGCCGTGGTCTACATGGCCAACAACGCCGGCGCCAAGTTCCCCGTTCCGGACCGTCCGGCCGCTGCCGCCTCGGCCGCCAAGTAATCCCTCACCCGCCGGGCGCCTGGCGCGTCCGGTGCATCGCCGCGGGGCTTCGCACATAGCCGAAGCGCTCCGGCAACGCCTCCCCCCCCATCTCCTGCGGCACCCAGCGGCCGCTCTCCACGGCCTGGGCCGCGATGTCCATGTCCAGGGTGTGCACCAGGCCCAAGCCGATATCGGTGTGCAGGTACAGGCGCCCCGTTTCATCCAGCACGCAGGCCAGCACCTGCGCCGTCCGCCCGGTGTGCGAGGTGACCGCGCCGTCCGCATGCAGGCGCCAGATCCAGGGCGTCGTTTCGAGTTCCACGTAGACGCGCTGCGGCCCGTTCTGGAAATACCAGCGGCCCTCGGCGTCGCTTTCGTAGTTGCGGTGGATGAAGTCGATCAGCTTGTCGTGCCGCAGCTGCGAGCCCTTGGCCGCAGGGAAGGGTCCCTGCGCCTGCACCCGGTCGTCCCGCATGTACCAGCCGCCGCGCGCGTCCAGCCCCAGCCAGCCGAAGCAGTCCGGAACGTTCGGCCACTTGGCCATGGCCTGGCGCACGATGTCGTCCATGCGGGCGATTATCGGGCGGTGTGCCGCTAGCGCAGGAAGGCGTCGTAGCCGGTCTTGAGAATCAGGGCCGAGACCACCACCAGGAACACCCCGCGCACGAAGCCCGCGCCATGGCGCAGGGCCAGCCGCGTGCCCACCAGGCTGCCCGCCACGTTGGCGATGGCCAGCACCACCGCGTAGTGCCACCACACATGCCCCTTCAGGGCGAACAGCACCAGGGCCGCCAGGTTGGTCGCGGTATTGAGCAACTTGGCGGCCGCCGAGGCATGCAGGAAGTCATACCCCAGCCAGCGCACGAAGAGGAACACGAAGAAGCTGCCGGTGCCCGGGCCGAAGAAGCCGTCATAGAACCCGATCACCCCGCCCAGCGTGCACGCGGCCAGGCGCTCGGCTCCGGGCGACATGTGTGGCGCATGGTGGCGACCCAGGTCCTTCTTCATCAGGGTGTAGACCAGCACCACCCCCAGCACCACGGGCAGCAGCTTGCGCAGGAATTCCGCGGACAGGATGGTCACCGCCCACGCCCCCGCGAAACTGCCCGCCAGACCGGTCAGGGTGGCTGGCAGCAGGGCGTGCCAGTTCATGGTGACCCGGCGGCTGTACTGGAGTGCGGCGATCGAGGTGCCCCAGACCGAGGCGCTCTTGTTCAGACCCAGGAGGCTGGCCGGCTGCGCGGTGGGAAAGATGGCGAACATCGCGGGCAGCAGGATCAGTCCGCCTCCGCCCACGATCGAATCCACGAACCCCGCCAGCAGCGACGCCAGCGCCATCAACATCAATTCCATAGAGCCCGCGATTGTCCCCAAAAAACAAAGGCGCCCTGAGGGCGCCTTTGGGTCGGACAGCGATGTGGGCTGGCCGTCTGTCTTGTTTTTCCTGTCTGTCTCCGATGTCTCCTCGGACCTCTCGATGCGCCGGCCGGGGCTGGCGTTGAGTGCATGCACTGTAAGGGGGGCTACAGCTCTGCTGTATCAGGACTTACCCGGCCCGCCGCTGCCCCGCCCGTCACCCACTGGGCGGCCCGTTCCGCCAGCATCAGGGTCGGGGAATTGGTGTTCCCGCTGGTGATGGTGGGCATGGCCCCCGCGTCCACCACCCGCAGCCCGGCCACCCCGCGCACCCGCAGGCGGGTGTCGAGCACCGCCATCGGATCGCTGTCCGCGCCCATCTTCGTGGTGCCCACCGGGTGGAAGATGGTCGTGGCGATGTCGCCGGCCAGGCGCGCCAGGTCCTCGTCGCTCTGGTACTGCGGGCCCGGACGCCATTCCTCGGGCCGATAGTGGGCCAGGGCAGGCTGCGCGGCGATCCGCCGCGCCACCCGCAGCGAGTCGGCCGCCACCTTGCGGTCGGCATCGGTGCTCAGGTAGTTGGGGGCGATGCGCGGCGCGTCACGGAAGTCGCCGCTTCGGATCTGCACCGACCCGCGGCTGGTGGGATTGAGGTTGCACACGCTGGCCGTGAAGGCGTCGAAGCGGTGCAGCGGTTCGCCGAAGGCATCCAGGCTCAGGGGCTGCACATGGAACTCGAGGTTCGGCCACGCCAGGTCCGGCGAGCTGCGGGTGAACGCACCCAGCTGCGAAGGCGCCATGCTCATGGGCCCGCTGCGGGTGAAGGCGTATTGAAGTCCGATGCGCAGCTTGCCCCAGGCGCTGTTCGCCAGCGTGTTCAGGGTGGTCACGCCCTGCACCTTGAACACCGAGCGGATCTGCAGGTGGTCCTGCAGGTTGGCGCCGACACCGGGCAGGTGGTGGCGCACCGGAATGCCGTGCGCCTGCAGCAGGTCGGCGGGGCCGATGCCTGACAGCTGCAGGATCTGCGGCGAGCCGATGCTGCCCGCGCACAGAAGCACTTCGCTGCGCGCCTGCGCCGTCACCAGGCCGTTGCCATCCCATACCTGCACGCCGGTGCAGCGCAGCGCGCCATCCGGGCCGGGCTCGATCTGCAGCTGCTTCACATGCGCGCGGGTCCACATCTCGAAGTTGGGCCGGCCATAGCAGGTGGGGCGCAGGAAGGCGCGCGCCGCGTTCCAGCGCAGGCCCTTCTTCTGGTTCACCTCGAAGTAGCCCACGCCATCGTTGTCGCCGCGGTTGAAGTCGTCGCAGGCGGGCAGGCCCGCTTGCTGCGCGGCCTGCGCGAAGGCATCCAGGATCTCCCAGCGCAGGCGCTGCTTCTCGACGCGCCACTCGCCACCGGCGCCATGCATC
>JACCED010023550.1_pt1 | contig 14253 bp, 14 predicted proteins | sample 7455021 | NCBI WGS metagenome assembly JACCED01 (sample SAMN15323456, study PRJNA562643) | freshwater metagenome | isolation source: river surface water | place: USA:Blue River Watershed | collected 2017-08-19 | reverse complement strand
GCAAAACAGATCACAAAATAAACCAGCGCCGCCAGGATGTAGGCCTCTTCCGAGCGACCATAAATCTTGCCCGCATTGGTGAAGCCCTTGAGCAGGTCATAAGCGCCAATCGCATAAACGAGCGAAGTGTCCTGAAACAGGATGATGGTCTGCGTCAGCAGCACCGGCAGCATGTTGCGAAAGGCCTGCGGCAAGATCACCAGGCGCATGTTCTGACCATACGTCATGCCCAGTGCCTGCCCGGCAAACACCTGACCGCGTGGAATGGACTGAATGCCCGCACGCATGATCTCGCTGAAATACGCCGCCTCAAACGCCACAAAGGTGATGATGGCCGACCACTCGGCACCAATGGGACGACCGATGACAAAAGGCATGAGCAAATAAAACCACAGGATCACCATGACCAGCGGCACCGAGCGCATGCCGTTCACGTAGAACGTGGCCGGAATGGTCAACAACTTCGTGCCCGACAAACGCATCAAGGCCAGTAAAGTGCCAAAGATCACCCCGCCAATGGTGGCGACCACCGTCAGCTGCACACTGAACAGCAAACCGCCCAGCACAAACTTGCGCAGCACTTCCAGGTCGAAGTAAGAAAAATCGAGTCCCAACATCTCAGTGTCCTCCCGTTCCGCCAGAGACAATGAAGCCGGGCACGCGCATTTTCTTTTCGATCAGCGCAAACACGCGGTTCACCGCAAAGGCCGACAGCGCATACAGCGCCGTCACCGCCAGATAGACCTCAATGCCGCGCGAGGTCTCTTCTTGCGCCTGCATGGCGAACATGGTCAGCTCGGCAATCGACACGGCAAACGCCACCGAAGAGTTCTTCAGCAGGTTCATCGACTCACTGGTCAGCGGCGGCAAGATGATGCGAAACGCCATCGGCAAAATCACATAACGGTAGGACTGCGCCGTGGTGAAGCCCATGGCCATGGCCGCATAGCGCTGGCCTTTGGGCAGGGCCTGAATGCCAGCACGAAACTGCTCGGCAATCCGCGCTGACGTGAAAAAGCCCAGGCCCAACACCACCAGCAAAAAGCCTGGCACTTGCTGAAAAGCCGGGAATATTTTGGGCACCACGAAGTACCACAGAAAAATCTGCACCAAAAGCGGAATGTTGCGGAACAACTCCACCCAGGCGTTGGCCATCGCGGCCAACACAGGCCGCCCGGGCAAGGTACGCAAAGTGCCCACCACCGCGCCGACCCCCATCGCCACAAGCCAGGCGCTGCCCGCAACAGCCAACGTCCAGCGCCAGGCCTCGAACATCCATTCGAGGTACGTACGGCCACTGCCGTCATCGGTCAAAAAAACCTGCCAATCCCATGACATTAAAAATACTTCCTTTACTTAAAACAGCAAATGACGGTTAAACGTTACTAATGAAAACGAGAAATCATGATCGTGCAATCAGTGAAGAAACATCTTCATAGCCGCTGTAGCTGGACTAAGCCAATCGATCAAAAAAATGTATGTTGAGAAATCAATTAATTGACTAATGAACGGCTGAATACTTGAATGGCCTCACATGCGCGTCTCAGTGAGGCATCATCAATTGCATAGGCTATTCGGATGTAAGGGCCCATTCCAAAAGCGCTACCGTGAACTGTGGCGACGTTAGCTTCGTCAAGCAACGCATTGACCACATCTTCATCCGAATTAAGAAGCGTGCCAGCTGGCGTATATTTACCAAGGAGATCTTGGCATGATGTAAAGGCATAAAAAGCGCCCTGCGGAACCTCACAATGCAAGCCAGGAGCTTGGTTAACAAGTTCAACAACTATGTCACGGCGGCTTTGAAAAATTGAACATGACTTCTGGATGAAGTCCTGTGGTCCAGTCAACGCAGTCAGTGCGGCATGTTGTGAAATCGTGCATGCTCCCGAAGTCTGCTGGCCTTGTAACTTTTCCATGGCTTCAACGAGCCATCTAGGACCAGTGCAAAAGCCTATACGCCAACCAGTCATGGCATAAGCCTTAGACACTCCGTTCATTGTCAAGACCTGCTCACGCAAGCGCGGCTCCACTTGCGCAAGTGTGAAGTATGGAACTCCATCAAAAATTAAGTGCTCGTATATGTCATCCGAAATTACCAATACATTAGGATGGGCGAGCAGGACTTCCGCAAGTGCACGAAGTTCATCTCGACTGTATACCGATCCAGTTGGATTTGATGGTGAATTCAAAATCAACCAACGAGTGCGAGGAGTAATTGCAGCCTGAAGAGCATCAGCAGTAATTTTGAATCCAGTGTCTGACTTGCACTGAACAATCACAGGACTTGCGCCACACAGTTGCACTATCTCAGGATAGCTAACCCAGTATGGTGCTGGAACAATCACTTCATCGCCAACATTCAAAGTAGCTGCTAGAGCATTAAAAATAACTTGCTTGCCACCTGAACAAACCAGTGTGTTTTGCCACTCACTTTTCAAACCGTTTTCACGCTCAAATTTTGCCGCAATTGCTTCACGCAGTGATCGCATTCCAGCCACTTGGGTGTACCGCGTTCGACCTGAACGGATAGCAGCAATTCCAGCTTCACTCACATGCGAAGGCGTATCAAAATCTGGTTCTCCAGCGCTTAACGAGATGATCTTGGCCCCTTCAGCTCGTCGAGCGGACACACGATCCATTACTTTAAAGGTGGCAGAGGGCTTGGCCTCAGCCAAGAAACGATTAAGTCGGCTCACATTCATCCTCATCTATGATCCTCCCACTCATCAACTTCATCAATTGAACGGTGAGTTGGTATGAGAGATGCTTCAAAAATTTTTGTCCGATTAACCAATCGTAATCAACCTTAGATCTGTACACGATCCATATTTAGTTGATCCGCCAAACAACTGTCGTCCTTGTCGAATGGTATGACCGTTAAATTGGCCAATGAAAGTTTGAAAATCTGGAAGAAAAGATCCCAAGGTTGAAAATCACCTTGGGATCGAAATTTCAGATTCCTTTGTTGTTTGGATTAGCGTAGGTTTCCCGCACGGCATCTGTCATTGGGAAATTCAAGTTAACGCCTTTAGGAGGCACAGGCTTCATAAACCACTTGGTGTAGAGAGCCTCCATCTCGCCAGATTTCATCAGCTTTGTCAGCGTCTGGTCCACGATCGATTTGAATTCAGGATCGTTCTTTCTAAAGAAAAAGCCATAAGGCTCCGTACGCAAACGTTCTTTCAAGATGACATATTCACTCGGATTTTGCGATGTCGCTGCCATTCCAGCCAACTGAACATCATCAAGAATGAGCGCCTGGGCACGACCACTCTGAAGCAACAGGAATGTATCAGCATTGTCTTTAGCACTGATCTCTGAAATTTCAGCCTTTTCATTCCGACGGTAGGCGCGCAGCAATTGAATTGAGGTGCTCCCAGCAACCGTAGCAACCGTTTTACCTTCCAAGTCTGCAAAACTTGTGATGCCTGAGCCCTTCTTGACCATCGCACCGACACCGGCCACAAAATGAGTTGGAGCGAAATCAACTTGCTGTGCACGTGCAACGGTATTGGTAGTGGTGCTGCACTCAAGATCAACCGTACCGTTTTGGACCAAAGGAATACGATTGGTTGGCGTAACCATCGTGTACTGCACTTTCAGACCGGGCATATTCAGCTTGGATTTCACTGACTGAACCACTTTTTCACACAACTCAGCCGAGAAACCAATGGGGTCACTTTCCGAGGAGTTTTTGTAAGAAAACGGGAAAGATGCGTCACGTCCGCCCAATTGAATGACACCTGATTCTTTGATCTTTTGAAGAGTCGGTACTTGAGCGTGCGCTTGAGTCGACAGGATCAAGCCAAGAAAAGTGCTGATTGCGATGTTGATTGATTTCATTTTTTTTCCTAATAGTAGAGCGATGGCGAATTTGAATTTTCGAAGAATTGATAGCGCTAGTGAAATGTTTTATTTTGATTCAAGGATCAGCCAATGGCATAGCTAAAACTCTCTGAATCGATTGATGAATGTGAGTTGGAAAGCCTAGACATCGCCTCAATCAAGAGTGATATTTCTTCGTTTCACAACATCACGGTAAACGCGGTACTCCTCAGAAATTTGCTTCGAAAACGCTTCAGGAGTGTTACCAATAACGATTGATCCCGTGTCTTCAATTTTTCTTTTCACATTGACATCAGAGAGCACTTTCACCAAGGCGCTATTGATAGTGTTGACAAGTTCTTTGGGCATGCCTTTGGGACCTAAAACGCCGTAAAAAGCCATGCGGTTCAGTTCCGGCATCCCGGCTTCACCAAAGGTTGGCACATTTGGAAGTACATCCAACCGGCGTGGCGCAGCCAAGACTAATGGAACAAGCTTCCCAATCTTGATGAAAGGAAGGATTGAATGAATCTGATCCAATGTCATGTCCAATTGGCCTGCCACCGTATCTGACAATGTCGGACCAGCGCCACGGTAGGGGATGTGCGTCATGAAGGTGCCCGTAGAGCCTTTGAACATCTCCATCATCAGATGCTGAACTCCACCCAAGCCGGAGGAGGAGTAGGAGTATTTGCCTGGAGAGCGACGCAATTCAGCCAAAGCCGATTTGAGATCATGTCCAGGAAAGTTACGCGTCACAGCGATGACGCTGGGTGTAGCAGCAAGGTTGATGATGGGGGTGTAGTCTGTGAGAGTGTTGTACGGAATTTTCGGATTGACTGCAGGATTTGTTGCCACGGTCGAGACAGTGGCAATGCACAACGTGTAGCCATCAGGTGCAGAACGCATCATTTCCAAGGCACCGATGGTTCCTCCTCCACCTGCACGGTTATCAACAATCACGGGCTGTCCGAGAATTTTCGACATAGGGTCGGAAATGGTGCGCGCCACGAGATCGGTTGTTCCACCAGGTGCAAAAGGAACAATCAGACGAATCGGCTTGTTCGGATAGCCACCACTTTGCGCCAGACCCAAGGCACGACGCAAGCTTGAGATTGGTCACGCACATTCCCCACTCCACTGCCACCCAGCCTCCATTGCACGACAATTAAACTAGTGGCTGCGCAAAACGCTCGGCATCTACACACCCGCTGAGATGTTCAGCGAATGTGTTGCGCTGATCGGTTAAATCCGACGCCAGCTGCTACCGTTCATCTCTTTAGCCGATTAGCACCACCTCCAGCGCTCCAACCGGACCACCGATCAATGCAGTTTGCGATCCCTCGGCGGAAGATTCGGGCAGCTCTGAAAACTGCACAACGGCAGTAGAACGATCAGCGGGCACAGTCATTCGCAGCGGATACTGGAAAGCCGCAGTTCAGCGATGGTTGACCTGCAGACCGGCCGCCGCCATGTCAGCACGCATGATCTGGCCGTCAGTGGAGTTGGTGACGTACAGAGTCTTGCGGTGCGTGCCACCGAAGGCGATGTTGGTAATCGATGTGCCGCGCGGCGCGTGCAGCACCTGTTCAGGCTCGGCAAAACGGTTGAGCACCCACACGTAACCAAGACCGGGGTTCGCCACCAACAGGCGACCTTCGACATCTACCGCGAGGCCGTCTGGGCCGCTCGGACCATAGGACGTAAAGAACTGATTTACCTTCGACACGCTGCCGTCGGCCTGCAGCGGCACGCGCCACACGCTGTTGCCGCGGGTCACCGCGACGTAGGCGAATTTTTCGTCGGGCGACAGCGCGACACCGTTGGGGCTGGGGATATTGCCCAACAGCAGGTCCAGCCTGCCGTCGATTCCCAGACGGAACAGCCGCCCCGTAGGGTCATGCATGCCCGATTGGCCCTGGTCGGTGAAGTAGATGTTTCCGCGCGAATCGAACACAAGGTCATTCACACCCTTAAAGCTTTCGCTATTTCGCCGCGCAAGCAGAGGCTCGATCGAGCCGTTCTTCACGTCCAGCTTGAGCAGACCCTTTTTGTAGTCAGTGATGACCAGCGTGTTCTGGTCCAGAAACTTCATGCCGTTAGGCTCGCCGTCGTATTCCACAACAACGTGCCACTGCCCCGCGGGGTCTATGCGAAACACGCGCCCCCAGGGCACGTCGGTCACATACAGGTTGTCCTCGGCGTCGAACACAGGCCCCTCCAGGAACGAATCCGTGATCGCGCCGTGCCGGTTGGCATCCGACCATGCGCTGCGCTCGCGGCGGCGCAGTGCATCGGGCATGGTCGTGAAGACTTCGAGTGGCCGCACCTGCGGCTGTTGCATGAGAAACATGGTTTCAGTCCGCCTTGATGTTGCCGGTCTTCACGACGTTTTCCCACTTGTCGTTCTCTGCCTTGATGAAGGACGTGAACTCCGCAGGAGAGGAACCTACCGGCTTCAGGCCCATCTCTTTCAGGCGCGCATGGACTTCGGGTTCATTGATGCTATCCACCACGGCCTTATTGAGCTGGTCCACGATGGTTTTGGGCGTCTTGGCGGGCACCAGGATGCCGTTCCATTCCACCGCTGTGTAGCCGGGCGCGTGAGCTTCGGCTACCGTGGGCACGTCGGGCAGCAGCGGCGACCTTTCAGCCGATGTGACGGCTAGCGCGCGAAGCTTTCCGGACTTGATCAAGGGCGAGGTTGCCGCTACCGTGGCGAACATGAAATCGATCTGGCCACCAGTCACGTCGATGATGGCCGGGCCACCGCCCTTGTACGGAACGTGCACCATGTCCAGGTTCAGTCGCTGGCGAAACATTTCAGTTGCCATGCGTTGCACAGTGCCGCTGCCCCCCGATGCATAGCTAAGTTTGCCAGGCTGTTCCTTAGCTTTGGCAATCAATTCGCCAGCGGTCTTGTAGGGCGAGTTGGCATTCACCACCAGCGCGTTTGCCGCGAACATCACCAGCGACAGCGGCTGCAGCTGGTCCTGCGTGTACGGCATGCGGGGGTAAATGTATGGATTGATTGAATACGGCGTGGCCACATATACCATCATGTAGCCGTCGGCCGGGGCCTTGGCAACATAGGACTCGCCTATGGTGCCGGTCGCACCAGCACGGTTTTCCACCACAACTGTGGTGCCAAGCTTTGGCCCCATGCGGGCGGCCAGGATGCGTGCCACTGCGTCAGCGGCGCCGCCGGGCGGGTAAGGCACAACCATTGTGATGGGCTTGTCGGGGAACGCGGCCAGCGCCGATAGGCTGAAAGCGCCGGTGGTGGCCAGCGCCGCAGCGGCTAATGTACGCAGCAGGTTTTTACGGATGGAAGGGTTCACGATTTACTCCTGTTTTGATGATGGAATGCGTAGCAGAGGCACGATAAAGTGGCCCCCGTCAATCCAGCTTGATGCCCGCGTTTTGCATGACTTTTTCCCACTTGGCCTGATCCGCGCGGACAAGACTAGCGAGGGTAGCCGGTGTGCTTGTCACGAATTCAACGCCCTGTGATTCGAACTTCTGGTTGAGAGTCGGCTCAGCAACAACCTTGGCTACGGCCTTATTGAGCTTATCGATCACTTGTCCCGGCGTGCCGCTGCGGGTGAACAAACCGTACCATGTTGTGTAGCTAAATCGCGGCACGCCCTGCTCGGCAATCAAAGGCAAACGCGAAGTCAACTGGCCCTTGCTCGGCGCCGTCATACCCAGAGCGCGGATGGAGCCCTTGTCGATCAGTGGCTTCATGGATGGCATGCTGCTGAACAGGCCCTGGACCTGACCGCCGGCAAGATCGACCAGCACCTGAGCTGTGCCTTTGTACGGAACATGCTCAATTTCGATTGCAGCCTCGCTCTTGAAAAACTCCATCGCCAGGTGGGCGATTCCGCCTGTGCCCGCAAAGTTGACCTTTCCGGGGTTGGCTTTCGCGTACGCTATCAACTCCGGCACTGTCTTTACCGGCAGTTGAGACGACACAACCAGCACGTGGGGGCTCTGAGTGAGCTGGGTCACGGGAGCCAGCTCCTTGAGAATATCGCGGCCTTCCATGGCCTTACTGGGCACGGTCACGCTGCCAGAAGCCGGCAGGTACAAGGTGTACCCGTCCGCCGGCGCGGCCACAACCTGGTTCAGCGCGGGAATACCGTGCCCGCCGCCCACGTTTAGCACAACGACGGGTTGGCCCAGTTCAGCCTGCAGGCCGCGCGCAAGCTCGCGCGCCACCAAGTCCACCGGCCCGCCCGAGACGAACGGCACGATGATGCGTATGGCTTTGCTAGGGTAGTCAGCGGCCTGAGCGTGCGCGGGCGCCACGGAGGTGCCCATCAGGACGATTGCGGCCATGACGGCCAGCAGGGGTCTACGCGATGTCATGTCTTGTCTCCTTCCAAGGGTGAATGAATGTTCGGGCGCCGCTCAGAGCAAAGACTTCATAGGCACCGGGAAGATGCTCTGGTAGGCCTCGGCGTACATCGCATTGCTCTGACCACGACGACCAGCCTGTGTGCCGCGCTGTAGGGCCAAACGTTCGTAGTAGTCCCACAGATTTTTCTGCGTGGGCATGGCTTTAGTGGCCTTCTGCTTGGCTTCCCAGGCAGAGGTGATGTCCAGCAACAGGTTGGGTTTGAAGCCGCACAACTCAGATTGGTGTGGCTCAAAGCACATCACCTGGAACGGCGAGATAAAGTCGCGCCCCCGCCCCGGCGCAATGGCGCTCATTCTCGCGCGCAGCACCGTGGTATAGGCCAGAGCATGATCCAGATTGGAAGGGTCATGTTCCGGATGGGTCAGTACCGTGGAAGGCCGTATCTTTCGCATGGCGGCGGCCAGACGCGCCACAGTCTGCAGCGAGTCTGGCAGCGGGTAATCGCCCAGGCCATAGAAATCCATTGACGTCACGCCCAGTGCCTCGCCCGCCGCCATGGCTTCGGCATGACGGGTGGCCTTGACTTCCTCAGTCTGCGCATCCGCGGCGGCCCAGGCCGCATTGGACTCGCCGTTCTCGCCGAAGCTCAAGCAGATAACATGTACCTCGTGGCCCTGCTGCGCGTGCAGTGCCATAGCACCACCACATCGCCAGACGAAATCGCCCACATGCGCCGTTACAACCAACAACGATTTACTATCCATTACATGTGCCTCTCTGAAAAATTCAATGCACTATAGAACGTACAACTTCGTTGTATCAGGCAAAATGATTGGTAATTAGAGAGAGGATATTGACCATGGGAAACGACGGCGTTGTGGCGGTGGAGCGGGCGCTGGACGTGCTGGACTGTTTTCAGCCTGGACACGAACATCTGACTCTGGCGGAACTGACGGCTCAGTTGCCGCTGCATAAAACCACGATCTTCCGACTGCTCAATTCGCTGGCGCGCAAGGGGTTCGTCACGCGCGACGGCGACGGCCGCTACAGCCTCGGCGCTAAAGTGCTTTACTTGGGACGTGTGTACCAACGGGGCTTCACACTGGCCCCTACGGTCATGGGCATACTCGACCGCCTGATGCAGCGCACCGGCGAGACAGCCTCGTATTACGTACCACATGGCGTTATCGACCGACTGTGCCTGTTTCGCGCGCAGCCGGCTGAGGGACTTCACTCGCAGGTCTTGGCAGGCAGCATTCTTCCGCCTGACAACTCGTCGTGCGGCCGCGTTTTCCGGATCTGGTTCCATGGCGAAGCCAACCCTGGTGATGCCCTGCCATACTTTTCGAGCGGACAGCGCGACCCCTACAGTTCGTCTTGGGCGGTTCCCCTGTTTGGAACCGAGGACCGCTTCGCGGCCACCTTGGTCGTGGCAGGCCCCACTGCCCGCATCAAAACTATCGACGCACGTGCTGTTTGCTCGGCGATGCTGCAGGCAGCCTGGGAGCTGTCGCTGTCTCTGGGTGCCACGCACCCGTGGCTCGACACGGTCTACGGCCCGCCACCACGCTGAAGTGCAGACGGCCTCCATACCGTCATGCCTAGGCGGCCTGGCCCAATGCGTCAAGAACATTGCGGGCAGCGCCTACACCCATGTTGACGTAAGCATCCTCCGTGACCCCGCCGATGTGCGGGCTCAGGATGATGCGCGGGTGGCCATGAAAAATATGGCCAGCCGTCATCGGCTCCACGGTAAAGCTATCCAGCCCTGCCCAGCTCACCTGACCGCTGTTCACCGCCGAAATCAGCGCCGCTTCGTCCACCAGCCCGCCACGCGCCGTGTTCACAACAATCACACCGCGACGGCATTTCGCCAGCGTCTGGGCATTCAGCAGATTTCGGTTGTCTTCTGTCAACGGGCAATGAAGCGAGAGCGCGTCGCATGCTGACCAGATTTCATCGAGCGAGGTGACACGTTCCACGCACTCGGGCCATCGGGTGGCATACGGATCAAAGCCCAGGACACGCATGCCCATGGCCTGTGTCATGCGTGCAAATCGCGAGCCGATCGCGCCCAAACCTACCAAGCCCACGGTGCGACCGCCAAGCTCCATCGTCTTGTAAGTGGCCTTGTCCCAGTGACCCGCGTGCATTCGCTGGTCCAGGTAGGTGACCGACTTGGCGCAGGCCAACAGTAGCGCAAGCGCCTGCTCGGCCACGGCCGCTGCATTAGCCCCAATCGTAGCGCGCACTGCGATTCCACGGGCGTTGGCCGCTGCCTTATCGATGGTATCGGTACCGCTGCCGTGCTTGGAGATCACGCGCAACGACGGCGCGGCGGCCATCGCGGCATCTCCGATACGGCTGTAGCGCAATATGACGGCCGTAGGATCGTGCTCGTGACACAGCGCCACAATGTCTTCCTCGCTGGGCGTCTTGGTGCTGTAGACAATGTCGAAATCCGTCAGCAGGGCCTGTGCCTCCTGCGCCAGGTCGGCACCGGTCACGAGCAGCTTGCGACGTGGGGTGGCCGGGCTCATAGCGTTTCGCCCTCATTGAGCACGCCGGCAGCGCGCAAGGCTCCGACGAGCCATTTAGCTGTAGTGTCGCCCGCTTTGATGGCGGCGATGCGTGCGAACTCGTCTTCTTCTTTTTTGCGGGCCTGCGGCAGCAGGCTGGCGACCTTATCTCGCTCCACGGCCAACACACCATCGGCGTCGGCGACTATCAGGTCACCCGCGTTCACCGTCACACCGCCCACGCTGACCGGATGCCCGATGCGCCCTGCCACGTTCTTGGTGGGACCGTTGGGATTAAACCCTGCGGCGAAGACGGGATAGTCCATCTCGTCAATCTCCAGCGTGTCGCGTACAGCGCCATCGATCACCACTCCGGCGATGCCACGCTGGCGTGCGGCCGTCATCATGATGGTGCCCATGAGCGCAGCAGAGAGGTCCCCCTTGCCGTCAACCACAATTACGTCACCCGGCTCGGCGAGCATGATTGCAGCGTGAATCATCAGGTTGTCGCCAGGGCGCACCTCGACGGTAAAGGCCGGGCCGGCCACTTTCATGCGCGGGCGTAGCGCCTGGATTCGGCCGTTCAGTGCACCGCGGCGGCCGTTCACGTCGGCCAGGATGGCGGCCTGGTATTGCGCAGCCTGCGCGACAAGGTCGGCCGGCACGCGTTTAAAGTTCCTGATGATGTCGTTGCTCATGTGATGTGCTTGCGTTGCTGTTGAAAATTTTCAATCCACCTTGGCGCCCGATTCCCTGACGACCTTGCCCCACTTAACGATGTCATCGCGGATCATCTTTGCGAATAGTTCCGACGCGCCGCCGAGGATGTCCACGCCCTGCTCATTCAGTTTCTTGACGAGCTCGGGCGATTTGAGAGCCTTGTTCACTTCTGCATTCAGAGTCGCGACCACGTCCTTTTGCAAGTTAGACGGGCCGAGGTAGCCGAACCAGGTCATTGCCTCAAAACCCTTGTAGCCGGACTCAGCAATCGTGGGTACCTGGGGCAGATCGTCGACACGCTGGGCCGACGTCACCGCGAGAGCTCGCAGCTTTCCCGTGCGGATCTGCCCAATAAGCGTGGGGATGGACGAGACGTACAGATGCACGCTGCCACCGATCACGTCCGTTAGGCCTTGCGACGCGCCTTTGTACGGAACGTGAACCATTTTGACGCCCGCTTCTTTCTGGAACAGCTCGGTCGTGAGATGAGCTACGGTGCCGTTGCCCGATGTAGCGAAGTTGATGGTGCCTGGCTTGGCTTTGGACACCGCCACCACCTCGCCGAGGGTTTTGTAGGGCGAGTCGGCTGCCACCACGATAGCAAGTGGGGAGCTACCGATGACAACGATCGGTGTGAGATCCTTGATCGGGTCATAGGGCAGCTTGCTGTAAAGCGTGGGGTTGATCGCCAGATTGCTGGTCTGGCCGATCACAATGGTGTAGCCGTCGGCCGGGCTCTTGGCCGCCGCGTCGATGCCGATATTGCCGCCAGAGCCTGGCTTATTGTCTGGAACGAAGGACCATTTGGTGTTGATAGCCACTCGATTGGCGACCTCGCGCGCGACGATATCAGTGCCGCCTCCGGCGGGAAACGGCACGACCAGGCGAATGGGTTTGGAAGGCCAAGTCTGGGCAACGGCGAGCGAAGCGCCGCCGAGGGCCATGATTGCTAGAAGGGCGCGACGGGTAAAGTTCATTGGCTTATCTCATGAAGGATTAGGACCATTCGATTTGAATGTGGACGGACTGTAGGGAATCGTTCCACTGAGTACAATCACGTTCCATTTCACGGACCATGTTTCACTATGCGAAACACTCGAAAAGCTGCACCGGCCACGGTCGAAAAAACCGAAGGCGACACTCCATCCGGCGGGGTTATTGCCGTGATGAGAGCCTTTTCCTTAATGGAAGCATTCGAAATGGGGGAGTCAGCACTAGCACTTGCCGAGTTAAGCCGGCGCGTTGGCTTGCACAAAACCACGGTGCTGCGGCTGGCGCGCACGTTAGCCGCGACGCACTACATGGTGCAGACGGAGGACGGTTTGTGGCGACTTGGGCCAGCGACCAGCTGGATCGGAGCAAAATACCAGGCGGGTTTCGACTTCAATCGCGTCGTAGGTCCCACTCTGCATGAACTTGTAAACACGACGGCCGAAAGTGCTTCGTTCTACGTGCGTGAGGGCAGCATTCGCTCATGCATCGCACGCGTCGAAGGGCCTCACGCTAAGTATCACAACGTGCGCGTGGGCGAGCCGCTGCCTCTGGACAAGGGCGCATCGGGGCGTGTGATTCTGGCTTTCTCCGGGGAACATGGCGCGCTGTACGAGACGATCCGCGAAAAAGGCTTTCACATTTCGATAAGCGAGCGCGAAGCCCAAGTCAGCAGCATTGCCGCGCCCGTTTTCTCAACCAACTGGCGGTTACTCGGTTCGCTTTGCATTTCGGGCCCGAGTTCACGGCTAACCAAGGCCAAACTCGAAAAATATGCACGGACCGTCACCCGAGCTGCCAACCAGCTGTCGTACTCTCTGGCGGGCGCCCGTTCACTTGCGACGCCGCAGGCGCTGACCCGATGGCACCCCTGATCAGTTGAGCTTCAACTCGCCCAAGGCTTGTATAACTGGCCCCCATTCATATTCAGCGTTGCCCTAGGAAACCTAAATTCCCAGCGTCGCCAGCCCCTGCGATCGTAGCGCCCTCGCCTCGTGCGCCTGGCTCTTGTAGACGTCCAGCAGAACAACCTTGCTGTCGGTCAACTCGGCAAAGGCCAATGACAACGCATCGATCTGGTCATCGTTGGCCCCGTTGGGGAAGTTGCGCATCTCGTGGTGCAACGCAGCGTTCCAGTCGCCACGCAGCATCAGCACATTGCCGGCGTTGACCTGCGCCGCCAGGGGCTTGGCCCGCATCACTTTGTCGCCCGACACCGGCTTGGCGCGCCGCGGATTGATTCGCAGCTACGAATCGAATTGCGTAATTCATATATAAGTCAACGGCAATTGGAGAAAGATCATCCTTACAGTCGAACGTTTAACGTGCTGGAGGCTCAATCTCATGCAACACAAGCCAATCTGCAGCGCTCGACTTGTGAACGCACCAAGATCACTCAATGCGCTTGAGTCCCTTGGAAAAGCGGTCAGCATTGTTCTGGTAGTTTTTAGCGCTCTGCATCAGGCTTTTGATTTGCATTGGGCTAAGTTCGCGCTTCAATATGGCAGGGCTGCCAACGATGAGGCTGCCGTCCGGAAAAACCTTGCCTTCTGTTACGAGCGCACCGGCACCCACTAGGCAGTTTTTTCCAATTTTGGCACCGTTGAGCACTACCGAGCCAATGCCGATCAGAGAGCCATCGCCCACGGTGCAGCCATGGAGCATTACTTGATGACCCACGGTCACGTTTTCTCCGATGGTCAGCGGAAAACCAGGGTCGGAGTGCAGCACAGCCGACTCCTGCACATTGCTGCCTGCGCCGATGGTCATCGGTTCGTTGTCTGCACGAACAATTGCGCCAAACCAGACACTCGATTGCGATCCCATTGT
>JACCED010937452.1_pt1 | contig 14256 bp, 10 predicted proteins | sample 7455021 | NCBI WGS metagenome assembly JACCED01 (sample SAMN15323456, study PRJNA562643) | freshwater metagenome | isolation source: river surface water | place: USA:Blue River Watershed | collected 2017-08-19 | reverse complement strand
GCCCAAAGTTGATGAGGCCTCGGCAATAGAAGTTTCGAAAATTTCGTAAACAGGTGGTTCAACTTCATCATTGAACATTTTTTCTGTATACTGTGGATTGGTAAATTCAACTTTTTCAGATCTGTTGAATTTTTTAGCACTCATTTCAGGTTGTAAATTCAACCCTTGGCTTTGATCTAATTTTGAATTTGTTTTTTCTTGAGGGATGACAGCTGCGGAATGATTGTCAACTTTGGAAGTTGAAACAAGACCTTGTTGTTTAACTTGACCTCCTTGAGTCTGCATCATACCAAAATATGCCACACCACTCACAACTACGGCAGAAACTGCAGCAACAGCAGACCAAATTGCAATACGGCGTTTGCGATCATTTTTGTTGTCTAACTTAGACTCCAACTCGCTCCATACCAACATATTCGGCATAGGAGAGAAATCAGAAAATTTCTCCTTAAGCTGATTGTCGATATTTGAACCGTTATTCTTCAATTTCGTTGTTGTTTTGTTTTTCTTCTATCAAATCTTTGAGCATTTTTCTTGCCCTGCTTAACATACTTTTTGAATTCGATTCAGAAGTATTTAAATACTGAGCAATTTCTTTGTGAGTAAGGTTGTCGATAGCATACATGTTTAAAACCAAGGCATATTTTTCAGGGAGTTGCTTCATAAGCTCCAAAACCTGATCTGCCGAAAGTTGATTCATGCTACCTTCTTCCACTTCAATTTCCTCGGGGGCATCTACGTGATCGATATCTACAATGGTTGGACCACTTTTGGCTTTTCTATATTTAGAAAGTGCCATGTTGATAAAAATCCGCGTCATCCATCCCTCAAAAAAAGAAATGTCTCGCAAAGATTGAATACTGTCAAAGATCTTCATGAAACCTTCTTGCAACAAATCTTGGGCATCTGCAATGCTGGGAGAATATCTCAGGCAGTGTCCGTACATTTTTGCACCAAACCGATCGAAAAGTTCCTTTTGGGATCTACGATCATTTTTGATACATCCGGATATGATTTCCTCATTTGTTAACAAGTAGCTTCAGATTTATGACGCGAAAAATAGAAAAGGTTGCAAAAAAAAATTAAAATTGTAGCAAATATGATCTCAACCCTATGAAAAACCAACCATTTTCGCTAAAAACTTTTTTTATTCTCGCTCTTAGCCTCTGCTATTCAACCAATATTTTTTCGCAAAGCTATGATAGAGAATATTATTCAGCCAATAAAGATGTTTCTATTTACACCTCCGAATTTCAAAAGGGCAAAACCGCTATTTCAAATTATATTTTAAAGAACAACGCCGATATTTTAAGTGAAAATTTGAGTCGCTACGATTATCGTGTCGATTTTTCAATTGACCAACAAACAATTCTTAACCTCGACTCCCTCTTACAAACATTGGGTTACGTGACAAGGTCAAACCAAACCAACAACAACAATAAATTAAAAATTAAAAATCTTCAAAACCAAATTGAAGATTATCAAATTCAAATTAGCCGTATCAAGGAGCGTTCTCGCAGAGATTCAACAGCCCAACAACGCAATAGCACTGAAAGTTCTATTAATTACAATGAAGATAAAATCAAAGAAGCCAATCGGAAACTCAGTCAGATTAACGAAAATCAATCTAAAGTTTTTGTGAGTATCAATTTGAATGATGAACTTTCTGTTCCAAGTGGAAATAGTAAAATTACTTGGGCAAAAATGCCGGGTATTGCCTACAATTATTTAATCGTAGAAAACCCAAAAATTGGAATGTCAGATAAAACATACGCCGGCATGAATTTAAAGTATATTTTCACTAAAGGAAAAAGCTTTTTTCAAATTGGCGTTCTCAAATCACAAAAAATAGGTGATGTGCAGGAATATGATTCTATCAAAACACCAAATACCATCAATGAATTTTTCACCATAGAGTTCGGACAAGATTTTTACACCAAACATTTCGGACGTGGAAATCGTAAATTTTTCAATTTATACTCAGGTTATACCATCGGTGGTATGATCCCGAATAAAAGAAACGACGACAACCTTGGGTTCATTCCTGTCCTAAATTTATCGATGGGCGTTGAGCTAATCAAAACGAAACATATTTTACTCGATGCCCGTGGATCTTATTTCTTACCGCTTCATGGCATCAACAGAAATACCAGAGGCATCCTTCTAGGAACTTCATTTAACTTTGTATTCTAATTCATTGAACCATGAAATTTGACAAGAAAAACTTATCGGAAGCAGAACTGATGCTCTTATACCGTGCACTCTTAAAACCTAGGGTCATAGAAGAACGCATGTTGGTTCTGTTACGACAAGGGAAGATTGGCAAATGGTTCAGTGGCATTGGACAAGAAGCGATTTCAGTGGGTGTTGCAATGGCCTTAAACACCGATGAATATATTTTACCTCTTCATCGGAATTTGGGCGTTTTCACCACCCGAAATATGACCGACGCCCAGCTTTTTGCGCAATGGCAAGGCAAAAAAAGCGGGTTTACAAATGGTCGAGACCGCAGTTTTCACTTTGGTAGCAACGAACACCACATTGTGGGTATGATTTCTCACCTTGGAGCCATGCTCGGAGTGGCCAATGGAATTGCCCTGGCCGATTTATTGGAAAACAAACAAAGTGTCACCCTCTGCTTTAGTGGCGATGGTGGTACTTCCGAAGGCGACTTTCATGAGGCGCTCAATGTGGCAGCAGTTTGGTCGCTGCCCGTCATCTTTTTAATTGAAAATAATGGGTATGGATTGTCGACGCCTAGCAACGATCAATTTAAATGCAAACAATTCATTGACAAAGGAATAGGCTATGGAATGGAAACCCTTCAAATTGATGGAAATAACATCTTAGAAGTTTACCATGCCATCACTGACATTGCAGAATCCATGCGTCAAAATCCAAGGCCAATTTTGGTTGAAGCCCTCACCTTCCGCATGCGCGGCCACGAGGAAGCTAGCGGCACGAAATATGTCCCTCAAGAATTATTCGATCAATGGGCACCCAAAGATCCCCTCAAAAATTATGAAGCATTTCTTTTTTCGGAGGGATATTTAACTAAAGAACTACAACAAAGCATCGAATCGGAGATTCTCAAATCGCTCAATTCGGCCATCGAAACTGTTTTCGATGAACCCGAAATTGTAGCCGATACCCAATTAGAACTCAGTGATATTTTTGCCCCTTTTGTACTTCCTGAATTGCCAGAAGCAAGCGAAAATAAGCAAGAACTGCGACTCATCGACGCAGTGAGGAATGCACTTTGGATGGCCATGGAAAAACATGATAATCTTGTGATTATGGGACAAGATGTGGCAGATTATGGAGGTGTTTTCAAAGCCACCGACGGATTTGTAGAAAAGTTTGGAAAACAAAGGGTACGGAATACGCCGATCACCGAAAGTAGCATTTTAGGAGCTGGGTATGGACTTGCCATTCGCAAACATAAAGCCATCGTTGAAATGCAATTTTCTGATTTTGTAACCTGTGGTTTCAATCAGATTGTCAACAACTTAGCCAAAAGTCATTACCGCTGGAATCAACCTGCCGATGTTGTGGTGCGCATGCCTACGGGTGCAGGGGTTCAAGCAGGACCTTTCCATAGCCAGAGTACTGAAGCGTGGTTTTACCATGTTCCGGGACTTAAAATTTACTATCCAAGCACGGCAAAAGATGCAAAAGGATTGCTATTGAGAGCCATCGAAGACCCGAATCCGGTTCTATTTTTCGAACATAAATTTTTGTACCGTACACAATCAGACCTTGTTCCTGAAGACTATTATTTTATTGATGAGGGACAAGCGGCGGTGCACAATTTCGGAACAGACGCTTGCATTATCACCTATGGATGGGGCGTTCAAAATGCCTTGAAAGTGGTACAAGAAAACAAGTTGAATGTGACTGTTGTTGATTTAAGGACTTTGGTTCCATTGGATAAAAACACCATCGGCGAAGTTGTAAAATCAACTGGTAAAGTATTGGTTCTCACAGAAGATTGTCTCACTGGAAGCATTGCTTCAGACATAGGCAGTTGGATTTCTGAAGAATTTTTCGTATATTTAGATGCACCGGTGATGCGTCTAGGCAGTTTAGACACACCCATTCCGTTGGCAAAATCACTCGAAGACGATTTTCTCCCTTGGGGTCGGTTGAAAGGAAAATTGATGGAGCTAATTGAATTTTAAAATTCTTTTAAAATTCGATTAGAAAGATGAGATGGATTAGACAGATTAGATGGATCCAACCTACACAAGGCAACTTTAAACGTTAAACTTTAAACGTTAAACGTTAAATCTAAAGTGCATACAATCACCGTCTTTAACGATGTATTCTTTGCCCTCTACGCGTAATTTTCCAACTTCTCGGCAAGCAGCTTCTGAACCGTAATGAATCCAATCTTCGTAAGCAATGACCTCTGCTCTAATGAATCCTTTTTCAAAGTCGGTGTGAATCACAGCTGCCGCTTGTGGCGCTTTGGTGCCTTCAGTGATGGTCCATGCTCTAACCTCTTTCACCCCAACGGTGAAATAAGTGATATAATTTAAGAGTTTATAAGCACCTTGAATTAACTTTTCGACACCGCTTTGCGACAATCCCATTTCTTCAAGGAAAATCTTACGGTCTTCAAAGCTTTCTAATTCAGCAATTTCAGCTTCGATGGCTGCAGAAATAATTAAAATTTCAGCATTTTCATCTTTAACAGCATTTCTCACTTGCTCAACATAAGCATTTCCGTTGATTGAAGAATCTGGATCTACATTACAAACATACATCACAGGCTTTTCAGTCAATAAGTTTAAGTCTTTAACAAACTCTTTCTTTTCAACTTCAATTTCAATGGTACGGGCATTTTTACCTTGCAATAAATGCGCTTTATAGGCTTCACAAACTTCTAATGTTTTAGCCGCTTCTTTGTCGCCACCTGTTCTTGCTTGTTTTGCAATTTTAGAAATTCTAGCTTCGAGGGTTTCCAAATCTTTCAATTGCAATTCGGTATCAATAATTTCTTTGTCGCGAATTGGATTAACTGAGCCATCAACATGGATGATGTTATCATCATCGAAACATCTCAAAACGTGCAAAATGGCATGGGTATTTCGAATATTTCCGAGGAATTGATTTCCCAATCCATCTCCTTTAGAAGCACCTTTTACCAAACCAGCAATGTCAACAATTTCAATGGTTGTTGGCACAATATTTTGAGGATTAACAAGCTCGGCAAGCTTGTTCATACGTTGATCGGGAACAGTAATTGTTCCTACATTCGGCTCAATGGTGCAGAATGGAAAATTGGCTGACTGCGCTTTAGCGCTAGACACTGCGTTAAAAAGGGTTGATTTACCTACGTTAGGCAAACCTACGATTCCACATTGTAAAGACATTTGACTACAAAGTTACTCTAATAAATCACCAATATCTTGTAAAATTTTCTTGGTGAGGTTTTCTGCGGTTGTTAAACTCGCACTCTCAGCATAAATACGGATGATAGGTTCAGTGTTACTTTTACGCAAATGCACCCAATCTTCATCAAATTCAATTTTCACCCCGTCGATAGTATTTACAGGCTGTTTTTTATATTTGTCGCGTATTTTTTCTAAGATCAAATCAACGTCGGTTCCTGCTTGTAATTCAGCTTTGTTTTTCGACATCATATAGGTTGGATACAATGCACGCAACCCAGAAGTTTTCATGTTTGAAGCTGCCAAATGCGATAAAAACAAGGCAATTCCAACCAGCGCATCTCTACCATAATGCAACTCAGGAACAATGATACCACCGTTACCTTCGCCACCAATCACAGCATTGTTGGCTTTCATGCATTCAACTACATTGACTTCACCCACTGCACTTGCAAAATATTTTTGACCCGCTTTTTCTGTAAGTTCTTTTAAGGCTCTTGTGCTCGACAAATTGCTTACTGTTGCACCTGGATTGTGTTTCAATACATAATCGGAAATGGCAACCAATGTATATTCTTCACCAAACATTTCACCATCGTCGGAAATAAAGGCCAAACGATCTACATCTGGATCAACTACAATGCCTAAATGACATTTATCTGATTTTACAATCGAAGAAATTTCACCCAAATGCTCAGCCAAAGGCTCAGGATTGTGCGCAAAGTTTCCTGTTGCTTCGCCATTGATTAAAACAATATCATCTACACCCAATGCCTTTAATAAACGAGGAATGGCAATCCCACCCACACTGTTTACCGCATCAACTGCAATTTTATATTTCTTTTCTTTGATTAATTCAGGCTTCACCAATTCTAATTCCAATATTTTTTGGATGTGATAGTCTAAATAATCTGTTTTTGTTCTTTTACCTAATAAATCAACCGTTGCAAAATTGAAGTTTCCAGCTTCAGCAATTTCTAAAATTGATTCACCATCAGCACCGCTAATAAACTCTCCTTTTTCGTTGAGAAGCTTTAAAGCATTCCATTGTTTTGGATTATGACTCGCAGTAATAATGATACCACCAGCAGCATTTTCAGCCACTACGGCCATTTCTACCGTTGGTGTTGTAGCCAAATCCAAATCTACAACGTCCAATCCAAGTCCTAAAAGTGTATTTACAATCAGTTCATGAACCATTGGTCCGCTGATTCTTGCATCACGGCCAATCACAATTTTTTTATTGCCTGACTTTCCGTAAATCCAAGAGCCATAAGCAGATGCAAACTTCACAATATCTATTGGCGTTAAATTATCCGCTGGTGAACCGCCAATTGTTCCTCTGATACCTGAAATTGATTTGATTAACGTCATAATTTTGGGGGTGCAAAAATAGTTAAAATTACAAGAATAATAACTAGTATTATGTAAATTTATTGTCGAATTATAGAGTTTATTTTCTAAATAACATATTTAACACTTTTCTAAAGTTTCCAACGCATTTTCTATCAGTTTAAACGAAAAAATGTACCTTTGTTGCATGCAGAAAATTGTTGAATGTGTTCCTAATTTTAGCGAAGGAAAGAATTTACAAATCATCAAACAAATTACAGATGCCATGGAAACCGTTGAAGGAGTGCAACTCCTCGATGTTGATCCAGGAAAAGCAACCAATAGAACAGTTGTAACCATTGTTGGTGAAGTAGAACTGGTGGTTGAAGCCGCATTTCGTGGAATCCAAATGGCAGCATCCCTCATCGATATGAGAAACCATTCCGGTGAACACCCAAGAATGGGGGCCACCGACGTTTGTCCTCTCATTCCAATTTCAGGCATCTCTATGGAAGAAACCGCTCAGTACGCAACTCAACTTGCTGAAAGAGTGTCCAACGAATTAAATATCCCTACTTATCTATACGAAAACGCCCAACCTAACAAATCTCGATCAAACCTAAGTGTCATTAGAGCAGGTGAATATGAGGGATTTTTCGACAAAATTAAAGAACCCCAATGGGCCCCCGATTTTGGCAAAGCAGAAATGAATGCCACCGCAGGTGCAACCGTTATTGGAGCCCGCGATTTCCTCATTGCATTTAACATTAACTTAAATACCAAAAGTACCCGCGTTGCAAACCGTATTGCTTTCGATGTTCGTGAAGCCGGTCGAGTGAAACGCGAAGGAAACCCAATCTCTGGCAAAATTGTGAAAGATGAAAATGGTGAAGATGTGCGTATCCCAGGTAAATTAAAAGCTGTGAAAGCCATCGGTTGGTATATCGAAGAATACAATATGGCCCAAATTTCAATGAATCTCACAAATTACCAAATCACTCCCCTACATATTGCCTTTGAAGAAACAAGAAAAAGTGCCGATGAAAGAGGTGTGCGTGTGACAGGTAGTGAATTGGTGGGACTTATTCCTTTGCAACCAATGCTCGATGCAGGTAAATATTTCCTAGAAAAACAAGGACTTAGCAGCGGAGTGAGCGAAGCAGAACTCGTGAATTCGGCAGTGAGAAGCCTTGGACTTTCTGAAATTTCAACGTTTGATCCTCAAAAGAAAATCATTGAATATATTCTAAACGACCCTAAAAAATCGAAGTTGGTTTCTATGTCTGTAAAATCATTTGCCGACGAAACTGCTTCCGATAGCCCTGCACCTGGAGGTGGAAGCATTGCCGCTCTCTCCGGAGCTTTGGGCGCTTCACTTGGTACAATGGTTGCCAATTTAAGTGCTTCAAAAAGAGGTTGGGAAGACAGAGTGGGAGAATTTTCTCCTTGGGCTGAAAAAGGACAAAAAATCAAAGATGAATTGCTTTTTTTGGTGGATGAAGACACCCGTGCGTTTGATAAAATTATGGCAGCGTTTGGATTGCCAAAGGACAATCCAGAACAAGTTTCAGCCCGCAAGCAAGCCATTGAAGACGCCAGTAAGTATGCTACCGAAATTCCATTTAAAACTATGCAAGTGGCTTTTAGCTGCATTCCTCTGCTGAAAGAAATGGCAACCAACGGAAATCAAAACTCATTGAGCGACGTTGGCGTAGGCGCCATCTGCATAAAAACCGCTGTTAGAGGCGCTTGGTTAAACGTTTTAATCAATGCAAAAGGTTTGAACGACAAAGATTGGGCCGCAGAAATAGTTGCCAAAGCCAAATCCCTCCTAGAAGAAAACCATAAACTCTGCGACGAAATTGTCAACGACATCGAGGCCAAACTCTATAATTAAGGTTAAAGGGTTATTGGATTAAAGGGTTATTAGACTCAAGAGTTATTGGTTTTAAAGGGTTAATAGAATAGAAAGATGAATAAATTTGTTTATTTAATTCCTACTTATCTTCCTAATCCTTCTAATCCCTCTAATCTTCCTAATCCCTCTAATCTTCCTAATCCCTCTAATCTTTCTAATCTTTCTAATCCCTCTAATCTTTCTAATCTTTCCTTGAGAACCCTATTCGCCATATTATCCCTCTTCTCATCATCGCTGAATGCTCAGTTTGCGCCAGCGGCTGGAAAAATAGGCTCTACTGCCATCAAGTCCGACAGTTCCTGTTTTATCAATTGGGCCAAAAGCTGTGAAATCAATCGGGCTTTGGCGCAAATTAATTTGGCAGATTCTGGTTATGCCACTGTTGGAAATGCAACTTCTGCCATTGGACCAGCCAAAACAAATGGCATTGTGAGTCTTGGGGATGGTGGTTCAGCCATTCTTTACTTCAATCCGCCAATTGCCGATTTCGATGGTTACGATTTTGCAGTGTTTGAAAATGCATTCAACGATAGCTTCCTCGAATTGGCCCATGTGGAAGTGAGTAACGACAAAATAAACTGGCTCCGCTTTCCATCCGTTTCATTATCAACTACAAAAACACAAACCGAGCCTTTCGGATTTACCAACCCCGAAAAAATTCACAATTTAGCAGGAAAGTATAGAATGCCTTACGGAGTGCCATTCGACCTCGCAGAATTAAAAGATAGCTCACAATATGAACCTACCTTTCAATATGTTCGCATTGTGGATGTTGTGGGTTCAATAGATTCCACCTTGGGTTCAAAAGATTCTAAAGGAAATTTGATTAACGATCCTTGGCCAACGCCATTTGCCAGTTCTGGGTTCGATTTGGATGCAGTGGGTGTCATCAATCAAGCACCTCAAATGAATGCACACTCGATTGACAAACAAGACATTTACTTTCAATCGGAAACAAGAACCCTTCACTTTCCAACCGCTTCAAATACCGATATTTCCTTGTTTTCTTTTGAGGGAAAATTGGTTTTCACGACCAAACAGAACAACCTTCAAATGTCCATTCCCACAAATATCGCCGATGGCGTTTACATAGTAAAACTAAACAACCTCAGTTTTAAAATAAACCTTCATTAACTTTTGCATTTTTTGCAAAACATTTCTTACAATTACAACACAATCAATCCAATAAGCCAACCATGTCAATGGTTCTGAGGAATGACCCTTTTACATTGTTTGTGAGCACTACAAAACATTTGTTTTCATCGAGGCACGACCAAAAATAGGTTCTAAATCCTTTCCACCAACCGTTGTGAAAGACCCACCGTTTGCCATTAATGAATTTCACACGCCAACCCAAAGCGTAATAGCCATCGGCACTTGCAACGGTTGCGGGTGTCCACATTTCATGTTTGGTACTCGGATGTAATATATAGGAAGTTCTCAATGCCCTGTCGAGTTGGAACATTTCAAACACACTCGAATATACTCCCTTGTCGCCGGTTGTTCCATTGAACATATTATCGTCGAACACACTCCAATTGTCATACCCTTGAACCGGATAATTCACCAAAGGCATACTATCAAAATTACACACATGCGTAAATTTCATATCGGCCATTTTGCAAATATTTTCCCTTACAAACGACCTAAAATCTTGTTTGCTTGTGCGCTCAACAATTAAACTCAACAAGGCATAATTCGTGTTGCAATAATCGTAAAAACCCGGCTTGGCAAAGTGTTTATCGGGTTGTGCATTCACCATTTCTAAAACATCTTCGTTTATTAAATGCCCTTGTCCAGGTTTTAAACTGAACCCTTTGTAATTGTAGTAAAAATAATCGGGCAACCCACTGGTATGGCTAAACAAGTTTCTGATTGATAAGTTTTTACGCTTCAATTCTGGCAAATACCAATGCACGCTATCATCGATATTCAAATACCCATCTTGGTGCAAAATCATCACTGAAATTCCTGTAAAAACTTTAGACACAGAGGCCAGCTGAAAAATATCTTCAGGGTAAACTGAATCTCTGGTTGAACGGATAGAATTGCCCCTAGAACCGAATATAATACTGTCGTTTTTGAACATCAAAAACGACCCATTGAAATTTCCAATGCGGTTAAAACGATCAAAGAATTTGTTAATTTTAATTTGGGTGGTGTCTGAAAAAGGCAAATATTTTTCTCGCAACATTTTCTCGGTAGAACCCATTGCCCTAGTTCCCTGCGCCATCAGTCCCTCCGAAAAAAGAAGAAAACCCAAAGCCACTAGCTTAACCGTATGTTTCAAAAAGGAGTTCATGCGAGAATTACAAAAATAAATGAGAAAAACCCATCAATTTTTGAAGTTACACACAGCTTTAAGAAGCGTATTTTTTAAGGAACATTTAGAATTTTATGCGTTTGCAAAGAAATTTGCCAATGTGGATGTTCTTTCACATAATCAATGATCAAATCCATCATTTTTTCACGCTTATCCCATTCTGGTTGTAAAAACAATTTACAATTTTCATTGCAATGCACTTCCCAATGTTCCGCCCACTGAAAATCTGATTTATTGAAAGCCACAATTTTCAATTCATGAGCCTTTTTCATCTCAGATTCTAAAGGAAACTTAAACTTTTTGGGAGAAATGGTGATCCAATCGAAGTTTCCGCGGATTTCATAGGCCGCAGAAGTTTCTATGTGAACCCTCAAATTGGCCTTGTGGAATGTATCTACCACCTCCGACAAATCGTACATGGCAGGTTCTCCACCCGTAATTACAACCATTTTGGCTTTCGAAGATTGTACCCAACCCAACATATCATTGGCTGAGTGCGACGAATACCGAGAAGCGTCCCAGCTTTCTTTCACATCGCACCAAGTGCAACCAACATCGCAACCTGCCAAACGAATGAAATAAGCAGGAACACCCGTAAATGCACCCTCCCCCTGAATGGTGTAAAAATGCTCCATTACAGGAAAAACAGCGGTCATTTTAATTGGGCTTTACGCGCTTTCAACGTATTGTTTAACAATGCAGTAATGGTCATTGGACCCACACCACCTGGTACCGGCGTAATTGCCGAGGCTTTTGGCTCAACAGATGCAAAATCTACGTCGCCAGACAATCTCCAACCCGCTTTTTTGCTCGGATCATCAATTCTGGTTGTTCCAACGTCAATCACCACTGCACCTTCTTTCACCATATCTCCAGTTACAAATCCTGGCTTACCAATTGCAGCAACAATGATATCGGCCTGTAAAGTGTAAGCACTTAGATTTTGAGTTCTGCTGTGACAAACAGTGACAGTTGCATTTCCAACAGGACCTGGATTCGACAATAAAATGCTAATTGGTCTACCAACAATGTTGCTACGGCCAATCACCACAACATTTTTACCAGAGGTTTCAATGTTGTAATGTTGTAAGATTAACGTAATTCCCAAAGGCGTTGCCGAAACAATTCCGTCGTTTCCTTTGGCCAATTTACCCATGTTCACATCGTGAAAACCATCAACATCCTTTTCAGGCAAAATGGCATGCGTAATTTTGGTTTCATTGATATGTTTTGGTAAAGGCAATTGCACTATCAATCCATCAATTTGAGGATCTGCGTTAATTTCTGCAATTTTTTCAAGTAATTGTTCTTCAGTGATTGTATCGTCGTAACGAATCACTGTCCCTCCAAAACCAACTTCGTGACAAGCTTTTTCTTTAGCGCCAACGTAGGTTTGCGACCCACCGTCATTTCCAACTAAAATCGCCACCAAATGCGGTGCACGATGTCCTGCCGCAACCATTTGCTCTACTTCCTGAGCAATCTTTTGCTTTAAAGTATCGGCAACTTCTTTGCCATTCAATATCAATGCCATTGCCACAAAAATACTGAATTTTAAGGGTAAAATGTGAAAAATCGGAAAAAACCGTTTGCTTACATCAATTCAACATAGGTGCAGCCATCCCCACCCCTGTCGGCATGTTCGTCGTAATAACTTTTAATAAAGTTCACCGTTTTAAAATGCTGCCTCAATAGTTTTCGCAAAATGCCATCGCCTCTTCCATGAATGATTTTCACGGTACCTTGGCCCAAGGCATAAGCCTCATCGAGCCATTTCTGAACTTTCAAAATGGCTTCATCTCCACGAACACCCCTCAAATCAATTTCATTCGAAAAACTCGCTTGTCGTTCCACCCAGTTAAATCCAACTTTGGCCTTTTGCTTAGTGCCCCCACCCGATGATTTCGAAATTTGTAATTCCTCCAATGGCACCCACATTTTTAACAATCCAAATGCCACCAAAATTTTATTTTTCTTCACCTCTAACACTTCACCTTCCTGATTCGACGCTTTGTTTTTCACTTTCGAACCTGGTAAAATATCAGCTGGCTTCAATGCAACAAAAACTTCTTCTTGAGGTGTATTCTTCTGAGGGACATTCTTTTGCGTTGACTTATTGGCGTCGGTGTTGACCTTCGATTTAAATTGCTCAAGCTCCTTTCGGGCTTTCATCGTTGGCTCCTTTTTAGCACCATGCTCGCGAATCACACGAATGGTATTCTCTATTTGTTGATTGGTGTCGGCCAACAATTTTTGAGCCTCCCAACGAGCCAAATCCACCACTTCCTTGCGCTTCGATTGCAGTTTTTCTTTCAATTTCGCGTATTCATCTTGCAATTCTTGCAAATGATTCGATTTGCGCTCATTGTCGGAAATTAACCTCTGTAAATATTGATTTTGTTGCTCCAAATGCAACATCAAATCTTCCGTTTTACCAATTTCTTTGCCGGTTAAAGCTTCAATTCGCTTCATCCAAGTTTCATCGAAACCTGTCTTACGCATCAATTCCAAGGCAAAACTGCTACCCGGTTTTCCCATCACAAACGCATACAAGGGTTTCAAGGCTTTCGCATCGTAAGCCATACTGGCCTGAGCCACATGCTCCATGCCAATACCCCATTCCCTCAACTGCGAAAAATGCGTTGTTGCTATTGCAAACGCTCCCCTCTCCAACAATTGTTCCATCAATGCTTGGGCAATTGGTGCCCCAAATCGAGGATCTGTTCCCGCACCAATTTCATCCAATCCAATGAAAGATTTTGGTCCTGTTTGTCCCAAAATAGCCTTCAAATTGGCTAAATGTGCACTAAAAGTACTTAATCCTTGCTCGATGCTCTGTCCATCACCGCAATCAATCCCCAAAAATTCGAAGACCGAAAATTCACTTTCTGGCAAAGCCGTCACATACAAACCGCACTGAAACATATACTGCAACAACAGCGTTGTTTTCAACACAACACTCTTACCGCCGGCATTTGGTCCACTCACCACCACAATGCGATTGTCGTGCATTTCAATGGTCAATGGAACTATTTTTAAATTTTGTCGCCCTAGCTCCTTTTTGAGCACAGGGTGATAGGCTTGCTTCAAATACAACCCTTGTTTCTCAATGTATTTAGGACGCTCAGCTTGGTACTGACTGCAAATCTGTTGTTTGGCATACACAAAATCGGCTAAGGCCATTTGATGCATCACCTGATTCAATTGACGATGGTAAGGTTTTAAATCGGCCGTTAATTGCTTCAACAACTTTTCCCTTTCCCTGCGTCGCTCAGCATACATTTCCT
>JACCED011285305.1_pt1 | contig 14260 bp, 12 predicted proteins | sample 7455021 | NCBI WGS metagenome assembly JACCED01 (sample SAMN15323456, study PRJNA562643) | freshwater metagenome | isolation source: river surface water | place: USA:Blue River Watershed | collected 2017-08-19 | reverse complement strand
TCCACCACGACTGATGCGCCGAGCGTTTTGGAGAGACTGGGTGCGATGAGGCGCGCTGTCTGATCCGCGAGCCCGCCGGGTGCCAGACCGACAATGAGACGGATTGGCTTATTGGGAAAATCCGATTGAGCCTGTGCCGCAGTTGCGCCCAATAGGGCACAAGTGACACCAATCGCTGCCAAGAACTTGCGTGCGGACATTTTGACCTCCCGAGTGCTTCTTTTTTTATGTGAAGCTGAACTCACCAAATTGTTCTTTTGCCGCCTGACGCAGACGCGGCATGACTTCTGCTGCGAAGAGTTCCATGCTGCGCTTTGTGAGATGGGCTGGCAAGGTGCCAAACTGCATCATGGCGAGGAAATTGCCGAAGCCAATCTCCTTTTGATAGGCGATGAGCTTTTCAGCCACGGTCTTGGGGCTTCCGCAGGTCATCATGCCAAGCTCATTGGCGCGGCGCACATCAATCTTCTCATGTGCTGCCATTTTCGCGACAACGATGCCCTTGGCCGATTGCGGTGAGGCATAGCCGGGTGGCATCACCATTTCGAGCGGGATCTTGGAGAGGAATTCATTACGGAAAAAATCGTAATGAGGGCTGCATTCCTCCATCGCCTTCTCATCCGTGTCGCTCACATAAAGCGGTGTCGCCCAGCCAAGCTGACGCGGATGATGCTCATAGCCGAAGCCTTGCGCGACCTGCTTATAGGCATCAAGATTCTTCTTCACTGCTGCAATGGCGCTGAATGTTTGCAGATAGGTGTATTTACGGGACGGATGCGCCGCAAACTCTACCGTCTCACGGCTGCCTTGCGAGGGAATCCAGACAGGGGGATGTGGCTGCTGATAGGGGCGGGGCCAGACATTCACATACTCAAAATTATAATGCTTGCCGTGAAACTCAAACGGTCCCGGCTCAGTCCAGGCGCGAATGATCATGTCATGTGCTTCACGGAATCGCTCCAGTGAAGTCGCAGGATTAATGCCAAAGGCGTGATACTCAGCACCAATGCCGCGTACAAAGCCTGAGATCAAACGTCCATGCGTGATATTGTCGATCATCGCATGTTCTTCAGCTACTGTGAAAGGTTGTGCGCGCAGTGGCAGCGCATTTCCCAAAATCGCAATGCGTGCACGGGTGGTGCGGCGTGCAAGGGCTGAAGCTGTGACTGTGGGGGAGGGCATCATCCCATAGGGGGTTTGATGATGCTCATTCACGCAGACCCCATCAAAGCCGAGCGTCTCTGCATATTCGAGTTCATCGAGATAGCGGTTGTAAAGCTCGGCACCCTTTTTGGGGTCATAAAGCTTGTTTGACATCGTTACCCAGCTTTGTGGGTAATGAGCGGCTTCTTTTGCATCCAATGCCGCATAAGGCATCAGGTGAAACATCATGATGTTCATTGTGCATGTTCCTTAGCAAAATGGGCCACGAGGCTTGCGAATTCATCAGCCTTTTCGATCGGCAAGAGATGACCGCATTGCGCGATCATTTCGACGCGCGCATTGGGAATGTATTTGGCAAATTCGCTCGCATAACCGGCGGGCAGAACCTTGTCATTTTCGCCCCAAATGATTTGCGTCGGACAGGTGACGCGATGCAGCCACTTCTTCAGGGCCGGATCGAAGAGGCGCGGCTCCCATGCAATGCGCGCAAGTGTGAGCGCGCTTTTATAGGTTTTGTCGAAATCGCGAATGGGATCGAGATCCGCCAGTTGTTGTTCTGCGAATTGTTGATCGAAGTAAAAATTATGAATCCGCTCTTCGGTCGGCCACAGGAAGATATCCCCGCGCGTTAACCCGTCAGAATAGATGCCCGCTGGCGCAGAAAGTGAGAGGCTCTTGATCAGGGCCGGATTTCTCACCGCCATTTCAAGTGCAATCCAGCCGCCGATCGAGGCGCCCGCGACATGGCAGGGGCCGGTTGCTTCCAGCAGATCAAGATAGAAATAGGCAAGATCGTGGATCGTATCGAGCCAGTCGGCATCAGCGGATCCGCCAAAGCCCGGATGCTCTGGTGCAAAAACGTCAAACTGCCCGGAAAGCTTTTCCAGAAAGGGATGTGCCTGTCCGCCGGGCTCAAGCCCATGCAGATAAAGCAGTCGCGGACCCTTGCCGCCCCGCAGGACTGACAAGGAACATCCACGCGCGGCAAAAGGCTCCTGACTGAGCGACACAGCTATCCTCCCCTTTTATCTGGCCGCATCATGGAGGTGGAAAATACTGCTGGCCCATATATTATTGGATGCAAACTCATACCCTGAAGGTATCAATGGAACTGCGTCTGCTGCGGAGTTTCGTGGTTCTGGCCGAAGAGCTTCATTTCGGTCGGGCCGCCAAGAGGCTCAACATTTCCCAGCCCCCGCTGAGCCGCCAGATCGCGCAACTGGAGGCGGAGCTGGGTATTCTCCTCTTTGAGCGGACCAAGCGACGTGTGGCGCTGACGCCAGCCGGGGCCATTCTTTATGAGCGGGGGCGGGAAAGTCTGGAGGCGCTGGAGCGTTCCTGCCGCGAGGCGGTGAGCGTATCGCGCGGGGAGATCGGGCGACTTTCCATCGGGGTCATTGGGTCAGCGGCTTATGACGTGCTGCCCAAAATCCTCAAACCCTTTCGCGACGCCCATCCGCGGATTGCTTTCCGGTTTCGCGGCCTCACCATCACGCAGCAACTTGATGCATTGAACCGTCGTGAAATTGATATCGGCCTCTTGCGTTTGCCCGTGCGCAGCGATGGGATTGATGTGTATCCGCTGGAAGCTGAGGGCCTTATGGTTGCCCTGCGGGGTGACCATCCGCTCGCCATGCAATCCACCATCGCCATTCGTGATCTCGCGAAAGAGCCTCTGTTGATTTCCTCGCGCAGCGATGCTGTCGGCTATTATGACGAGTTGATGGCTCTGTGTCAGCGCGCCGGCTTCACGCCGGAAATCGCTTGCGAGGCGCAGCCCTTTTCGACGCTGGTTGGCCTTGTCGCGGCGGGGCTTGGCATTGCTTTGTTGCCAGAGGCGCTGCGCGCCATCCACCACGCAGATGTGGTCTATCGTCCAGTCGCTGACGAGATGACGCGCACGGCCTATGCTCTGGCCGTGCGCTCCAACGATCCTTCACCCGTGGTGAAGGCCTTTATCAAGGTCGCACAAGCGCATTCGCGCTCCTGATCATTGCGCTTCGATGCCAATCTCTTTGGCAATGTCACGCCAGCGCTGTTGCTCGCGGCTGATGAAGGCGGCTGTTTCGGCAACGCTCTTGGGTCCAGAGCTGGCAAGGCCAACCCCATGCATCCGCTCTTGGGTTGTCGGCAGTTTGAGGAAGCCCGCAATCGCGCCGTTGAGCTTTTCGATCATGGCAGGTGGTGTGCCTGCAGGCGCAACCACAACGAACCAGCCATCTACGGAAGCGCCAGGGATCGTCTCACCCACTGTTGCAACATCAGGCATGGTGGGGAAGCGGCGACCGGAGAACATGGCAACGGGGCGCAGATCACCCGAGTCGATGAAGGTTTTTGCAACGGTGATCGAACTCACGAGAACCGGAAAGCGACCAGCCCCCGCATCTTGCACCAGTTGCGCCGCTACACGATAAGGCACTTCGGCCATATCAAGCCCCGCACGGCGGTTCAGGAGTTTCGCCTGAAAGCCTGACGCACCAGCGGTAATGTCAAAGCCATAGCTCACTTTGCCCGGATTGGCCTTCACCCAGTTGATGAATTCCGGCAGGGTATTCACCTTCACATCTTTATGCACGCTCAACATTTGGGGCGACAGATCGCTGATGAGGGCAACCGCTGTGAAGTCTTTCGCCGGATCATAGGGCAGCTGCTTGAAGGCAACGGCATTCAGCGCCAGACCTGATGTGTTGGTGAAGAGAAATGTATAGCCATCAGGCGCGGCACGCGCAGCCGCCTGATGTGCGGGCATTCCTGAATTGCCTGCAACATTTTCCACATAGATTGAGCCATTGATGCTGCGGGACACATCATTTGCCAGCAAGCGCGCCATGACATCCGTTGCGCTGCCAGCGCCCGTTGGCACGATGAGCTTGATGGGGCGTTCAGGCCAGTTTTGCGCTTGTGCAGGGGCACTCATCAGCCCCATCAGCGCCAGAGCGCAGAGCGTCAGTCTTTTCATGCAGTCCTCCCCGATGTCAGCCACGCTTCATGATGTCGAGCGCGGTTATATGGTCATTCAAAATCTGCTTCAGCTCATCCGGGCTGCGGCGTCCAAAGCCGCAATAGGCGGCCACGCCAACATTCGGCAAAACGGCTTTGGCCGCTTTGTAACGCTCGGCAAATGTCTCCATGCTGTGGATCATGCCGAGATAAATGCGGCTCTTCGTATCACGTAAAACGCGCAGCGGCTCGTAATAGGCCTGATCCGTGCGATCAAGCACAGGGATATGCACCCAATCGACCTGCCGCCCCATATTAGCAATGATGGCTTGTGCCATCTCAGCGCCTTTGTTGGTGCTGTCAGGCGCAAAACGTGGCCAGCCGCCCAGCGTGCCGAAGCAGAGATGGAAACCAAGTTCCACCTCTTTGGGAATGTCTTTGGAGACTTCGTGCAATTGCGGAATATTGCGCTCAAGCATTGTTGCCGGATCAAGTCCTACAATCGAACCATAAGCATCTTGCAACTCGGTCGAGCAGTCCCATTGGATCGCGAGTTCATGCGCGGGAATATGTTTGGCGATGGCTGCCACTTCCGCGCGTGCTGCCTCGATGTAACCGGGCCGAACCTTGTCGAGATCGCCCGGCGTGGGGAACACACGCGGTGGCAGCGCACTGACGGGGCTCGGCATCGAGACCTGAAAGCGAACATGCTTGGGGATCTGCCCCTTCTCCTGAAGATATTTGTAGAAGTGGTAGGAGTTCAGCGCGTCCTGATAGAAGCCAAGCCGCCAACCTGCATGGCCGAAGACAACGCGATCAACACCCTCGCGCACGCGGAAATTCCAGTTGTCAGAAGCGTCATGCGGAAAGATGCGCTCCACGCCATCATCCTTGCGGGGGCGCTGAATGACTTCGAGATCCGGGTGCAAAGCGAGTACCTGAAAATGCACGCGGGAAATCCAGAAACGGCGCATCCCCACTTCGCCATCGGGAATCGTCTTCAGATGCGCCCCTAAAGGCTCTCCAAACATGGCCATGGCTTCAGGGGTGGAATTATGCGGAATGCTACCAACCAGCATCACATCAGGCATGAGTTCTTGTCCTTATTGTCCCGACAGCAGCGCTTGTCCTCCCGGCAGGCTATTTCTGCCGCTGTCGGTTGCAGTCTTTCACGCTGACGGGATCTTAGCAATCAAGCTGGTGTGCAATTATTGCGAATTTCACCTAATCCAGCTGATGCTTGCGCCTGATGCTGCGGACGGCGAGCCATACGCCGAAAACGACGACAGGCACGAGGGCAGCGACAACGACCGCTGGATCACGCTTGATGTGGGCGAAGTCATGCACGCCCTTCACCAGATAGCTCACGAGGCCGATCATATAGTAGCTGACAGCGGCAACCGATAGGCCTTCGACTGTTTGCTGCAGGCGGGTTTGCAGCTTGGTGCGCTGATTGAGTGTTTCGAGCAGCTCGACATTTTGCCGCGCCAATTGCAGGTCGATTCGCGTGCGAATGAGATCTGCTGCGCGTGCCGTACGGCGAGCCAGATCTTGCAGGGCGAGATGCATGCTCTCGCATGTGCGCAGGGCCGGGATCAAACGTGTCATGAGAAAAGCGCCGACACGCGCGCGTCCACTGATTTCTTCCTCGACGATTTTGGCCAGTCGCTCTTCCACCAGCGCGCCATAGGCGCGTGCAGCCGAAAAGCGATAGGTGCTGGCCGCAATCTCCATCTCGACACGTCCGGAGAGTGCAGTCAGCTCTTGATATAATGTCTCAATCTCGGCATTGCCCATCGGATCAGAGAGCCGTCGGGTCAAAGCACCCAGATGCACCTCGGTGTCGCGCACCATGGCACCGACTTGCCTCGCAATCGGAAGGGCGAGCAAGGCGAGCATACGATACATTTCGAGTTCGAGCACGCTTTGCGCCAATGAGCCTGCTTCACTATCCGGCAACTGCGCGCAGGCCAGTTCAAGTTCCACAGCGCCATCGGCATTGTCGGTAAAGCTCGTTTGCAGCAAGGCGCGTCCCTTGCCGACATGCGAGGCGCAGGTGAAGCGCGGATCGAGTTGCGGAAGCTCTTGTGCGCGCGTGACACGCAATTGCAGCTTGGTGACCAAAGGGCCGGGCTGGCTTGTCCGCAACCTGTTGTCGATTTCCATCAGGCTCGGTTCAGCGAGACCTGATCGGCTTACAAATGTATAGGTGACAAATTCGTTGTGGCGCTCCCAGCGCGCCTCCAGACCGCGCCATTGAAACTGCAAGGCGCGGGCGCGTGATGCAGGCGGCGCAATGCCAGCCTCACGGCAAAGCGTCTCGATCAAGGCGTCGTCACGGCCTGCATAGCTCTGCTCGAATGCAAAAACATAACGAAGAATAAGTGCCTGTTCGCCATGAATGCGCATCGCCGGGCGCGCATGCAATTCGCTGAGCGCAGCCGCGCGGGCGGGATGTTCGTGAAAGGTCGCTTTTGCATCTATGGACATGCCGACCTCTTGAGGGCTCAAAACGTGTCAAGCAGCGCGGATGCGCTGGACCAGTCTCTCAACATGGGGAATCGGAGTGGTGGGCAGGATACCATGCCCAAGGTTGAAGACATGCGGGACGCGCCGTTCAATCGAGAGAAGGTGATCGAGCATTTGCTCCAGCGCATCGCCGCCTGTCAGCAGCGCGAGCGGATCAAGATTGCCCTGCAGAGCCTTGCCCTTTGGCATCTGCGCCATCACGCTAACGGCGTCCGCCGCCGTGTCGATGCTGACGCCATCAAGATCGGGCAGGGTTGCCGCCTTGAGAATATGGCTCGTGCAAGGCGTGCGTGGAAAGCCGATGATTTTCACTTCGGGATGGCGCGCTTTGACCGCAGCGGAGATCTTGGCGAGCGGGGCGAGGCACCAGCGCTCAAATTCAAGCTCCGGGAGTACGCCAGCCCAGGATTCGAAAATCTGCACCACATCCGCCCCCGCACGGATTTGCAGGCTCAAATGTTCAATCGAGGTTTCAACAAGAAGATCAATGAGCTGCTGGAATGCTTGTGGATGTTGATAGGCGAACAAGCGGGCGGGGGCCTGATCGGGCGTGCCGCGGCCTGCAATCATGTAAGTCGCAACGGTCCAGGGCGCGCCGCAAAAACCGATCAGGGTCGTGCTGGTGTCGAGCGCTGACTTGACCCGGTCAAGGGCTTCATAGACGGGGGCGAGCCGCGTGAAATCCGCCTTGGTCGAGAGCTTGGCGATATGGGCGGGTGTTTCCAGCGGGGGTAGCCTTGGCCCCTCCCCAACGCCGAAAGTCACGTCCTGACCCAGCGCCAGCGGAATGGTCAGGATGTCTGAGAAGATGATTGCGGCGTCAAAGCCAAAGCGGCGGATCGGCTGGAGGGTCGCCTCCGCTGCCTTGGCCGGATGGAAGCAGAAATCCATGAAGGAGGGCTCAGTCGCCCGCAATTCCCGGTATTCCGGCAGATAGCGCCCTGCCTGACGCATGAGCCAGATCGGCCGGAGGGGTGTAACCTCGCCGGAGAGGGCCTGCATCATTAATTTCGTCACCTGCTCCCCCACCGCCTTTGATAACTGTAAAGCTAGCTTGCCATTTGCGAGGTCTAATGTAAAGTTAGCTTGACATTTACGCGGGGAGGCGCGCGTGCCGGCCAATTCCAAGACCCCAGTTCTTAACCGCGTTCGCGAGCCTGCGGATCTGCGCAATTTCTCCATTGCCCAGCTTGAGAAGCTCGCGGATGACGTTCGTCACGACATGATCGAATCTGTCGCCACGACGGGCGGCCATCTCGGCGCAGGACTTGGTGTGGTTGAGCTGACGGTGGCGCTTCATCATGTGTTCGAGACGCCGAAAGACACGCTGATCTGGGATGTCGGGCATCAGGCCTATCCCCACAAGATCCTCACCGGTCGTCGTGAGCGCATGGGCACCATTCGACAGGGTGGTGGCTTGTCTGGTTTCACCCGCCGGGCGGAGAGTGAGTTCGACCCCTTCGGTGCGGGTCATTCTTCAACCTCGATCTCGGCCGGTCTTGGTTTTGCAGCGGGCCGCGATCTCGTCGGGGGTGATGAGCATGTGATTGCTGTGATTGGTGATGGTGCCATGTCAGCTGGCATGGCTTGGGAGGCGATGAATAATGCAGGCGCTCTGAAGAGCCGCCTCATCGTCATCCTCAACGATAATGACATGTCGATTGCGCCACCCGTGGGCGCGATGTCGAAACATTTTGCGCGATTGGTCTCAGGCAAGCGCTATCAATCTCTGCGTGGTGCGGGCAAGAAAGTCACAGGACATCTGCCTTCGCGTCTTGATGGTGCCATTACACGTGCCATCCGCCATACGCGCACGCTCATCAGCGGTGGTAGTCTGTTTGAAGAGCTCGGTTTCTTCTATGTCGGCCCGATTGATGGCCATGACATGAAGGCCCTTGTGCCGATCTTGCGCAATGTGCGCGATGCGGAAGAAGGCCCGATCCTCGTCCATGTCGTGACACAAAAAGGCAAGGGCTATGCGCCCGCTGAGGCTTCCTCGGACAAATATCATGGTGTCGTCAAATTTGACGTGGCGACCGGCGTGCAGGTGAAAGCGGCTGCAACTGCGCCAAGCTACACCAAGGTCTTTGCCGATGCCCTGATTGCCCAGGCACGCGAGGATGACAAGATTGTTGCGATCACCGCAGCCATGCCCTCAGGCACGGGCCTTGATCATTTCGCAAAGCTTTGGCCGGAACGCAGCTTTGATGTCGGCATTGCGGAACAACATGCCGTGACCTTTGCTGCGGGGCTTGCTGCGCGTGGGCTCAAACCCTTCTGCGCAATTTACTCCACTTTCTTGCAACGCGCCTATGATCAGATCGTGCATGATGTTGCGCTGCAAAATCTCAATGTCCGCTTCGCCATTGATCGCGCTGGTCTCGTCGGTGCCGATGGTCCGACCCATGCCGGCGCCTTTGATCTGACCTATCTCTGCTGCCTGCCGAATATGGTCGTGATGGCGCCATCGGATGAGGCAGAGCTTGTCGATGCAGTGGCAACTGCTGCGGCCTATGATGCAGGTCCCATCGCCTTGCGTTACCCGCGCGGGGAGGGCCTTGGGGTCGTGATGCCCCCCATGGGCCGCATCTTGCCGATCGGCAAGGGGCGTGTGCTGCGCAAAGGCAGCGACATTGCGATTGTCTCTCTCGGTTCACGATTGGCGGAGGCATTAAGCGCTGCCGAAAAGCTCGAAACGCTCGGTTTTTCTGTGACAGTCGCAGATGCCCGTTTCGCCAAGCCTGTTGATGAGACGCTGATCCTTGACCTTGCGAGCCGCCATGATCTGATGATCACGATTGAAGAAGGGTCGGGCGGTGGTTTCGGCTCTGCCGTGTTGACGCTGTTGAGTGATGAGGGCCTGCTTGATCACGGTTTGAAGGTGCGCAGCCTGCGTTTGCCCGACACATTCATTGAACAGGATAAGCCCGACCGCATGATTGCTGAGGCAGGGCTTGATGCGGAGGGGATCCTGCGCTGTGCTCTGCAAGCCTATGGGACGCAGCCGCTTGCGCGCCCAATCCCGCGCGGGGAGCGACATGACCGCAAGACTGGTGTGGGATCGTGATGGACGCGACTGGCCCAACAGGGAGGCGAGCCAGTTCGTTCACGCTTCAGGATTTCGCTGGCATGTGCAAAGAGCCGGCACAGGTGCACCTGTCTTGCTGCTGCATGGATCGGGCGCTTCGACACATAGTTTCGAAGATCTCTTTCCATTACTGGCCCAGCAATTCGACGTCATTGCGCCCGACCTCCCCGGACAGGGTTTTTCTGAAGAGCCGCCAGCTGGTGCGTTCAGTATGCATGGCATGGCGCGCTCGGTCAGTGACCTCATGCGCAAAATCAATGTCGCGCCCCAACTCATTATCGGCCATTCGGCTGGTGCAGCGGTGGGGGTTCGTATGAGCCTAGATGCGTTAAGCGCACCGCGCGCCATCATCGGCATTAATGCAGCTTTGCTGCCTTTTGAGGCTGCAGCCGCACCCATCTATTCCGGTCTGGCGAAACTGCTTGCCATTAATCCATTCGTCCCCTGGGCCTTTGCCAGCATGGCGCGACGTGGTGCGACGGTCGATCGGCTGATTGAAGAAACGGGCTCACGTATTTCGCCACGTAGCCTTGAATTTTATCGCCTGCTTGCAGGCACGACGAGTCATGTGGGCGCAACCTTGCGGATGATGGCCAATTGGCATTTGGCTGATCTTCAAAAAGATCTGCGCAAACTCACGACGCCGCTGCATCTCATCATTGGCAGTCGTGACCGCACCATCGCACCGCATCGGGCGCATGATGTGAAGAAGATTGTACCCCATTGCGACGTGATCAGCCTGCAAGGGCTCGGCCATCTCGCCCATGAAGAGCAGCCAGCTTTGGTCGCGGATCATATTCTCCGCATTGCGCAGCAGCATGGTCTGGAGGGCGCGCGTGACTGACCATCAACCTCATGCGGTGGTGATTGGCACAGGCTTTGGCGGCTTGGCAGCGGCCTTGCGTCTGGCAGCCAAAGGGTGGCGCGTGAGCATCGTCGAAAAACTCGACGCGCCCGGTGGTCGCGCTTATGTCTATCATCAGGACGGTTTCACTTTTGATGCTGGTCCAACCATCATCACTGCACCTTATCTGCTGCAGGAACTCTGGGCGCTGGCCGGCGAGCGCATGGAAGATGAGATTGATCTGCGTCCGATGGACCCCTTCTATCTCATCCGCTTTGATGATGGTGATGTGCTGCGTTGCGCGGCAACCTTGGAAGGTATGCGCAGCGAAGTGGAACGGATCTGCGCCGCTGATTTGCCAGCCTTCGAACGCTTCCTGAAGGACAGCGCTGCCATCTATGCAGTTGCCTTTGAGGAACTTGCAGACAAGCCATTTCATACTTTCGGTTCGCTGATCGCTGCGGCGCCCGATCTCATCCGGCTCGGTGGCTTTCGCAGTGTCTATAGCAAGGTCTGCGATTACTTCACCCATGAGAAGCTTCGCATTGCCTTCAGCTTTCACCCGCTGCTGATCGGCGGAAATCCATTCACCACCACGGCCTATTACTGTCTCATCTCCCATCTTGAGCGCTTGCACGGCGTGCACTTTGCGATGGGTGGTACCGGTTCTCTGGTCAAGGGCCTTGTGCGTCTCATCACCAAACTTGGTGGAACATTTCGCTTCAATGCCTCAGTCGAACAAATCATCACACGCGATGACAAGGCTTGCGGTGTGCGGCTTGCCGGTGGTGAGGTGATCGAAGCTGATCTTGTTGTGTCCAATGCTGATCCGGCCTGGACCTATGGCATGTTGATGAAGGGGCATTCGCGCCGCCGCTGGACCGATGCGAAGCTTGCTCGTCAAAGCTATTCGATGAGCCTCTTTGTCTGGTATTTCGGTACCAATCGTCGTTACGAGAATGTCTATCATCATGAGATGGTGCTGGGACCGCGCTATCGGGAATTACTGGTCGATATCTTCGACCGCAAATATCTGGCCGATGATTTCAGCCTCTATCTGCATCGTCCGACGATGACGGATCCAAGCCTCGCCCCCGATGGTTGCGACGCGTTTTACGCGCTCTCCCCTGTGCCGCATCTTGATTCAGGAACGGACTGGCGAAGCTATGCCGAAACCTATCGCCTCAAGATCGAGCGCCGACTTGAAGAAACCGTCATGCCGGGCTTGTCGCAAAGCGTTGTTGCCTCACATGTGCTCACCCCGCTTGATTTCCGCGAGCGCCTGTCATCAGTGAAGGGTGCAGCCTTTTCATTCGAGCCGAAGCTTTTTCAAAGCGCTTGGTTTCGTCCGCACAACAAAAGTGAGGAATGTGGTCGGCTTTATCTCGTCGGTGCGGGCACGCATCCGGGTGCGGGCCTGCCGGGCGTCATCTCATCAGCGCGCGTTGTCGCGGATCTGGTGCCAGATGCCAATAACTTCGCGAAGGAGGTGCAGCAGGGGCGGTTTTAGGCAGGCTTGCGCAGGCGCAAGTCAAGCACGCGCCAATGCCACAAAATGGTTGCAACACCAATGACGATGGGCGTCGCCCACATCACAGGATTGAGCGCCAGCTGCGGCATCAAACGTACAGAGCCAAATGCCATGAAGGCGGTGTAAACCGAGATGCCTGCACCCACGAGTGCTTTGAGATGTTCTTTCTGCCAGTCGAAGATGCGTGTCGAAGGCTTATAGAGGAACCAGAGATTGGTCACGACAGTTGCAACGCCAACGATAGACATGCCGATCATGAGCGGCTGTTCAATGCGCCATCCCTGGAAGGCGCAGTTGAGTGCTGCGATGAGAAGCGCGCCTTGCAGGGCAAGGTTGCGCCATTCGCGCATGGCGTCTCGATTTTGGCGATGTAATGCGCAGAGCCAGCCATACCAAGCGAGGTTGATCGTCAAAAGTCCCAGATGCAGCATCAGCCAGCCAAAGATGCCGCGAACGAAGTCGTCATCAAAGCGGCCGATGAGATGGGGATGTGTCACCATTGGCGCTGCCAATGTGAGCAGGCTCAGGACGCAGGCAAATGTGCCTGTGAGCAACATCGCGATGGTGAAGATCCGGCCAGCAAGGCGATGCCAGTTGCCACCCTTCTTGCCGATGATGGGGATCCAGAAGGAGACAGCTCCCGTCGTACCAGTGACGATATGGGCCGCGACAAAAATTTCGAAGATTGTGTGTTCCATGCGCGCGTCCCGGATCTATCTGCGCGAACACTATGAAAGATCATGTGCAAATGACAAGGGCGAATTGTCATGAACGCAATGACCTTTCGTCCCCCACGCCCTGCACCGCGCTCAGCTCTCGTCTCGCTCATGCGCGCGGCGATGAGTGGCTGTGGCAATCTGCTCGATCTCATGCCTGCCAGTGCCTATCAGACAGAGATAGGTCCGCTTGGCTGGTCACGTCGCACGACAGTCGTGGTGAACAGACCGGATCTTGTTCGGCACGTTTTGACTGATCCGGACGGAATTTTTCCTAAATCCGATTTGATGGTCAATGCGCTTGATCCGCTCATCGGAAACAGCATCTTTGTATCGTCGGGTAAAACATGGCGCCGCCAGCGTGATATGCTTGACCCCTCGCTGAGCATGATGCGGGTCAATCGTGCCTTTCCGGCGATCACGCAAGGCGTGAAGGCCTGTCTTGCTGAGCTTGAACATCATGCACAAGAACGGCGTGCCTTCAGTCTTGATCAGACCATGTCACATCTGACGGCGGATATCATCTGCCGTACCGTCTTTTCGACCAATCTCGAACAAGAGGCTTCGCATGAAGTCTTCGAGGCTTTCACCCATTTCGAGCGGAGTGTGGCGCAGGTTGAGATCAGACGCCTTATCATGGACAAGGCCTGGACCAAAATTCCGCAAAAGCAGGATGTGCTAGATGCCTGCACATTGATCCGCGGTCATTTGGCTGAAATGCTTGCGGGTCATTTAGGTGAGGATGGTGCTCGTTTTGATGACATCGCCCGGCAAGTGGCGCTTGCGCGTGGGCTTGATGGCGAAGGCTTTACGCATGAGGAATTGATCGACCAGCTTGGCGTGCTGTTTCTGGCAGGTCATGAAACAAGCGCCAGTGCACTGACATGGGTGTTTTACCTGCTCGCCAAGCAACCTGCTGTCGTGAAGCGGCTGCGTCAGGAGGTTGCGGAGATCTGCGGCGAGGGGCCAGTCGAATTTGACCACATCAAGAAGCTGAACTTTACCCGCAATGTGTTTCGCGAAACCATCAGACTATATCCGCCAATCACCTTCCTGCCGCGTGTTGCGCTGCAGGCGGTTGAGCTTGGCGGCATGAAGTTGCCCCGCGGCGCTTTGGTTATGGTTTGTCCGTGGCTTTTGCATCGGCATCAAAGATATTGGAAGAATCCCGATCTTTTCGATCCCGACCGTTTCTTGCCTGAGCGTGAAAGCGAGATGACATCGGGGGCTTATATTCCTTTTGGCCTTGGCCCGCGGGTATGTGCAGGCGCGGCATTCGCCACGGTTGAGGCGGTGCTCATCATCGCGGAACTGGCGCGGCGCTTTGATTTTGCATTGGCTGGTCCCGACAAGGTGCAGCCCGCAGCCCGTTTGACGACCCGCCCTCTGGAACAGGTCATGTTGCTTGCGCGGAGGGCTGTCACATGACTGGGACCGTGCTGTTGACT
>JACCED010581625.1_pt1 | contig 14262 bp, 14 predicted proteins | sample 7455021 | NCBI WGS metagenome assembly JACCED01 (sample SAMN15323456, study PRJNA562643) | freshwater metagenome | isolation source: river surface water | place: USA:Blue River Watershed | collected 2017-08-19 | reverse complement strand
GGAGCGCGCGACTGGACTTGAACCAGCAACAGCCACCTTGGCAAGGTGGTACTCTACCATTGAGCTACGCGCGCGCTGGAAGGGGAGCAGACCAAAGCCCCTAGCGGGTGTCAAGCCTTTGGAGGAGTCGGGCGCGAAGGGAAGGGGGGGTGGGGGTAAGGCCACGCTCCCGCAGACGGTCCGCAGCCTCGTCGGACAGCACCCAACGGGCCAGGGGAGCGTAGAGCGCCAACTGGTCCCTCCTTATATAAAGGGTGGCGGGAACGCTCAGCGGGTAGTCGCCGCTGTAGATGTTCATCTCCGTCGGGGTATAGGCCGTCAGGGACCGACCCGGGCGACCGTCGGACACCTGGAGCAACTTGGCGTCGGCGGCGGCAGGGTAGGGAAGCAGGACCAGGGCACCGGAAACCGAAGCCAAGGTTTCCTTCACCTGCAAGGCCGGCGTCTCGAGCCGGACGCCCTCCCTGTAGGCACCCTGGGCGAGGGCCACGCCCCGGACCAATTCCCGGACGAAGCTCCCTTCCGGCGAATGGATCGCGACGGTGAAGAGGTCGTTGCGGCCGCCGCCCGGGAGTTCATTCCAGTTGCCGAGCGGCGCAGGGTCCTCCCGCGCGATGATCCCCGCCAAGGAGACGAGGCTGACCTGCTCCGCCGGATTCGAGCGGTGGACGGCGACGACGGCGGCGGCCCGCGCGAACGGGAAGGCGACCAGTTCGACGCCCGCCGGGCCGGCGGGCGCAGGTTCATCGGGACGACCGAGCAGCGCGGCGCAGGCGACCTGGCCGGCGGCGAGACCGCGCCGCGCGGCGAGCGTGCCGGCGAGGTCGACCGACTTGCCCGCCGGCGCCGCCTGGCGCAGGCCCGCCGACAACGCCGGCGCGAGCACGTCGGACCCGGCGATGTCGGCCGCGGCCAAGGCGGCCGCGGAACAGATCCAGGCGAACAGCCGGTTCATGTCGGCGGCGACTCGGCCTCGAGTTCGGGCCACTGGAGCAGCTTCCGGTGCAGGGTGCGCCGGGAGATGCCCATCAGCTCGGCGGCGCGCGTGCGGTTGCCGGCGGCCGTCAGCAAGGCCTGGCGGAGGAGCTGCTTCTCGTTCGCCGCCTTGTCGAGGGAAGCGGGCGCGCCGGGGAGGACGCCGAGGCGGGGCGCGGCGGCCGGCGCGGCGAAGCGCGGATCGAGGTCGGCCGGGGCGACGACCTTGCCGGCGCGGAGGACGGCGAGGTTCTCGCAGGCGTTGCGGAGCTCGCGGATGTTGCCGGGCCAATCGTAGCGGACGAGCACGCCGAGCGCCTCGGGCGAGAGGCGCGCCTCCGCGAGGCCGTTCTCCTGCGCGAACCGCCGGAGGTAATGGGCGAGCAGCAGCGGGATGTCGTCGGCGCGTTCGCGCAGGGCCGGCAGGCGCAGCGGCACGACGGAGAGGCGGTAATAGAGGTCCTCGCGGAACTTCCCTTCCTTCACCATCTGGAGCAGGTCGCGGTTCGTCGCGCAGACGAGGCGGAGGTCGAGCGGGATCGGGCGGTGCGACCCGAGCCGCTCGACCGCGCGCGTCTCGAGGAACCGCAGCAGCTTCACCTGGGTGGTGGCGTCGATCTCGCCGATCTCATCGAGGAAGAGCGTGCCGCCGTCCGCGGACTCGAAGCGGCCGACGCGGCGCTCGGTGGCGCCGGTGAAGGCGCCCTTCTCGTGGCCGAAGAGCTCGCTCTCCAGCAGGTTCGCCGGGATGGCCGCGCAGTGCACCGCCAGGAACGGTCCCTTCGCGCGTTGGCTCGCCTGGTGGATCATCTGGGCGAAGAGCTCCTTGCCGGTGCCCGTCTCGCCGAGCAGCAGCACCGTCGCGTTGGAGGGGGCGACGGAACGCACCTGCTCGATCGAACGCTGCAGCGCCGCGGAGGAACCGACGACCTCGCCCAGCGCGAACTTGCGGTCGAGGCGGGTGCGGAGCACGGCGACCTCCTTCTCGGTCGAACGGGCCTTGAGGCCGCGCTCCAGGAGCAGCTCGACCTGCCGGAGGTCGACGGGCTTCTGCAGGAACCAGTAGGCGCCGCGGCTCATCGCCTGCACCGCGGTGTCGACGTCGCCGTAGGCGGTCATCATGATGCAGACCGGCTGCTGGGGGAGCTTCAGCGCGCGCTCGATGACGGACATCCCGTCCTCGCCGGCCATGCGCAGGTCGGTGAGCACCGCGTCGGGCGGGACGTCCTGCATCAGGCGCGCGGCCTCGGCGGCGTCCTTGGCGACGAAGCACTCGTACTTGTCGTCGAACGCGGCGCGGAGGCCTTCGCGGGAATGCTTCTCGTCGTCGACGATCAGGACGGTGGGTTTCATGGGGAGCCGGCCTCGGGTTGCGCGCGCTGCGTGGCGCCCCAGGCGCGGGCCGCCTTCTCGGCGAGGGCGGCGCGGGCGGTGGCGACTTCGGCGAGGCGGGCGCGCAGGTTCGCGTTGGCCACGCCGGCCAGGTCGTCGAGGTCCGAGAGGTAGACGCCGTCGACGGCGCGCGCGGCGGGATCGAAGTTGCGGGGCACGCCGAGGTCGATGAGCAGGAGCGGGCGGCCATGCCGGCGGGCGGCGTGCGCGCGCAGCGCGGCGGCGTCGAGCAGGGCGAGCTCCACCGCGGCGCCGCCGACGATGACGTCGTGCGCGTGGGCCTGGGCGAGCGCGTCGGCCAACGGCAGGCACGCGCCGCCGAACTCGGCGGCGAGGAGGCGGGCGTTCTCGAAGGTGCGCGAGGCGACGGCGACCTGGCCGGCGCCGCGCGAGACGAGCGCCTGCACCACGCGGCGGCCGACGTCGCCGGTGCCGAGCACGAGGACGCGCGCGTCCGCGAGGGCGCCGAACGCGCGCTCCGCGAGGTCGACCGCGACGTTGCCGATGCTCACGTGGCCGTGCGAGATGCCGGTATGGGTGCGGGCCCAGGCGGCGGCCTGGAAGGCGCGCTGGAACACGCGGTTGAGGACGGGCCCGGTCAGGCCGCGGGCGAGCGCGTCCGCGTAGGCATCCTTCACCTGGCCGGCGATCTCGACTTCGCCGACCATCTGGGAATCGAGCCCGGCGACCACCGCGAAGAGGTGCTCGACGGCGGCGAGGCCGGGGATCGGGCGCAGGTGCTGGTCCAGCGCCTCCGGCTCCGCGCCGGTGGCCCGGAGCAGCGCGGCGCGCACGGTCAAGGCGGCGGCCTCGTCGCCCACGGCGTAGGCTTCGAGGCGGTTGCAGGTGGCGAGGAGCACCGCTTCGGCGAGGCCGCCCGCGCGCGCGGCCGCGTAGAAGGCCTCGACGCCGGCGGGCGGCACGGCGAAGGCCGCGCGGTCGTCGAGGCCGGCGGTGCGGTGCGTCGCGCTGAGCGCGACCAAGGTGGCGCGGGCGGCGGTCATGCGCGGGCGGCGGGCAGGGAGAGCCACAACGCCAGGAGGGCGGGCAGCAGCAGCCAGAGGCTGGCGCGGGCGAACGCGGGGCCGAGCAGGCGCTCGCGCCGGCGTTGGACCGCGACGAACAGGGCGCCGCACCAGGCGACCGACGCGGCCGCGAGCTTGGGCAAGGCGACGAGGGAGAGGTCGGCGGACCAGTCGACGGCGCCGATCACGAGGGAGAGGCCCAACATCCAGACGGCGGCCCCGAGCAGCTGGCCGCCGACGCGCTCCAACGGCACGAGCGCGGGCAGGAAGGCGTAGATGCCGCCGAACCGGCGACCGGCCAAGGCGCGATGCTGGAGGAGGTAGGCGACGGAATTGAGGGCTTGGGCGCCGAGCACGCAGTAGGCGAGCACCGCGGTCGCGACGTGGAGGATGATCATCGGCTTCGCGGCGGCGTCGGGCGTCGTCACCGGCAAGCCCAGGAGGGCGGCGAGCACGAGGCAACCCGTCGTGGTCGCGGCGATGGCCCAGGTCGGGAGGCGATGGTCGAAAGTCAGGTCCAGGAAGACGGTGAGAGCCGTCAAGCCCCAGCCCAGGGCCAGGATGAGCTCGGGCGTGCTGCCGATGGGCAAGGCATGGGCATGCAACCCTTGATAGGCGAGCATCGCGGTCAGCAGGATCCACCCTGCGCGCAGCGACCAGAGCCCGGCGACCTTGAGCTTACTGGAGGAATCCTTGGCGGCATAGGCATCCAGGACGGTGGCTGCGAGGAACAGACCAGCGCACCCCAACAGACAATTCGTCGTCAGCGGGGCCACGGCCATGCTGGCAGCCAAGGATACCATGCCTCCATCAAAACGGGGTGTGACAAATTGGCAAACCCACAAAATGCCCTAAAAGCTGATGAAAACTTGCAGGATTAAGCCGGAAGGGTAGGGTAAAGGCACCTCCCCATGGCTTACGACCCCTACGATCTCACCCAGCACCCTCCCCGAAGCCCGCGCGTCCGACTCGGCGGCTTGGTCATCCTGCCCCGCATGCTGGATAAGTGCCGTGCCACCCTGATCGGGAAGAATGGCGACTACACCTACAACTGCTCCTTAGATAAGAACGTCCTGGACTTCCTCGGCATCGACGCAGATGCACTTAAGTCTCAGGTAGCCAAAGGCTTGGGGGACGGCGAGGTCCTCGCCTGGATCCAGGCCAACGCCAAGACCCCCCGCCTCGCCCATGAAATCGCGGCCTTCAGCGCCTACCACGAACAGCGGGCTCCCTCCGCCCCCGGCGGCCGGGCCCGCTTGAGCGAGTACCAATCCTCCACCCCCGCCGGCGCCAAGCGCGAAGACATCGTCGGCTGGTTCGATGTCCTCGACTTGGACGATCACCAGAGCTTCGGCGGCAAAGTCTAATTTACCCTCCACCCATGAAATCATTCCTCGCCTCCCTCAGCCTCGTGCTCGCGGCCGCCCTGGCCACCGCCGCCGACTTCGACTGGAAGACCCGCTTCCCGCAGGGGCTCGTCGATGACGCCGGCAAGAAGGTGGACGTCGCCAGCCTCAAGGGCAAGACCGTCGCGGTCTACTGCTCCGCGCATTGGTGCCCGCCCTGCCGCGCCTTCACGCCGCAGCTCGTGAAGTTCGCCAACGAACACAAGGACAAGCTCGCCGTCGTCTTCGTGAGCTTCGACCAGAGCGAGGAAAAGATGTTCGGCTACATGAAGGAGGCCAAGATGCCGTGGAGCGCCGTGCCCTTCAAGTCAGCGGGCGGCCAAGCCATCGCCAAGGAACAAGAAGTCAAAGGCATCCCGACGCTGCTGGTCTACGGCAAAGATGGCCAGCTGCTGACCAAGAACGGCCGCGATCTCCCGGGCCTCGAAAAACTGCTGGGTAAGTAAGTGCCGGGTCGACCCCGCCGCATCCTCCTCGTCTGCATGGGGAACATCTGCCGGTCGCCGACGGCGGAGGAGGTGCTGCGCGTGCACGCGCGGAGGCAGGAACTCGACCTCCACCTCGATTCGGCGGGGACGGAGAACTACCACGTGGGCGACCCGCCGGATCCGCGCTCCGTCCATCATGCGCGGCTCCGCGGCTATGAACTCGGGGGGCTCCGCGCGCGGCAGGTGGCGGCGGCGGACTTCGCGGCGTTCGACCTGGTGCTCGCGGCCGACGAGCAGAACCTCGCGGTCCTGCGCCGCCGGTGTCCGCCGGAGCACCACCCGAAGCTCGCGCTCTTCCTGGGCGACAGGGCCTTGCCCGATCCGTATTACGGCGAAGCGACGGATTTCGAAAAAGTGCTCGATTTGGTCGAAAAAAGGGCGGTGGAGCTGGTCGCGGCCTGGCGGCGGGCAACTGATTGATTGCCGAAGCCAACCACCCGTGGTTGGCTTCCCACCCCGATGTACCAAGTCAACTTCAGCGACCAAGCCATGCGCGCCTTGGGCAAGCTGCCCACCTTGGAGCAGATGGAAGTCGTCGAGGCATTCTCCTCGCTGACGCCGGACGACTTGATCGCGGGCCGCTCCGACCTCGGGTCGGTCCGCCGCGCCGGACACACCTACCACCGGCTGCGGGTCGGCGAGTTCCGGATCTATTTCGAAGCCAGGGAAGGATCGTTGATGGCCCACTACGTGCTCCACCGGCACACTTTCGCCGACTTCGCCTTCCGTTCCCACCTGCCGTTCGCCGACGACGAGGAACGCCTGGAGCAGGAGGGCGGCTTCTGGAAATACATCGACGAACCCAAGCCCTGAACGTGTCCAACCACCCCGAAAAGCACGCCTACTCCTCCCCGGAACAGGCGGCCCGCATCTACCTCCTGCCGAACCTGTTCACCGCGGGGAACATGCTCTGCGGCTTCCTCGCCATCAAGAACTGCATCGAGGCGCGCTTCACCGAACTGACGGCCCCGGCCCGGGCCGACCATTACCTCTGGGCCGTCTGGTTCATCCTCGGGGCCTGCCTCTGCGACCTCTTCGACGGCCGCGTGGCCCGCGCCACGCGCCGGGAATCGCTGTTCGGCGCGGAGTTCGATTCCATCGCCGACACGGTCTCGTTCGGCGTCGCCCCGGCCCTCATGGCCTGCTTCCTGATCATCAACCCGGGGAGCAAGGCCCAGGCGGATGAGAACGTCCAGTTGGCCACCTGGCTGCTCGCGTTCATCTACCTGCTCTGCGTGGGCGTCCGCTTGGCCCGCTTCAACGTCCTGACCAACCCCCTGGTGCCCGGTAACGAGAAACGCGCCGCCGGGGGCGACTTCGTGGGGCTGCCCTCGCCCGCGGCCGCCGGCATGATGGCGTCGCTCGTCCTGGTCCTCAGCAAGGTGATGCGGAATACGGATCAGGTCGATCCGTTCGGCCAGGCCGTCCAGGCCTGGTCCTGGAGCCTGCTGCCCCTGATGCTCATCATCTCCTACCTGATGATCAGCAACGTCCGGTTCCCCAGCTTCAAGAAGCTCGATTGGTCCGCCCGGGCCAAGACCCGCGTCTTCATCCTGATCATCATCGCGGGAGCCATCATCGTCAAATACCCCGCCTACTCCTTCCCGGCCATCTTCCTGGGCTACATCATCTGGAGCGTCTTCCGCCACTTCTTCCTCCTCAAGAAGAGCGAAATCGATCCGGCGCCCGAGGATGACGACGACATCGTGCCCGAAGTGTGAACAAGGCGTGCATCACCGGTGCCCGGACGCGCCTGTGAACAACGCGGCCGTTATTCACGCTCCGGGCACAAAGGGGGTCGGAGCCCATGCCCGCCACCTTCAAGGGGTTAGGGACCTATGTACGGGATTCCGACCCTTACTGATGCTACGGGTATTTATAAATGAAGGTTAGATAGATACCAGGTCCACCCGGAGTGGGTATTGCAGGGTTGCCACTCGCCCCTCCGATGCTCAATTCTCACCCCATCATGAAGTTCAAGGTCAACCGGAACCACTTTTTCAACGGTCTCTCCAGCGTGACCAACGTCGTCGGGAACCGGGCGACGATGCCGATCCTGCAGAACGTGCTGATCGAAGCCGAGGGCGACACCGTCACCTTGACGACGACCAACCTCGACCTCGGGATCTGCTGCCGCATCAAGGCCTCGGTTTCGTCGCCGGGCCGGATCACGCTGCCGGTGAAGAAGCTCGTCCCCATCATCCGCGCCCTGTCCAGCGCCGAGACGATCGTCGAACTCACGGGCAAGGACCGCGTGAAGATCACCTCCGGCAGCTCCGTCTTCCAGGTCGCCGGCCTGCCCGCCGACCAATTTCCGCCGATCTCCAACTTCGCCGGCCAGCCCACCATCGCGATCGAGCAGGACAACCTCGGTTCGATGCTGCGCAAGGTCAGCTACGCCCAATCGACGGACGAGAACCGCTACATCCTGAACGGCGTCTTCTTCGAATTCTCGGCGGGCAAGCTCACCCTCGTCGCGACCGATGGGCGCCGCCTGGCCAAGTGCGAACAGAAGCTGGACGGTTCCGACAAGACCTTGGCCCTGATCCTGCCGGCCCGCACCATCACCGAACTATCCCGCCTGCTCAAGTCCGGCGGCAAGGTCCACGTCTCGAACAACGAGCGCCAGGTCGGCTTCACCATCGACATCCCGACCAACGACGAAGGCCTCGTCGACCGCATCCAGCTGGTCTCGAAGGTCGTCGAAGGCAACTACCCGAACTACCGCCAGGTCATCCCGAAGGAGGCCGGCTCCAAGGTCCGCCTCGAGCGCGAGAAGCTGCTCGAGAGCGTCCAGCGCGCGGCGCTCATGACGGACGACCGCAACAACACGATCCGCATGAGCGTCTCGAAGAAGAGCCAGAACCTCGAGATCTCCGCCAAGTCCGATTCGGGCGAGGCGCATGAGCCCATCGCCGTGAAGTACGACGGTCCCGAGGTGAACATCGCCTTCAACCCGCAGTACGTCATCGAGCCGCTCCGCAACGTCACCGAGGACGAGGTCGACTTCGAGTTCAAGGACGACATGTCCCCGGGCGTGATCCGCGGCCTCAAGGAAGATTTCCTCTGCGTCGTGATGCCGCAGCGGATCTCCTGATCAGAGTCCGGGGTCGTCGTTGTCCGGCAGCGCCTTGATCGCCGCGAGGATGCGCCGGGAGGCTTCCATGAAGCGCTCCGGGTGCGCCTTCCCCGGATCGTAGTCCGAGGGGTGCAGCGCCCGGCCGAAGCGCACGCGGATGCGCGCCGTCCCGGCCGGGAAGAGGGCCCCGCGCGGGAGCACGTCGCGCGCGCCGCGGATGTGGATCGGGACGACGGGCGCGCCCGAGCGGCAGGCCAGCAGGCCGGCCCCCGCCTTCGCCTCCGCGATGATCCCGTCGGGGCTGCGCGTCCCTTCCGGGAAGATCAGGAGGCCCTGCCCGTCGGCCAGCGCCGCGAGCGCGGCGCGGATCGCCCCGACGTCGGCCTGGCCGCGGTCGAGGGGGATGGAGTGGCAGGCCCGGATCACGAATCCGAAGACCGGGTTGTCGAAGAGCGACCGCCGCGCGACGAAGGAGATCTCCCGCGGAAGGCAGGAGCCGATGAGCGGGGGATCCACCATGCTCTGGTGGTTGCTGGCGAAGAGGCAGGCCCCCCCGGGGATGGTCTCCCAGCCCTCGACCTCGAGCACCGCGAAGACCTCGAGCAGCGAGCGCGCGCCGTGGTAGACGGCCTTGTAGATCAGGTTCTTCGAGGCGAGGATCATCGGCGGGCGGCGGCGACGAGCCCGACGATCTCCGCGACCACCGCCGCGAGGGGACGGTGGGTGTTGTCGATGCGGTGCGCGCCCGGGGCGCACACCAGCGGCGCGGTCCGGCGCGTCGAATCGAGCCGGTCGCGCGCGTCCACCGCGTCCGCCTGGCCTTCCGCGGCGCGGCGCCGCGAGCGGGCGTCGGCGTCGGCCTCGAGGAAGACGCGGACTTCGGCGTCGGGGAGGACGACGGAGCCGATGTCGCGTCCTTCCATGATCACGCCCGCGAAGCCCTGCTCGCGCGCGAGGTCGACCTGCGAGCGCTGGTACTGCAGCAGGGCGTTCCGCACCGCGGGCAAGGCGGCGAAGAGGGAGACGGCGGCGTTGACCGCGGGCGTCCGCAGCGCCTCGTCGTCGGGCCGGCGGCCGTCCAGGGTCAGCCGGGAACTGGCGCCCACCACGGCGGAGCCGAGCCGGAGTCCGGCCAGGCCGCGGTCGACGGAGTCCGGCCGCTCCGGCGCGGCGCCCGCCGCCAGCAACGCGGCCGTGAGCGAACGGTAGTGCGAGCCGGTGTCGACGTGCAGCAGGCCGAGCCGGGCCGCGACCTCGCGGCTCGTGCTGGATTTGCCGGAGGCCGCGCCGCCGTCGACGGCCACGCGCACGAACCCCGCGCGCAGGTCCTCGAGCGCCGCGAAGAAATCCGGGAAGGTCTTGCCGGTGCAGCCGGGATCCTGGATGGCGATCCACGGGCGGCCGTCGCCATGCAGGTCGAACGACCCGAGGATGCCGAAGCTCATGGCCATGCGGTGGTCCTCGTAGGTGCGGATCTCGACGGGTCCCGCGGCCGAGGCGCGGCGGAGCGCCGCGCGGTCCGGATGGATCGTCAGGGCGGAGAGCGCGCCGTCCGCGCGCAGCTCGGCCGCCGACGGCGACACGCGCTGGCCCAGCCGCTCCAGTTCGGTCGCCATCGCGAGGACGCGGTCCGTCTCCTGCTTGCGCGTGTGCGCGATCCCGCGGATGGTCGTGGGACCTTCGGCCAAGGTCGCCACCGTCGCCAGGGTGAGGAAGGTGTCCGAGAACGCGTTGAAGTCGAAGTCCCCGCCGCGGATGGCCGGCCACGCGCGGGCCCGGAGGGCCGCGCCGTCCGCGGTCAGGTCGGCGCCGCAGGCCGCCGCGACGCGCGCGAACGCGGTGTCGCCCTGCAGCCCGCCGTCGGCGTAGCCGTGCACGCGGACCGCCGAGCCCGGTCCCGTCACCGCGGGCAGGGCGAGGAAGTAGCTGGCGGCCGTGGCGTCGGGTTCGATCGGGTAGACGCCCGGCGCGACGTACGGGCCCGCCGCGGGGCAGGTCCACCGGCCGGCGGCGTCGCGCCGCAGCGGCCGGCCGAACTGGGCGCACATCCGCTCGGTCATCGCCACGAAAGGTTCCGAGACCGTGGAGCCCGCCATGCGGACCGAAGCCCCCGGCGCGAGCGGCAGGACCATCAGCAAAGCGGACAGCAGCTGCGACGACGCGGAGGCGTCGACCACGAGGTCGCCCAGGCGGCCCGCGGTATGCAGGGTGAACGGGAAGGCCGTGGCGGGCGCACCGTCGGGCGCGGTCGCCCGGCAACCGGCGCCGGTCAGGGCGGCGAGCAGGCCGGCCATCGGGCGGGCGCGCATCGCCTCGTCGCCGTCCAGGTGGTAGGCGCCCCCCGGCGCGAGCGCGAGGAACGCGGTGAGGAAGCGCGCCGCGGTCCCGGCGTTGCCGACGTGGAGCGTCGCGGTGGGGCGGGGGATGCGTCCGCCCTGCCCCACGATGGCGATGGTGCGCGCCCCTTCGTCGGCCTCGACGGCGAACCCGAGCTCGCGGAGGGCGGCGATGAGGATGCGCGTGTCGCGGCTGAAGAGAGCCCCGGTGAAGCGCGTCTCGCCGTCGGCGAGCGCGGCGAAGATCAGGGCGCGGTTCGTGATGCTCTTCGAGCCCGGCACGCGGGCCACGCCGCGCGCCGGCGTCCGGAAGGGCCGGATGGTCAAGGTCGGGGTCATGCGGGACGGTCCAGCGATTGGCGGGCGACGCGGGCCTCCGCCAGCAGGCGGTTCACGGTCGCGGCGTCGCCGCGTTCCAGCGCGCCGCGGAGCTCGGCCACGCGCGCCTCGAGCGAGCGGAGGCCGGCGACGACGTGCGGCGCGTTGGCGAGGAGGATGCCGAGCCAGAGGTTCTCCTCGCCGGCGGCGATGCGGGTCGCGTCGCGCAGGCCCGATCCGGCGGCGTCCACGCGGAAGCCCGGCTGGTCGCCGACCGCCAGCATCAGGGCCGAGGCGGCGGCGTGGGGCACGTGGCTGATGGCCGCGACGATCTCGTCGTGCCGGTCGGCGGCGCACTCGGTGGTGCGGCAACCGAGGCCGCGCCAGAAGGCCGTCACCCGCTCGACGGCGGCGCGCGGTTCGGCGCCCGTGGGCGTGACGAAGCAGGCCCGGCCGGCGAAGAGGTCCGCCGAAGCGTGCGCGGCGCCCGCCTTCTCGGAGCCGGCCATCGGGTGGGCGCCGACGAACGTGACGTGGGCCGGCAACCGGCCCGCGGCCCGGAGGATCGCCGCCTTGACGCTGCCCGCGTCGGTGACGAGCGCGCCGGGGGCGAGCGCCGGCGCGATGGCCGCGAAGGTATCCTCCATCCGGTCCACCGGCGTGGCGACCACGACCAGGTCGGCTCCGCGGACGCACTCCTCGACCTGCGTGCGCACCGCCGCGACCCCGAGGTCGGCCAGCAGGCGGCGGGAGGCCTCGGAGCGGGACCAGCACGTGAATTCGGCGGCCAGGCCGCGGCGGGCCCCGGCCAGCAGGACGGAGCCGCCGATGAGGCCTGCGCCGACGACGGCGATGCGCTGGAAGGGAGGTATTTCCAAGGTTGAAGCGGTTCCTTTGATGAACCAGCGTAGGAAACAATTAAAGCCTACAAACTGCCAGCGACAAAGTTCGCGGCGCCCCATGTCCACCGGACCGCATCATCCCCCGCCTGGTTATGAACCGTCCCGGCCCTCCTCGCGGGCCGCGGAGGGGAGGGGAAGCTGGCGGCGCTGGCGCCTGCCCTTGGCCCTCGGGGTCGCCGTCGCCCTGGGCGCGGGCGGCCTCTACCTCGTCACCCAAGCCAACCGGCTCACCGGGGGCGGGGCTTCGCGGGCGAACCTGACCCCGGCGGAGATGGAACAGCTCCGGCTCCTCTCCGTCCAGAAGGAGGCGGCCTTCGAGGCGATCCGCCTGTCCCGCCCGCAATTGGCCGAGGCCGACATCCAGCTGCTGGCCGAGGCGCTGCAGGCCCAGGAGGATTACATCACGGCGCGCGGCGCGCTCGGCAAGGACAACGGCCGGCTGGACAATCTCCGCCGACGTTACCATACCCTGCGGGCCGAAAAGCTCCGCGCCGAATCCGACCAGGCCGAGGCGGCCGCCTTGGAGCTCGCCAAGACCGACCCGGCGCAGGCGATCGCCGGGATCAAGCGCGCGCAGGCCTTGGAGCGCGAGATCGCCGACCGTTGGGTCTACGCGGGTCTGGCCGAACCGGGGCGGCTGGCCCGCCTCGACACGCGGCTCCGCCGCCTCGAATCCGAACCCGTCTGGCGGCGCACGCGCGAGCTCGAAGCCGAAGGCCAGCGGCTCGTCGCGGAAGGGCGGCACGAGGCCGCCGCCGCCAAGTTCGACGAGGCCCTGGAGGTCGAGCGCGCCTTCCTCGCGCAATACCGCGACGTCCGGGCCACGGAGTTCGGGCGCGAAGACCAGTTGACCACCCTGCGGGATACCGCCCGCTCGCACCCCGAGGCCCTCGCCGTCGACGTCCTGGTCCGCCAAGCGACGGAGCTCGAGCAGGCCGGCCGCTGGGAGCAGGCCGTCCCGCTGTGGACGCAGGCGGTCGCGCGCTTCCAGGACCTGCTCACGCGCCATCCCCGTTCCACCCTCGCCGACCGGGCCCGGGACCGCGAGCTGACGCGCCGCGGCCACCTCGCCCAGGCGCGCCCCCAGGTCGCCGCGGTCGAGCGACAGGTCGCGACGATGCGGAGCAAGCTGGCGAGCCGCCAGGTCGCCGACGCCCTGGCCTCCGCGAACGCCGCCGCGACCGAACTCCGTCGCCTCAACGACGCCTACCCCGGCCTCTTCCCGCCGACCGATGCGCTCCGGCAGGAGGTCGATTTCATCGTCGAACGCCAGTCGACCCTGACCGCCCTGCTGCCGACGATCGACCGGCAGCTCACCGCGTTGCCGGGCGCGCCGACCGCGCGGCTGCTGAACCGCGAGGTCTCGCAGGGTCTCTACGCCGCCCTCGTGGGCGCCAATCCCAGCGCGCAGCAGCGCGAAGGCCACCCGGTGGATTCCGTCGCCTACGCGGACGCCGAGCGGTTCTGCCGCCTCTTGGGTTGGGCGCTCGGCGCGAAGGTGCGCCTGCCGACCCTCGCGGAACTCGCCCGGGCCGCGGGCGACGTCTCCCGCGCGCCCACCGCCCAGCAGGCCTGGACGTTCGGCAACGGGGATGGGATCAATACCCGCGCGGTGGCGACGAGCCTCCCCAACGCGGCCGGTTTCCACGACCTCCTCGGCAACGTCGAGGAGTGGACCTTGGCCGACCCGCGGTCCGACGAAGCCACGGTCGCCGGCGGCAGCGTGGGTTGGCTCGCCGAGCCCGGCTTCCCGGCCAAATCCGCCCCCAAACGCGAGAAGAGCCGCATCCTGGGGTTCCGCATCCTCGTTGAATAATCCGCCCGGGTCGTCACGCTGGCGTTCCCCCGATGACCCCGTCGCCCGTCTCCTCGTCCGTCAGCTGGACCCAGCGCGCGCTGTTCTTCCTCGTCGTCTACGGCGCCCTGGCGGCCGCTTCGCTTTGGTTCGCCTATGAACTGCGCTTCACCGGGGCCAACGTGGACGGGGCGGAACCCGCGAAGGTGGACGCCTTCCTCCACGTGCAGCGACCGGCCGCCCTGCTCTGGGTCGTCCCGCTGAAGTTCCTTTTGCTCGGCCTCGCCGGCCAGTTCCGGGGCGTCTTCTATTACTTCCGCCTCCACGACGCCCTGCGGATGGCCGGGGCCCTGGCCGCGGCGACCCTGCTGCTGCTCCTCCTCCCGGAGGCGGCCGGTCCGGTCGCCGCCACCGCGCCGTTCTCCCTGCCCCGCGGCGTCACGCTCGTCGACTTCAACCTCTCCCTCCTGCTTTTCGTCGGCTTCCGCGTCTCGATCCGCGCCTTGCGCGAACGCTTCTCCGGCCAGGAGGCGCCCGCCGGCGTCG
>JACCED012193610.1_pt1 | contig 14265 bp, 12 predicted proteins | sample 7455021 | NCBI WGS metagenome assembly JACCED01 (sample SAMN15323456, study PRJNA562643) | freshwater metagenome | isolation source: river surface water | place: USA:Blue River Watershed | collected 2017-08-19 | reverse complement strand
GTGGTTCCCCAATACTTCAACAATCTATTTTTAAACTTTGTTATAAATATAAAGTCTTTACGTAGTGTGGCTTCAAAGTCTATAGATTGTTTCATACTGTTTCCTTTATAATGTTATGCTTGGAGCTGCTACTGCATTAATCTTAGTTACAGCAGTCATCCACTTATCTAAATATGTGGCATAGTTTAATCCTGGTATCTCAGCAGCAACTAATGTTCCGATCATTCCACCTGATGATGTAGCAGCATTTGACCATGCATTATACGCATATCCTTTAGCTTGCTCAGCCGATACAACTTTTTGTAAGTCACTTAATGTTGTATAATTTGTTACTAGCTTCTGAACACCAGCCATTCCATTATTGTTTAAACTTGTCCACTGAAACACACCATGATTAATATATGTATCTGCAACCAACCTATGTGTTCTTGCATATACTTCATCTGTTTGTGCAACAACTTGATCATTAAGCTTAACTTTATTAGCAGTATCTTGTTTTAGATTTTCTATTGTTTCATATATTCTACCGCTATCTGGCAACGATACAACATTTCCATCATTATCTAGTATAGGCTGACCATAATCTCTTATTAATTGAGCTTGCAATAATTGCTTAGCTGCAATTGATGCAACAGCTTTTTCTTTAGCTTCTTCAACTTGTGAATCCAATAGCGCCAGAGTTCTAGACATTTCCTCTTTTTTAAACGAATTCTCTGTTTCCTTAGCAGCCCATTGAAGTCCTGTACTCATAGCATTAGCAGTAATACCAATAGCAATCTGACTAATTGTTTCACCTATAACTTTAGCTCTAAGCTCTTCAGTTATACCACCTCTATCTAGTAAGTCATTTAATGTTTCTTTAGCTCTTATATAAGCTCCATCTGGCGCTAATGCCTCTTCAACCAATAACCTTTGCTTTTCAACAACATCTATAGCTGAATTTGTTATTATATTTACCATTTCATTTTCCTTTTATTTTTATTTTATATCATATTGTTTATAGCTATACCAGACAGACTGTAAGAACCAGCACCACTAATATTTATTGCACTGGCATCTGTCCAATCAAATGGTAATTCATATGTGCCAGATAAGCATTCTGCGTTTACAGTTATTGATTTACTTTCTATTGTTTCACTAATAGCGCCAACATCCCATTGATCCGCAGGAATAATATTCCCTTCTCCATCATAACCATACCACCTTGTATAACTATTGAATACTGCATTAATATTAACAGTAATGTTACCAAATATAGGAATATTATATATACTTAAAGAGTGATCACCTGATGAGCTTATAGTTAAAGAGTCAAATGTATTATTATATATATTGTCTATTCTTACTGTAAAAAAATCTTGTTGGTTTAAATTAGAGGTAGAGTACTTTAGTACACTAATTCTACCAAGTATTATTGTGCCAAGTTTTAAGTAAGTGTATACTGTACCATCAGGTGCACCATCAGGTCTAACAATTGTTGCAACAGTAAAATTTGAATTCTGAAATATTGGTCTTCTTTTTACGGCCTTCATACTATTTCCTGTATTATACTGATTATAAGCACGCAGTCTTCCAGTTAGAGTTGTCCCGTTACCAACTGTCCCTGGCGTCTCTGATACTCTACTTAAACTTGGTATTCTGTATATTGAACCAGCTGGCGATATAGACACATCTGGCACTGAGTCATGTAGAGAATTGTATACATAACTAGTCATATACCTACCTTCAGAAGCAGCAAGAGCTGGTATCTGGCTAATGCTACCAATAGATGAAATTAGGTAGAAGTTAGTCAATACTTCTAATTCACCATCCAAGTCTAAATAGCTTGCTTTTATTACAGATCCTATTATCTTTGCTCCAGTAATAGTTTTTCCATCTATTATTGTAGCACTTATATTCTCAGCAATCAGTCCAGTAGTATTTATTTGACTAGCGCTAATAGCTCCAGCATTTATTAATCCTGTATTAACATATCCTCCATTAATGATTGTATTTCCTGACAATGATGCACTAACCATTGCTGCATAATCTGCATAACCTAGCTTTTGCGCAATCAAATCATTGTTATCATCAATGCTTGAACTAATATCTATATCCTGTATCGATGAATCAACATACTCTTCTGTAGCCACATTCTTAGCTTTTAAGCTAGCAGGCTTTATTGTGTTTATATCTAATGCCATATATCCTCTTTTATATCATATTGTTTACTATTATACCAGAATCTATTCTAGTAGAACATGACGGATAAGGAATATTCCAATAGTTGCCTGGATCATATTGCCATCCAGACAATGATTCAATATTTAAAGTTAATAATCTTCCATTAATAAGATCAATGCTTGTTTGAATCATATCTGGAGTAGAATTAATTATTGCAGATACAGAATGTGATACATCTAAAATACCATTATATGTATGTGAAAAATTTAAACTTAATGTACCTATTCCTATATCAACACTAACAGATGAAGAATTACTAGTGTCTTCTCTGTAGTTATTTATTATAGTTGACATATTATTTCTTTCAATAATATATTGTATTACATTATATCCAGTAGGACTTACATCTGATCCAGCTCTAACACAAGTTACTCTACACATTATGGTAGATCCTAGATAAATACTAAATACGTATGGCGTATAAGATCTTTTATAATGCAGGGCTTGACCGCCTTGGCTTATACTAATAGCATTAAAAGTATTTTCTATTCTTACGTAAGGACGAATTCTAACACATTTTCTATTATTATTAACATTTGCTGTATCATATGACCATATTGTACTGTAAAGAGAACCGTTTGCTAATTGCGTAGGCTCTCTTAGTTGTGAAATTGATGGAATCCTATATTCATTATCAGAAGTTATAAATACTGCATCTATGTATAAACTAGGATTGGCAGCATACATAGCCAATGTTATATGATAATTAGTTAATACTTCTAGATCGCCATCCAAGTCAAGATATGAAGCTTTTATTACTGCGCCATTAATTCTGGCTCCATTTATTGTTGAACCAGTTAATGTTTTTCCTTCTATTGTATTTGCGCTAATATTTTCAGCTATTAATCCTGTTGTATTTATTTGATTTGCATTAATTGCTGCAGCACTAATCAATCCTGTATTTATATATCCACCATTTATTATCGTATCTCCAAGCAATATAAACTGAGCTAGCATGTGTTGATAATTTTCAAATCCCATTGTTGTAGCTATAGAATCTTGAGTAGCAGTACTAGTCCTATTTTGAATAGCATTATCTATATAACTTTGAGTTACCATCTGACCAGTTACTGTATCAGCTGTAATCTTAGCTATTTTCATTCTACTTATAATGCAATCATTTGTCCATCCAAGAAGAAATCTAGAAGTATTAATAAGTATAGCTGATGAATTTATTTTACCTACAATTTCCATATCACTTGCTTGTCTAATAGTACCATCAATATTACTTGTACTACCACCTACAGGATTAAGTATTCCTTCTATTATATACCATTTAGATGGGTCTATCACATTATCTAGTAACATTGTATAAGTTAGTCCTACTGATGTTAAAGCATTTGAACTATCAATATAGTAAAACTTGAAGTTGCTTAAATCAGATACACCTTTAATACCAAATCTATAATAGTAAGGTATATTAACTTCTTCTATATATGGACTGTAAACTTCATCAGCGCCAGATAGAGATATCTGAGGTTCTGCATAAGTATCAATACCAGAAGTTATACTTTTAACTGGTGCTCCCTGAAATTGATATCCAGCATTATTAATATCTCCAACTAAACTAGTTACGGGTATTAAGCTATCAGTAATATTAATATTTTTATCACCAACTTGAATATTCTCGATTGTACTAGCTATTGCTTCTTCTATAGTTCCAGACTGAGAACTTCCGAATGTAACCTTACCTTCAAACGTTATATCTCCAGTAACAGCATTAACAGTAAATGGTTGTTTACTAGCTGCAGTTTGACTAGCAGCTCTCAGCTTAAACTTATCGGCTGTAATCCAGAACTCACTGTCTCCTTCAGGTATTCCAGAGTTAACTGTTTGCGATGTAGCTAGTCCAAATCCACTTGTATACGGAACACCATTTATTTTTACAGTACTGTTATATGCAAACTTTGATTCAACTTTTTCTGCAGTAGCAACAACTTGATTGTTTAGCTCACTACCAGCTGATCCAAACGTACCATCAGTTCCTTCTATATATGCACTCAATCCTGTCCCGGTTGATGCACCAGCTTCATCTATACCTATGTATGTATTTATTGTATTGAATGCAGTAGCTGTAGCTTCAAACTCGCCTTCCATTGTACTATATAGCGTTTCAACACTTGTACTTCTAGCTTCTTCTTCATTTGCAATCGCAGTACTTAATGTTGCAACAGCAGCTCCTATTGTTCCAGCTTCTGTGCTTTCTAATTCTGCTCTTACAGCATTTACCATTATAGCTTCAGCTTCTTCTGGTGTAGTTTTTGTATTTGCAACACTAAGAATGGTTGCATCTGCTTCATTCATATTGCTGTTCAATGTAGTTATTGCAGTATTTATTCTTGTGTCTATGTCATTGCTACTAATAACACTCATTTCGTATGTATTCTTTGAAACCTCCATGGCTTCTATCATTTGATTTAATGAGTAAACAACTTGATTCATATCTGATACTTTAGCGCCAATACTATATTCAACAACTTGGTCTATCATGTTTTGTAACCAAGTTGGAGCATCTTCATATCTTTTTGGTATGTATATCTCATCACCAGTAATAACATATTCTTTTCTATTTATAGTAACATCTAAATCATCTGTGTTGTCTTTTATTACGTTTATATTATTATCTATTGTGGCTACAATTGATTGCTCAATATCTGGCGCTAATGAGTTATTTATTTCAATATCAACAACAATATTTTCTACACTCATTATGCTATCCTAATATTATTTACTTTTAATATGAAATTTCCATTATCAACAGTATTAGCTTTTAATGCAATTCTATACATTGGTTTTTCATAATATCTATCAGCTTTTTCGCCTCTTTCTATTTCTAGACTATTAATGAATGATTCTTTAAGCAATATCATTAGTTGACCATTATCTTCATCATAAACAGTTATTTGTCCATCATCTGATTCTGTCATCTCTATTGTTGATACAACAGAATTATCTTCCATCTTTATAATCTGCAACTCAAATGTATCAGTTTCATAAATTACTATAGGAAGCAATGTATGATTTTTTTTTATTGTAAGTATGAATTCATTATCCATATTTTGATTTAAAGTTATGTATGAAGACATAATCATCCTTATTTGATTTTTTATTTATGAAAACATTATATCTTATTAAACCAAATAAATATCTTTATAAATAAAAAAAGAGTCAGGCTATGCCTAACTCTTAAAACTATTTTTTAGGTTTAGGTGATTTAGATTTGCAAGCCATCTTAAATTCCTTTTATTGATTTTTTTATAATGTAATTATAGTTAATTACCTTTTAGCTTTTGCTGAGCTTTTAACTCATCAATTTTTTCTTGAGTCCAGCCTTCAACTTCTGTGATACTAAATCTAGCTTTTGTTCTATTTGTAGAATCTTTACTATTTGTAGGAATCAATATTGTTCTCATAGCAGCTAATGCACCATTTCTTACATACTGAGGATCACCATGCATAAAAACGCAATCTGTTTGAGAACCTAAGAATTTATTTCCCCATGAAATTGTAACACCTCTTTCTAATACATCAGCTTCCATACTTTGTGTAGTATCATGATCTGTAACAACAACTCTTGTTTTTGTAAGATTATACTCAGCAGCTAATGCAATTTCTTCATCTCTTGTAAGTTTTTTAAACTCAGGCACTACTGGCGCTTTTGGAGTTATTTTTGTTTCAACTTTAGATTCTGTTTTAATTTCTTCCTGAACTTCTACTTTATCAGCCATAATTTCTTCCTCATTTGTATTTGTATTTGTATCTTCTGCACCATTTAATGCAGCTTGTGAATCTCTAAAAGCATTTAACACTTTAACGTAGTCAGCATTAATTAAAGAATTTGCATCTTTTCCTAATTCAGCAACTTTACCTTCTAACTTAAAAAAACTAATTGCCTTAAGTAATTCTGCTTTTGTCATTTGTTCATATGATTTTGTAGCCATTTTTTATATTCCTATTTTTATTTTATATTTTTATTTATTTGTAATATTCTTGTTCAACTTTTCAAAGCGCCAGTGCAAGAAGTCATCTCACCTGGCGCTTTGTAGTGTTTATCTAACTATGATGTAGAAGATTAAGATCTTCTACATACAACCGCTAATTGTCTAATTCTTTCAGGTCTATATGCTAAGAAACCATATTCCCATTTAGAAGCAACAGCACCAACTTGACCGTATAAGTCATTATGAGCATCAGCTTTTGGCATAATGTGGTTTGCAGTAACATCTTGACTTCTCATACCTGTAGTAATGAATGAATCAGTACCTACAACTAAGATAGGGAATACATCGTAATATCCACCAGTAGCATAAGTATTAGCTCTTTCACCAGCAGTACCAGTAGCATCAGCAGATACTAAAGAACCAGCACCTTTGTAGATTTGTAAGTCAGAAACAACTACGAATCTGAATGCACCAATTGAACCAGCTTCTCCATCCATGATAGTCTCACCAGCAGCATATTGTGATTTTGGAACCCATGCAAGAGTAACTCCATCAGGACCTTTCATTTTTCTTAATGTTGGTAACATTTTTGAAGAAATGAATGCAACATAAGCGTTCTCAATAACTTTAGTATCAACTTTATCTGTACCAGAAACGATTTCAGTATCAGTTGGAACTTCGTTGTTGATTAAATCTTGTTCAAATGCACTTAATGCATCATAATCAAGAACATCTTGAGATTTCATTTGAACTGGAGTAATAGCAACATCAGAAGCTATCATTCTATTTGCTTCAGAAGCAGTTAGTAATGAGTTTTGAATTTGCATTTCTTTTAATTCACCAGTAGCTCTTGCAAGTTCTTTGATTTCTCTAGCAACTTGTTTCATTCTTGAGTCTAATGTTACAGATCTAACTGTATACTTAGCACCGATACCATGTTGAGTCATTTTTGCAGATACTAATTTAGATGAACTATTTAGTAAGTTAACAACTCCACCTTCTTCTGGTAATGGAACTAAAGGACCTTGAGCTGTAGCATATGAAGCATCTCCATACAAGATATTTCCAGCACCAGATTTCATGAACGCAGCACCACCTAAAACACCAACTCTAGCAGTAGCAGCAGCTTTAGCAGCAGCAATAGCTAAATCTAAATTTCCACCATTTGCACCTAAGTAAGCATTAGCATCATATTTAGAATCTAATACTCCACCAACAGATGGGAATACATACCAAACATATGTTAATAATTTTGCAGTTGACGCATCAACATTTCCATCTACCATGTTATCTTTATGTAACATTGGGATAACTATTTCCTTAGTGATTGTGTCACCACTATTCTCAGGCATATCTTCTCTTGAAGCCATTTTTGAGAAAAACTGTTTTCTTGCAGCATACTCTACTACAGCTTTTGAAACGAACTCAGGTGTAAATTGTCTAGAAATTGAACTAGAAGTGTTTCCACCAGAATTAAACTTTTTAATTAACTTTGCCATTTTTTTTTCCTTGTTTATTTAATAAACCCAATTGCTTTCAAGGCAAGTCTTACGACCTACCTATCATGTCAAACGCTTCAAAGAAGTCTTTTCCTGTTAATTTAAGAGGATCAAACTTTGGCTCTTGCGCTACAACTTTAGGTTTAGATGTGCTAACCGATGAAGCCTTTTTTCTTTTCTCGGCAACTTTTGCCTGTTCCTCTTTAACTTTAGCAGTATACTCTTCTTTTTGTCTTTTTTCAAGAATTTTAGCTTTTTCAGCTTCAACTTTTGAATTATCAACAACTTTTGGAGCAACTACAGTATTAGTTTTAGGAGTTGTTTTTGATGCTTGCTCAGCATTTTGCTCAGCAATAGCTCTTCTTTCTTCAGCAATAATCGATACAGCTTCTCTGTACTGATTAATAGAAGTTTTTGATGAGAATCTACCAGATGTATCTAAAAGTTTTAACTCTTTGATTTTATCTTGAACAGCATCATATATAGTTGGAGAATTATCAGAATCATCTAACTTTGCAGTCATATGATGTAATAAATCATCTCTAACTTGTGGCTTTGCAGAAAATTCTTTGAAACTATCAGCATCCCATTGGCTACCAACAACTTCTCTAAATTTATCTTCAACACCATATTCTCTGGCTCTTTGTAATGTCTCTTTAATATTCATAGCTTCATCTGTTTCAACATAATTAGCGCCAGTATATTTGATATCATCTAAGTCTAAGTCTACAATAGGATCTATTTTGTTAATGCTAATGAAGTGTTTTAACGCTTCTTTATCACCACTCATTACATCCATCATTAAGTTAAACTTATCATGATTTTCAATCATTCCTGATTTATCTAATGCACTCATTAAAGGTCTATATTTTTTAAAACCAGCCATCTTTTCTTCAAAACCATAAAGCATTTGTTGTGCTTTGATAATTTTTTCAGGATCAGTGAAACCTTTTACAGTCTTACCATTCGCTTTGAACTCCGTAGAAGTTACTTTTTCGTAAAATGATTTATAGAAATCAACATTAGGCTCATTCGTATCAGAATTTGTTTCAGAGTCCGTATTCTCTAAACCGCTTTCATCATCTTTATCGCCTTTACCAGATTTATCATCTGATTCATCATCAGCTCCGTCTTCCGACTCTTCATCATCAGAACCATCTTCGTTTGAATCTTCACCATCTTCTTGAGCGTCTTCTTCGTTACTATCTTCATCAGTTTTATCTGAAGTATCATCATCAGAATCGGCATTCTGATCATTCGTGTCTTCATCTTCATTTTCTTCAGAATTCTCGTCTGTGTCCTCAATATCATCTTCTTCATTAGAGTCATATTCTTCGTTGTCATCTTCAGTTTCTTCAAACTCAAAATTCCCGTTAAGAATGTTATCTAATTCATCAGATGCAGATATTTCTTCTTCTCTTGCCATTCAATTAACCTTTTAAATTAGTTTTGTTTCAAAATGTTTTGTCTTAACTCTTTAGACTCTGTAAGTCTATTTGTTAAAACTTCTAACTGAACAGCTCTAGACTCTACAAAGCCTTTAACTTTTTTTAGCAACCTAAGTTGTTCAATTATTTGTTCTTCTGCTTCTTCACTAACTGTGTCACATAATTTATTAGATAACTCAATCATTTCAGAACCAAAAATAGTTTCGTGAAAAACTTCAGTGAAATCTCTAGAATTTATAACTTTATGAAACTTTTTCTCAATCTCAATTTGTTCATCAAGATTTTGTATTTCAGCTTCTATAGACTCTAAACTTATTTCGTAAGACATTTTTCGTAAACCTTTCGTATGCATTTTGTGACCATATTGTATATGCTGTAACCTTAATGTTTAATTAATGCTCAAGCATATACCTATATACAGTCTACATTTGACCTAAGCCTTCTGCATCCATTCTATCTTGAACATCATAATCATCTTCGTACGATGTATCTTCGTCTTCCAAAGCGCCAGGTGAAGTGTCTCTAACACCATACTCGTAACCTTTAGTTAATCCTAAATCTAAACCTTCACTTCTACCAACATTTCTACCATGATCAATAGCAGCAACCTCTCTAGCTCTTACAACTTGTTCCATTGCTTGCTTTTGTGCCATCTCTTGTATTAATTGTTGTTTAGCTTGCTCTCTAATATTATTTAGAGTAACTTCAGTTTTTTGCTCTTGAACAACATTGTCTCCAACTCTTTTATTGTTTAACATTTGTAGAGATGTATTTGGTGTTGCTACATATTTAGCTTCACTACCTGGCGCTTGTGATGCGCCTGGTATCATTCCTAATCCTTCTTGTTCTTCACCCATGATTATTCTCCTTTTTTATTTGAAGCATTAATTTGCGCTTCTAGTTGTTTTATTTTAAACATCATTTCTTGCTTTGTCATATCAATATCTGCATCATCAAGCTTTTCTTTTCTCTTTGTGTCGAAATCTATAGCTCTATCCTCTAAGTCTCTAGCTCTCTTAGCGCCAGTAGTATGGTCAACAAAATCTTTATCTAACATATCTGCTTCTGATTCTAGTTTTCTAGTTCTAGCAGCAGACTCAGCAGCTTGTTGTTGTCTTAATAAGTTTTGTGATTGTTTATTTTCAACATCTTTTTCATTCTCAATAACTCTAGACACTCTTTCATGAATTCTTGAATCAACTTCTTCAATATCTTTTTTAGCTTTTTCAATTTTAAGTCTTTGCTCTTCAATTTGCATATCCATAAGTTCTTGTTGTTTTGGATCTGGTTGAGGTTGATAATTTTCAAAATCTCTAGCTAAATCATATTGACCTTTTAATTTTAATATTCTAGCCCATATCTTTTTAGACAACTCAGGACTCATTGTTTGTTGACCTGTTTGCAGAACCATAGCTAAATCTTGAGCTATTGCATTATTCGTCTCAGGAGTTTGAATATCAATTGTAATATCATGAGCGCCAGATAAGTCATCTCTATTTATCTTAACATACTCTTGATTTGTATTTCTAACAATCTCTTCTTCTGATAGGAACTCAGCATTCATTGATATAATCAATCTAGCAGCGTCTACAAGCATCGAAGTTATTCTTCTTAATACTGATGCATCTCTTTTACTATTTGAGCTATCTATTCTCTTCTGAGCATTAACACTGATACCATTTATACTATTATTGTTTAATGTTGTACCAGACATTGCTTCAGCATCTGAAATCTGAGTATTTATCCATTGAAGCGCAATTGGATTAACTGGATTTACATTATTTTTAAATATTGCATTTTTTGGATTCATTCCACTTCTGAAGAATACTGTTTTTCCTAACCTGTAGTTTTCTCTCTCAACAGGACTTGGGAAGAATGTTTCATCTATGAACTCTTGATTTACTGCATCTAGCGCCATAATATCTTGAATAGCTCTCGTAGTTTTACCAACAGCTTCTTGATTCTCTTCAAGTAACACTGCATCAGGTTCACCCATAACTTCTCGTTTTACTGGCATGTACTTAGCAATTACATATGGAATCTTTTTATGTCCAAATGGATTTTCTTCTAATCTTACTAATACTCCACCAACCCATGTAGCTACAATAGGAACAGTATTTCCATCATCATTAATATCCCAGAATCCCCAATAATCATAAGCTTTTAATTTAACTCTTGACTTACCAGACAACTTAGAATTTCTAGCTGATTCACCTTCGTATTCTGAATATTGATACTCTTCTTTATTTTTATCAATAAACTTAAGGTTCTTATAGATACCTCTAGATTTAATCTCTTTTTTAATAACTTCAACACCATCAGGACTAATAGTTTTTACTTCAACTTCTTCTTCTTTGTATTCTTGCTTTTTTAACTCTGAGAAGCTTATTGGATACTCTTCAATTAAGAACTGAGCTTTTTCTATATCACCTTCACATGTTGTATCAATGATAATGTTTGCACTATTTCTAACTTCAATTGTTGGATGATTTACTATAAGCTTTTCAACTTCTACATCTACAAGCTCTGTACCTTTTTGCATAGGCTCACCAGTTTCAATCATTGCTTGCATCTCTTCTGGTGTCATTTGCCCAGCTTGAACCATTTGAACCATCATTTCATATGACTCTTCAGGTGATGCATACACAGGTCGTTCTTCTTGCTCAATACCTATGCCATATTCAGTTTTCCAACCAACTTTACATATTACAGAACCTTCATCAACATTTGTTCTAACAATCTCTTCTATTAGCTTATCTATCTTTATTTTATGTCTAAATTGATAATTTAATAGTATCTGATTTTGTTCAGCTGATTTATGGTCTTCTGGTCCAACACCTTTAATGTCAAACAAGTCTTGAGTTCCAAGTATTGCATCTTCTAATGCTGCATACTTATACTCATTTTGTTTTCTAACCAATAACGGTCTAGTTGTACTCTTGCCAGGTTTTACTTTCTCAATCTCTTTACCACCATTTCTAATCTCTTCATACCTTAGAAGATTTTCTCTATTTGTAGTTTGAAAATGTGCTGAGTTGGTTCTATCTGTTTCTAAATCATCGAATGTAGGTTCGTTCTTCCAGCTTGTCAACTTAGCTGGCGCTCCATTGGATTTACCGATGTACAGTGCATCCATATTATTACCAGGTTTTTTCTTTGCCATGTTAATCCTATTTGGTTAATTGTATTAATAGATTATACATTTCTATTTTACATAGTGTATTTAAAATCTATTTAATACAATCTTAAGTGAAGTTTAACCGATAATTTTTTGTATATCAGTTATATTTAATTTGTGGAAGTTTTTATCGAAATGATTCTTTTCAAATACATTTGATTTATCTATGTTATATTTTTCACATAGTTTGTTTACAAGCTCTGATAAGCTAATCATTTGTTGATTTGTGAACCTTTGTTTACCAATCAATACAATTCCTATTGAATCTATATTAGCACCTCTTGTGTGTGAACCAGCCATAGATATTGGTCTACCATCTTCAATAGCACCATCTTTTACATTTGACTCATATTCATCACTTCTATATACTTTACCATTGCATATCACATAATGACATCCAATCGTCCTATATCCTCGCTCGATATCTTCATATCTAATCTTGTTTGCATTTCCATACTCAGCGCCAGAGTTCATGATGATAATCTTATTTATTTCTCTCATTTATATTGTTCTCCATTTTTTATCGAAATCTTTGTTGTTGTGATACCAAATAATATTTTCTTGAAGTTCTTCTGAATAATATCTATCAACATCTGTTCTGCATGCATGAACTTGCTGTTCTTCATTGTCCCACTCTGAGAAATCATGAAATATTATTTTGTTTTCATATCTAGATACAATTTCTGGAAAATTAATTAATGCTTTAGTGTCTCCACTAATAATGATGCTATTTTTATTATCTGAAACTATTAATCCATAACACTCAACATGATGACTTGTTTTTATTGATTCTAGCTTTAATCCGTTATATATAATTCCATTTGATAACTTATGTAAATCAATATACTTTTTCATGTCTTTTAGATATAAATTAAGCTCATCTGCAACTTCATTAAATGCTAATATATTTAATTTAATATTATGCATGAAATACATATAAAATATTAATGTTTTTAGAGATCCAATATGATCATCATCCATATGTGATATATAAACATTTCTTAGCATTTTTATATCTATTTCATCATGATAATCATTCAACTTTCTTAGTTCTGCATAAACAGAATATCCGCAATCAAAAAGAATATACTCTGAACCTTCTTCAATTAAAAATGAGCTATTCACTGATTCAAAATCAAAAGCTCCACCATTACCAATTTGTTTTACTCTCATACTATTCCTATTTTTTAAGATGATTGAATTGTACATTGTGATTTATTAATTTTAGCTTTTGCTTCATTTTTCAAAGCGCCAGGTTGAGGTAATCCATGACGCTATGATTTTATTTATTTAGTGAACTTTAAATTTGCGTGTTCAGATAATAGCATTTTTATGTGAACAGTAGTGTCTTTTCCAATTATTCCCAATTGAGCATAATACCATTCTTTACCAGCTTGTGTTTTTATTTGTGCATCTGGATTCCATCCATGTTCATCATTTCTATTTGCATTCTCTTCTTCTCTTTTGATATATGCATATATTGCTGATATCTTATTGGTTTGAGTTTCTTTTCCATTTGAACCAACTATAATTACACTATTTCCTTGAAACAATGGCTCAACAAACTCAGGTCTTTCAGTATATATGTATCTTGCATTTTTTAGTAGTGTAAAACTTATTCCCCAAGCCAGTGCTAATTCTTTAACACTTTTACTATTTTTTGGATTGAATGTTTCTTTGCAAGCACTTATAAGCTTTTGAGTTGGAGAAAGATTTCTTCTTGTATTTAATGATTTAACAACAACCATAACATCTTCTTCTGTAAGATCATCGTTTAAGTCTTTTGCTCTTACTGGTGTATTTGTAGCAAGACATGCTTTTTGTCTGCATCTACCATCTACTATTTTATTTCTCCATAGTAAAACAGCCTCTCTCAATCCATTTTCTCTTATATCTTCTGTTAGAGCTGCTTGCTCAGCCATATTAGCCATAGGAACTATTCCTGCTAATTCTTCGTTTACTTCAAAAGCTTGACC
>JACCED011103107.1_pt1 | contig 14270 bp, 9 predicted proteins | sample 7455021 | NCBI WGS metagenome assembly JACCED01 (sample SAMN15323456, study PRJNA562643) | freshwater metagenome | isolation source: river surface water | place: USA:Blue River Watershed | collected 2017-08-19 | reverse complement strand
CTTTGCTTCTGCTTCAGCCTTTGCCTTTGCTTCTGCTTCAGCCTTTGCCTTTGCTTCTGCCTCAGCCTTTGCCTTTGCTTCTGCCTCAGCCTTTGCCTTTGCATCTGCTGCATCTTTTGCTGCTTTTTCTGCTGCTGCTTTTGCATCTGCTGCCTCTTTAGCTTTCTTTTTAGCTTCTGCATCTGCTTTTGCTTTATCTGCATCTGCTGCTGCCGCTGCTGCTGCTGCCGCTTCATCTGCTTCTTTCTGCTTCTTCAGGGCTATCACACCAGTTATAATTGCAATAATTTTATTATAATTCTCTAAAGTGTCATCTACATATTTTTTGTTTATTACAATTTGTGATAATTTAGTTGCTAAATCAGATAAAGTTTTATTTAAAGTTTTTAATTCTGATTTAAAATCTTGTATTTCTTTTTGTGTTAATAATTTATTACCTGATAGGTCTGTTTCTAGTTTTAATATATTATCTAATAAGTCGCTTATTTTTTGTGAAGTATCAGCGGTGTTTATTGTAAATTTATTCTTTGTTATTATCTGTGTAAAGTCTTTAAAATTTTTTTGTACAATTTTTAATTTCTTTTCTGGATCTTTTTCTGTTATTTTTGATAAATCTATTTCTTGAGCTTTTTTATGACGAGCATCAATAGATTTTTCTGCATTTGTAATATCTGATTCAATTTGGGTTTTAGCTCTTTTTATATTTTTTATTGCTGTTTCGAATTTATCATTTTCAGCTTTTATTTTAGCATCTTTATCTGTTCTTAATTTAAGATTAGAATCAAGATCTGTTTTAATATTTGTTATTTGTGTTTGAGTTGATTTTATATCTGTTATAATTTGTCTAGCATCTTTTATTAATTTTTTAGATTCTTCTAACAATGGTTTAATGTTTAAAGATATAGTAAAAAGGGTGCTATTTTTGTTATATAATTCTAATAAAACTTGTACTGTTTCTTCTAATCCATCTATTTCATTTGAATATTTTGAAATATCGGGGTTTTGTATTGATGCTTCATGAATTATACGGTTAATTTTTTTTATTTTATCATTAAATTCTATAATACTAGTTTTTTCCCAATCAGAAACTATATGTGTCTGTGCATTTCTATAATACTGTTGAATTTCTCTATTAATTTTATTAAGATTCAAAATAATAGTTTCTAATTTTGTTTTATTATCTGTTGTATCATTTTCTAATTTTTTAAAATCAATTGCTGGTCCCGATGGTGGTGCTGGTGGTGCTGGTGGTGCTGGTGGTACTGGTGGTGCTGGTGGTATAAGTGATGAAATGTAATGATTAAAACCTTTTTTAGTTTCATGTTTTACACTAGATTCATAATCAGTACCTTTATAACTATAATCATTTAATTTTATTTTGTCTGCAACTTTAAAAATAGTGGGCAATAGTTTAAAAAAATTATCCTTGCTTTTTAAATAATTATTATATTTAAAATTTATAAAATTAATTACATCATCAATTATTTCTTTATTCGCATCGTATCTTGTTTTTTCAAGTTCATACATCAAATTATAAAAATCCATATATTATAAAATATATACATAAAAAAATGAAATTTATATATTTATTATACTGTTTATTTTAAATTTAATTAAAATGATATATGAAATAAATGTATTAATATTATTAATGACAAAATATGATGATATAAAAGAATTATTACATAAATATAACAATACATATGAAGTAAATTCTAAAAAAGACGTAGATAAAATAATAGAAAAAATATCAAATGAACTAAATATAAATAATATACTTGTAAAAAATACCTTATCAAAATATTCATATATATTTAAAAATAAATTAATATTTGACACATCTTATAAAACAAATAACGATTATAATAGCTTAACTAAATTATTTGATTCTAACTGTTTACCACTAAGACACAATTCGACACAAGATGAATTATTTGGTCCATATGGCTCTCAATGGATTCACGATGTTCAGATTGATGATAAAGTAGATACGGTTGATTTGAAAAGACGAAGACTACAATTTGAAAAGCTTAATTCTATAATTTACCCAGCTCAGCGTTCTCCAGAGTGGTATATTCAGAGAGATGGAAAAATTACTGCTTCTGATGCTGGTGTTGTGATTGGTGAAAATAAATATGAACAACCATATAGAATGATAGTAAAAAAAACAAGAGAAACTTTTCAAAATAACGAAGCAACATATCATGGAAAAAAATATGAAGATATAGCCAAGCTTGTGTATGAATACAGAGCAAATGTTCAAGTAAAAGAATTTGGTATGGTTGAACATCCAACTGTAAAATGTATTGGTGCCAGTCCTGATGGTATTGTTACTCCTTATAAAAATGATGGAATTCATCTTACTAATTTAGTCGGTAGAATGCTTGAAATTAAAGTACCCTTGAGAAGAAATATTTGCAAAAAGGGGGAAGTTAAGGGAGAAATTTGTCCTATTTATTATTGGGATCAAGTACAGTTACAAATGGAATGTTGTGATTTAGATGAATGTGATTTCTGGCAATGCACAATTTGCGAATATCCAAATAAAGATATTTTTATAAATGACACCTGTAGATCAGAGCCCTTTCGTTCTAAAACAACATCTCTTGAAAAAGGTCTTCTTATACAATTATTGCCAAAAAATACTGTCGCAAAATTAGGCGATGATGATTACCTTAAGATTGTATATGAATCTGCCAATTTTATTCACCCACCTAAAATAGAAATGACACCAGAAGAATCAGATATTTGGGTAAAATCAATACTAGCAAATTTAGAAAAAACTCATCCCACATACAGGTATGATAGAACAATATATTGGTTTGTAAAAGTTGCACACAATGTAACAATACAAAGAGATCGAGCATGGTTTGAAGAAAATAAACATAAATATGAAGAAATGTGGGATTCAATTAGTTTGATTAGAAGTAAAGATGAATATAAAAAAATGTTTTTAAATTTTGTTGATGCAACATCTATGGGAGATAAAGATTATGATATTGAACCATTAAGAAATGAAATAATATTCAAATTTATTTCTGAGCTGAAAGGAGCTAAACCTGAAAAAACTGTAAGATTTATTAATAAATGGATTGAAGATTTAAGTGAATGCAAAAATAAAAATTCATTAAAAGCTAAATTAGAAGAGATGAATGAAGATTTATAAATTTATTCTGTTTAGAATGAATAATAAAAATTGAACTCACTTTCAACTCGTATTCCTTTCATTATTCCTTTCATTATTCCTTTTAGAATGAATAATAAAAATTGAACTCACATTGATTCGTATTCTTTTTCCTTTTTTAAAGAAAAAAATTGATTTTCTATTGTTTAATTTATATAAATCCATATAAATTAAATAAAATGAATAATACTGTAGAGAATAGAAATGAAAGATTAAAGACGATCGATATAATATTTGAATTATTTCCAGAATTAAAAAAAAATAAAGATGAAATAATGATGAATGTTTTAGAAAAATATGGGCGTCCATTTAAATATATATTAAATAAACATATCTATAAAAATCAAGTATTATATATCGATGAAGATGGGTTTATTTTTGATAATGATGTAAATTTTATAGGATTATATATTAATAATGCATACTTCTTATTAAATGATAACTTTGATATTACTCCTGTTGAAAAATATGATAAACTTTTTCAATATAAAAAATAACATTCTTAATTTTTTTTTTATTCATATAATTTATATAATTTATATATGACAGATGTGTGTATTAATATTACATCAGTTGATAGTGTAAGTACTGATAAAATTGAAGCAAAAAAGAAAGATGAAAAAAAATGTGCCCCTGGTAAAAAATTTGAGGCGGGTTCATGTATTACACTTGAAGTATTAATTGAAATGGCAAAAGCATATAACGAAGTTAATCAAAATAAAATAAAATTAAGTTGTAAAAATGAAACATTACATCCTAGAAGATATAAAAAATACTTATTAAAAAAAATAGGAGATAGATATAAAAATACATGTGATTCTCAATTATGTTGGACTAAACAAGATTTTATGAAGAAAATGAATGAAGTAATGAGAGTTGAATTAGAAAAATTTACATTAAGACCAGAAGGACCAAATGGACAATTTGAATGGCTTAATACATTAAATATAAATGATACAATGGAACAATATCAAGCAGTTCATCCTGAATTTTTATTTTTAGGAGCAGTACCTATGGATTTTGAAAAAATTAAACAACCTGGAGTTGCAGATTTAAATCTTGATGAAGCTAAAAAAGATGGAATTACTAAATTTGGGATTGTTTATAATTTAGACGAACATTGGCAAAGCGGTTCACATTGGGTTGCATCATTTATGGATGTTGAAAATGGTCAGGCATATTATTTTGATTCATATGGTACACATCCAGAAAAAAGAGTAACAAATTTTATGGAAAAATTTAGTGATTATTATGAAAAAAATAATCCAGGAAAAAAATGTGATGTAAGATATAATAAAAAAAGAAATCAATATAAAAATTCTGAATGTGGTGTATATTCTATAAATTTTATATTACAATTATTAAATGGAAAAGATTTTGATTATATTGAAAAAAATCCAATTAAAGATGATGATATAAATCTACTTCGAAATGAAATATTTCGTAATGTTGATATTAAAAAATAAATAAATGTTGATATTAAAAAATAAATATTATTTAGATTTTAATTTTTCTAACATTTTTGACATATAATTAATATCATTTTTTCCTAATTTTTTACTTAGTTCATTATTTGATAATAGTTTTTTAAGATTATTTGTAACATCTGTAATATCACATTCAAATTCTGAGTCAGATTCTGATTCAGATTCTGATTCAGATTCTGATTCAGATTCATTTTGATGAATATTTTTTCTTGCATAATTTATATTTGCATTAATAAATTCCTTTAAAATTGGATCATCTTCTGAAAAATTTAATTTTTGATTTTGAAATATATTTTTAATAAATCCATATAAATCATTACGTGTAATATGATATGTTGTATGATAATTAATATTTGCATATTGATCACATAATGATTTATTACTATATAGAGAATATAATCTATCAATTGTTATCCAATCACCATCGTATATATTTTGAGATTTTCTTATAAATTGCACAATATCATCAAGAAATTCCTCATCATATTTATCTTTTAATATTGAATAAATATTTTTACATCTCATTTTTGCATATAATAGTTTTTCATCATCAGTTTTTTCTCTTTTATTCGGATTTTGCTTAATTCTCAATTTAATTTTTTCTATTTCTTCCATAGACGATACATTTGAATTTATAAGTTCTTTCCAATCTGTGCGAGGGTTATATATTCTTTTATCATTAATTACATATATTTTTTCTATATATTTTTTGATAAAATTTAAATCAGATACATTTCTACTCAAGCGATCAAATGAAGTCACTATCACATTAACTTTTTCGTGTTTTATACAAAGTTGTTTTATTTTTTTTGATATCTCATTTGAAATACTTGTGCTTTCTACAATATTAATAGTATGTTTAATTTTATTTGTTTTTATAAATTTAGCAATCGTATTAATTTGATTATTTAGGGACACATATTGATCTGGGTTGTTTGTACTGATTCTAGCATAACATATTGTGTACATTTTAATTTATTATATATATTATAATATCTATTGAATGTATATTAAATTCAATTTTTTTAGAAAGGAAAAAATAATACGAATCTAAAGTGAGTTCAATTTTTTTAGAAAGGAAAAAATAATACGAATCTAAAGTGAGTTCAATTTTTTTAGAAAGGAAAAAATAATACGACTTTATAATGGAGTTCAATTTTTATCACATTCAAATGTCAATTGTAATTTAATTTTATTTCCATAAAAATTATGGAATATTTCATCAGTTGTATCAAAATCTTTTATTTGAACAATTAAACAATCAAGTTCATCTATTGTGTCTTTACTATCATAATTCATATTTATTTTTGAATTAGAATCAATACTACAAAAAACATCTTCTGATATATTTGTTAAATATAGATATATATTATTTATAGATAATGGAGATATATTTTCAGATATATATTTACTATCAGAATCGTATTTTTCCTCTTCAAATCCTAAATATTTTCCAAATGAACAATCTTCACAATTTATTTCAAATTCTTCATTATCTTTACTCTCTATTATAACTCTACCCTTCTTATCTTTTTTACATACTATATTCACATCTTCTAAATTTTCTGTAATTCCTTCTAATAATTCATCTAATTCATAATAACCATCTTCCAATTCTATTTTTTTTGTTTCTTTACTGGTGATTATTGTTAATTTATTACATGTTTCGTCTATTTTTGGTTTAAAATCAGGAATATCTTTAATATTTAGTTTTAAATTTGTTATATTTTTATAAACTTTATTATATTTTTCTTTGAAATCAATCATAAAATCAGAATAATATTTTTCTTCTAAATCTTTATCTTGTGTTATATCAATTGTAACTGTCTCTCTTTTTTTACTAGTATTGCTTAATTTACTATTATTATTACTTAATTTACTATTTGTCTTTTTCTTTGATTCTGTATCAGAATCATCTGCAAATTTTACAGTTTTTTTCTGTGTTTTTTTAGGTTTTATCTCGGGCTCAGACGATTCAGATAAATCAGATTCATTTGAACTGGATTCATCAGAAGATGATTTACTTTTTTTATTGTTCTTTTTCTTTTTAACATCATTTACAGCTTTTTTTAATCCTTTTTCTTTATTTAAATTATTACGTTTCATTTCTAATATCATTTTTAATAATCGTTCCTTTTTGGTTGTTTCTTCATCTTCTGAACTTTCTTCTTCATCTTCATCAACCAATACTTGTTTTTTATTTGATTTTGATTTTCTATTATAATCCATCTTTATTTCTTTTTTTGCTTTGTGTTTTATTTGACTTTCTATCTCTTCAGGTGACATATATAATAATGCTTGAGGGTCAATACCAATATTATTTGCAACATGATTTCTCATTTGACTAACTCTATTCTGTAACATATTATAATCTTCACCATTTGAATTCATCTGACCCATTTGATTCATTTGATTCATCTGACCCATTTGATTCATTTGATTCATCTGACCCATCTGACCCATCTGATTCATTTGATTCATATTATTTGATTTATTTTGATATCCTCTTTCATTATACATTTGCATCATTTTATTATTCATTTGATTCATATTATCCATCTGATCCATTTGTCCCATTTGATTCATTTGATTCATTTGATTCATTTGTCCTATTTGATTCATTTGTCCCATTTGATTCATTTGTCCCATTTGATTCATTTGATTTCCAAAATTATCAAATCCTCCTCCGCCTCCAAATCCTCCAAATCCTCCAAATCCTTCAAATCCACCAAAACTTCCAAATTCATTATTTTGGTCGTTTTTCTGTTCAGGAACTCTTGAGTCACTTCCATCTAATCTAAAATTTATTTCTGGTGGACGTTTATTTGGTCCCATATTTGGATTATACATCTGCATTCCACCCATATTACCAAATTGTCCCATTTGTCCCATTCCCCCCATTTGTCCAAATTGGTCATTATTTCCTCTTCCTTCATATTCTGATTGTCTTTCTAAAACTCTTCTTTCAAGTTCATTAGCTATTTCTCTTTTATTTCCAGTTTGCATAACATCATTTAAATTTCCAAAAAACATTTTGTCTCCAGATGTTCCATCTGCTCTTATAAATTCACCATCTGCATGAGAAGAAAAACTAGCATATCCTCCAACATCAGATATTGAACCAAGTTTTCCGGAAGAATGTTCGTCTCTATATTTTGGTCTTTTTTCTACTTTTACTTTTCTATTTCCATATAAATCTCTATCTCTGTCCATTTTATATTTATTTAAATTTTGTCCTTTTGTTTTTGTATTTTGATGAGATCTGTATTCATTTACTGCCATTTTTAGACATTCTGAATTTAATTTTCTTATGACTTCTTTAGGATCTCCTCGAAGTTCATTTTTTGTTAAATCAAATACATTATTCATTTTCTTTTTAAGCCACGTTTTACATGCTTCTTGTGCTTTTGGTGTACTTTCTATTTCATCAAAAAATGAACTAAATTTTTCACTTAATTTAGTTAAATTTTTATCAGAATAAATTATTTTTAATATATCTGTCATATAATAATTATTATATTATTAATATTTACTTAAGACGCATAAATATTAATTTAAGAAATAATTATATTATAGTATAATATAATGAGTTTCACAAATCCTTCAGAATATAGTATTGGAATGCTTAATACTTCACGATCAAACTTTAATAATGCGTTCACACCAAATAGAACTATGATTCCTCAAAGAGACACTAAAAATTATGGTAATATGATACATAATAATGTAAATCAAAATGTATTATCTGAAATAATTACAGAATACACTTTACATATTGATGGTAAAGATAGAGATACAGGTGTATATCCAAATCCATTTAGTTTTTCTGTGTCTCTTGGTGGAATGGCTACACGAATAGAAAATGGTCAAACTATTTCAGGTGTACCAAATCCAAGAATAGATGCAAATTTTAAAAATGTCAAATATGTTAAATTAAAATATATTTTATTACCAAGAAATATAAATTTTGATTTAGAAGAAGATTTATCAGGGAATAAAATTTATACAGTTGCTACATCAAAACCCGAAATATTATCACATTATAGATATTTATTATTAAAAATAAAAGAAATTTCAAATGACAAATTATATTCAACAAATGATGTTTTAAAAAATGAATGTTTTGTATTATATAGAGATTCTAGATATCCAGAAGCAGTAAATGATTTATGGTTTGCAACCCAACCTGTAAAAATTTATTATGATAATGGATTAAAAAATTTAAGCAAAATAACATTCGAAATACTTACCCCATCTGGTGTTCCATTGAGACTATTAAATGGAACTGATTTAATTAGTTATGATGAAATAAATAATGATCTAAGTGGAGAATCCCCAAGCTCAAATTTCTTCTCAGAATTTAATGATGAATCTCAAATTAATTTAGAATTAGAATTAGGGGTATGTGAGAATCAAATTAATTCTGAGAAGAATTACAGATAAATGATTCATAAAGAATCTTTTATGAATAAATTTTATAAAAAAATTACAGATAAATGATTCATAAAGAATCTTTTATGGATAAATTTTATTTTATTTCTAATTTTGGTATTGGAATTAATTTATCAATTACATAAACATCATTTGATATTTTTAATGGAATATTATCATCACTTATACCAACTTTTCCAATAGGAAATTTTAATTCTAAATCATAAACAACATTTGTTTCTGGATTATACCAATATTGTTTTTCAGGTGAATATTTAATATTATCTCCTTCTTTTTCAACTATAATTACTGCTTTTATTTTTATTACTTTTACTCTGATTGTTTTTGAATTTGTACTATTACTACCATTATCCATCTTCATATCATCAATTAAATCTTCTTTATATGCTGGTCCAATTTGTTCATCAAATAATGTTTTTTCATCAAATTTAAAGCATTTATAATCATTCACAAGTAAGTTATGAGCCTTATAAAGTTCACAATCAATTGATGCTTCTTTTATAGCATCTTCAAAAGACTGTAATAAACCTTCTTTACTGCGAGCAATACTTTCAATTAATTGATCTGTTGTTATTTTTTTATTAGGAGTAATACGAACAGATTTATATCTAAAAACTTCAACATGTCTTTCTGCTTTTGGCAAAAGTCTATGCGAGCAAAGACGAATAGCACGACCGATCATTTGTTTAATACGTACTTCATGCCAATATGGTTCAACTATATGTACTTGACGAGTATTAAATAATGACAAACCTTCTGCACCAGCTGGAGAAATCATAATAATTTTAACAATCTTTCCATTAATATTTTCTTTAACATTATATTGTTCAACATTCTTAAAACGTTCTTCCTTATCAATTCCACCATGATATTCAATATATCTAAAACCATCTGTGCCACTATTTAAATCTTTAAAACCAGAAAAACCAAAATATTTTAAATAAACTTTAAATATTTGTAAACCTTCCATGAGTACATAGTTTGAATAAACAAGAACTGGTCCAGCAGAACGTAAAATATTCATTATAATAGACATAAATTTTGGAGATGATGCATATAATGCGTCAAATAATGTTGACTTTTGTTTTTCTTTTTCATTATATTCAAATAAATTATAATTATAAATTTCTCTTATCTTTTTAACATCATCAACAATGGTATATTTTTTATCTTTATCATTCATCATTCTAGTTGTAAGATATGAATCAAATGTTGACATAAATTTTTCAACTTGTTCAATATATAAATTTACATCATAATAACTTTCATCATTCTTATCCATTTCAAGATCACCCTTATCAATTTTATCTGATAATTTAAAATTTCTTGGTCTAGGTCTGTTTTCACCATTTAAACCTTGAGCCATTGCTGGAAAAACAAAATTACATGATTGGCGAGTGTAAGACATATAAGTTTGTGCTGATTTACTTTTTCTTGAAATTGCATCTTCTAATTGCATAAAATATTCATATATTTCGTCTTGATATTTTGACATTGGAACATCAACATAACTAAGTGTTTTTCTGGCGAAATAATCAGGAGTAGCACCAATATAATAAGACACAAGTCCAAGAATTCTTCTTTGAAAATTATTTTTTCTTAAAGGATTTAGCATCTCAAATCCACTACCAGATGTAGATACATAATATTGATTAAATTGAGCTTCTGATTTAGGAAATATTCCTGGTCTTAGCAGATTAAATAATAATGCTAATTCATATGGCTTATTTACAGATGGAGTTGCTGTTAATAAAATTGTTCTAACACCATCATTTTCTTTTTTATCTTGAATTATATAATCGTAAATAGTTTGAGCTCTTTTTCCTGAACCGGAGCTTATATTTGAATAAACATTACCTATAAATATATGTGCTTCTTCAATAATATACATATTTTTTTTAGACGAATCTGCTGTTTTTACAGCATCCATAAATGATTTGTCAGCATTTGGTGCATTGTATGAAATAAATTTAACATTATTTTTTCTAAATTCCTTATCTTCTGATTGAAGCCATTTTTCCATTTCTCTTAACCAACCTGCTTTTAGTGTAGCTGGTAAAAGTATAAAAACATTCCATCCAGGATTTGAATTATATAATGAATTATATAAATTTATAGTAGAGGCAGTTTTACCAGATCCAAGACCGTGATATATAAGAATATCTTTATACGGACTATTATAATCTAAATATTTTGATAGAAAAATTTGATATTCTCTTAATTTATCTGGTCCTATTGTTGCACATGCGTCATAACTTTCATCTGTAATTATATCTTTTAATTTAAATTTAGAAAAATTATTAAGTACCCACGATGGAAATAATCTGCCATTAAGTTTTAAATCAATAAATTTATCACGATTTTTTTGAATTGACATATATTATATTTATATATAATAATAATTAATTTATTTTATATATTTATTAATATATAATGTCGTATTCGCCAGAAAATATTAATTATAATAGAGCTGCATTTGGTAATTATATGAGTGATTATGCAGGAAGAGCTGGTATGGGAATTCAGGGTATTGCTGGTATAAGTACTAAAAGTTGTCAACAAGGCTTTAGTTGGACAAAACTAATTTTCGTATTAGTTGTAATTTGTACAATAGCATTTATTTCATTACAAATACAAAAAAAAAAATATGATAAAAAATATTCATATGCTTTAATTTCTTTATTAGCACTTACTTTAGCACATGGTCTTATTATAATGAAATTACCTAATACAGAAGACAAAAGGGTTAAAATAATAATGAAAAGTATAAAAGCATTTATAACTTTTTCCATTTTCTTATCATTTTTAGTATTAGTAATACTTATGGGAGAAGATAAATGGTAATAATCTTCGTTAATTATTTAATTACATAGTGAAATACTCTTCGTCATCACTTTCAGCCGAATTTTCTTTTATTTCACCCATTTTCTCCAGTGCTGTTTTTGCTGCGATTTGTGCAGCATTAACCTTTGATGTTCCAACACCTCTTCCTATTTCTTTTCCATCTGGATTTTTAACTATCATTTCAAATAATTTTCTTGGTTTTTCATCTATTGTATTAATCAGATGATATGTTGGAGTGGTTTTAAATCCCTTTTTATGATAATATTGCATTAATAATTCTTTATAGTTATCCTCATTATTTATTAATTCTGCAAAATCTATTTCAGAATCTATTAAATTTATTACAAATTTTTGACAAGTTTCATAATCTGTCTCTAATTTTAATGCACCTACAAATGCCTCAAATATATCTTCCATAATATTTGTATTATTATCTCTTCCACCAGATAATTCTATGTTGCGAGATATTATTGCAAACTTATTAAATTGTAGAATTCTACTAAATTTATTTAGTGTTTCACCCTTTTCTATTTTTGTTCTTAATTTTGTTAAAAAACCTTGATCCTTATCAGGATATCTTCTATGTAAATATTCCGCCAAGATAGAATGAATAACAGCATCACCCAAAAATTCTAATACTTCATAAGAATTTTCTTGTAAAGGTATGCATTCTGTTTTATTTAAAATGGGTTTTATTTCTTTTAATAGTTTAATAAATTTTTCTGTAATTTGCTGAGATTTTAGATAGGAAACATGAATAAAAGCTATTTGAAAGTTCTTTATGTTTTTGACAGTGTGATTTATTCCAAATTTTCGTAGTGTATTTTCTATAAATTTTTTATTTACAAATTGATTTTTTTCATTCAATATATATTCCTCATATTCTAAAGCATCAATCATTCTAATTTATAAGGTATTATATATTAATTTATAATTAAATAAATTTATTTCATTTTTTATTCTGTTTCTAATTCATTTTGTTCTAATTCAGTTTCTTCTAATTCAATTTCATCTAAATTTTCTTCCTTATAAGATTGTAGTCTTTGTCTTTTTTTATTTACAATTTCATTTCCTGAGATATTTGGGAAGAAAAAGTTTTCTACCTTTTCTTCTTTCTTTGTTTTTGACGGATCGTATATAAACATTGATGGCTTATTTTTTGCTTTTCTTCTTTCATATTTTAATATTAATTCATGATCTGGATTTTCTTCTGGATATATAAAATCTAAAACAAATTCCTTGAATGGTGTATTATCAAAAATAGTTTTTTTATTAACCTTTAAATAATATGATTTCATCTGAATAAGATGTGATACCATAATCATATACATATATTTTAATTCTTCTTCTTTTTGTGTTTTATATTTCATCACACTGATCTGAGCATTTAAAAGGGTTTGTGAGAATGTTCCTATTTTCAATTCGTTAAATTTAATATATGGTATAGGTCTATTATTATAATCATAAATTATACATATTAAATTTCCATTCAAATATATCTCAACAGAATTTCCTGTAAATGTAAAAAAGGGATAATATTCTGTATATGATATATCATATTCTTCTTCAAGTGAATGAATAATTTTTAATGAATCTGTTTTAAAATTTTTTGTAATTAATTCAATAAAAGGGATTTCATTGTAAGATTTTTTTGAAAAGTTCACAAGACTTTTATTTTTATCTGCTAATTTCGAAGTCTTTAAATAATAGAGGTATGAGTAAAATCCTACAATCACAATTTCATCAATTTCTTTCAAAATGTTTAAAACCTTATTAATTCCATCCCTTATAATATTATCTTCTTCTGTAGAATTTATTTCTATTTCTTTTGTAAATTTTGGTAATGGATATGATTCCTCTAAAAGGCATAATCGTTCAAAAGATTTATCTAATCTCCAATAACTAGAGAGAGGATCTGTTAGAATTTTAAGGTAGTCAATAATCATAAAATTTGGATTTGAATAATAAAATCCATCAATATTAATTGTGGGAATCGCATTAAAAACACAACTCGGAGCATAAGTAATATCACAATATAAATCATAATTAACAAAAATACTATATGTATTTGCATGTTTAGCTTCACGAGCACTAACCTTATAATTCAATTCATTGAATTTATTGCACAACTCAATAATGTCTGTATTAGGATCAACTGAATAGAAATCTACATCCGGAATTTCATAATCCTTATAAATAGATTCATAATTTTTATTTATTAATAACTTATTTAATGCATACCCGCCATATATTTTTTTCTTTTTTTCCTTTATGTAGTCGAGTATTATTTGACGAATTTTCTT
>JACCED012326297.1_pt1 | contig 14275 bp, 16 predicted proteins | sample 7455021 | NCBI WGS metagenome assembly JACCED01 (sample SAMN15323456, study PRJNA562643) | freshwater metagenome | isolation source: river surface water | place: USA:Blue River Watershed | collected 2017-08-19 | reverse complement strand
GGACCCGCGCAAGCCGGCATCCGTTTTTTTTAAGCGCCCGAAAAAAGCACGGTGGGCCAGGAGGACAATCAAGATCGTCAGGAGGGCCGACATCAGGCTGTCTGAGAGATAATGACCCCCGAAAGCCATTCTGAGGGTCGCCACCCCTGTACCAAAAACCATTGCTCCGATCACAGCCGCAGGCCGAACCGCAGGAGGGGTGAGAAGAGCCGGGGCAAGCGTCCAAAAGGCTGAGGAGGCCTCACCGGAAACGAAGGAGCAATTGCGGATACATTGCCCATCGAACCGGTACCATGGCTTGAATTCCCATGGCCCGCCAAATTCCTGCGTCTGAACCGGGCGAGGACGATGGGAATTGTCCTTCAGGGTGACATTGACCACCAATCCTGGCCCAAAAGCCAGGGTTGACGCCATGAAGATGACGGCTCGGCCGCCCGGAGCCGGGAGCCGTTTCCAGCCGAATTTGGCAAGCCCATAGGCCCCAAAGGCGCAAGCCATGATCACGAAGGGGAGCCCATGCCCGAATTCTCGGAGCATTTCTCCCAGCGGTGTGATCCCGATGAATCGGCCGTCCGCAAAGAATAATTGCGATGCCCAGAGGTCAATGTCTGGGAAAATGGCAAGAAAAAGCCCCACGAGTGTCAGCGCGGCCGATATGGCCAAAATGGCGAAACGATGCACGACAGACCCTTTTGCTACGATTCATCCTTCTATCAGGCTCAGCGCCGACGAGAAGGGCTTTCCCTTCGCGCAAGCCTTGCCTAGTTTGCTGACCATGAGCCTTTCACCATCAGAAATCGAGCGCTATGCGCGCCATATTGTGCTCCGCAACGTTGGCGGGCCGGGTCAGCAGAAACTGAAATCGGCGCGCGTGCTGATGGTTGGAGCCGGCGGGCTTGGGTCGCCGGCTCTCCAATATCTTGCAGCAGCCGGGATTGGCACTTTGGGTGTGATCGATGACGATTTGGTCTCGCTTTCCAATTTGCAGCGCCAGGTGCTTCACTCGACCGAAGAGGTCGGCAGACCCAAGGTTGAGAGCGCAGCGCGGTCCATTGCAAGGCTAAACCCCCACGTAGAGGTCCGCGCCCATCAAAGGCGGCTGCACGCTGGAAATGTCGCGGAAATCATTCGCGATTATGACATTGTTGCGGACGGCTCGGATAATTTTGAAACCCGCTATATCGTTTCCGATGCTTGCTATTTCGAGCGCAAGCCGCTCATCACGGCTGCTGTTGGCGCTTTTGATGCATCGCTCACAAGCTTGCGGCCATTCGAGCAAGACGCGATGGGAAAGCCGCGTCCCACTTACCGCTGTCTTTTCCCCGAACCACCGCCGGCAGGGACAGTGCCGGCGTGCGCCGAAGCTGGGGTCCTTGGCGCCCTGACAGGCATTGTCGGGGCGATGATTGCATTGGAAGTCCTTCGCGAGATTGTCGGTTTTGGCGAGAGCCTTCTCGGGCGGCTTCTTCTGTTTGATGCACTGAGCATGCGTTTTGAAACTGTCGAATATGAATGGGACCCCACGAACCCATTGAACGGGCGTAGGTAGGCTCCATCCGAGCTGTCGGTTTTCCCCAGATCTTCCACAGGTTTTCAACGGTTTTGGAGTGGGCTTTTCAACGGGCGGATGCGGTAGGATATATGTTTGAATCCGAAGAGAAAATTGCTCGCTTTGACGAGCTTGAACGGCAGCAAACCTTGCTTTATCCGTCATGTTCCAAGGGAGGAACGAGAAATGTCTCTATCGCTTTATCAGGCTTCTGTTCCGGTTATGTTGCAAATGCTCGGCGGCCTCTCAGGCATTTGTGAGAGGGCCTCAGCTCATTGCACCGAGAAGAAAATCGATCCAACCGCACTTCTGACCGCGCGCCTGTTTCCGAATATGTACATGTTCCAGAAACAGGTTCAGGTCTCGACAGATTGGGCCAGAAATATGGCATCGATGCTGGCGGGCGTTGATGCGCAAAAGCCTGCGAATGACGAAAAGACGTTCGATGATTTGCGGACCCGGATCGCAACCACAATTGCCTTTGTGAAATCAATTGATCCCGCAAAGATTGACGCAGCGCAAGACCGCGAAATTACCTGGTCGACATCGACCAACACACGCGTGATGCTTGGCGAGGATTTCGCTCTTCATCAGGCTCTCCCGCAATTTTTTTTCCACGTTACCTGCGCTTACGCGATTTTGCGGAGCAATGGGGTCGAGCTTGCAAAGCGCGATTTCATGGGCGATGTGCCGCGCGTTAAAGTACTCTGAGAGGAAGCTAGATTCATGACAATCAATCGCATAGGCGTCGGGCCTCGCATGAGCAAGGCCGTGGTTCACGGCAATATTGTCTACCTTGCTGGTCAGGTTGCCGATAAAACTGTCGGTAAAAGCGTCGCAGAGCAGACGCAGGAAATCGTTGGAATCATCGATTCTCTCCTGGCAGAGGCGGGCTCGGACAAGACCAAAATTCTCTCCGCGACAATTTATTTGTCGGAAATAGCGACCTTCCCGGAGATGAACTCGGTCTGGGACAAATGGGTTGTTCAGGGGCATACGCCAGCACGTGCGACCGTCGAGGCCAGACTGGTAACGCCCGATTACAAAGTTGAGATAGCGGTCATCGCTGCGGTCTGAGTGAACAGATCGGCGAGATCGTTCTGTAACCAAGAAAATAATGGAGTTCGACATGACGCGCGACGAAGCCAAGAAAAAATTGGTTGCAGGTGGTCATATTCTTGAGGCCGTGGGTCAGGGCGACATGACCCGCGGCCATATATCGGTCCGTGTCCCTGACGATGCGAACCGCTTCTACATGAAGCCGCATTCTTTCGGTTTTGACGAGATGAACGTCGATAATCTTGTGACCTGCGATCTGACAGGCAACAAGGTCGATGGATGGGCTCCGCGCCATAGCGAAGTCTTCATTCATTCAGAAATCTTCAAGCTACGTCCAGACATTAATTCCATCATTCATACACATCCGACCTATTCCGTTGCCTTTTCAGCTTCCGGGCGGAAGCTGCGCGCGCTCAGTCAGCCGAGCACGCTTTTTGTCGATAATTACGGCGTCTATACAGGCACAATTGATCTGATCCGCTCGACAGTCACCGGGCATGGCGTCGCCAAAGCATTGGCAGATTTTCCGGTTGTGTTTTTGAAAAATCATGGCGTGGTCGTTTGTGGCTCTTGCATCGAAGAGGCGGTCATTTTTTCCATCATGCTCGAAAACGCATGTCAGATTCAGATGATTGCTGAAGCAGCAGGTGAGACCGCTTCAGAGTTCCAGCGTGAAGATGTTTTGGCGCTTCGCAAAAATCTTCTCAGCCCCGAGCAGCAGACAATTAATTTTGAATATTTGCGCCGTCGCATCGAACGGCAGGGCTGAAGAGGAGGCGAGGTCAACTCGTCCGGTATCATCGGGAGGAAGTCATGAAGGCTGTCGTGATCCGGGAGTTCGGCCCGCCGGAAGTCATGCAATATGAGACTGTGCCGGATCCCCAGCCGCGACATGGGGAAATCCGGGTCAATGTCCATGCAGCAACCGTCAATCGCGTTCTTGATGTGGCTGTCCGCAGGGGCGAGCAGGCTCAGCGTGGCGTTGAACTGCCGCTTACCCCCGGCGTCGATTGTGCGGGTGTCGTCGATGCGATTGGTCCTGGCGTGACGAAATGGAAGATTGGCGATCGTGTCTGCGCGGCAGGTCGCATGGCGTTGGACCCATGTAACGAGGATGGTTCTGGCGCGACGGGGCGAGCCGGAATGATGGGTATCAAGCGGCCCGGCGGATTTGCCGAAAAAGTTTGCGTACCTGCTTGTTCGGCTTTTGCCCTCCCCGCTACGCTTGGTTTTCATGAAGCCGCCGTCGTTATGCGACACTGCCCGACAGCCTGGAATCTTCTCGTCAATATAGCCGGGCTCAAAGCGGGCGAATGGGTTCTGATCATGGGTGCAGGCGGCAATCTCGGGAGCGTCGGAATCCAGATTGCGAAACATGTGATCGGGGCCAAGGTGATCGCTACAGCTGGATCGCGTGAGCGGGCCGATGCGGGACTTGCTCTTGGTGCCGACCATGCGGTCGATTATTCGACCCAAGATCTGTGTGCTGAAGTCATGCGCCTGACCGAAGGCAAAGGCGTCGATGTGCTTTATGACAATATCGCCAATCCCAAGGTTCTTCCGCAGGCATTCCATGCCCTGGGTGAGAATGGGCGGTTGGTAACTGCCGGGGCTCATGGCGGTCCGAATGTGACAATCGATTTTTTCCACCTTTACGACAAGAAAATCACCATCCGGGGGATGCCAGGCTCCCGAGATGAGGACCGTCCAAAGTGTTTTGCGGCGGCAGGAGAGGGAAAAATCAAGGTTCGCATCGCCCACATTCTCCCGCTTTCGCGGGCGGTCGATGCGCACCGCATGATGGAATCCGATCCGGGAATGGGCAAAATCGTCCTTGATCCGACCCTCGGCTAAAGGGGGCTTGGGCGCCTTGGCCGTCTGCTTGGGTGACGATTATCTTGAATGACATGCGTCCGGGCCTTATGGGTCAGGTGAAACCATCAAGAGCTGGCCCGCGAATGACCATACGCGTTCATCAAAATGATCTTCCCGACCTGGCGAACTTCAAGGGCAGCGTTGCCATTGATACCGAAACGCTCGGGCTCAACCCCCACCGGGACAGGCTGTGCGTTGTCCAATTGTCTGCAGGGGATGGAAGCGCGGATGTTGTGCAGATCGCCAAAGGCCAGGCAAGCGCTCCCAACCTTATGAAATTGCTGGCCGATCAGGGGCTGACCAAGATTTTCCATTTTGGCAGGTTCGATATTGCCGTTTTGGAAAATGCCTTCGGGATTCGCGTGAGATCGGTTTATTGCACGAAGATCGCGTCCAAACTGGTCCGCACCTATACCGACAAGCATGGACTGAAGGATCTCGTGCGTGAGTTGCTTGGAATTGAGCTTTCCAAGCAACAGCAATCGTCAGATTGGGCGAGCCCCATTTTGACAGACGCACAACTCGCATACGCTGCCTCGGACGTTCTTCATCTCCACGCTTTGAAGGATCGGCTGGATGCTATGCTTCTGCGTGAGGGGCGAATGGAGATCGCTCAGGCCTGCTTCGATTTCTTGCCTGTCAGGGCAAGGCTCGACTTGCTGGGTTGGCCTGAGCAAGACATATTCTCGCACCAGTAGCATTGAAAGGTTTGGGTTCGGACCTTGAGCTCTAAGGACATGTCCAATGATCGTGGCGTTCCGTCCACGCATCGTGCGCGAGCCTTCAGGGCTGCCGGCCGCCATTCCAGGCGTGTGGTACTTTTGCGGCGCGCCATTATCGGCGGTGCATTCATCGGTCTTGCGTCCATTGCTGCCATCATCTTCTTCAACCCATTCGGGCCGTCGATTCCAAAAATTTCGATCGTTGGCAGCAATCTCGATGGAACACGTGTCACCATGGAGCAGCCGAGGCTTTCCGGTTTTCGACGCGATGGCCGCCCTTATGAGGTCGTCGCAACAGCCGGTGTTCAGGACGTGCGCCAACCGAACCTGATCGAATTGAGCGAACTCAATGCAAGGATTGGAATGGCGGATCAGTCCACGGTTCAAGTAACAGCGGCGACGGCGCTATATGATTCCCTTCGTGAGCTGATGGATTTCAAGACCGCGGTCCGGATGAAGAGCGCTTCTTATGATATTGATATGAAGAGCGCCAAAATGGACTTCAAGGCAGGAACGATCATCACCCAAGAAGCCGTGAAGGTTGTTTTGTCTGCAGGCGAGATACATGCGGAGCGTATGGATATTGTCGATAGCGGACAAAGGATCAATTTTGAAGGAAATGTTCACTCGATCTTTGAATCAAGCGAACATGAACCCGCTGCGTCCAAAGGCAGAACCGAATGAAAAAATCTACTTTGCTCTGCGGTATCGTCTTGGCTGTTGCGGGCATTGGCATTGCAATGGCTGCCGGGCCGGCTCAAAAGCGTTCAGGGCCAAGCCCAGTTTTGCCAGGTGGCAATTCGAGGGCTCCCATAACGGTTGATGCCGCCAAGTTGGAATATTTCGACAAGGAGCAAAGGCTCATTTATTCCGGCGGCGTTCTGGCCCGGCAAGGTGAATCGACCATGCGCGCGACGACCATGGTTGTTTTCCTGCAGAAGGAAGACCAGAGCGCTGGCGGATTGCAGACGGATGCGGGCGGGCGTATCCGACGGATCGAAGCCGCCGGTCCTGTCACGGTCACTCAGGTGGACCAGGTCGGCACCGGCGACAGCGGCATTTACGATCGGGCAGAAAATAAAGTTTACCTGATTGGTAATGTCGTTCTCAGCCAGGGATCGAATGTGACCAAAGGCGAACGTGATTCCAAACTCGTTTACGATCTGGATACGGGCTACGCTCAAGTCATTGGTGGCCGTGTGAATTCCATTTTCACGCCCGGATCGCCAGATACGCCCAAGCCGGCGGAGCGGCGTCCGGCACGCTGAATTGCGGCCTTGGGCCTTGGTCGCAGTTGCGCCAATTCTCTGCGCAGGTTACGCCAGCGAAGACGGCTGAAGCTTTCTGGAGCTGTGTCGACCAAAGTGCCATCGGACAGGTTTGAAGCAATCCAAATGAGCTCACCCACAGATTCACCCGAGATCGCGTCTGCCGAAGTCTCGTCAGGTGAGGGCTGGCTCGTTGCCTCCGGTCTTGGAAAGGCCTATGGCTCCCGCCAAGTCGTCCAAGACGTCAGTCTCGCTGTCCGTCGCGGTGAAGCTGTTGGGCTCCTCGGGCCAAATGGTGCAGGAAAAACAACGGTCTTCTATATGATCACCGGCCTGATCCGCCCTGATAAAGGCGCGATCGATCTCGATGGGCATGAGGTGACTTTCCTGCCCATGTATCGGCGGGCCCGCCTTGGGATTGGATATCTGCCGCAGGAAGCGTCCATTTTTCGTGGACTCAATGTTGAGGACAATATCCGCGCCGTTTTGGAGGTCGCGATACCCGATCGCGAGCAGCGGGAGCATGAGCTCGAGGCCCTGCTGGAGGAATTTGACATCAAGCGCCTCAGAAAGGCTCCCTCGATCGCCTTGTCAGGCGGCGAGCGTCGGCGCTGTGAAATTGCCCGCGCCCTTGCCAGTCAGCCAAGCTTTATGCTTCTCGACGAACCCTTTGCCGGCATCGATCCCATTGCGGTAGGCGATATTCAGCAGCTTGTCCGTCATTTGACCCGCCGAGGCATTGGGGTTCTCATCACGGACCATAATGTTCGCGAGACCCTGGGTCTGATCGATCGCGCCTATATTATTCATTCAGGGCATGTGCTGACCGAGGGGCCCCCGGAGGAGATTGTTGCAAACTCCGAGGTCCGGCGCTTCTACCTTGGTGAGTCGTTCCGGATGTGAATCTGGGCCATTAGCCAGATAATTAACGAAAACCTGATGAATCAGAGAAAGCTTGGCTTTAGCTGAAGCCGGTACGTAGCTATCCCAGCGGCAATAGTGTATATGCAATTTCTGGGCCGGGTATCCGGTCTGGAAATATGTGATTGAGAACCGTTCCTGATGGCGCTTTCGACGAAGCTAATGCTGCGCCAGGGGCAGTCCCTGGTGATGACGCCGCAGCTTTTGCAGGCGATCAAGCTGCTTCAGTTTTCCAACGTTGAATTGAATGCCTTTGTCGAAGAGGAGCTGGAGCGAAATCCGCTGCTCGAAAGAGCGGATGATGGTCCAGATCCAATCGAGGCGCCACCAAGCCGCGAGGCGGAGGACTGGAACGATGGCTCTGATCTTGATCCCGGCGATACAAGTCGAAGCGAAGGCGATTGGGCCAGCGAAACTCTGGCCATCGATACGCAAGCGCTTGAATCTGATCTTGGCACGGAAATAGGCAATACATTTGACAATGATCGTGCGCCGACACCGGCTGAGCAGCAGCCCCTGCTCGATGCGGCAGGCTTGTCGGCTACATCTTGGAGTGGCGCCACAACCGGAAGTGATGGCGAATCTCCCGATCTTGAAGCCTATGTTGCCACGCAGGTCACCCTGCACGATCACCTTGCGGAACAATTATCACTCACGATAACGGATGCAATTGGGCGCATGATCGGACACGCATTGATCGATGCGGTGGATGATGCAGGTTATCTTCGAGAGAGCCCGGAAGAGATAGCCGAGCGCCTCGGCGCTTCGATCGAGGTCGTGAAGGAGATCCTTGCCAAAATCCAGCAATTCGATCCGTCCGGTGTCGGGGCGCGAAATCTTTCTGAATGTCTTGCCATTCAGTTACGCGAACGAAATAGGCTGGATCCGGCAATGCAGATCTTGCTCGATCATTTGCCACTTCTGGCAAAGCGCGACTTTGTTGCTTTGAAAAAACTATGTGGGGTCGATGACGAAGATTTTGCTGAAATGGTTTCAGAAATCCGTCATCTCGATCCTAAGCCTGGCCGCGCATTCGGCGGCGGCGTCATCCAGACAATTGTGCCCGATGTAACGATTCGAGCTGCGCCCGATGGTTCATGGCATGTTGAGCTCAATCCTGAGGGTCTTCCGCGCGTTCTGGTGAATCAGACGTATGCTACCCGCGTATCGCGCATGCAAGGAAGTGCTGCAGATAAGTCTTTTGTTGCAAATTGTCTTCAATCTGCAAATTGGCTCACCAAATCATTAGAACAGCGCGCAAGAACAATCCTCAAAGTATCTGCAGAAATCGTCAAGCAGCAGGATATGTTTTTTGCCCAGGGCGTTGAACATTTGCGACCGTTGAATCTCAAGACAATCGCGGATGCCATCGGAATGCATGAATCGACAGTGTCTCGTGTCACCTCGAACAAATATATGGCATCTCCCCGTGGACTTTTTGAACTCAAGTATTTCTTTACAGCATCGATTCCGGCTCGTTCAGGCGGCGAGTCTCATTCGGCTGAGGCTGTCCGGTTCCGTATCAAGCAATTGATCGACTCGGAGACAATCAATGATATTTTGTCGGACGATGCGATCGTCGTGAAACTTAAAGAACAAAACATAGATATTGCTCGAAGGACCGTTGCAAAATACCGTGAAAGTCTTCGTATTCCCTCTTCTGTCGAGAGGAGACGGGAAAAGATGACTATGCAGCATGAGGTATAGGCTCTTTTTTATCTTATCTCTTATTGCTCATTGACTCCTGTCATCAGCTACGCGAGGCTTGCTAATAGAGGCGAACTTATGCTGCCATAACGGGATCGTCTGCTGGAGTTGTTCAAATGAGCTTCAGAATTGCCGGCAAGAATTTTGATCTGGGCAAAGCCCTCCGTCAGCACATAGGCGAACGTATAGAAGGTTTGTGCTCCCGTTATCTGCATGGCAGCGTGACCGGACATGTGGTCCTGGATCATGAAGGTTCAGGATACCGAACCGATTGCACACTTCATTTGCGTTCAGGCGTGACATTGCATGCAGAGGGGCGAGCGCAGGATTCTTATGCAAGCTTCGACGAGGCGGCGAGCCGGCTGGAGCGGCGCCTGACACGTTATAAGCGGCGGATTCAGGATCATCATGGCATTGGCGCACCAAATGAAACAGCTCAGGTTGCTGGTGAGCTGTTTGCCGATTATGTCATTCAAGGCCCGGTGGATGAGCAAGGTGAAGCGGGTTTTCACCCGGTGGTTGTGGCCGAACGAAAAAGCCTTCTGAACAGCATGCCGGTCTCGGAGGCGGTTATGGAGCTTGATTTCACAGGCGCACATGTTCAGGTGTTTCGTCATGCGGCGACGGGACGGATCAATATGGTTTACCGCAGAACCGATGGAAATATTGGCTGGATTGACTTGGACGTGCAGGATAGGGCATCTGGCGATGTTACGCCTTGAGGCAGGCGTTTCATGGGGCGGCATGCAAATTGCCTCAGTTTTTCGGGACTCATCAAAGCTGGACCGCCATGTCGCTTAAAGATTTGTTGAATGCCGATGCAATCTTGCCCTCGCTCAAGGTCAATTCGAAGAAGCAGGCCCTGCAGGAGCTGAGCGAAAAGGCTGCGCTGGTATCGGGCATTCCTTCTCGAGAAATCTTCGATGCGCTTCTGCAGCGAGAGCGTTTGGGATCCACAGGCGTCGGCAACGGGATAGCTATCCCGCATGGGAAGCTGCCGAAAGCGGGACGGATTTTTGCCGTTTTCGCCCGCCTTGAACGGCCGATTGACTATGAAGCGCTTGACGGCGCTCCTGTTGACTTGATTTTCCTCTTGATCGCTCCTGAGACTGCCGGCGCAGATCATTTGAAGGCGCTGGCCCGTGCCGCCCGCATTTTGCGCGATCCCGCCATAACGGCCAAGATCAGAGCGACACGGGATGCTGCGGCTCTCTACACAATGCTGATCCAATCGCCGAGCTCGCAGAACGCTGCCTAAATTAACGCCAGGCACGCTCACAAAAATTGATTTTATACCCTTCCGGTCTGGCGGCGATTGCCGCCATGCCTACGAGCACGGCTTCGGGAGCCATAATGATCCCGACCGGAATGTGGCTGACAATCTGGATCATCGGCGCCTTGTTTTCAAAGGCCGCACGAAAAGCCCCCGCATCCAAGAGAGACACGATCCGTGGAAGGATGCCGCCCGACAGGAATATGCCGCCTCGGGCCAGAAAGGTCAGCGCCATATCGCCTGCAAAACGACCCAGCAGCAGCCAGAAGTGCTGGACCGATTCGGCTTCCGGCCCGGAGGGCTGGGCCAAGGCGCGCGCGATGATTTCAGCCGACCCAAGCAAAGCCTGGCTTCGACCGATCAGGCGCATGCGGGCGCTGTGCAGTCGGGCGAGCCCCGGTCCCGAGAGGATCGTTTCGGCCGTTACGCGGCCATGGACTTTTTCAATCTCAGACCAGAGCCTGCCATCTTCCGATGAAACAGGTCCGAAATCCGTGTGGGCGGCCTCGCTGGCGAGCGCGAAATGGCGCCCCTCCTCGGAGATGAGCGCGGCTACCCCAAGACCGGTGCCCGGTCCTAGAACCAAGCGTGGCCCTGGGCCGGGGGGCTGAGGGCTGTCGATCAGATGGACCCAGCCCGGACGATGGCATGGCAGAGCGAGAGCCTGAGCCTCAAAGTCATTGAGCAACAAGCCCTGCGAAAGTCCGAGACGATAGGCAAGCAGGGGGCCGTCAATGGTCCATTTTGCATTGGTCAGCTTCAAGCTGCGGTTTGTGACAGGGCCGGCGGCGCAGGCCAGGAGAGATCGCGGCCGCGGGGCATGGGCGTCGCGCAGGACTTGCTCCACGCAGTCAGCCAGGTCTGAAAAATCGGCTGTCTTTACTTTTGCCAGAAGGATTGGGTCGCGACCGGGCGCCTCGGCGAGCCCGATCCGTGTATTTGTGCCGCCGATGTCGCAGACCATAAGCGGATGTGGGAATTCCACGCCGACACTCCTGTTTCTGTCATTCCGCAACTCGGCAACGAGGCTGCGGTTGCCCCGACCGAAAGGCAAGCTTGGAAACGTGAGCCCAACCGAATAAAAGGCGCTATCGAAACCACCGGATCCTGAGACAATGAATTATTCGCATCGCCCGCTTTTCCGTTTTGGCAAAGACAAGACACCCTATCGCAAACTGACCAGCGAGGGCGTGAAGGTCGAAAAGCTCGGTGAAAGGGAAGTTCTGACCGTCTCGAGCGAGGCTATTCGGTTGCTTGCCGAACAGGCGATGATTGATATCAACCATTTGCTGCGCCCGGGACACCTCGCTCAATTGCGTAAGATCCTCGATGATCCGGAGGCGACGTCGAACGATAAATTCGTTGCCTATGATCTTCTAAAAAATGCGAATATTGCGGCCGGCGGGGTGTTGCCCATGTGTCAGGACACAGGCACGGCCATTGTGATGGGCAAAAAAGGCCGCCTGATCTGGACCGATGGCAATGACGAAGGCGCGATTGCGCAGGGCGTCATTGATGCGTACCATAAGCGCAATCTTCGCTATTCGCAGCTCGCACCTGTGTCGATGTTCGAAGAGAAGAACACCAAGAACAATCTGCCCGCACAGATCGAGATCTACGCTGACGGCGAGGACGCCTACAAATTTCTCTTCATGGCCAAGGGCGGCGGATCGGCCAACAAGACCTTTCTCTACCAGGCCACACCCTCTCTGCTCACGCATGACCGCATGATCGCTTTTCTGAAGGAAAAGATCCTGACGCTCGGCACCGCCGCTTGCCCGCCCTACCATCTCGCCATTGTCATTGGTGGCATGTCGGCAGAAATGACTCTCAAGACCGTCAAGCTCGCCTCGGCGCGCTATCTCGACAATCTGCCGACGGAAGGCAGTGAGGATGGTCAGGCGTTCCGCGACCTCGCCATGGAAGAAGAGATTTTCAAGCTGACGCAGCAGCTCGGCGTGGGCGCGCAGTTTGGTGGAAAGTATTTTTGCCATGACGTGCGAGTTATTCGGCTGCCGCGCCATGGTGCGTCACTGCCCATCGGTCTTGGTGTTTCCTGTTCGGCCGATCGTCAGGCCGCTGGAAAGATCACACGTGATGGCGTGTTCCTGGAAGAGCTTGAACATAATCCGGCGACTTATCTACCGGAGGTCGAGGATACTTCGCTCGGTGGCGAGGTGGTGAAGATAGATCTCAACAAACCGATGAAAGAAATCCTGGCGCAATTGTCGAAATATCCGATCAAGACGCGGCTTTCGCTGACAGGTACAATTATTGTCGCTCGTGATCTTGCGCATGCAAAATTGCGCGAGCGGCTCGATGCAGGACAAGGCCTGCCGGAATATTTTAAAAATCATCCGGTCTATTACGCAGGCCCTGCCAAGACGCCGGAAGGTTTTGCTTCGGGCTCTTTCGGCCCGACGACAGCAGGCCGAATGGATTCCTTCGTCGATCAGTTTCAGGCAGCAGGCGGCTCAATGGTGATGCTCGCCAAGGGCAATCGGTCAAAGGATGTTCGCGAGGCTTGCGCCAAGCACGGGGGCTTTTATCTCGGCTCGATCGGTGGCCCAGCGGCGCGGCTTGCGCAGGACTGCATCAAGAAGGTTGAAGTGCTGGAATATCCCGAGCTCGGCATGGAAGCGATCTGGAAGATCGAAGTTGAGGATTTCCCGGCCTTCATCGTCATTGACGACAAGGGAAATGATTTCTTTAAAGAGCTCAATCTCGGCTGATCAGCGAAGAAGCCATGGAAGGATGATTGGCACAAGTATTGGCGTCAGCATGGCGTTGAGTCCCATGCCGATTCCAGCAAATGTGCCGGCCATCATATTCACCTGAAAGGCGCGCGCGGTCCCAATTCCGTGTGCGGCGACGCCGACCGAAAAACCGCGGGCGCGATAATCCTTGATACCGGCCGCATTCATCATTGGCGTGACGATCATGGATCCGATCAGGCCAGTGACGATGACAAGTACGGCGGCCAGCGCCGGATCGCCGCCCGTGCGTTCGGCAACGCCCATAGCGACGCCACCGGTGACAGATTTTGGGGCCAGCGAAATCAGCACATCGTTTGGAACGCCCAACGCCTTCGCAATCAGAACCGCAGAAATCAGGGCGACAATGGCGCCGACGAACAATGCGCCCGCCATAGGCAGGATGGCGCGCATCACTGTATGACGATGCCCATATAGCGGTACAGCAAGCGCGACGGTTGCGGGACCAAGGAGGAAGTGCACAAATTGAGCGCCCTCGAAATAGGTACGGTAGGGCGTATCTGTCGCAGCTAGCACGAGCGCAATCATCCAAACCGCATGCAGCACAGGATTGGCAAGCGGATTGCGATCCAGTCTCGCAGAGATGCGGTCGGCGATCACATAAGCGAAAATGGTCACCGTCAGCCAGAGAAGCGGTGTGCGGCTAAGATAGACCCAGAGCGCGAAATCATTATTCATTCGCGCTCTCCCATGAGCCGCGCGATCAATCGAAATGCCGCGACGCTGGCGAGCATGGCAAGGGCGGTCGAGAGCACCAGCGCGATGAACAGCGCCACGCCATGATCGACCACGAGGTCGAGGCGTTGCACCACGCCGACCCCTGCCGGGATGAACATCAGCGAAAGATGGGCGAGCAGGCCGTTGCTCGTTTTCTCCAATGTGCCATCGCCGATTTCGTTTGGCAGGACAGCCGCCAATTTGTCTCTCACGAGGAGCAGGACAAGCAGGAGGATCATGCCGATCACGGGTCCGGGCAGGGGCAGGTCGAGACCATGCGCCAGCGCTTCGCCTATCAGCTGGCAGAGCAGGAGGAGCCCGAGACTGAAGATCATGGCCCCTCCTTCGTTTGTTAGCCGCGTAGGGACGCGCCTGTCTTCTTCGTCACTTCAGCGACGATCTTCTGCATG
>JACCED011989719.1_pt1 | contig 14275 bp, 28 predicted proteins | sample 7455021 | NCBI WGS metagenome assembly JACCED01 (sample SAMN15323456, study PRJNA562643) | freshwater metagenome | isolation source: river surface water | place: USA:Blue River Watershed | collected 2017-08-19 | reverse complement strand
GTGTCAATAGCCATAGGATTTGTAGGGTTATTTGCGGCTTTTGGTTGACTTTAGGCTCAAAACCGCTTATAATACATACATGTTAAGCAAAAAGGAGTTTACAATGGAAGACTTTAAAAGCTGGGAAGAGATGAGCGATTTGGAGCAAGCCCAATGCACTTTTTGGGACATGTACAAAGACGCTTATGGCGTTCGCCCCCGCGGCATTGATACTTCTACTTGGACTCTTGAGCAGTTTCAAGAAGAGTTTGTAATCTTGGGCCAAGCTATTGACCGCGAAGAAACAGCTCGTAAAGAAGCTGAAGCCGAAGCTGTCAAGAAGTTTGAACAGCATGTGACCAACACCATCTGTATGGGTGCTGGCAATCGTGAAACAGCCTTGCGTTGGATCATGGAAGCAAGCGATGCCAACGGCGACTGGGAATATTTTTGCTATTGCAACGGTCTCCCATATCGCTACTTTTCGGTTGACACGGTTGCAGTTTAATTGTATAATACACACATCACACACAGGAGAAGCTTATGAGCGTTATGTCTAATTTGGCCCTTGACATTGAGAACATGATCATTGATGGCTACTACTTTGAAGAGATTGCACAGAAGCTTGAGGTGCCTATGTCTTGGGTATCTGAAGTTGCCAAGCAAATGGATCAAGCCGCAGAAGATGCGATGATTGAAGCTGAAGCTCGTTTTTATTAATTAGGAGACTATCATGGGTACACGTTCACGAATTGGTGTTATGCACGGTGATGTTCTTAAGTCTGTTTATTGCCATTGGGATGGCTACTATGACTACAATGGTCGCATCTTGCTTGAGAAGTATAACAGCTCTAAAGCCAATCAGCTTGTGGCACTAGGCGACATTAGTTCGCTTCGCAACGAAATTGAAATCCCCGAAGGCGTTGAACATTCTTTTGACAATGCCAACGACAACATTACAATCTTTTACAATCGCGACCGCGGCGAAGATACTAGCTGGAAAGTTGCTCATAGCTTTAACGAGTTTTTGGGCCAAGTGGAAGATTGCTGTGGTGAATACTACTACATCATGAAAGATGGTGTTTGGTATGCAGGCAAAATGTTTGGTGCTGGTGCTTTGCAATTGACAGCCTTAGAAGAACTGTTGGAACCTGCTAAGGAAGAAGAACATGCTTGACAAGATTAAAAGTTGGTTGTACAATATGAGCATGTGGTTGTATTTGGATACAATCTTTTGGGCCATGATGGCTTTTGTGGGAATTTATTTCCTTGTTAAAAATAACTAATGTCTTATCAAGCTGAATTTCCTGCATTATATGCAGTGACAAAGATGTACCCGGAAGCCATCCGGTTGGTAGGCAATAACTTAGAATATTATTCTGTTGATGTAAGGATTGATTATGAGCGGTGGGTACAGTTCCAAAAGGAATATGGCAATTGGGCGAGTAATGCCGAAGCCTTACGCAACAGTAACGTCGATGGCTGAAGCAAATCAAAAACGTAGAAAGACTAAAATGAGTTTTAAACAACGACTTCGAGATTGGTTGTACGATGACAGTAATGATGTACCAGTTGCCATTGAACGAGATGACAATGACTTGCGAGAAGAACAGTCGATTAACTTTAGTGTAATTCCTGCGGCAGGTGGTCGCATTGTTCAAGTTAGAGTTTACGACCATCGCAACGATAGGCATTCAAACAAGTTGCATATCATTACACCTGATGAGAACTTAGCAGAAAGCCTTGCACAAATCTTACAAATCGAACAGTTGAGCCGATAATGGAAGCATACAAGGAAGTTACCGGCGGATTGTTTCCTGCTCATACTTACTTGCTTGATGGCACTAATTTGGTTGCTTACATTAAAGTAGGAGAGCAGAAGCCTTTCTACTTTAAGAATCCAATCAAAGGTTTTGATAAACGTGGTCGTAAATTTGAAAAGACTGATTCTAAAACCTTTAAGGTAAAGGTAGCGAGTAATCTCATTGAGGTAAAAGGTTCAAAAGGTAATAGTTACCAAGTAGACCCAGAAGCACGTACTTGTACCTGCCCAGGTTTTACATTCCGTGGATCTTGTAAACACGTAAGCGAATTGAAATGAAACTGAACCCACATAGTCGAAATAGGTTGTTAAGAACATTTGTCACATGGCATGTGCCTAAAGAATTTGCTAACCCTATGTACAACTATCTAGTGCATGGTCATTATCCTGGTGGTTGTTTTACAGCAGTACTGGCCAATGACTTTTACAACGCTATTCGACGTAGCCATCCTGCTAACACAATTGAAGCATTTAAAGCCCTAGCAGGTTGGATCAATGATGTAATGCCTAGTACGGCACACGGAAGTTATAAGGCAATTGAGGAATGGATCACGATGGAAGACGATGAGCGTAGGACCATTCTTGTAGAAAAAGGATTGATCCTAACAGCAGAAGACGAAGTGCTGTCTGTGCTTGCCGGTGAGCCAACTCATGAGCCAATTTTATATTAATATGTACAATCACAATGATATTTTAATTGTAGGCGATAGTTTTGCCCAAGACAGAACTAATCCAACAGACTGGCCCTTGGCATTGTCAAAACTGCTAACAGGTAGCAACAGTACACCATTAGGCCGCGGCTTCGGTGGCGGATCTTGGTGGAGTGTTAGGAAATGTATTACCAAGGCATTACAAAAACATCCACCTAAGGTATTGATTGTTTGTCATACTGATGCACTTCGTTTGCCAAGTGATAAGGATCTGGGACTCAATTCTGGAACAGTATTAAGCCAAGGCTATGATCCTAATAATTCTTTTTGTAATGCTTTTTCTAAAGAAGATTGGCAAGCGGCTCAGATGTATTACTTGCATTTGATGTCAATTGATTTCCATGAATGGGCAAGAGAACAATGGTTCAATGAATTAAACAGATTAGTTTCATCAGTTCCAATTGTTATTCATTTACATTGTTTCACTAACTTTGAATCGCATAATCCAGGTAAACCCAAAGAGTCCTTTATCTTTAGGCACGGCATTACATCAGCTGAAGTTCTGTTCCATTTGCAAATCCAATGCGCTGGTTCAAACCGCGCTACAGATTTGCCAGGATTCAGGAATCACTTTAGCCCAGAGAACAATGTTAAGATTGCCCAGGCCCTTTATAATGCTGTGATCAACTTTGATCCTGCCAAAAATGGTACCAAACAGGATCTGGACCTATTGGGCCAAAATGCAAAATAATTTTAAAAATATTTGCCAAAAAGTGGTTGACCTTTCGAACACTTTGTGGTATAATAAGAACATGAACAAGACGTTCATGCCCGACAGCAAGCGGTTTTCTTGCTAAACTTAGACACACTCACAGGAGATACTATGTCTGATAAACTTTTTACAGTGGCTGGCTACTCTACTAAAGATGGCAAAACAAAGGCCCGTTTCGCAACCGATATGACTCGCATTAAGACGCTTGTCAAAACTGGTCACACTGACATTCAGTTGTATGACCTGCCCAAGCCTGCTTCTAAGATTGAAGCACTTGAGTTCTTGCATGCCAAGAACATTCATGGCACAGCCGGGATGGCTATTGCCGAGGAATTGGCCAAGCGTACCAAGCGCAAAGTTGCCGACCTCATTAAAACTGGCCCTGCTACCAAAGCCGCCTAAGCGTGACGCCTACAGGGGGCAGGCTAAGGCCCCCAATAAATTTCTTTAAGGATGCACATGTCAGCTCAAACTACCTTTGTTATTCATGCACTAGAAACACACAATAGTCGCCTGGACAAAGAAGCAATCATTGAAGCTGAAGCCCTTGCAGGGAACGACGAGTTCTTTGAAGGTGTGCGTCTTGCACTTGACCCAATGATTACTTTTGGTGTCAAGAAAATTCCCAAGCACAGTGGCCCAGATGGACAAGGACTATCTTGGACTGCCTTCCGTTCTCTAGCAGATAACCTTGCCAGGCGTGAGCTTACAGGTGATGCCGCTAAAACTGCAATTGAACTTTGCCTTACTTGTGCAAAGCAAAGCGAGTGGAACGACTGGTACATGCGTATCCTCCAAAAGGATCTACGTTGTGGTATTAGTGAAGTTACCGTAAACAAGGTAATCAACAAACTCAAGCCAGTTAAAAAGAACAAACCGCAATATTTGATTCCCGTATTTGAATGTCAGCTTGCACATGATTCGGCTAACCATGAAAGCAAAGTATGTGGCAAAAAACTAATCGAAGTCAAACTGGATGGAGTACGGATTCTAACAATCGTGTACCCAGATGGGCAAGTAAACCAGTACAGCCGCAATGGCAAGGAGTTGGTGAACTTTGGTCACATCAAAAAGCAGTTCGAACAAATAGCGACTGGCTTGCAGGAGCCCTGGGTGTTCGACGGCGAGATAATGTCAAGTAGTTTCCAGGACTTGATGAAGCAGGTGCATCGTAAGAGTGCAGTTGCCGCAGATGATGCAGTACTAAATCTGTTTGATTGTATTCCCCTTGTACACTTTAAAGCAGGCACGTGGAATGCTAAACAAAGCTTCCGTACAGAACACATTACCAACTTTGTTGAGCATCACAAAGACACGCTGACTCATGTTCGTGCCTTGTCGCAAGAACTTGTTGACTTGGATACAGACGCAGGCCAAAAGCGTTTTAAAGAAATCAATGCTAAGGCCATTGAAGGTGGATATGAAGGCATTATGATCAAGGATCCAGATGCAGGCTACGAATGTAAACGTAGTGTATCATGGCTCAAGCTCAAGCCATTCATTGAAGTTAGTCTTACTATCGTAGGTACAGAAGAAGGCACTGGTAAGAACGAAGGTCGTTTGGGTGCAATGATTGTAGAAGGTATCGAAGAAGGTAAACTTATTCGTACCAATGTTGGTAGTGGGCTTACTGATGAAAATCGTATTGCTTACTGGGCAGAACGCGAATCACTAAAAGGCAATGTTGTTGAAGTTCGTGCTGATGCTATTACACAAAACCAAGATGGTAGCTACAGTTTGCGATTTCCCCGGTTCCTGCGTTTCCGTGGCTTTGAACCAGGAGAAAAGTTGTGAATGACACAATAGTAAAGCTAGGAGTTCTTGCTTACGACTTTGCATTGTTAGCAGGAACTGCCTATTTGGTAGCAGTCCACAATTGGTCCATGTGGACCTTTTTGTTGGCCGCAATCTTTTTTATGTCTACTAGTAAGAGTAAAGAATGAAAACTTTTCTTGCTATTGTAGGCGCCTTTGTGCTATTATTGTCCTTATTGGGAACGTTTGGCATTGGAAATTTTGTTCTTATATACAGCCCAGACAAGGTTAGTTGCGTTAAGGAACCACAATGATTTATATTCTAATGATTTGGACTGTAGTTGGCCATGCAGGCATGAGTCACAGCACAAGTACCAAAATGGATTGGCGGCCCCTTGGTGAGTTTTATAATTCTCCTGATACGGGTAAACATGCTCGAGAAATGTGTGAAGAAGCCGCACGTCAACTTGGCCTAAAATCTGAAAACTATCGTTGTGTAAGGAGCAAGTAATGAACGAACGAATTAAACAACTTTGGGACACAGCGGCTAAACTTGAATATGATTCGTCTTGGGAAGGACAGACTAAGTTTATGGAAAAATTCGCCGAGTTGATTGTCAGGGAATGTGCTAAAGTACTGACTCAACATGGTGCCTATTTTTCCGGCGAAAGCGAACCCTATCATTATGCGGCAAGCTTGATTAAAGAACATTTCGGAGTTGAAGAATGAAAACTCGTGAACAAATTATCACCTCAATGTGTTATACTTGGAGACACGACTACGGCTTGCTTAAAGAAGCTGATCCCGGAGGCTACTCGTTTCCGGGCATTGCAGGCATGACTCGCGAGGAACAACAAAGTCTTTGGCGTCAAATGGCACAGATTTTTGATAATGATATTGCACCGCACATGGAGGTGAAGAATGAAAGACATTGATATTGAACGATACTGCGATGGATGGGCAGTTAAAGTAGATGGTAAGAGTTTCCGTTGGGACCATAATGATGAGGACTTGGGAACAGAAGGCATCAGAGAATTGTTGACATATCTTGGACATAATGTTACAGTTGAGGAGTGTTACTAATGAACATTACGGTAACCCGTTCTAATGTTAAAACTATTCGCCCTGGCGATCCTCATTTTAGAATTACCAATGGTTTAGTAGTTGCTAGTCGTGCAGGTTTTGAACTTAGTAACAGTTGTCCACGAGAATATAAAAGTATTTTGCTTCAAGCAATGAACGCAGGATGGATCAAACCAATTGCATGTGTAACTGATGAAGAATACATGGTCATGCAGTTGTCTAATTAATGCATATATAGGAACAAGGAGTATAACATGGCAACAAAAAAGAAAAAAGCAGAAGTTACCGAAGCAGTGGTTGTTAAGGGCAGTCACCTTACTGTAACGACCTATCCAGATGGTCGTACTGAACTTGAGTGGGACGATGAAGCACTAATGCGTGATGTCCGAGCCGCATTGCTAAAAGCAGAAAGCACTATTCCAGTTAGTGTAGAAGAAAAGCCAAAACGCACACGGAAGAAGAAAGATGCCGAAGCGTAAAAAAGAAGAGCCGGTATCGGAACAAGATATCATTGACGATCTTGATGAATTAATGTTAGAATTTGATGCACTATCTAAGCAGGAGAAAATCATGGCAACTAAAGCAGTAAACAAATTAAGCGACAAGCTTACAAAGGTAAATGAGTCTTTTACTATTAACCGTTATGACAACGGCTTTATGGTAGAAGCAGGCGGCCGCAACAAAAAGGGCGATTATGTTAACGCCAAGATTGTAGCAGGTTCTGTTAGCGAAGTCCTTGCCCTTGTGCAAGAAGCGTTAGAGATGGAATTGGACAACTAAGGAACTATCATGGCATTCTGGACAGTTGAAACTTACTACAAGAAATCTGTTGAACAACATGAACATTATGTTCAGCGTGAAGGTAATGGCCGCATTACAGTTACAGATGGTTTCCGTCGAGCTACTTTTAGGGTAGAAACAAGCGATGATAACTTTCCAGAGTTTGAGTTTGTAGAAGTACCCGGCGGTGATGGTAAAAAAGACAGCTTAGACATGTACAGCTTATCTGGACCTAACATTGAGGATTCGGAAATGATTGACATGTTTGATGGCGGTTGCTGGGGCGATATTACCTTTGAAGGTCTTACACTAGAGCAGGAAGAAGAACTCGAAGAGTTTATCAACGAAAACGGTGCTTATGCACTAGAAGACGAAGGCGATTGGTACTTGGAAGATACAGAAGTGTATGTATGGGGTCCGTTGGAAGTAACAAACGAGGACGATTCTAGCATTAGGCGAGTTATTATTGCAGATGCTGATGGAAACGTTTCTGACTTTGAGGAAGACGAATGAACGAGCGTATCAAACAAATAGCACTAGAATGCTACAGCCCGTACTCAAACTTTGACCATGAAAAGTTTGCCAAGTTGATTGTTCAGGAAATGTTATTAACTTGTGAAGAACATCCTGCTTGGACTGGTCGTATGATCGGTGAGCAGATTAAACAACATTTCGGAGTTGAATAATGTCTAAAGTTTATTGCATTAAACCGCTGGAAAAGAAAAGCATTGTTTATCACGTAGAGATGTATCGTGAGAACCCTGATGGTAGTATCAGTTGGTTCAACATTGACGAAACCTATCGTTGGGGGCAAGGTTTCATTGAGGAAGATATGGACTGCAATCTTCCTTGGGAAGGCGATCCAGTTGCATACGCTAAAACAGATTGTGGTTGGGGTTGCGAGTTTGATGATAGTGTTAGTGTTGAATGGGAATTTAGCGAAGACATTACTCCGCTAGAACAACAAGAACTAAAAGAACTTTATTATGAAGGTGGTGCAGGTTGGCTATACGATGGTGAACATGACTGGCAGGAGGAAGATGCCGCAGTACACATTATTGCACCTTACCAAGTAAGTTTATGTGATGAGCTTACTGGCGATGTAATTGAAGAAAACGTTAAACTAAAAGCACGACCAGAACCAAGCAACAGTTGGCCTTTTACTCCCAAAGAATAACATGAACAAGTTTCGCCCGCAGGATATTAGTAAACTTTATACTATGCGATTGCGGCGCAAAACTGGCCGCAGTGAAAGCTATAATTGGCAATCACATGTTAGATGGTATCCTGCAGGTTGGGGCTTTAACAAACAAACACTTGGCCGTATATTTGGCCAACTACACTACCTTGCTTGCCATGCCCCGGCACCTGTACAGAAACGTTGGAAGCCTGCTTACAATAATTTCTGTAACAAGCACCTTGCCCAAAAAGGCCGTGCTTCGGTTAGATTCCTAAATAAGTACACAGCACATTCGTGGTTATAGGAACTGTTATGTCAAATTTTGTTGTTAAGTTTTTTCGCAAAGACTCCCAAGGGAGTAGTGTTCTTATTAGAACAGAAGAAGTAGACAATGAGTTTGAAGCAGACTTTATACTAGAACAAGAAGAGGGCCACTACGATTACGTAGCAATAGAAGAACTCAGGAAAAACTAAATGTTACTGTATGAAGCCGCACTGGTGTTGTTGTTGATAAAGCACTGGGCAGTTGACTTTGTTTGGCAGACGCCACGCATGGTAGAAGAAAAGGGACAATACGGTAAGTGGCACGGAATCCTACACAGCTTACAACACGCCGCTTGTACATTTTTAATTTTTGTTTTAGCAGGTATTCCTTTTGCGTTTAGCTTGGCTTTACTAGACTTTGTAACGCATTATCATATTGATTGGACCAAGATGAACTATGGTAACAGAGACATATCAACACCACAGTTTTGGAATCACTTGGGACTAGACCAACTTGCACATAGCTTAGTGTATCTACTAATTGTCGGAATTTTTATTAGAAACATTTAACCCAAACCAATTACCAAAGCCGCCCAGGGCGGCTTTTTTTTATTTAGATTGACCACATAAGTAGTTCACAGTTATAATAGCATACATGAATATCTTTGACAAAATTACAAGCGACTTACCAAAGCCTTTTAAAGAAGAAGCTGTTCGCGATAAAATTCTAGCCATACAAGAACCTGAGTTATACAGCTTTATGAGCCAAGCTGAAAAAGATAGACTCAAGTTGGTTCATAATGTGCGAGGTGATGGCAACTTAGCCACAGGTAAGAAAACAGAAATCAAAAGCATTTACGCACACGAAGCTCGCAAGGTATTTGAAATTGTAAATGAAATCAGCCCAAGTATGTGCTTGGCAAAATGGTACAATGTTAGTATCCATATCCCTACAGGTAAGACGCACTCGTGCTATCATCCTCCTGCACATCATATACCATTAGAAGAAATAAAAGCAGACTCTAGTGCTATCCACAATACCAAGCACAAAAAAGAACAGCGTTTAAAGATGCTTAAAGGTGAGCGTCCAGAAGAGTGCAACTTCTGTTGGGACATTGAAGACTCGGGTGAACAGTTAAGCGACCGTGCGTATCGCAGTAAGGATGTATATCGTCCTGGCATGTTAGAAGACCTAGCAGTAAACTTACACACAGGTAATGTTACGCCGCGTTATGTAGAAGTAAACTTTAACCAAGCATGTAATTTTAAATGCGCTTATTGCAGTCCACATTTAAGTACAGAGTGGATGAAGGAAGCTGAAAAGTTTGGGCCTTATGTATTAGCTGACAAGCGTACACACAACGATATTCGTTGGATGAAGCAACAGGGCATGCCTGATAACGGCCCAGACAATCCTTACTTAAAAGCTTTCTGGGAATGGTTCCCTACAGTATATCCAGGCCTACAGACATTCCGCATGACTGGCGGTGAGCCACTAATGGATAAGAATACGTTTAAGGTATTTGACTATGTTGCAGAGAATCCAAAAGGCGACGAACTGCATCTAAGCATCACTAGTAATTGTTGCCCTCCCAAGGGACAATGGAAGAAGTTTATCAAGTCCTTAACTGTATTAGAAGAACGTAAAGCCATTGATCACTTTATGCTTTACTGTAGCTTGGACTCATGGGGACCACAAGCAGAGTATATTCGCAACGGTCTAGACTTTGATGTTATGTATAAGAACATCAGGGAATACCTACGCAAAGGTTCCAAGCATAGCTTAACTTTCATTGTTACTTTTAATGCGCTAAGTATACCTGGTTGGATGGAATATGTTAAAAACATTTTAGCATTGCGCCAGGAGTTCAACACTACACGACAGCTTGTGTGGTTTGATGTACCAATGTTAATGGATCCAGATTGGTTAAGTTTAAAAATACTTCCAACTGGTGACTTAGAAGTATTGCGTGAAAGTATTGAATTTATGGAAGCTAATCTTGAAACTAAAGAAAATCCATTTAGAGGTTTCAAGGATTACGAAGTAGATAAGGTGCGTAGATTATTGGATTGGGCAAGTAATCCATATACGCCAGAAGAAGCATTAACAGCCAGGGCGAACTTTCACGAGTTTTACACAGAACATGATAAGCGCCGTGGGACAGACTTTAAAGAAACGTTTCCAGAGCTCAACGAGTTAGTTAAACTCAGTGACAGAGCAAGTAAGATATATAAACTAAGATAAGGATAACAATGTCAGACAATAGAGTTGAGCATATTAAAGGTGTTAGAGACAGACTTAACAAAGTAGGTCCAGGTTTCTGTGCAATGAAATGGTTGCACCAAACCTTGTATTTGCACACAGGTGACAACCACAGTTGTTATCATCCACGCCCGCATCACATTCCACTTGATGAAATTGCCGCTGACCCAAGCGCATTACACAACACTAAGTGGAAGAAGGAACAGCGTAAGATTATGTTAGAGGGCGGACGCCCTAGCGAATGTTACTATTGCTGGAACATTGAAGACTTGCCAGGCGAACACATTAGCGATCGCATGATTCACAGTAGCTCAGACTTTTCTGCTCCGCACATTGAAAAACTAGCAGAATTACCTTGGGACGCACCAATCAATCCACGTTACTTAGAAGTCAGCTTTGGTAATAACTGTAACTATCGCTGTGGCTATTGCTCACCACAAGCAAGTACAGCATGGATGGAAGAAATTAAAAAGTTTGGTAACCACGACTTAACATACAATCAGTATGGCATTGAGTTCTTAAAGACAGGTACCTACTACGGTCCTAAAGATGAGAACCCTTACATTGAAGCGTTTTGGAAATGGTGGCCAAGTCTCAAGCATGACTTGCATACACTTCGTATTACAGGTGGTGAACCATTAATGAATCGTGGTGCTATGCAGTTCTTTGACTTGTTAGAGGATGAACCAGCACCACAGTTAGAAATTACACTTAACAGTAACTTGGGCGTTAGCTTTGCTAAAGTAGATGCACTTATTGAACGTGTAGAAAGCTTGTTAGCACAAAAGAAGATTCGCAAGTTCAGCTTCTTTACCAGTATCGAAGGCTGGGGACCACAAGCAGAGTATATGCGTACAGGTATGGATTGTGCCCACTGGGAACGTAACATGAAAGCAGTTATGAAGACTGGCGCCACAATTAACTTAATGTGTACATTCAACGTGCTATGTGTTACAACATTCCGTGCCTTGTTAGAAAAGGTAATTGAATGGCGTACTGAGTTTGGTAAGAATGCAGTTGCGTTTGACACACCTTACTTAAAGGAGCCACCACACTGGATGATTAAGATTCTAACACCAGACTTTATTCCTTATATGGATGGCAACTTAGAGTTTATTAAAGCTAACCCAGAGTTCTTTACAGCCGTAGAGTACGAAAAGTTTAAGCGTGTAACAAACTACATGAAGGAACATGAGTTAACTGAAGAACATATTCGTGCTGGCCGACGCGACTTCTTTAGCTTCTTCACTGAAAATGATAATAGACTAGGTACTAACCTATTAGAACTATTCCCCGAGTATGAGGAGTTCTACAAACTATGCAAGCAAGTATATCTAACATATGATGAACCAAAATAATGAACATAGCTGGTGCGTAAATGCCTTCCATGGCATGAGCGGCAACAACGACGGCTCTAGTAAAATGTGCTGTATGATTGACGAGTCATACAACTATATGGGCGGTAAACAAGAATGGTTCTTGGGTGAAAAGACCATTGAGGAAAACTTTAATAATCCTATTGCCCAAACTATTAAGTCTAATTTAGAAGCTGGTGTTCGTGACCGTGCTTGTAATCAATGCTGGCAAGAAGAAGACGGCGGCCGTAAAAGTAAACGCCTGCGCGATAACGACAAGTACTTTCATGCTATAGAGTATGAAGGTGCCCAACCTTTTACAGGCCTGGCAAAGTTTGAACTGAACTTGGGTAATACTTGCAACATTAAATGTCGCACATGCCATCCTACTATTAGTAGCTTATGGATGAAGGAAGACTACGACTTAAATCATGCTAATCGTGTAAGCTATAAAGATTACTCTATTAACATGAAGAAGTATCATCAGACTTATGATGAAGACAGTCCTTTCTGGGATGATCTTGCTAATAACCTAAGCACTATTAGACAGTTTGACTTTTACGGTGGGGAACCATTCCTAAGTAAAAAGATGTGGGAAGTGTTAAAGCTATGTGTAGATAAGGGCTATGCCAAAGACATTGAGCTACACTATAACACTAACGGCACAACCTGGCCTGCTGAAACAGAAGTTTGGAAGAACTTTAAGCACGTTAACCTAAGCTTTAGCATTGACGGTACAGGCGAGCAATTTGAATATATGCGCTATCCAGCAGTATGGACAGAAGCAGTAGACAACATGAAGAAGGCGTCTGCATTTGCTAAAGAACATGGTAACCTAAGCCTTAGCTGGTGTATCACGCTTAGTAGCATTAACATCTATAACTTGCCTGAAACGCTAGATGCATACTACGACAACTTTACAGACTTTGGCTTGTACTTGAACTTAGTACATCGCCCTGCACATTTTAATATGAGTAGCTTGCCTACTGACATTAAACAAGCAGTATTAGACCGCTTACATAACATTCCTAAGCACTATGAACATGCTTGGTGGCAACTGCCTGGCATCATTGGCTTCTTAGAAAATGGTACTCCATGCTCAGAAGCAGAGTGGGGCAAGTTCCTAAGCACAATTAAAACACACGATACCTATCGTGAACAAGACTTCTTTACGACATTTGAAGCGTATGGTAAGGTAGTTCGAGCACATGGCTAAGACTGTATTAATCAATGGTTGTTCTTATGCTTATAATTGGAAACCTACAAAATGGTTTGAAGGTTATGATATAGTAAACATTGCCGAGTGCGGTGGTAGTAATCGCAGAGCCGTGCGAACCACAGTTGAGTGGATCCTAAAGAACGGCAATCCAGATTATATTTTAATGCCTATTACATTTCTTAACAGATTTGAATCATACTATGACCATTTAAAACCCAAGGTGGAATACGTAAGCATCTCGCCGGGATTTTTAAGTTTGTCAACTCTTGCACCTATAGTACGGGAATATATGGCATATGAACATCCGTCGGTGACACTGGATCGGTTTGTAACTGATATGATCATGTTTGATGGATTCTTAAAGCAAAGAAATATTCCTTACCTAGCTTGGAATATGTGTACACCTCCCGAAGGAATGCCGGCACCTGACGTAAATGAATCTTTAGAAATGAAGATGGATTGGCTAAAAAATAATCCTAGCATCATTGATTTTAACTTTGTAGGTAATATATACTTAGAACAAAATGGCGCAAGATCAGACGGTCTAGGAGAATTAGATCATTCCCCGTCAGTTCGACATTATATTAAAGATGATTATTACATATTAGAAAAGTATCTAAATGACTATAGAAAATACTAACGCATTTTGGAACATGAATGAACTGGAGCAAATGCACATTGAGCTTACCAATGGATGTAATGCCGCTTGCCCTATGTGTGTTCGTTTCCACAATAATAGTCCACATGCTAGACCGGATCTAGAAATTGGGCAAATCACACTAGACAAGTTTAAGCAGTATTTCCCTCCTGAAGTTATACAGCGTTGTAAGCTGATCTTATTCTGTGGCGTACACGGAGATCCTGGTACAGCAAAAGACACTTACGAAATTTGTGAATACATTGCCTCCGTAAGCAAAACTACAGCAGTACGTATGAATACAAACGGTGGTATGCGCCGTGCTGATTGGTGGGCTAAAATGGGTGCGTTGTTCTCACAATTTCCACGGGACCATAATCCATCCTACTGGCAAATTACCTTTTCCATTGACGGCCTAGAAGATACTAACCATTTGTATCGACGCAATGTTAACTGGACTGTATTAATGGAAAACGTTAAAGCTTTCATTGATGCTGGAGGCTCTGCTAACTGGGAC
>JACCED011569440.1_pt1 | contig 14276 bp, 10 predicted proteins | sample 7455021 | NCBI WGS metagenome assembly JACCED01 (sample SAMN15323456, study PRJNA562643) | freshwater metagenome | isolation source: river surface water | place: USA:Blue River Watershed | collected 2017-08-19 | reverse complement strand
AGGATGTACGAACTGGGGATGCACGATCCACGCTTTGACAGGCTTGCGAAAGGCCTAGTGTCGTTCTCCACCGAATTGCGCAAGGGCGAAAAAGTCCTCATCGACGCATTCGACATTCCCGCTGAAATGACGATCGCCCTGGTGCGGGCCGCGCGCGCCGCGGGAGCGCTTCCGTACGTTCAACTGCAGAACGCTCGCATCAGCCGTGAAATGGCGTTGGGTGCGACCGAGGCGCAGCTGGATGTTTCTTCCAGCGTCGAGCTGGCACGCATGAAGCGCATGCACGCCTACATCGCGATTCGCGGCAGTGAAAACATCACGGAAATGAGTGATGTGCCCGCCGCGCAGCTGAAGCTTGTGGCCCGCAAAATGAAGCCCGTTCTGGACTGGCGCGTCAAACGCACCAAGTGGTGCGTGTTGCGGTGGCCCTCTTCCTCCATGGCCCAGCTCGCGAGCATGAGCACCGAGGCTTTTGAGAAGTTTTATTTCGACGTCTGCACGCTTGATTACTCACGGATGGTGCCCGGCATGAAGGCTCTCAAGACGCTCATGGACCGCACGGACAGGGTTGAAATCCGCGGGCCCGGGACCGATCTGCGCTTTTCGATCAAAGGCATTCCTGCGATTCCCTGCGGAGGAAAGCACAACATTCCCGATGGCGAAGTGTTCACGGCGCCGGTCAAAAACAGCGTCCAAGGCCACATCACCTACAACGCGCCCTCGATTTATCAAGGGACCGCTTTTGACAACGTCAGGCTCGAGTTCAAGGATGGAAAGATCGTCGACGCTTCCGCGAACAACACCGAAAAGCTGAATCAAATCCTCAACAGCGACGCCGGTGCGCGCTACATCGGCGAGTTTGCGATTGCATTCAATCCGCACATCTTAAGTCCGATGCGGGACATCTTGTTTGATGAAAAAATACGGGGTTCGTTCCACTTCACTCCCGGCCAGTGCTATGAGCAGACCGAGAACGGCAACCGCTCGCAGGTGCACTGGGATCTGGTGAATATCCAGCGCAAGGAGTACGGCGGTGGAACGATTCACTTCGATGGAAAACTGATTCGCGAAAACGGCGTGTTCATTCCGAAATCACTCCACGCGCTCAACCCCGAGTATTTGCTCGGCTGACCTTCTCTGGCACAACCGGTCCCCACCGAGGCGGTCTGCTCCGTGTTGCTTGATCCACGGAGAGGCCTGATCACCGGTTACTCCCCATCACGCCGCAGCGACTGACACGTGCGCCGGATTTAACCAGCATCTGCATCTCTGCGCTCACGGCTGGAACAAGGGCGGAACAGCCCATACAATCGCCTAGAATCCTGAAGGCTCAGCGAGCTCGGATTTCTGCGGGTGCGCGGCGCGTGGTTAGCAGATGCTGAGCACCTTCGAAACGATGTCCGTGGGGCGCGGCAACTGCCGGCGTTCGAGCTCGGGGCTATAGACCGCGGGTGCATCGATCGCGCTGACACGCTGCACGGGAGCATCAAGATCATCGAAGCATTTTTCCTGGATGATGCTCGCGATTTGCGCGCCGACTCCGCAGAAAGGTTTGTTTTCCTCCACCAAAACCGCGCGGTGCGTTTTGCGGACGGTTTGCAGGATGGCTTCTTCGTCCAGCGGGCGGATCGAGCGCAGGTCAAGCACTTCGGCGCTGATGTCATGTTCGGCTTGGAGCAGCTCCGCAGCCTTGAGCGCGGTCAACACTGCGCGTCCATGGGCGATGAGCGATACGTGGGTTCCCTCGCGCTTGAGGTCTGCGACGCCGAGCGGGATCAGGTATTCCTCCTCCGGCACCTCCCATTTTTCGCCGTACAAAAGTGTGTTCTCCATGAACATCACGGGATCGTTGTCGCGGATTGCTGACTTGAGCAGTCCCTTGGCGTCGTATGCCGTCGCAGGGCACACGACCTTCATGCCGGGAATGTTCGCAAGCCAGTTTTCAGGAGTGTGGGAATGTGTGGCGCCGACGTTGGTTCCGCCGTTTGCGGGCCCGCGTATGACGATGGGGCAGTTGATCAATCCGCCGCTCATGTACCTGACAAAACCCGCGTTGTTGACGATTTGATCCCACGCGACCGCTGAGAAGCTCCAGAACATCAGTTCCATCACCGGGCGGATGCCGAGCATTGACGCTCCGACTCCCATGCCGATGAACGCCGCTTCACTGATCGGCGTATCGGCGACGCGCTTGTCTCCAAAACGCTTCCAGAGACCCTCGGTCACTTTGTAAGCGCCGTCGTATTCGGCGACTTCCTCGCCCATGAGGACGACGTTCGGATCCCGTTCAATTTCTTCCGCCATCGCGTGACGGAGTGCTTCGCGATAAGTGATCTCAGGCATGGCAAGTGGTGTGTTGTAAACCCGGTTGCGGGGTGCTTCAGAGGCGCGCCGAAAGCCTTTGTTTCAAGGGGCGCCGGCCCGCAAGATTCAAGCTCAGTTGGCGGCGATTAGGCGTTGAAGATTAGTCGTTGAAGAAATGGCGGCCGGTGCGTCCTGCTGCCGTGTGCCGGTCGACTTCGTAATAAACGTCCTCGGTGATCGAGGCCTCGGAGGGATACGGGCTTTCGTCGGCGAACCGCACGCTTTCGGCGGCTTCTTCGCGAATCGAAGCGTCGATCGCCTCGTACTGCTCCTCGTTCAACACGCGCTCCTCAAGCAGCCGTGCTTTCCAAAGCTGGATGGGATCGTGCTCGTTCTTGTAGCGCTCGATCTCCTCTTCGGAGCGGTAAACCTTGTGCTTTGCGTCCGCAACGGAGTGGCCGTAGTAGCGATAAGTGGCGATCTCAAGCACCGTCGGACGCGACTCCTTATGCGCGCGCTCCAACGCGGTGTGAATGCGTGCGCGAACCTCGTAAAGATCTTCTCCGTTGCCTGTGTCCCAGTCGATGCCGAAGCCCGCCGCCCGCTCTGCGAGACAGGATGCGTAAGCGCTGGAGCGCGCCAGACTCGTGCCCATCGAGTAACCGTTGTTCTCGATGATGTACACGACGGGCAGGTTCCAGAGAGAAGCCATGTTGAGGCTCTCGTAGAAGCAGCCCTGATTCACCGCGCCATCCCCCATGAAGCACATGGCCGCACCTGTGAGGCCCTTGTACTTGATTCCATAGGCTAGGCCGAGACCGAGCGGCGTCTGGCCGCCTACGATTCCATGCCCGCCCCAGTAATTCTTGTCCGGCGCAAAAAAGTGCATCGACCCGCCCTTGCCCTTGGAACAACCCGTCGCCTTCCCGAAAAGTTCCGCCATGCACTCGTTCATCTGCATCCCGACAGCCAGCGCGTGACCGTGGTCGCGGTAGGCGGTGATGACGTGGTCGTTGGCGCCCATGAGAGAGCATGCGCCAACTGCCACGCTTTCCTGCCCGATGTACAGGTGCAGGAAGCCGCCCATTTTTCCACCTTGATAGGCTTTCAATGCCGCTTGCTCGAAGCGGCGGATGCGCAGCATTTCGCGCAGAAGCCGGATTTTGTCCGCGGGCTGCAGGCTGGCGTTGATTGGTGCTGAAGCGAATTCGCAGGTCTTAACGGTTCCCATGGCTAAGTAGGCTTTTGGTTTATTCTCATTGAGATCTTTCCTGCCGCGCGCCCCGGAGGTTTCCCCCAGAGCCCGCAGGCCGCTTCCCTTTCACGCAGTTTCGACGCAAAACGGGTGTGTGTAAAGTCGGAGAATACAAATGCGCACAAAAACGACCTTTTTTCACAATCCGGCTTCCAGGCGCACTCCGGCGGCGCCCGATGTGCAGGCAGTACAGGAGATTTAAGGGCGGCCCGCCTGATTTTCCCCCGCAGAACGGATGCGGAAATTCCCGAGTTTTTTTGCTTCCAGTTGCGGCCCCCGCGTTAAAGCTTTCCCTATGTTGACGCGTGTCGATGTGGAACTCGGAGCACGGGCGTATCCCGTTTTGATTGGTGCCGGCTGCCTGGCCTCCCTAGGGGAAATCCTCAGGGCCCACCAGATCCAACACACCAACGCCTTCTTGCTCACCAACCCCCAGGTGGGCGCCCTGTACGGCCAGAGCGCCGCGGAGTCCCTCGAGTGCGCCGGATTTAAAAAAGTCGTCCGTCATGAAATCCCCTCCACTGAGGAGGGTAAGAACTGGGAGGAGTTTTCGAAAACCTGTGCGGCGCTGCTGGAGCATTTCCCGGATGCCGGCGCCGCGCCCCTGATGGTGCTTCTGGGGGGCGGGGTGGTTGGGGATCTGGGCGGATTTGCGGCCGCGGTATACCGTCGGGGGGTGCCGTTTGTGCAGGTGCCCACGACCCTCCTCTCGGCGGTGGACTCGAGCGTGGGCGGGAAAGTGGCGGTGAATTTTGGCGGTGTGAAGAACATCATGGGGGCGTTTTCACAGCCGAGGCTGGTTTTGTGCGACCTAGATCTGCTGCGATCCCTGACCCCGAGGGAGTTGCGTTCGGGGGCGGCGGAGGTAATCAAGTACGGGGCCGTGTGCTCGGCCGCGCTGTTTGAGCAGCTGGAGGGGGGCGCCTTGGAAAGGCTGCTGGCGCTGGATGCAGGGGTGATGGTGGACATTGTCTCGCAGTGCGTGCGCCTGAAGGCTGCCGTCGTGGCGCAGGACGAGTTCGACAAGCTCGGGATCCGGAACGTGCTGAATTTCGGGCACACCATCGGCCATGCACTGGAGTTGAGCGCGCACTACGAACTCACGCACGGCGAGGCCATCTCCATCGGGATGGTCGCCGCGGCGCGGATTGCGGTGGAGCTGGGCGTGTGTTCCGCGGCTTTTAGCGGGCGCTTGCAGGCGCTGCTTCAGCGCGCGGGCCTGCCGCTGGACTACCCCGGACACGGGGCGCTTTTTGAGGCGGTGCTCAAGGCGCTGCAGCTGGATAAAAAATTCCGGAACGGTAAAAACCTTTTTGTCCTCCCCGAACGCGCTGGCGCATGGCGGCAGGCCGAGGATATCTCTTGGGAGCTGGTTCATGGCGCCATCCGGTCGGCGATCAGCTGACGCCTTGCGCCCGCAGCCGGTTTTTGCTGCGCGGGCGCGCTGCCTCAACACCTCGTTTTCAAACTCTCGCGAACACCCTTTCTGATTTCCTTTCCTATGCTCATCCATTCCCTAGATCTGCCTGGAGTGCGCAAGATTGCCTCGGGCAAGGTGCGCGAGATTTTCGAGCTCGAGGAGCATCTGCTGCTCGTGGCGACCGACCGGATTTCAGCCTTTGACTGCATTCTCCCGAACGCCATCCCGCGCAAGGGCGAGGTGCTCACGCGGCTTTCGTCTTTCTGGTTTGAAAAATTCACTTTTCTCCCAAATCAAATTGTTGCGGTGCACTGCGAGGATTTTCCGGCTGTTCTGCGCCCGTTCGACGCGCAGCTGCGGGGCCGCTCGATGCTTGTGAAAAAAGCGCAGCCGCTGCCTGTCGAGTGCGTTGTGCGCGGGTATCTCGCGGGCGGCGGTTGGAAGGAATACGAGGCGTCCCAGAGTATTTGCGGCATCAGGCTTCCAGCCGGCCTGCAGCAAGCCCAGCCGCTGCCTGAGACGCTTTTCACGCCGTCCACAAAAGCTGCGTCCGGGCATGATGAAAATATCTCCTGGGAACAATGCTGCGCGCTCGTGGGCGAAGGTGTTGCACGCACGGTTCGCGACTATGCAATCAGGCTCTACGAGGAGGGCAGGGCGTACGCCGCAACACACGGGATTCTCATCGCCGACACAAAGTTTGAATTCGGGATTTTCAATGGCGAAGTGATCCTCATCGACGAGTGCCTCACGCCGGATTCCTCGCGTTTTTGGCCGCAGTCCGGGCATCGCCTCGGGATCAGTCCGCTCAGTTTCGACAAACAATTTGTGCGCGATTATCTTGAGACCTTGAGCTGGGACAAAACGCCGCCCGCCCCTGAGTTGCCGGAGTCCGTCGTCGAAGGCACGAGCTCCAAATACATCGAGGCGTACGAGCGTCTGAGCGGGAGGCGCCTCGGTGCTGAAGCAGGTTAAACATGAACTTGAACATGGACTTGAGTCCGTTTGCCGGCACTTGGACCGGCTGAGTACCGGCCGCCATTCTGATGCAATCCGACATCGAGGAGTTTCTGCTCTACCTTGCGACCGAACGCGGGCTTTCGGATCATTATCAATTGTCGACGCGCCTCTCGCTGGAGGCATTTTCAAAATGGGCTGCGTCCGTGCCCGGTATTTCATCGACCGCAGGGATCAAGCGGGATCACCTCACGGATTTTCTCGGCCACCGGAAGCGACTAGGGTTCGCAACTTCCTCCATCAAACTGGTGGTGGTGGCGATTAAAGTATTCTTCCGCTGGCTGCAGGCGCGCGGAAAGATTTCGGTGGATCCGGCCGAGCTGCTGCCGCTCCCGAGGCTTGAGCAATACCTGCCCGAAACGCTGAACGAACAGCAGGTTGAGCAACTGCTTGGGGCGCTTCCGGCTGATGGTCCGCTTGCGGCGCGGAACCGAGCGATTTTCGAGGTGCTTTACGCTTGCGGGGTGCGGGTCGCGGAGTTGTGCGGCGCGCGGATTGAGGACTTGGATTTGGAGACGCGCATCATCCGAGTCACGGGCAAGGGGGATAAGATGCGTGTGATTCCCGTGGGGTCGAAGGCGGCGGACGCGCTGCATTTGTATTTGAGCCGCGAGAGACCGGAGTTGGTGCGGAAATGGACCCGCAGCCATTTGTTTCTCTCGGTGCGCGGCAAGGCGCTGACGCCTGATCGGATTTGGCAGTTGGTGAAGGAGACTGCGCGGGCGGCGGGGTTACAGGAGAATGTGTATCCGCATTTGCTGCGGCATTCGTTTGCGACGCATTTGCTCGGGAACGGTGCGGACCTGCGGATTATTCAGGAGTTGCTGGGTCACTCGGACATCGCGACGACGCAGATTTACACGCATGTGGACCAGCAGCGCTTGAAGTCGGTGCATTACCGGTTCCATCCGCGGGCGCGCCTGCCGGGAAAAGCGGGTGAGACAACAGGGTGAGAGAGGGTGAAAGCGCTGCCGCGCGTCTTTTTGTTTGACTGTGCGGCGGCTGTTGGCGAATGTGCTGCAGTTCGTTCGGGGTCCCAAGGTGGGATATTCGCTGGAACGACAGTTCCCACGGCTGACGTCAAGATGCCAAGGGCATTCTCGATGAGAAACACCGCAATGATGCGGTTTTTGCATGAGATGACTTTGCCGGCAGGGGTTTGATTTACACAACAACCATACACGTGTTTCGCCACAGGCAGAACGCATGGCGGGTTGGAGCTTGGTGGCCCGAGAGGATGCCCCAGCCCACGAAAGCCAGAAGCGCAAGCCTGTGCGGATCCCACTCCACTCCAAGTGCATTCCAAGCGACGCGCATCAAGCGTGTGCTTCGAACCTCGACTCATTCGATCCCCGACGCATCTCGTGCGCATGCCCTTCCTGTCCCGCCCTGTCCCGCGGTTCTTGCCAGTCCCTTCAGGTGGCAAAAGCCTAAGGGATAGCCGGTCTTCAAGCATTCAAATCAGTTTAACAACCGAACAAGTTCAGGCTTCCGGCTTATAAACGCCGCAGAAAGCCCCTCGCTTCCTCACCACGTACTTCCCCGGCAGAGCTGCCTCGGCGCTCTTTCTCATATCCACTTTCTTTAGCCATGTCTGAATCCACCGTTGAAAAACCCTCGAAACGCTCGCCGAAGACCGTGGCGAAATCCTCAGCCAAGCGACCCCGTAAAACTTCAGATGCGGCCTTGGAAACGGTGAACGACGCAGGAGGTCGCACCGGGTCTGCGGGTGATGCGGAGAGGATTTCTTCAGGCACTTCCGAAGGTTCAACCGCACCAGTAAAGTTGGCCAAACGAACGCGCAAACCCAAGGCTCAGGTGGATTCAGACAGCGTGGAGTCCGGTGGCTCTGAGGGTGCATCCAACTCCGAGGGCGTGCCAAAGGTGCGTAAAACCCGCAAAAAAGCGGGTGTTTCGCATGATGCACCCACCATTGGCGCGCCGGACCACTCCGGGTCGGTTTCCGGCCCGGTAAAACACGAGCACGATTCGTTCACGCCATCTTCCGCGCCCGCTGTGCAGCGTGCCTCGGACGAATCATCCGCGAGCGACGCTCAGCGCAAGCCATACCCTGTGTACGTTCCGCTGCACGTCGCGAAGCAGATGGAGCAGGAAGGCAAAACGGCGCCTTTGGCCGTCGCTCCGGATGCCCAGCAAGCTGCGCAAATCCGGGCGGCTGCATTTGAGAACAGGCACGGTTCCGGCCCCCAAGCAGCTGGTGCAGCGATTGTGACGCCGGCACCCAGCCAGGGGCAGGGCCAGAGTGAAGGCGGCGGAGACGCGCCGCGCCAAGACCACGGCGACCGCACGCAGGGAAACCGTCCTCAAGGGCGGGATCGCAATGATCGGCATGACCGCAACGACAGGCGCCGCGGACGTAAGGACCGGGGCAACCGTGGGGATCGAGGAGATCGCCACGAGCGGGGGGGCGATCGTCACGAACGCCCGGACCGGCACGACCGCCATCAAGGGGGGCGCCGCGAGGACCACGAGCACGGCGGCCACTCATCGCAGCCGTTGCCGCCTCCGACCCCCGAGGAGTTGTTTCCCGGCGAGGGGATCATCGAGGTTTCCGGCAAGGGGTTCGGCTTCCTGCGGGACGCCAAGCGGAATTACGTCCAGAGCCCTTCCGACATCTTTGTTTCACCCGAAATGGTGCGCCGTTTCAATCTGCGGGACGGGCAGCTCATCCAAGGGGACGTCCGCCGCAGCGGGCGCGGGCAGCAGATGCACGAGATCCGCACCGTGAACGGCGATCCGCCTGAGGCGTCGATCATCCAGCCTCCTTTTGACGAGCTCACGGTCATCAACCCGAACGAGCCGCTCCGGATGGAGACCAACCCCGAGCGCTATACAACGCGGGTTCTCGACATCGTCGCACCGATCGGCAAGGGGCAGCGCGGCCTTATTGTGGCGCCACCGCGTACCGGGAAGACAACATTTTTGCAGCACATCGCGGACGCGGTGGTGAAAAACCATCCCGATGTTCATCTCATCATGCTTCTGGTGGATGAGCGCCCCGAGGAAGTGACCGAGATCCGGCACACGGTTCCGACGGCGGAAATCATGGCCAGCTCGAACGACATGGACGTCCGCAGCCACACGCGCATTGCGGAGCTTGCGATCGAGCGCGCAAAACGCCTTGTAGAGGCTGGAAAAGACGTGTTTGTCCTGCTCGACTCGATCACCCGCCTTGGCCGGGCGTTTAACAACGCGATGACCAACGGGGGGCGCACGATGTCCGGAGGGATGGACGCCCGCGCTTTGGAAGTTCCGCGGCGCCTTTTCGCCGCAGCCCGCAACACGGAGGAGGCCGGCTCCCTCACCATCATCGCGACCGCGCTGGTGGAAACCGGCAGCCGCATGGACGAGCTGATTTTCCAAGAATTCAAGGGCACGGGCAACATGGAGCTGGTTCTCGACCGCAAGATTGCCGAACAGAGGGTTTACCCTGCCGTGGAGATCTTCCAGTCCGGTACCCGGCGGGAGGAGCTGCTCGTACCAGCCGACCTGCTCAACCGGATTCATTTCCTGCGCCGCGGCCTGGCTGGGTGCCGGCCGTTGGACGCGATCGAGCGGCTGCTGTTTTTCTTGAAGAAATTCCCCACCAACGAGCAGATGCTCAGGGAAATCAAGGTGCAGTAGGAACATCGACCGCGGTTGATGCAGGCAGCGCCGCGGGGTGCGTCCTTTTTTGGCCGTCCCGCGAAGCCCCGCGGGCGGTTGGCTCTTGCGCCGCCCGCAAATTTGGCCCGCTAGGCCTGTTTGGTGGCCTTTACACGCCGCACCGGCATGTTAAGGTCGTGGGCTCTATGCGAAAAGTCGTTGCCTCATCGGAGGCTCCCGCTGCGGTGGGTCCATATTCTCAGGCGATTGCCGTCGGCAGCACTCTGTACTGTGCCGGCCAGATTCCGCTTGATCCGATTTCAGGAGAACTGGTCTCCGGCGGCGTCTCGGAACAGACGGAGAGGGTCCTCGAGAACATCGGCGGCGTGCTTCGAGCCAACGGGATGACCCACGCACATGTTGTGAAAGCAACAGTGTTCATGACGGATCTCTCGAAGTTCGCGGAGATGAACGCCGTGTATCAAAGGTACTTTCAAGCCCCTTTCCCAGCCCGCTCGACGGTCCAAGTTGCCGCCCTGCCGCGCGGAGCCTCGGTTGAAATCGAAGTGATCGCTGTGGCTGAGCAAATCCCCTGAACAACCCAGACCGCCGACTTCCTCTTCAACCCTCTCTAACCCTTTTTCAGCCATGGCCACGCCCTTAGAACTTTTCCGGCAAACCGGCGCGCTTCTCGACGGTCATTTCCTGCTCCGCTCGGGCCTGCACAGCCGGCAGTTTTTCCAGTGCGCGCTGCTGCTGCAACACACCCGGATCGCGGCGGAGGTCTGCGCGCAGCTTGCGGAAAAAGTACGCCCTCTGGGCGCGCAGCGGGTCATCTCGCCCGCGCTTGGAGGACTGATCGTCGGACACGAAGTGGCGCGCGCCCTCGGGCTTCCGCACATTTTTGCGGAGAAAGAGGAAAACCGCCTGGTCCTGCGCAGGGGGTTTGAGATCAAACCCGGCGACCGCTTCCTAGTCGTGGAAGATGTTGTCACCCGGGGTGGCCGCGTTCAGGAGACCCTTGAAATCGTCCGTGCGCGTGGCGGAGTGGTCGAAGGCATTGCGGCTATTGTCGATCGCAGCGGCGGAAATCTCCCGGACTTTGGCTGCCCTTTCTTCAGCCTCGTGCAACTCGATGTGGAAACATTCGATCCCAACGAGCTCCCGCCGGACCTGGCCGGTACGCCGGCGATCAAGCCGGGCAGCAAGTAAACGGAGCTTAGCATCGGACATCAGCTCACCATTAACCGGCCTGCTTTGATCTCCGGGATTTCACGTCGACGAACCTTTTTCAGCTCTATCCTAAGCCACTCCCTCCTCTCTCAACCCGTACACGCCTCAGCGTAAAATTTCCCATGATCCAGTGGCTGCTCAAAAAAGTTATCGGTTCGAAAAACGCGCGTCTGCTCAAGAGCCTGAAGCCGACCGTCGACCGGATTAATCAGATCGAAATTGAATTCCAGCGCCTGAGCGACGACGAGCTCCGCGCAAAGGTCGACCAGTGGAAAACGCGCGTCCGCGGGATTGAAGATTTTCAAGCCCGCAACCGCGCGCTCGATGAACTGCTTCCCGAGGCGTTCGCCGCGGTCAAAAACGCTGCGCGTCGCCTCACGGACCGCGGGCACAGGTTCAGCGCCTGTGATCAAGAAGCGGTGTGGGCGATGGTGCATTTCGACGTGCAGTTAATCGGGGGAATCTGCCTGCATCGCGGAATCATCGCTGAAATGGCCACGGGCGAGGGAAAAACTCTGGTCGCGACGCTGCCGTTGTTCTTGAACGCGCTCAGCGGAAGGGGGGCGCATCTGGTGACCACCAACGATTATCTCGCCCGTCGCGATGCCGAGTGGATGGGACAAATCTACGGGTTTCTTGGCCTCACCACCGGAGTGCTACAGCACGACCAGTCCTCTGATACCCGGCGGGAGCAGTACGCGGCCGACATCACCTACGGGATGAATTCGGAGTTTGGATTCGATTACTTGCGCGACAACGGGATGGCGAGCACCCGTGAACAGCAGGTTCAGCGCGGGCATTTTTTTGCGATCGTGGACGAGGTGGATTCCATTCTTATCGACGAGGCGCGCACGCCGCTGATCATCTCGGGTCCTGCAACGGTTTCCACCCACCAGTTTGACCGCTTCAAGCCGATGGTCGAGGATCTGGTGCGCAAGCAGGCAATGCTCTGCAACCGCCTTGCATCGGATGCGGAGGAGCTTTGGAAGCAGGGGAAGCCCGAGGAATACGGGAAGCTGCTCTACAAAATCAAACTGGGCCAGCCTCGCAACAAGGGTCTTCAGCGCGCGCTGGAAGACGCGGAAAAACGCCGTTGTCTCGACAAGGCCGAACTTTACTTCGCGACTGACACAAACAAGGAGGAGCGCTTCGAGATCAAGGAGGAACTCTTTTTCACCATCGACGAGCGGGCGCACGAGACCGATCTAACGGACAAGGGCCGCAACTTCATGAGCCCGGATAATCCGGACGCCTTTGTGCTGCCTGATTTGATCACGCAATTCGCGGAGATTGACCAAAACAAGTCGCTCACGCCACAGGAGCGGGTCGTGGAAAAGGAAAAGCGCCAGCAGCACATGGACCATCAGTCCGAGCGCATCCACAACATCACGCAGCTCCTCCGCGCGTACTGCATTTACGAGAAGGACGTGAACTACGTCGTGGAGGAAGGCAAGGTTGTCATTGTTGATGAGTACACCGGCCGAAAAATGCCGGGCCGCCGCTGGAGCGACGGGTTGCACGGCGCCGTTGAAGCGAAGGAGGGTGTCACGATCGACCGTGAAACGCAGACGCTGGCGACCATCACGATTCAGAATTATTTCCGCCTTTACAGCAAACTAGCCGGAATGACCGGCACCGCCGAAACCGAGGCGAATGAATTCAATGACGTTTACAAGCTGGATGTAGCGGTGACTCCCACCAACCGTCCGTGCATCCGGAAAGACTTGAACGATCTCATTTACAAGACGCGGCGCGAAAAATTTAACGCGGTTGTGAACGAGATCCGCGAGGCCCACACCAAGGGGCAGCCCGTGCTGGTGGGAACTGTCAGCGTTGAGCAGAGCGAGGTGCTTTCACGCATGCTCAAGCGCGAGAAGATACCGCACGCGGTCCTGAACGCGAAATATCACCAGCAGGAGGCCGAAATCGTCGCGCGCGCCGGCCAGCGCGGGGCTGTGACAATCTCCACGAACATGGCGGGCCGCGGCACAGACATCAAACTCGGCGAGGGTGTGCGGGATCTTGGCGGTCTTTACGTCATCGGCACCGAACGCCACGAATCGCGCCGCATCGACAGGCAGCTGCGCGGCCGCTGCGCACGCCAGGGCGATCCGGGTCTCTCGCGGTTTTTCGTGTCTTTCGAGGACGATTTGATGCGCAATTTCGCCGCCGCAGACCGGATGACGCGGATGATGGAGCGGTTTGGTTTGCAGGAGGGTGAGTCCCTCGAGCATCCGTGGCTCAACAAGTCGGTTGAAACCGCGCAAAAGCGCGTGGAACAGCGGAATTACATGGTCCGCAAACGCTCGCTTGAGTTCGACGATGTGATGAACAAACAGCGTGAAGTCATCTACGGATGGCGCAACGAGGCGATCACCACCAACGAAACGCGGCCGATGCTGGACGAGGTTATTGAGGAAGTCATCCCTGAAAAGGTCCTTGGCTTCCTGCCTCCGGATGACCAGCGCGACGCAGAGGCGCTGCTTTCGTGGATCAACATGACGTGTCCGCTGGGCCTCACGCTTGAGAGCGCTCCGTTCGACACCGCGTCGGCCGAGGAAATCAGCGCGTTTCTCATTCAAAAGGTGAAAAGTTCCTATGCACTCAAATGCGAGCATGAGGAGCCCGAATCGATCCTGCAAATGGAACGCTACATTCTTTTGAATGCGATCGACCGGCTGTGGCAGGAGCACTTGTACGGGATGGACGCTCTTCGCGAGGGTGTTTACCTCAGGGCTTACGGCCAGAAGGACCCGCTCATCGAATTTAAAACCGAGGCGTACGAAATGTTCACCGAGCTGATGGGGAACATCAAAGCGGAGATCCTGCATAATCTGTTCCGTTCGACTTCGAATCTGATGGCGTTTGAGAAGTTTCTCTCGAATCTGCCACAGTTTCTCGAAGCGCCGGATGAGGCGGGCGGTGTCTCGCACACGACCTCGCAGCAGCCCGAGTCGAGGCAGTCCAACACCGCGGCGCTGCCGCGCACACCGGAGCCGACGATCGAGGGGATTCTCAATTCACAAATGCGGGAGCAGCCCGTGCAAGTCGGGCGCAATGACCCCTGCCCTTGCGGGAGCGGCCGCAAATTCAAAGCCTGCTGCGGCAAGAATCCCGTTTAATCGGGTCTGCTTCCCCAGGCCGGGAGCCGGACGGTGAATGTTGTCTGCACGTTTAATTCGCTTTCGAGCGTCACATCGCCGCCGTGTGCTTTGACAATTGCCTCGACGATCGCAAGGCCAAGGCCTGAGTGATGCCCGCCGTTTGCACGCGGAGCGCCGAGGAATACGGCTACAAATCTGGTGTGATCCAGAGCTCATCCGGGCATTTGCGCGTGGTGATCCAGCCGGATAAGGCGGTCGTATCCTACGTTCGCGCCTACCTTCCCGCGGATGAAACACCGGAATACCGGAACGCCGCAGTCTCCCACAGTTACCAGGT
>JACCED011097027.1_pt1 | contig 14280 bp, 10 predicted proteins | sample 7455021 | NCBI WGS metagenome assembly JACCED01 (sample SAMN15323456, study PRJNA562643) | freshwater metagenome | isolation source: river surface water | place: USA:Blue River Watershed | collected 2017-08-19 | reverse complement strand
TTGAATAAGTTGAGCAATGCAGGCGGATCTCAAATTCATTGGCAGGCAACGCTGGCAAAAACCGATTATTCAAGTGATTTCGGTATAAACCAAATCCACTATTCATGGTTATTCCCGATAAAAATTTTCCTTTAGGAAAATTCTTCGCTGTTGTTTCATATGTTTCAACAGCTTCGCTCACCCACTCTTCCGCCTCTTTCTGATCAAGGACTTGGTAACGGGACCTAAAAATAACAAGACGCGAGCATTTTCCAGCGCAAATGCTCCTTTTTTTCTATCTCAACAACATGTCTGATCTCTTCTGGTTTCATCCAGCTAAATGCGCTGATCTCTGCATCGCTCAACCTTAAGGCAACTGCTAATGACTGATCAGGATTCTTGATTGCCCGAGAAAGGTTGTTGAGGCATCGATGAAATAGACACTGCGTCTTAAGCAGTCGGACAAACCCTGCCATGATCAAAAGGGCTGGCAGCCAAGGAATGAGAAACAATCCCGACGACCATTCGGTAGCAAGCCCTACACCCTGCAAGACGACTGTCGCAGCCATTGCCCAAACAAAAATCGTCGCTTCCTGAGGTTTGCGGAAAAACGGGCCGATCCACCTTCTCCATGCCTTAGCAGATGAGGCATAGGCCAATACCTCTTCAAACTGCTCTTCGATAAAATCGCTGCGGACAGCATGGACAATCTCATGAGCGATGAGCTCTTCCTTAGAATAAAACCGCTGCGCCCTTTTAGAAATTTGAACCTGCGGCAGCAAAAAGCCGGAATCGGTTTCCCTCTGCCACAGGATGGCCCCTTCCCAGAAATGCAATCCCTCATTGCTGGATGTGATGCAGACCCAATAAGGATTGACATCGAACGTCGCAAGCACATGAGGCAAAGGGTGTCCCATAGTCGATTGGGAAGAAACATAACCAACCTTCCTCCAAAAAACCTCATCACTTTGCCCGGGAGCGGGGAAAAGTCCATTTCTGTTGAGCTGTACTAGATCTTCCATAGAGGCCTGAATAATGGATTTAGTTTATAGGGAATTGTTGCATCTTGCGAGGGAATTTTCCTCGACCAATCGAAAAAAGATACATCTTTAATGTAACGAGTGATCTTAGCCTTTTTTCTTTCCACTGACTGCCAGAGATCGATTCTTTCTCATCATGGCAAACAGCGTGATGAAACCGATGAGGTTAAGCGTGGACATCACACCCACAAACAGGAGCAACTTATTGCTTTTTTTGCTCAAGTACATCAGGCGCTGACGGACCATCTTTTCAAATGCGCTTTCCGTCTCATGCCAAGTTCCTGCATATTGATGCCGGGACCACATGGCAAGATCGTCATGAGGGGCATCAAAAAAGTAAGCGGGAAAAACGATGTCTCGATTTCCGTTTTGGCCATGCATCTGCTTGACTGCTTCACCAAAGAGCCAGAAGGTACGGTGAAGAACACGGTTGAGCGTTGAATCCCTGTCGGAACCAGGATAGGCAGCTTGGATGGCATCCCACTGCTGCTCGACGAGCTGCATCGAGCGGAAGATAATCGGATGGGTCGGCTTCACCGCAATGAGGTTGTTCGTTGTGTACACACAAGAAGGCAGGCTGCTGCGAAACGGCATATCCATGCCGCAGAAAAAATCGTAGGCAGCGTTAAGAGGATCAAATGCTTTAAAGCACTTCACATCGTGATCGATGTAGATCCCTCCTTCTTGATAGAGGATCTCAAGACGAAGAAGATCAGATTTCTCGGCCCAGTTATCGCTCTTTGCAAAACAATCGCGTAGCTTGAGCATGTTGAGATCTGCAATATCTTGAAGCACCATGCCTGGGACAGGAAGGGGGCGATCCCGATCGGTCCAGAATTTGATTGTCCAGTCAGGATGCAATGCCATCCAAGTCCTGACATTTTCGACCGATTCACGGGGAAACTGTCTAGGACCGATCCAAATAAAATGGAGGATTTTTGGAACTCTGACTGATTCTGAAGGGGTCTTATAATAGGATTTTTGGCTCTCATACATCTGCTTGAAAAGATTTAAATAGGCAAAATCTTCTTTTGTTTTAATGAACTGCCATGTGGGGAGATCCTTTCCCGTCAACGTTTCAAAATCGTCTGATGTCGGGTTCTGATATCCTTTTTTCTTTCCGCACCCGTAGGTCAGCGTTAAAAGAAGGATGGTCAAGACGCAGAGAACTTTATGCATATTAATAACCTGAATAATGGGTTTAGTTTATTGAAAATTGTCGCAGATCGTGAGGCAATTTTCCGGAGATTTTGGCACGTTCAATAGCTGAAAGCACCTATGGACCTACCAAAATCTTCGAAAAGTGCTCGCAAGATGCGACAAGGTTCTATGAAATAAACCCATTATTCAGGTTAATCGCCTCTTCGATGGATCAATTTAAGGGATAGAGTAAGACACAGACAGCTGAGAAGCAAAAAACCTCCCGCTGCGTACAAAATCTTGCTGCTTTTGCGCTTAATTTTAGTTAATGATTTTTCTCCAAACTTCTCCAGATCTGATTTGCGGAATTTGAAAGAATCCCAGGTCGTTAGACAAAAGTGTTTCGAATAGATTGAGGGGATTTCGCTCTTGGCAAAGAAGTAGGCTGCCGGAAACACGATATCCGTATTGCCTGGCTGGTCAAGAGTGCCTTCAAGCGCATCGGTAAATGCAATATAGGTTCGCTGCATGACAACCTCAACTTGGGAATAGAGATCATTCCCGCGGAATTTATGCCCGACAGTTTCCCAGCGGTCAGCAACGAGATCGATGACTTTTGCAAGCGCTGGATGTCCTGGACGGGACCCAATCAACCCGTTCCAAGTTGTGATATTGACGCCTGCAAAGGGCTCATGCGGAGCTTCCAAACAGCAGAAAAAATCATAACCGCGCACAAGCGGATCAAATGATGCGATACAGTAGGCGTCATGGTCGACATAAATTCCCCCTTCTAACAAAAGGATCTCGTAACGTAACAGATCTGATTTCTCCCCCCAATTGTGTGAATCATGAAAGCATTTTTGCAACCTGGTGAACACGACGTTCGAAACATTGACCATTTCAATCCCTTCACAAGGAGGTTCGCGGTCCCGATCTGTCCAGAACTTGATCGTCCATTCTGGATGGTAGGCCATCCAGGAGCGTAAATTTTCCACCGAAGTTGGAGGAAATGTTTTAGGGCCTAGCCAGATGAAATGGATAACAGGGGGGACTTTATAGTCGTTAGAGATTGTAAACTGAGCATTTTTATTTTTTTGATAGAGCGCTTCCATCTGTTCAAGAAGCGACAAATCACATTCTTGATGGACATAGCCCCAATGTGAGGTCCCTTTTCCCATCAAGCCTAAAAAGTCGTTGTAATCGATATGCTTTTCCATGGAAAAGGCTTGCGCGACGGATGCCACTGCGATTGCGATCCAGAAACGTATCGCTCTATAGACCATCATGCCTTCCTCCTACGCGATGGGGCTCGCAGCGTTTTTAAGAGGCATAAGCATAACACAAGGTTGCAAATACCTAATAGGATCGCAACCATTGCCGACAGCCTCATCTCCTCTTCTACTTCAATAAAGGCATTGCGCACTTTTTCGGTTTCCTCTTTTTTTAACCAGGATGCTAGGTGATGATGGGCTGCATAAATCCCTTTTTCCAGATGAGGTTCGCTAAAAAATGCAGCCGGCAGGACGATTGATCCTTCGCTGTTTCCAGCCAACGCCACTCCATAACTTAGAGCGCGAAACCCGCGATGCTTCACTCGGTTTGCGATGGCCATCTCATCAGCCCCTGGAAATTGCGCTTGCAGCCGGTCCCAATTTACCCTAAGCCATCCGATCGCTTCTTGGAGAATAGGATGCTCGCGCGACGAGGCGATTAGATTGGTCGCAGGATACACCGATGAGCTGAGCAAAGTCGGCTTTAATGTTTCAAGGCCACAAAAAAAGCTCAGATCTGAAAGAAGAGGATCTAGGGATCGGATCGGTTCCATATCATGATCGAGATAGATCCCTCCTTCAGTCTCAAGAACGGCGAGGCGAAGCACTTCCGATCTCTCACCAAAATTATCTGCGTCAAAATAACAATCGGTCAAAGAAGCTAGCGTTGATAAGGGATCGCAAACCATCACTTCAGGAGGCAATGAGCTGCGGGCTTGATCGGTCCATAGCTTAAATGTCCAAGTAGGATGAAGCTTCATCCATTGCTTCATGCGAACAATCGATTCTTGAGGAAAAGGTTTTGGCCCCAGCCAAATCCAATGCAGAACTTGAGGAATGTGTTGGTGATTAGAGAGCTTTTCCTGAGTTCGATAGTCCTGATAATGCGATTTGAACTCGGCAATCCGCCGTTGATCTTCCGAAGTACGGATGCAGCCCCATGCTGTCGTTCCTTTTCCCATCGCTTTGTCAAAATCGGGTAACTCCACACTATGCGCAAACAAAGGAGACAAGAACAGGAAAAAGAAAAGGCACCATTTGTTCATTGCTTAACAAGAAGCTCCTCTTCAGCATTGATCGGGAGATTGGCAAGTGGATGATAAGCAGAGCGGGAACAAATATTTCTCATGCATTCTTGTTGCCTTGCATAACGGACCTTGTCATCGTTCATCGGAGAAACATGGTTGTAAATGTAGAGGATATCGCGGATGTGCCGGTAATGGGAGCCCGCCATTTCCGCCATAGGGACCATCATCGCTACATCGGATGTGCAATCAAAGAAATGCCCATCGATCTGAAAATCCTCAAACTTCACCATCTTAAACAAGGCCGTATAAAAGGTTTTCAAATGAGAGAGAGGGTATTTGACTTGGACATAGGAACGAAGACTATTGGACTCGAGGACCTCTTTGGGGATTTCTCCTGCAGCATCGGCTTTAATAAACGTATAGGGGATATATTGGAGATGGTTTCCGCACGTCATCCATACGTCGGGGTCTGCATAGACCTCGTTCAAACGTTCTAGAACATGGTCATGAGCTAACCAATCATCTCCGTCGACCATGACAATGATCTCATCATGTTCACAGCTCATCACAGCGCGATAGATGTTCTCCGAAGCGCCAAGGTTATGGAGATTATTCCAAAGATCGTAAGGAATACCGCGCGCATGCTCTTGAAAAAACAGCTCAACGGTTGCCTTCGTCCCATCCGTCGATGCATCGTTGATGTAGATGATACGGAAATTGTCGTATTTCTGTTTCAGAATCGAGCCCAGGTTCTTCTCGACCCATTTCTCATTGTTGTACGAAGGAACGACGACGACAAAAGGTTTATGTTCTAAAACGGGAAAAACATTTTCTACGGCTTTGGGAGCCCATTTCTTTTTGAGCGACACGACCATTTTTTTGCTATTTAGTCCTAAAATGAACACGCAAGCAAATGCTGCAATGAGAACAATCAATTTAAAGAACCAGTTGCAACGCTGGGGCATCCAGCACAATCGCCTTTTTGAGGCATTCTGCGCCCCCGATTCTTCGAGACGATTCGCAGCCAAGGTCCGCTTCACCGGCTCCTCACTGCGAAGCCTCTCAGGACCTCCTCGTGTATCCGCAGCTTTTTCGGGTATGGTCTCGTCAATGGTGCACTGGCAACTATCGTTCCCCTCGCCAATCGCCTCAACATCATCGATTGTTTGGGGCACCGGAGTTTTGCAACCAGTTCTAGAGATCTTTTTCATCGCTTATCAACCTTAGTCTCTTTTGCAATAAAAGTAGGATCATAATCGATATGCGCTGAGGAGTGTTGATAACGATGCAAAGGTGCAATATCCATCTTCAGGTTCTCATTGAACGTTTCTAGCAGCTCTTTGGGGCTCAGACCTTGCATGTTGCGGTTAGATGAGTTGTGGACAAGGTTTAAAGGGATATTGACCATCCGGGACGTCTCATGGCAGAGGCCAAGCCGCCGAGGGCTAGCAACCTTGAGCCACTCCCCTTCAAGCTGATTCGGATTGGAAAATGAGATTTTTTCAAATTGGCGCAACACCATCTCCTTCTTATAGAGGACAACGTCCGTTGAGGTCGGATAACCCCAATAACCTTGCTGCTGCTTAAATATCCATGCATAGACATCTTCAGAGACTTGCATAAAGCCAGGTTGCTGGATAGGCATGTCGAGCATATAGTCGTAATCGATCTCTTTTCCTAGTCGGTAAAAGAAACCATAGGCCCCAGTTTTTTGCAGTGCTGAAATTCCCTGGCGAACATCGATCGTATCGGTAATGACAACATCATCAACGGTAAAAATAAAATATTCTGAGCCACCACTTTTCAAGGCCCGGACCACATTCGGTTGAAAATCTTTGTGAGGAGCTGACGTCTGGCGCACCATGTTGACCTCGGGAAAATCAGCATTAACCTGTTGATAAGCCGCATCGTATTCCTGGCCGCTGCTCCGATAGATCACAGTAATCTGATCGATCCCGATGCAGTATTTTTCAATCGATTCAAGGAGCGCATAGAGCTGCAATGGCCTATCATAGGAAAAAATGACAAAGTCCGCCATCTGCTGCAGATCATGCCTTGGCTGCGGTAAATCTTTTAATGCAGAGTAAGGGGCTCTGCGGTAGATGGTTTGGGCAATCTGAAGCTGCCTCTTTCCCCGGACCTTATCGTCATTAAGAGGCGTTGCCCGGTTCCAAATGTATAAAATTTCAGGAACATAGTGGACATGAGGCCCTGCCATTTCCATGACAGGAATAAAAAACGCAACATCGTTGGCCGCATCGACAAACTTGCCTTCAAAGGCAAGATCTCTAAGTTTCACGTTCTGAAAAATCCCTGCATAAAACGTGCGCAGCTGAGAAAAACACCAATGGTTTTTCGAATACTGCCGGATTTTTCGACCATCAATGACCGATTGTGGCAACGGCTGAGCGAAATTGGCAACATGATAGGAGGAATAGTTGGGATATTCCACATAACTTCCCCATGTGACCCACACATCTGGATTCGCATAAATTTCATTTAATTTTTCCAGGACCCGGTCATGGGCAAACCAATCGTCACCATCTAAAACAAGGACAATTTCATCAGGATCGCAGCGATGCACCGCGCGATAAATATTCTCCATGGCTCCCCGGTTTGTCACATTATTGACGATCTCGACCCGATACCCCTCTGCCCATGAATCGACAAGATCTTGCACCTGCAGGAATGTGGAATCAGTAGAACCATCATTGATGTAGATAATCCGATAGTTATCATACTTCTGTTCGAAGACCGATCTTAAATTTTTTTCTACCCATAAGGAATTATTAAAGGAGGGAATAATGACAACAAATGGCTTATGCTCAGTAACAGCAAATAATGGCAGAGCTTTAGAAGTTCTAAATAATTTCGAGGTTTTTTTAGCCAGTCTTCCATCACTTTTGAATTGCGTGCCGAGAAAAAAGGCAGAGGTAATGCCCAAAAACAAAAAAATGAATTTGATCCAACGACCCATATTTAGGACCTGCTTCGAGAAGAATGATGCCAGCGATCGTAACGCTATTTCTTGATTCCCGTCAACACAGTCACAAAAATTCACTTGATTTTGAGCTTCCATCGTAATAAGCTCCCCTTCATTTAGCAAAAATGAGCCAGTTGCGAAATACGGTTGTCCTGGAAAACCGTGAAGTTTTGCAACCGGCTCAGAAGGGATGTAATGGGAAAAGCACTCATCATCGTCGAGTCGCCAGCCAAAATCAAAACGTTGAGAAAGTTTTTGGGGTCAAACTACATTTTTGAATCCTCGATCGGCCACGTCCGCGATCTGCCCCAAAAAGGGTTTGGAATCGATGTCGAGCACGACTTCGAGCCCCAGTACGCCATCCTCCCCGACAAACAAGAAGTGATCGACCGCTTAAAAAAGGCAGCTAAGGTTGCCGATGTCGTCTACCTGTCCCCTGACCCTGACCGCGAAGGAGAAGCCATCGCATGGCACATCGCCTCGATCCTCCCTAAAGGGACAAAGTTCAAGCGGGTTACTTTTAATGCGATCACAAAAGAAGCTGTTTTAGATGCACTCGAGCATCCTCGTGCCATCGATCAAGCCCTCGTCGACGCCCAGCAAGCGCGACGGCTTCTAGACCGGATCGTCGGCTATAAAATCTCTCCTATTCTGACTCGCCGCGTGCAAGGTGCTCGGGACGGTGGCCTTTCTGCTGGCAGGGTCCAATCGGTTGCCCTAAAATTGGTCGTCGACCGTGAAAAAGAGATCGAAGCCTTTGTCCCAGTCGAATACTGGAACATCGAATCGATCTTGCAAGCCAAGAAAACGGAGCAGCCTTTCCATGCCACACTCTACTCCGTTGATGGTAAAAAGATCGAAAAAGAAGCGGTTCCCGGCAAAGAATGCTATACGATCTCCAATGAAAAAACAGCCCGCGAGATCGTCGCCAAATTGCAAAATGCTACTTACCGCGTTGCAAGCGTTGAGAAAAAAGAAAAACGGCGCAATCCTGTCGCCCCCTTCATCACTTCGACGTTGCAACAAGAAGCTAGCCGCCATTACGGTTTTTCAGCATCTCGGACAATGAATATCGCACAGGGACTTTACGAGGGGATCGACCTCGGCAATGAAGGCTCTGAGGGTTTGATCACCTACATGCGTACCGACTCAGTCCGCTTGGCCCCTGAAGCAATTGATGCAGCGCGCAAGTTCATTCTAAAAGAATACGGACCCCAATTCCTTCCCCCAGAAGGTAAACAATACTCGGCGAAAAAAAGTGCGCAGGATGCCCACGAAGCCATCCGTCCGACCAACCTGCAACATCCGCCTGATTCGATCAAAAACTATCTCAATCTTGACCAGTATAAGCTTTATATCCTCATTTGGCGCCGCTTCCTGGCATCACAAATGAACCCCGCCATTTATGACACTGTTTCTTGCGATATCGATACCGATAAAAACCTCCTGCTGCGCGCAAACGGTTCCGTGATCAAGTTCAAAGGATTTCTTGCCGTCTACGAAGAAAGGGAAGACAGGACGAATGGCGAAGAGAAAGAAAAAGATGAGCAAGACAGGATCCTTCCACCGCTTTTTGAAGGCCAAACGCTCCTGCTTAACGAAGTCCAGTCCCATCAAGCTTTTACCCGTCCCCCTCCACGATTTACAGAGGCCTCTCTTGTCAAAGAACTGGAAAAATCGGGTATCGGACGCCCTTCAACATACGCTGCGATCATGAACAAGATCCAGAGCCGCGATTATACGACGAAGGAAAAAGGGACTTTAAAACCGACAGAGCTCGGCAAAGTCATTGCCCAAATGCTCGAAGACAATTTTAAAATCATCATGGACATCGGATTTACTGCAGCGATGGAAGATGATCTCGAATTTGTTGCAGAGAACCAAAGGAATTGGAAGGACCTGATCCGCGAGTTCTGGACGAAGTTCATTCCCACTGTAGAAACAGCGGAAAAAGAAGCTCATGTTCCTAAGCTAGAAACGGATCTCGATTGCCCTGAATGTGGAAAGCCTCTGCAGAAAATCTGGTCCCGCCAAAAGTATTTCTATGGCTGTTCCAACTATCCAGAATGCCGATTCACTGCGCCTGTAGAATCCTTTAACTTTAATAAAGAAGACTTCGATCCCGCTTTTGATTGGGCTCAACCCTGCCCAAAATGCGCCAGCGAGATGAAAGTCCGCTATGGCAAGTTTGGTCCATTTCTGGGTTGTTCCCGTTACCCCGATTGCCGCGGCATCGTCAATATCCCACGTAAAGATGAGGTGCCAGCTAGTCAGATGCCCAAATGTCCAGCTTTAGGATGCGATGGCAACATGGCGCAGCGCCGTTCTCGCTTTGGCAAGCCCTTTTTCTCCTGCTCCAACTTTCCTGATTGCGATGTGATCGTCAACGACCTTGACGACCTCAACGAAAAATATCCTAACCATCCTAAAACAGCCTACGTTAAAAAAGCTGGAAAATTTGGCAAAGGCAGAGTTGGCAAAGGGAAAAAAGAAGCAACCGAGCCCAAAAAAGGGAAAAAGACCAAGACGAAATCGACACGCCCTCAAAAAGCTTACGCCCTTTCCAAAGAACTGCAAGCTGTCGTCGGGGAAAAAGAACTCTCGCGGCCCGAAGTCGTCAAAAAAATGTGGGAGTACATTAAGAAGCACGATCTTCAGGACAAGAAGAACAAGAGGCTAATCGTACCTGATGCCAAGCTGACTAAAGTCTTCGGATCTGATAAACCCCTGGACATGATGAAGCTATCCGGAGCTCTTGGTAAGCACCTGAGCTGATCAAGGCATCTTTGGGATTTTATAACCAAAGGAGTCCTAATGCCGCTACCCTCAAACGTATTGTGCATCTGATGTCTCATTTGAGATGAGCCAGGCAGTGTTGATCAGGGCCCTCAAAGCGGTAAATTGCCTCGCAACCTGCAATAATTCCCTATGAAATAAACCCAAAGTTCAGGTTAAGTATGCACATTTTTTCATCTTAGACCTTGCTATCAGTTGTTGTTGAGCAGGCTTATTTATACAAAATACGTTCGAGTTCAGAAAGGGAATGTGTGCTCAAAGCAAGCGGTTCATTTTTTGTGCCTAATAGGCGGAAACGAAAGTAGATCTCTTCAATGGTGATCTCTTGCCTTTGTGCAAGTTCCTGGATTATCGAGACACGCTCGGTAAACGCATCTTTAGCATTCCCTAATTGGTAATCATCCATTTTTTTCAGGATTTGTTTCGTTGGAATTGAGGAGATCTTTGCGATGATTTCTTTTGAAAGAGGAAGGTGGACATTGGGGAAATTCGAGACGTTGGTAAAGAAGCCACCATTTTTTTCAGGAAACGACAAGGTATTATCGATTTTCTTCAAACCATAAATGCGCTTGCCATTCGAATCAACCAATTTGACATAAGCAAGAACATTATTGCTACCAGCCATGGTATCACCTGTTAGCCAGATAAAAAGAGAAACTTCTTCAAGATCTTTTTGGTCATAATCCTTACTGTGTTGCTGAGCGCTGCGCAAAGACTCTGAATTGGGCACCAATTCTCGAACGGAGCAGAGCTTTTCCTGATCAGGAGAACCGGTCGAGAGGAGAAAACGGTCCCTCCCTTTCCCTAGAAGCAAGGAGCTGATGTCGTAGTAGTTTTCGCTGGAGATAACGTGCATGACCGTTTTAGGGGTGATCGAACCGATTCCACACAGGGATGCAAACGTCGAGCAGAACGCATCTGTTTGCGCAGAACGGTAAAGGGGAATGTGCTCTCTTATCCGGTGGTCTCTAGCATTATCATGAAAAGGGGATCCCTGATGGTATCGATGGTTTAAGCAGCAAAAATTTTCATCGACAGGCCTGATCACATAACGACAGTTGCCCATCGCATCCGAGAGGTAGTAGGAGGCATTGTATCCTAGATTGATTAGCGAGAGTCTTCCCTCATCAACGACCTCGTCGATCGAAGCATAGAACGATGGGTCTTCAACCCGACTGTGATCGTTGATGAACTTTCGCCAGGTCTCTTTTTGAATGGACAATTCTTTGCGTCTTTTGGAGATCAGTTCAAGGAATGTGCCAGACTGGGCCTCGCGGCGAATGTCACTCTTTAAGGGGGCCCAAAAATCAAACGTGTTAGCATCTGCAAGGCTCTGTTCATAGGCGGTGGGAATTTGGCTCAGAGATGTTGTTGGAATTGTGTTCACAGGCATCGAGCTGAAAGTGCCGTCGAGATCTTTTTCGAATGAGATTACGCCATGGGAAACATCAGAGATCTTGCAAGCAGCCTCATCCAAAAGAGGAGTAGATCTTTCTTGCTCATGGGCGATTGGAGCCTTGCTTGTCAAAAAAGCTTGATTAGAAGATAGAGTTGGAGAAATTGCCATAATCCCTTGCCTTTGAGTTAATGAAAACTATACCTTTATTGATACCGAAATGACCTGAAGCATTGGTTGTTGACAGCGCCGCCGGATATTTGTTCTGTAGTTCTAGCAAAACCCACTAAAAATGTGGGGTAGTGTCGAGCAAATTTTCCAGGTGTCGAAAGCCTCACGTAAAAAACCTAAGCCTTTTCTTTGCGAAAGGTTCGTATTTCTAAGAGAAAGTCTTCGTATCCAACATTGGTGCTATTAAGTTTTAGCATGATGTGGAATATTCATCTAGGATGTTTTTATGCGTTCTGTGGGTCTAGCAAGACCCACTAAAAATGTGGGGTATTGTCGAGCAAGTTTTCCAGGCATCGAGAGCCTCACATAACAAACATAAGCATTTTCTATTCTGGCGTTTCAGAGTTGTTACCACACCATTGATCTTCTCAACAAAACGATTTCTTCTTTCGCTTTTATACCGAAATCACTTGAAGAATCGGTTTTTGCCAGCGTCGCTTGCCAATGAATTTGAGATCCGTCTGCATCGCTCAACTTATTCAATTTGAGCTGCTTCGGCGTCGGTTTGGCCTGGCTCAAATTCATGGCGGCTCCTTGCCAAATTTCCGATTCTTCAAGTGATTTCAGTATAAACCCATAGGTGATCCTAAGTGAGATCACGATTCCATGCAGATCTCTTTCTGCTTGGCTGTTTGTTGGTTCTATCCCATCGCAAGCAGCAAAAACCCACAGATTCTTCGCACTTCGCAGAAGTGCACTCGCAAAAGGTCTCAAGGAAAAACTGCGTTTTCCTTTCTTGGCAGCAACGAGAAGCCCGCACACAAAATCATCGCGGTATCGCTTGCTTGGAGGGCAAAATCCTCGTTAAGAGCGATGCCGCTCTCGAAAATCTCTCCAGAACTCAAGAATCTTTTTTAACCTGAATAATGGATTTAGTTTATAGAGAATTGTTGCAGATTGCAAAGCGATTTTCCGGAGATGTTGGCACGTTCAATAGCTGAAAGCACCTATGGACGTGCCAAAATCTTCGAAAAGCGCTCGCAAGATGCGGCAAGGTTCTATGAAATCAACCTATTATTCAGGTTAACGATGCCGGGCGGCGCCCGGATTTTTCTCTGCCAACTGCCGATGAATATGAAAAAATGCTTCGAGGGATTAGGTAAAGAGGTTGAAATGCTTTTTTCAGGAGAACTTTTATCAGGAACTTCTTTCATTTTTCTAAATAGAAGAAGAGATCATATGAAAGTTCTCTTCTGGGATAAAGATGCCTTGATCACCTGATTCAAACGTCTTAAAGAAGGGACTTTTTCTTGGAAGTGGGGTGACGCACCACAATTGGATAGAAAGGTCTTTTTGATCCTCTTGGAAGAAGTGACTCCAAAACGGCTGCAACACCGTTTTTCTCTATGATAAAAATATTATTTTTTGCTTTTTTTTAAACGCCTTATTGGTATTATTTACGCTTTTTACAGAAATGTAAAATCTCTTGATTGAACAACTTCAAGAGAAGTTATCTGAACAGCCTGAAAAAATCGTTGTTTTAGAAGAGCAGCTTAATGGGTTCAAGAGGCAGTTGTTTGGAAGACGCTCGGAACGCGATGTTACACATGTCGATGCCAAACGGCTAGAACGGGATGGTTTTGAAAGTCTTCCTGCGGGCGATTCTCAAACAAAAAGCGTTGCGGCACACAGTCGTGGAAAGCCTGAAAACAAAAGTAAAGAGTCGATCGTTTTACCCTCAGACCTTCCCGTTGAAACTGTCATCATCGATATTCCTGAAGAGCAAAAGATCTGCCAATCAACCGGAGTCCCACTTGTTAAGATCGGAGAAGAGACTACACTCAAACTGGCTTATAGACCTGGAAGTGTTTACCTCAAAGAAATCATGAGACCTAAATATGTCCATCCGAAGCGAAAAGAAGAAAGCGTCATCATAGAAGCGCTTCCAGAAAGTCTGCTAACTTGATATCGAGCAGATGAAAGCTTTTTAGCGTTTATCTTAACCAAGAAGTTCGCTGACCACTTGCCCCTGTATCGCATCTGTGAGGGGTTGCAAAGACACGGCATCACCATCTGTCGAGAACTCCTGTCACAATGAGCGGTCCGCTGTCGAATGGCTCTTATCCCTCTTTACGAGATCATGAGGCCCTAAGATACGCGAGGCGCTGTCAACAACCAATTCTTCAGGTCATTTCGGTATCAATAAAGATATAGTTTTCATTAACTCAAAGGCAAGAGATTATGGCAATTTCTTCAACTCTATCTTCTAATCAAGCTTTTTTGACAAGCCAGGCTCCAATCGCCTATGAGCAAGAAAGCTCTACTCCTCTTTTGGATGAGGCTGCTTGCAAGGTCGCCGCTGTTTTCCATGGCGTGATCTCATTCGAAAAAGATCTCGACGACACTTTCAGCTCGATGCCTGCTAACGCAACCCCAACAACATCTCTGAGTCGAACTCCCACCACCTATGAAATGA
>JACCED011657565.1_pt1 | contig 14281 bp, 15 predicted proteins | sample 7455021 | NCBI WGS metagenome assembly JACCED01 (sample SAMN15323456, study PRJNA562643) | freshwater metagenome | isolation source: river surface water | place: USA:Blue River Watershed | collected 2017-08-19 | reverse complement strand
ATTCATAAATTCGCGTTGAAAAAGATTTAAGGCAGCGACCCAGTGTGCGCTAGAGCTAAGCGCACTAGTAAATCTTGGCCGCCTGTCATTTCCGCCGTTACCTGACGTGAAACAGCTTCGTGTGGCGTTACCCAAACCAAATCAAGTGCTGACTGACTTGGTTGGCAATCACCTTTTACTGGCACAACATAAACAAGTGAAACTGCGTGCTGGCGAGGGTCATGAAAACCTGAAAGATCAGGATCTGGGAAATATTCAGCAACTGTGAATGGTGCTGGATTGGTTGGAATCTGTGGCAGTGCCATCGCACCTAAATCTTTTTCGATGTGCCGAAGTAATGCATCACGAACTCGTTCACCATAAAGTACGCGACCAGAAATTACCGCGCGGCTAATTGATCCATCTGGACGGCCACGAAGAAGTAGCCCTATTTTTAAGACTCGACCTGATTCATCCACACGCACTGGAATTGCATCGACATAAACAATCGGTAACCGAGCGCGGGCATTTTCAAGTTCATCAGAAGGCAACCATGAAGGAACTATCTCGGTTATATCAGTCACTCACCTATTGTTACACGGCCATTTCTATGAACTAGGTAATTGGGCTATTTAACTCAAGTGACTAGCTAGTCGTGACGAGCTCGGCGTCCACGTGATGGCTGAGCCCCTCTGGCATACCAACGATCATCGCCAAACTCGACCTCAAGTGGTGCTTTAAACGCCAAACTCATTGGTTGACTTTTAATTACATCGTTAATCAATCCAACACTTGATACCTTGGCTTCAGAAAGCAAAAGTGCATGGGTGAAATTCGGTGGGATTTCTTCAACGTGATGAGTTACCAGAATCAAAGTTGGACTCATTGGATCAGCTGCCAAATTAGCAAGTCTGGCAACTAAATCTTCGCGGCCAGCAACATCTAGACCGGCCGCTGGTTCATCAAGAATCAGAATTTCTGGATCTGCCATCAGCGCACGTGCGATGTGGACACGTTTGCGTTCACCTTCGGAAAGTGTGCCAACTGTTCGCTGGGCTAATTCAGTTAATCCCCAATCACTAAGCAATTGCTTTGTGCGCTGGAAATCAATTTCGTCATATCTTTCTCGCCAGCGACCAGTAATGCCATAAGAAGCAGTTAAAACGCTATTGAAAACAGTTTCTTCTGGTGGCAAGAAGCTGTTAAGCGCCGCACTTGATAGACCTATTCGGCTTCGCAGTTCACGCACATCTGTTTTGCCAAGTTGTTTATCCAGAATTCTTGCTTGTCCAGTTGTTGGGTGCAGGTATCCAGTGCAGATCTGCATAAGCGTGGTTTTGCCAGCACCGTTTGGACCCATGATCACCCAGCGCTGATCTTCTTGAACTTGCCAGGTGATGCCATCAAGGATGTTGTTGGCACCACGGCGAACTGTCACATTGGCTAGATCGATGACACGACGCGCCGCTTCGCTAGATGTGTAGGTCACAGGAGTAATCTACCGTTCATGGAATATCCCGCAGCGATTGAATTGGCCATCTGGCTAAACCAATACCGCGTGGGTGCCATTTCGATGACAGATGCGATTAACGCTGCAGAAACCATCTCAAATGTGACCGAAGTTCACAACGCAAGCGAGCCTGTTAGCTGGTCAAAGTTAATCCGAAACATGCCTTTTTCAGCTGTTCCTTACTACGCAATTTTGCCAACACCTGGAAACACTTTTGGGCTTGATGCCAAAGTTCACCAGAGTTTTGATTTAACCGAAGGTGTTTGTGTTCTAAGCCAACAGGTTGTGCTTGGTCAGGTTTACGGTGAGAACCCAACGTGGAAAATTACCCACATTAATAAACCACTTGTCGTTCCAGATCCACGAATCGCAAGAGCACAACTAAACGCATTGATTGAAACAGCTGCAGCTCAATTAAGCGCTATTGATGTGTCCGGTGACCGTGAAGAAATCGATCAGGGACTTCACCAACTAAAACCAATTCATTTGCCACCGGCACTTCCAAATCGAGCCAAAGTCGATCTAGAACTTGCCCAGCGTATTTGGCTGATCGCCCAGTTTGGTATTTCAGATTCCCAGGTTCATTCCAGTCCAAGTTCTGATGATGTGCGAGTGCAAACACTTCAGCAACTTCGCACAGCCGCTCTTGAACTTATGGCAGCCAGCACTGCCGTTGCCTAAGTAAACATCCAATAGTCTTTACCTTGTGACTGATGTTCTTGTCTTGACCATAAGCGGCCAAGATCAATCTGGTGTCACCGCTGGGTTAACTGAAGCTCTTTCAGATCTTCCATTAACTGTTAGACAGCTTGAACAAATTGTCTTGCAAGGTCACCTCGTTTTAGGTGTTGCGGTCCAATCAACCACTGATGACTCAGTACTTGATCAAGCTGTGATTACCGCCAAAGCTTTTGCTGAATCAAGACAGATGCAAGTTGATCATCGCAGAGTTAATCAAGACGACTTTGACCATCGAATCGATCGAATCATAGTCACAGTTCTAGGCAGTCCACTTGTGCCAAGTTCGATTAGCGCAATCGCCAAAACAATTGCCAGCCTTCATGGCAACATCGATCGAATTCGTCAGGTTGCTAACTACCCTGTTACGGCTGTTGAATTTGAAGTCGGCGGTGTTGACAAGTTAGAGCTTCGCGAAAAACTTGCCAAAGTTGCCAGAGCAAATGAAATCGACATCGCAGTCCAGGATGCAGGTTTAGATCGACGCGGAATTCATTTGGTTGTCATGGATGTTGATTCCACGTTCATCCAAGATGAAGTTATAGATCTTTTAGCGGCCAAAGCCGGTGTTGCTGCTGAGGTATCGGAAATTACTCATCGCGCCATGAACGGTGAACTTGATTTTGAACAGTCACTGCGCCAACGGGTTAGCAAACTAAAAGGCCTTAAGGAATCTCAGGTTCATCAGATTTTAGATGAAATTAAATTAACTCCTGGCGCCGCGACGTTATGCCGAACACTTAACCGTCTTGGTTTCCACATAGCTTTAGTTAGTGGTGGCTTTAGTCAGGTGGTCGCTCCCCTTGCAGCGCGCATGGGTGTTGAACATTTCCGCGCAAATGAACTTGAAATTATTGATGGCATAGTCACAGGCAATTTAGTTGGTCCGATTATTGATCGAGCTGCCAAAGCAGAAGCTCTAAAAGAGTTTGCAGCTCAGCATGAAATTCCGATGAGTCGCACGGTTGCAATTGGTGATGGTGCCAACGACCTAGACATGCTGCATGCAGCAGCTCTTGGAATTGCATTTAATGCCAAACCATTTGTTCGTGATTCAGCACATGCATCAGTGAACACGCCATATTTGGATACGGTGCTTTTTGTTTTAGGTATTACCCGCGATCAAATTGATCGTGCCGATGAAAAATCCGCTAAGGATTGATCAAGGTCCACCTTGTGAGTGCACGCCACCATCAACGTGAATAATTTCACCGGTGGTTGCTGGGAACCAATCACTAAACATGGCAACACATGCTTTTGCAGTTGGCACAGGATCACTTGTGTCCCAACCAATTGGAGCGCGTCGTTCCCACATCGGACCGAACTGATCAAATCCAGGAATGCCTTTTGCAGCGGTTGTGTAAAGCGGACCAGCAGCGATCAAATTAACTTTCACACCTTTTGGACCAAGGTCACGAGCTAAGTAACGGCAGGTTGATTCAAGTGCTGCTTTTGAAACACCCATCCAGTCATAGAACGGCCAAGTGACGGTTGCATCAAAATCAAGACCAAGAACTTGAGCGCCGCGACCTTGCATTAGCGGCAAGCACGCCATGCTCAGCGATTTAAGTGAGTAAGCAGAAATTTCAAGAGCTACTTTTACGTCTTCCCATTCGGTATTTAGGAAGTTGCCACCTAAAGCAGCTTCTGGCGCGAATGCAATTGAGTGCAAAACACCATCAAGATGTGGCACATGTTCTTTGATAGCGCCAGCTAGGTTTTCCAAATCTTCTTTGTTGGTTACATCTAGTTGAACAATTGGTGGTTCAACAGGAAGACGACCAGCGATTCGCTTGGTGATACTTGTGGTTCGGCCAAATGAACTTAAAACAATGTTTGCGCCTTGCTCTTGGGCCAAGCGAGCCACGTGATAAGCAATTGATGAATCAGTTAAGACACCTGTAACCAAAATGTTCTTGCCATCAAGAATTCCCATGAAATTAGTGTCCCATTCCTAGTCCGCCATCAACTGGAATTACCGCGCCAGTGATGTATCCAGCTTCTTCTGAGGCCATAAATTTCACAACATCGGCAATTTCTTCTGGGCTGGCATAACGGCCAAGCGGCACGTTGCCCACAATTGCACTCTTGCGCTCTTGCGTTAAGTCAGCAGTCATGTCGGTATCAACAAATCCTGGGGCGATTACATTTGCCGTAATTCCGCGTGATCCAAGTTCACGGGCAAGTGATCTGGCAGCGCCAACTAGACCTGACTTTGAGGCTGCGTAGTTAACCTGGCCGGCTGAGCCCATTAGGCCCACAACACTTGAAATGAAAATTAGACGGCCTTTACGGGCCTTCATCATGGTCTTAGATGCTCTGCGGGCAACTCGGATTGCGCCATAGAGATTGGTGTTAATTACATCTTCGATGTCTTCATCTGACATTCGCATGATTAAACCATCACGGGTTATGCCCGCATTGGCTACCGCAACATCAACTTGACCGTATTTTTCTTCAATTTCATTAAAAGCCGCTTCAACACTTTCGGTATTTGAAACATCGCACTTGACTACATTTAGACCGCTAATCGGTTCACCTGAGCGGCTGGTCACAACGACTGTGTCGCCGGCCTCTTGGAATTTACGGGCAATAGATAAACCAATGCCACGATTGCCACCTGTTACCAAAACAACTCGGGTCATTGGTCTAGGTTATCGGTAATGAACATTAATCCTGAAAATCTAGCGGCCATTGCCCTAGAAATTGTTGGTAGTAGTGGCGCTTCTGTTGGCCAGGTGCGCATAGCCCGTCACGATACCCGTGGGATTGCACTTCGCGATGGTCAAGTTGAAAATGTGGCTAGTGATAGCTCAACTGGATTAAATGTTCGTGTTGTTCATAATGGCGCTTGGGGTTTCGGTGCCACCACAGAACTAAGTGAAGCAGGTGTTAAGAAGGCAGCTGCTGCAGCACTTGAAATGGCAAAAATCAGTAGCGCAGTTTCAACTGATGTAGTGGATCTTGCTGATGAACCCGTTCACGGAAAAGTTTCTTGGAAACTTCCAGTTGAAATTGATCCAATGCAAGTTCCTGATAGTGAAGTTATCGCATTGCTTAAAAGCTGGCATGAAAAAGTTTCCAAGCATGGCGCGGTTCATCACGTTGATGTTCAGGCTGCCATGGGCAAAGACGTTACTTTCTTTGCGGATTTAACTGGGAATGAAATCTCACAAGAGCGTGATCGCACAAGTGCGTCGCTAACTGCGGTTCATGTTGGTGAAAATGGTTTTGATGACATGCGCACCTGCGCCCCGCCAGCTGGCCGCGGCTTTGAATACTTACTTGGCAATGGCTGGGATTGGGATGAGGAACTTTCAAGAATTCCCGAATACTTAGATGAGAAAACAAAGTCTCCATCGGTTGAAGCTGGCCTTTGGGATTTAGTTATTGACCCAACTAATTTGTGGTTAACGATTCATGAATCGATTGGCCATGCAACGGAATTGGATCGAGCACTTGGTTATGAAGCTAATTACGCCGGATCTTCGTTTGCAACGATCGATAAATTAAACAATTTCAAGTACGGCAGCAACATCATGAATGTCACAGGTGATCGAACTGCAGCGCATGGTTTATCAACTGTTGGTTTTGATGATGAAGGCGTTGCTGCCCAGCAATGGAATCTAATCAAAGATGGCATCTTGGTTGGTTACCAAACAGATCGAAACATTGCCAAAAAGATCGGCTTGAGTAGATCAAATGGTTGTGCGTTTGCCGATTCCCCGCTGCATGTGCCAATTCAAAGAATGCCAAATGTTTCCTTGCAGCCAGGCAAAGAAGATCTTTCAACAAATGAATTAATCAGCCAAGTTGACCGCGGTATCTACATCGTTGGCGATAAATCATGGTCAATTGACATGCAGCGTTATAACTTTCAGTTCACGGGACAGCGATTTTATGAAATTAGAAACGGCAAAATCATTGGTCAACTAAAAGATGTGGTCTACCAATCAAAGACACCAGACTTCTGGGGATCAATGTCAGCAGTTGGTGGCAAGCAAACTTACTTACTTGGCGGTGCACTTAACTGTGGCAAAGGACAACCAGGACAAACAGCGCCAGTTAGCCATGGTTGTCCAAGTGCTGTTTTTAGAAACATAAATGTGCTTAATGGCAAAGCTGAGGCTGGCTCATGAGTGAATTAAACATTTCGCAAGCTACTGAATACGCACTTGAACTGCTTGGTAAATCAGGTGGCGTTGCTGTTGGCGAGGTTAGTGACAGTGCAAACATTCGCTGGGCTAATTCTTCTTTAACAACAAATGGAAACTCAGTTGAGCAATACCTTTCGATTGCAGCATTTGTTGAAGTTGAAGGCGGAACAGCTTGCGGTATCGCAAGTGGACAGATTCGAACTAAAGATGATGTTGTGAAACTGGTTGAAAAGAGTAAAGCAAGTGCCCATGCAGCTGGAGTTGCCGAAGATGCAAACGAACTAGCTGCTGGTAATGCTTCTAATGATTTTGGCAAAGCGCCTGCAACAACAGATTTATCAGGTCTTGAAAAAGTTTCTAAAGACCTTGGGCAAGTAATGAAAAATAATGAGTCCCAATATTTTGGATATAGTGAAATCTCAACTGACACTATTTACTTAGCAACTTCTGCTGGCTTACGGGCAAGATTTGAACAAAGCTCAAGTCGATTCGAACTGTGCGCTAAATCAACTGATAGAACTCGATCATCTTGGTCTGGTGAAAGTGGAATTTCACTTAACAATGTTGATGTTTTTAAACATGCACGGACTGTTGACCAAGGCCTAGTTCATCAAAAGAACAAAATCGATGTGACACCTGGCAAACACAATGTGACCCTTTCGCCAAGTGCAGTGGCTGATTTGATGATCTATCTGATGTGGACCGCATCAGCCAGAGAAGCAGCGGAAGGACGCTCGGTTTTCTCTGGCCCAGCTGGTGGGACCAAAATTGGCGAGCAATTAACTAATCGCAAATTTAACTTAACTTCTGATCCAAAGTACAAAGGTCTTGAAACCATAAACCAGGTCATAAGTATGGGGTCGTCTTCTTTTGCCAGCACATTTGATACTGGTCTTGAGATTCCAGCAGTTAACTTGATTGAAGATGGAAAATTAAAGGCATTGGGAAGCAGTCGCTACACCTCATCTCTTGCAAAACTTCCATTTACTCCCCTAGCTGACAACATCATTGTTAGCGATGCAGGTGGCACCGGTGATTTAAATCAACTTGCTGCGCGGATGAAAAATGGTTTGTTAATAACATGTCTTTGGTACATCCGGGAAGTTGATCCACAGTCACTTCTGCTAACTGGATTAACCCGCGACGGTGTTTACGTGGTTCAAGACGGGGAAATTATTGGCACTGCAAATAATTTCCGATTTAACGAATCGCCAGTTGGAATGTTAAGTCGAATTACAGATGCTGGTGATTCAACATTTTGTTTACCAAGAGAATGGGCTGATTGGTTCTCTCGAGCCAAAGTTGCCCCGCTAACAATTGCCGACTTTAATCTGTCGACAAAGTCAGATGCGATTTAAGCATCTTCTAAGCGGAAGCCAACTTTCATACCAACCTGCACGTGCGCAACTTCGCCATCGCGGATGTTGCCTCGAATCTCAGTGACTTCGAACCAATCTAAGTGGCGCAATGTTTCAGCTGCCCGCTTAATCCCATTCTTGATTGCACTATCAATGCCATCAGGTGAGGTGCCAACTATTTCAGTTATGCGGTAAGTGCGGTTAGACATTAGGCCTCCAGATGCTTGTTTCTTGATATCACCGTAGCCTAGATGTATGGCAGATAAGCAAGAGGTCCACTCGATCACTTCAGCTGTCGTTCCCCTATCTAATGACCAAAAGGGACGCGAAACGCGCTATCTGTGGTCAATGAGTCTTCGAACTGTTTGCTTTGTTCTAGGCGTCGTGACTGAAGGCATCTGGCGTTGGATCTTTATGTCAGGTGCAGTCTTTCTTCCGTATTTTGCAGTAATCATCGCAAATGCTGGCCGCGAACGCGGAGCTTGGCGCGGTAATGGTGCTTTCATTGAAAACAACAAAGAACTGAACTAGCGCTTAAATGTTTGAAGTTTTGATAACCAAAAAATGGATTTCACTGACTCTTATCGTTTTGATTTTGAATCCAGCGTTTAAGAGTCTTTCTGATTGGCAGTATCGACGGCTTGCGACAAGACAAGAATTCAATGCTCAAATAATTAATGCTCAGAAATTACCTGCATCTGAATTCACTTCAATTGCGCCAAATGGTCAGATTCAGAATCAAACTGATCTTTGGCGGACAGTTACTGCAGTGGGTTCATTCTTAGTTAGCGAACAATACTTACTTCGCAAAAGAAGTCTTGAATCTGAAGCTGGGTTATGGGTTGTAACCCCATTTAGAACTGTTGATGGCGAAGTTATTACTGTTGTTCGAGGATGGACAGCAGCTGGAGCAAGTGCCACTGAAAATCCGAAACTTTCAGCAATAACCACGGATCAAATCTCTTTGACTGGAAGATTGCGTGAAATCACACCTAAATATTTTGATGAGCCTGGTGATCTACCCACAGGTCAACGAATGGGAATAGATCCAAAATATGGCGACGCTTATTTAGAACTTGTTAGTTCAAGCCCAGAACTTAATTCCCCGGAAATTGTGCATTTACCGATGCCAACTTTGACTGATGGACCACACCATTCATACGCCTTGCAATGGCTGTTATTTATCGTGATGTTAGATGGTGGTTATTTAATTTTGCTTCGCAACGATTTAATCGAGCGGCGCAAACTGACGGTTGTATAAATCTGAATACAACCCGTTTTTCGATAGCAATTCTTCATGTGATCCTTGCTCAACAATCGAACCATTTTCTAGAACTACTATTTGATCTGCTTGGCGGATTGTTGCCAAACGGTGTGCGATGACAATTGAAGTTCGATCTTTAAGAGCGTTTGAAAGTGCATCTTGTACCAAAGCTTCATTTTCACTATCCAAGTGAGCTGTTGCCTCATCGAGAATGACGACATCAGGTGCTTTAAGTAAAAGTCTGGCGATGGCTAAACGCTGCTTCTCGCCACCACTTAAGCGGTGTCCGCGGTCACCAACGACAGTGTCAAGACCTTCTGGAAGATCTCTAATCATGCTGGCAATTTGCGCATCCTCGCAGGCTTTCCACATTTGTTCATCTGTGGCGTCCAACTTGGCATACTGCAGATTTGTTCGAATCGTGTCGTGGAACATGTGGGCATCTTGAGTAACCACACCTACAACTTCTTGAATCGATTTTTGGGTTGCATCTCGCAAGTCAATACCGTTGATCAAAACTTGACCATCAACTGGATCAAAAAGTCTTGGTACAAGTGAAGTTAATGTACTTTTACCGGCACCTGATGGACCAACAAGTGCAACCATTTGCCCTGGTTCTACTTTGATGTTCACGCCTTTAAGAATCAATTCTTCACTTGCTGGAAAATCAGTGCGCGCAACACTTTCTAAGCTGGCAAGGGATACTTCTTCAGCAGTTGGATACCTAAACTGAACATCTTTGAGTTCAACTCTTGCTGGGCCTCGCTTAAGGTCAACGGCATCGCTTTTGTCTCGAACCATTGGCTTTAAATCTAAAACTTCAAAAACTCGATCAAAAGAAACAAGTGCGGTCATCACATCAACGCGAACGTTTGCAAGCGCTGCCATAGGTGTGTATAGCCGACCAAGAAGTGCAACTAATGCAAGAAGAGTTCCAAGAGTTAAGGAACCAGTAACAACGGCTACGCCACCCATGCCATAAACAAGAGCCGTAGCAACTGATCCAACAAGCATCATGGCGGTAAAAAAGACTGTGGCTGCCATTGTGATACGAACACCTACATCTCTTACTTTCAATGCACGCCCCGCGTATTCAGAAACTTCGTGATCTGGTTTTCCAAAAAGTTTCATTAATAGCGCACCTGAAACATTGAAACGCTCAGCAATCTGTGTGCTCATATCAGCATTTAGTTCAACTTGTTCAGTTGTTAATTTTTGTAGCCTTGCACCTACGCCTTTTGCAGCAAATAGGAAAATCGGTAGTAAGACCAGTGAAGCGATGGTTATTCGCCAACTAAGCGCAAACATTGTGGTCAAGACAATGGACAAACTAATTAGGTTGCCGATAATTCCACCCAGAGTTGAGGTGAAAGCTCGCTGAGCGCCAAGTACATCGCCATTTAGTCGGCTAACTAAAGCGCCGGTCTGGGTTCTAGTGAAGAACGCAATCGATTGGCGCTGCACATGATCAAAAACCTGAACACGCAATTTATAGATTAGTGATTCGCCAATTGAACTTTGCTGCCAACGATTTAGTACACCGATGGCAGCTTCAAAAATTGAAATGCCTGCGATTAGAAGTGCAGTGTTAATCACCGCTTGCTTATCCCCTGATGGAATCGCTTCGTCAACGATTTTCTTGAAAAGTAGCGGCTGCCAAACAACAATTACTGACTGGATAATTAAGACGACAAGGTAGAAAAAGATTTCAATTTTGAAGTCTTTGGCATAACTGCCAATTCGTTTTAAAGTTTCTTTGCCAATACTTTGGCCAATTACTGACTTATCTGAGGCAAAGCCTCGCATGGCAAAATACGCAGCTGGACCGCCATGCATGCTCATTTATAAAGTCCTTTGGTTAAGCAAGTGCGATTAGATCTAAGTAATCAGCACTCCACAAGTCTTCCACGCCATCAGGAAGCAATAGAACACGCTCTGGATTTAATGCATCAACAGCGCCTTCATCGTGCGTAACCAAAACTACTGCACCTTCAAAATGAGCAAGTGCATCAAGGATTTCAGCGCGGCTTGCGGGATCTAAGTTGTTTGTTGGTTCATCTAAAAGCAGAACGTTTGCTGCCGAGACAACAAGCATCGCCAAACTTAATCGAGTCTTTTCCCCACCAGATAGAACTCCTGCAGGCTTGTTCACTGCATCGCCACTAAATAGGAATGAACCCAAAACTGATCGCATCTGGGTGTCATTTAAGTCAGGTGAGGCACTGCGCATGTTTTCTAGAACTGTGCGATCAGCATCTAAAGTTTCGTGTTCCTGGGCGTAGTAGCCAATCTTTAATCCATGACCTGGTTGGATTTCACCAGTGTCAGGTTTATCAACACTTGCCAAAATACGTAGCAAGGTTGTTTTGCCTGCGCCGTTAAGGCCAAGAACTACTACTTTGCTACCACGGTCAATTGCTAAATCAACATCGGTGAAAATTTCTTGCGAGCCATAACTGCGACTTAGACCTTGTGCCATAAGTGGCGTCTTGCCGCAAGCTGCTGGAGTTGGGAATCTAAGTTTTGCTACGCGATCTGAAACCCGCTCTGCTTCAAGTCCGTCACGAAGTTTTTCTGCACGTTTAAGCATGCTTTGCGCAGCTTTTGCTTTACTTGCTTTAGCCCGCATTCGATCTGCTTGTTGTTGAAGCACATTTGCTTGCTTTTCAGCGTTAGCCCGTTCACGTTTACGACGACGTTCGTCATCTTCACGTGCGGTTAAATATGCTTTCCAGCCAACGTTATAAATGTCCAGCGCTTGCCTATTGGCATCTAGGTGAAAAACACGGTTAACGGTTGCTTCCAAAAGTTCAACATCGTGGCTGATCACAATCAAGCCACCTTGATGGTTTGCTAAGAAACCTCGTAACCAGGAAATGGAATCAGCATCTAAGTGGTTTGTTGGTTCGTCGAGCAAGAGTGTTTGCGCATCACTAAACAGAATTCGTGCAAGTTCAATGCGACGGCGTTGACCACCAGAAAGCGTTCCTAAGGTTTGCTTTAAAACATTTGGAGTTAAGCCAACGCTTGCTGCAAGTGATGAAGCTTCACTTTCAGCAGCATAGCCACCGGCAGTTTGAAATTCAGCTTCAGCGTTTGTGTATTTACGCATCGCTTTATCGCGCACATCTTCATCAGTGCTAGCCATTTCCACTTCAAGTGCGCGCATGCGCTTAACTAAAACATCCAAACCACGAGCACTAAGAATTCGATCAAGTGCAACAACTTCAAGATCACCTGTTCGCGGATCTTGTGGCAAGTAGCCAACACCAGTTGCAGCTACCGTCCCAGCAGCAGGTTGATTTTGTCCAGCAAGCACTTTGGTCAAAGTGGTTTTGCCAGCACCATTTCGACCAACTAATCCAACGCGATCGCCCGCATCAATACGAAATGTGGCACCTTGAAGAAGTAAATCGGCTCCAGCGCGCAACTCAATACCAGTTGCTTGTATCACTTAAAAACCGATCCTAGAAATGAAATTTAATTAAACGTTAAAACCAAGAGCGCGAAGCATTTCGCGACCTTCGTCAGTGATTTTGTCTGGACCCCATGGTGGCATCCAAACCCAGTTAAGTTTGAAATCTGAAACATGGCCATCAAGAGCAGCTCTGGTTTGATCTTCGATTACATCTGTCAATGGGCAGGCAGCACTTGTTAAAGTCATGTCGATAGTTGCAACGTTCTTGTCATCGAGTGTTACGCCATAAACCAACCCAAGATCAACAACGTTAATCCCAAGTTCTGGGTCAACTACGTCACGAAGTAATTCAAATACGTCGTCTTCTTTTAATGTCTCCACAACTACCCTTTTTCCGTTATCTATTATTACCCAGCATTTGGCTTACTCTGTGCCTGAATGACAGCGTCTTTCCAGGCCATCCAAGCAAGCAGTGCACACTTAACGCGTGCAGGATATGCCGAAACCCCAACCAGGGCTATGCCATCTCCGAGTAAATCTTCATTTGGTTCTTCAGCTCTTTGCATCATGGCGACCATATGTTCAACTGCCTTTTCGCCCTCAGCCAAAGACTTTCCATCTAATTGGTCAAACAAAATTGATGCTGAGGCTTGGCTGATTGAACAACCAACATTGTCATAGTGAATCTTGAATTTGTCGGTGCCAGCAATTGCCTCAACCTGCAAAGTGATTTCATCGCCACAAGTTGGGTTCACGTGATGAACTTCGGCAGCCGGATTTTCGCCAAGTCCTTTGCCATGTGGGTGTTTGTAGTGATCAAGAATGATCTCTTGATACATGTTTTCTAGCTTCATCTAGGACACCCCAAAGAATTCTTTTGCTTTGATGATGCCATCTCGCAAAGCATAAACATCAGCTTCATCGTTATAGATATAAAAAGTGGCTCTAGTTGTGGCTTGAACGCCGTAACGATTGCACGCTGGTTTAGCACAATGCTGACCCACACGAACTGCAATTCCTTGTTCATCAAGAACTTGGCCTAAATCGTGCGGATGAATTTGCTCAACTACAAATGAAACTGCCGATCCACGATTTTGGGTATCGGTTGGACCGATTATGCGAACACCAGGAATTTCACCAACAAGTTTTAACGCTAATTGCGTTAATCCGTGTTCGTGTGCAGCGACTTTTTCCATACCGATTGCAGTTAAGTAATCAACTGCTGCCGCTAGTCCAACAGCTTGGGCAGCCATTGGAACACCAGCTTCAAAACGAGCTGGCGGATCAGCAAAAGTTGTTTTTTCCATCGATACTGATGCGATCATCGAGCCGCCAGTAATAAACGGTGGCATCGCATGCAACAGTTCGCTACGTCCCCATAGGCACCCAATACCTAGCGGACCGAGCATCTTGTGACCACTCCAGGTAATGAAGTCAACTCCAAGCTCTTTCACATCAACGCTCATATGCGGAACACTCTGGCAAGCATCAAGAAGAACTAACGTGTCAAACTGCTTAGCGATTTTAACGATCTGATCAATCTCATTGACCGTACCAAGAAGGTTTGATTGATGGGTTAGTGAAATGATTTTTGTCTTAGAAGAAATCAGCGAAGCTAGATTTGTCAGATCTAATCGACCTTCATCGTTTAGGCCAATCCACTTCAATGTCACACCGGCTTTTTCAGCCAATTCTTGCCAAGGAACTAAATTTGCATGGTGTTCCATTTCAGTGACAAGAAGTTCATCACCTGGCGCTAAAACAAATTTTTCACTTCCTGCTGGAAGTGGTTTGTGATGTGCTGCTTTCAAAGTGGCATTTAAAAATGCATAAGCGACCAAATTTATTGCTTCAGTT
>JACCED010187997.1_pt1 | contig 14281 bp, 12 predicted proteins | sample 7455021 | NCBI WGS metagenome assembly JACCED01 (sample SAMN15323456, study PRJNA562643) | freshwater metagenome | isolation source: river surface water | place: USA:Blue River Watershed | collected 2017-08-19 | reverse complement strand
TTTACTTCATCGATCACCTGGTGAATACCCTGCATGTCCATTCTTTCTTATTCCTGCTTTATATCACCATTGAATTGGTTGCCATGGCCTGGCCATCGGCCGAAGACTTTTTGATAGGAACAGGAATGGTGGTGAGCACCTGGTATGTTTACCGGGCCATGAGGACCGTTTACCAAAGAAGCCGCTGGCATACAGTTTTTAAATTGGGATTGTTGGGATTTCTCTACTTCCTTCTCCTTAGCTTTAGTTTTTTGAGCGTATTTGCACTTTCTTTTATCTCATTGTAAATAAAAAATCCCGTCAGGTAATTCCTAACGGGACTCATGTTTATTTTAAGCTTGTAATTAGCGTTGTGAAAGTGGAACGTATTGTTTGTTCACCTCTCCTACATAAACCTGGCGTGGACGGCCAATTGGCTCTTTGTTTTCTCGCATTTCTTTCCATTGTGCAATCCATCCCGGAAGGCGACCCAAGGCAAACAACACGGTAAACATGTCGGTTGGGAAACCAAGGGCACGGTAAATGATGCCTGAATAGAAATCGACGTTTGGATAAAGCTTACGCTCTACAAAGTACGGATCGCTCAATGCGGCTGCTTCTAATTGTTTTGCAATATCCAATACCGGATCGTTTACTCCTAATTTTGCCAGCACATCGTCACATGCTTTTTTAATGATTTTGGCACGTGGATCGAAATTTTTATAAACGCGGTGACCAAAGCCCATTAAACGGAAAGGATCATTTTTATCTTTTGCTTTATTGACCCATTTCGCTACATCTCCACCATCGTTCTTAATCTGCTCAAGCATTTCAATTACTGCCTGGTTGGCACCGCCATGCAACGGACCCCATAGTGCAGAAATGCCAGCAGAGATAGATGCATACAGGTTACAATCTGCAGAACCTACGATGCGAACGGTTGAAGTAGAACAGTTTTGCTCGTGATCTGCATGCAGAATAAGTAAAACATTCATAGCGTTCACCACCACCGGGTCGATCACCACCTCTTCTGTACGCTGACCAAAAGTCATGTACATGAAATTGCTTACGTAATCGTATTTGTTTTGTGGATAAATAAGCGGATGACCCAATGATTTCTTGTAGATCCAAGAAACGATGGTCGCCATTTTAGCCAATAACTTAATGATGGTAAGGTTTTGTTCATCAGGTGTTTGATGCGGATTTAAAGATTCCGGATAAAAAGAAGATAATGAACAAATCAATGAAGAAAGCTGACCCATTGGGTGTGATTTCGATGGGAAACCATCGAAGAATTTCTTCATGTCTTCATGCACCAGCGTATGTCTGGAGATTTGGAATTGAAAATCTTCGATCTCTTTCTTACTTGGCAGCTTACCATAAATCAACAAGTAGGCCACTTCCAGAAAAGTGGATTTTTCGGCTAAGTCTTCAATTGAGTATCCACGATATTTAAGGATACCATTTTCCCCATCTAAATAAGTGATGGCACTTTTGGTAGCTCCGGTATTTTTAAAACCAGAGTCGAGCGTAATCAAACCTGTTTGATCGCGGAGTTTAGCGATATCGATGGCTGATTCGTTTTCGGTGCCGGTGATGACAGGTAATTGTACAGAATGTTCTCCGTAGGTTATGGTTGCTGTAGATGACATATAGATTTGATATTATAAAGCAAAACTAATGAAAACGAGCTGTTTTAAAACACTTATTTTATGAGGTTTTGTAATATTATTGTTTTATTTAATGGTTTCTTTTACTTCACCACAATTCAGCATTTCATCACCGTAATAAGGATTCCGAACTTCTTCTTCTTGAGCCAACCAATAACCACCTGATCCTTCATTTGCCATTGGGCAAAATTGTACGTAAAATGCCCCTTTACTCAGCACAGCCTTACGAAATAAGGGTATCAACTCATTATTTAAATTGGTAAATACTTTACGTTGTTCAGTCAAATCGCTGGTAGTGGCAATGGAATCGACCATTTTTTGGGCGGTTTCGAAACCTGAGGTTTTGGTTAATGTTTGCTTTAGGTTTTTTGCAGCTTTTTGTGCGTCCGCTGAGTTAGATGCAACCAGTGCATCTTTGATGATTAGGTATTGCTGGAGAACTGCTTGCTGATTTTCGTCTTTGATGCTGAAGTTTGTTGCTGCACTTACCACTGCTTGCACTTTTTCAGTCTGAGCTGCTTCTTTGTTTTGCTGTGTACATCCAACCACACCGGCAAGCAAAGAAATTATTAATAAAATATTGCTTAGGTTTTTCATGTTTATAAGAATTATAGCTTCAAAGCTAAGGTAGTGAAGGATTTTCATAGTCAGCGATGTGTTAAAATAAAAAAAATAAAAACAGGGTTTGGAGTTTAGCGCCGTATTTGTACTTTTGCCCCCGGAGAGATGGCAGAGTGGTCGATTGCGGCGGTCTTGAAAACCGTTGACTGTCAAAGGTCCGGGGGTTCGAATCCCTCTCTCTCCGCTCCAACAAAAAAGCCCTTCGGATAACGAGGGGCTTTTTGATTTCCAAATAAATTCAAATCTAAAAATGATACATGAGCGAAGTGTAGAACTGCATGTTTAGCTGATGATTGTTGAGTTGCCACTGATAATTCCTGATCCAGGCGGCATTTAACTTAACCTGCACGCCTAAATTACCATATCGGCGGTAAGCATACGCATTTAACATTAGATCGGCCCATTTACGACGATAATTATCAAAAGCTTTAAAGAAATAATCTTGGTTATGCAGATAACGCTCTAACTGAAAACCCAGAATACGATCAGGCTCCCAGATACTGAGGTCGAAAGTTTGCAAATTACTACCCGGTCCAATACCAGCTCCCAATACTTCACCACGATGCGTATAGCCATGCTTCACCTGATAATGCAAATACCACGAATCCGGGGGTCGCAAATACCGATCTTCTGTTTGTTGCATCTGGGTATGCTCTAAATTGATTTTTAAATATTTAGATTTTGATTTATCTAACCAGAAAAGCTTTCTGAATCCTAAAAGATATGCTCTTGAATGTTCCGCCGATTGGAAGAAATCCCAAAAACTCATGGCATGATCATTCCTTCCGTATTCGAAATAAATCTCTGATTTTGATTCCTCAAATTTCCAACGTAAAAAAACTGAGGCCAGTTGATCTCTTTTCTTGGCATCCTCATTTTCAGCATTTTTCTTTTGGAATGGTGAAAGAACAGGGAAATAATCACCTAAGCCTTTACCTATATCTCCACTGTAAACTTGAAAAACTCGATTAATTCCAACAAAGAGGCCGGGCACCCATTTGGGTTGATAATTTACTGTGATGCCTGAAATATATCGCCAATCTTGGGGTTTGGGTTCCTCCCAATTGGTTCCGTAGGCCATGAAATTTTCACTATCATGCTTGAAACCGGAAGCCTCGAGCTTTCCGGCAATTAACTGACCTTCGAAACTTCCAATTTTTGTTTGAACAGGCTTGGTGGTATTAACGGTGAAATGCAAAAAACCAGGAGCATGATTACTCATGATTAAAGAATTCCTGACACCAGGCCCCCACCATAAATTTTCATTCGATAAGCCAACTGAGATGCTTTTATGATTCCATCGCAAACTGCTTTGCCCGAGATAAACACGTTGAAAAGGCTTATCCCCGAAACGATCGGGCATATCGACCTCATTTAAATAAAGTGTTCTCAGAAACTTTGCATCATCTGTTTCACCAAGCGGGAAACGTTCATAATTTGGGTTGGCAGCATAGACTATTTCTGGCCTAAACTGTAAACTAAACTTCCCCTTGCGGGCAAAAAAACCACCCGAAACCATTGCCTGATAACCCTTCGCTGGAATCATGGCTCCATCATTCCAGCCATAAGGTGCAAAGGTGTTGTACTGCTGGTTGAACATCAATGGAAGTATTTTATACGAAATCGATTTAGTGTTAGTTTCCGAGCTATCTGATTGAAAGAATGGACGGAGCGTAAAGGAGGAATGGGGATCGCCTGAACCCAATAACTGAAAATTTCTTTGTTGCTCCTCCGGCATGTCGGTACCGCCCAACAAAACTTGCTGAGCACATAGTTGTGTACTCCCATTAATTAATATAATTAAGTAAACCAGCTTTAATAAACGCTTCATTTTAGGCATGTAAGAAGGTAGTTCTAATTATGGATAAATTTCGTAAAAAAATTGATTTTTAATCATTTAAACCAATAATTAAATAGGTATGGTCAGAATAATTAGAAATTAGTTTTAAATTAGCAATTGATGAATCTGCCCTATTTAAACAATAAAATTTCTAATCTTAAGTCCCTTCTCAACCAAAGTATTTTTTCTAATCTAGCCAATTTAAGTATCATTCAATTGAGTAATATCTTCTTTATGATGTTACTTTTCCCGGTGCTTACCCGATTGCTTGGCATAGAAAAATTTGGTGAAGTGATGGCGGCCAATGCTTTTGCAGGTTTAGCGGGTGGATTGGTTAATTATGGAACTATCCAAAGCAGTATTAAAGAAGTTGCGAATGCAAAAAATGATAGTGGAGCGCTATCGCGAATTGTATTTGAAACACTTTGCATACGACTTATTTTCTTTGTATTGCTAGCCATCATTTTGATTTTCTCAAACCTAATTTTAAAAGATTATTACCTGTTGTACCTGCTCACCATTCCACTATTGTTTGCTGAGGTGCTAAATCCGATGTTCCTCTTCCTGGGCTTGGAAAACTTAAAGTATTTGAACCTTGCTAATCTCATCTCCAAAATAATTACCATCCTATTTGTCCTGGTTTTTATAAAGAATCAAGTTGATGCAGCCTGGGTAAATTTCATCATGGGCTGCAGCCTATCTATTTGTTATTTATTTGTCCTCATCTGGGGTATCAATAAATACAAGATTAGCTGGGTGTTGCCGAGCAAACTGAGTCAAAAAGTGCTTTTAAAAAGTAATTTCTACTTATTGGTGAATAATTTTTCTGTACACCTGCAGCAGTCCTTTATGCTCTTTGCATTACAGATATGGGGTAAAGCTGCCTGGCTTGGTGCTTACGCACTTTGTGATAAAATTGTTTGGTCGTCAAGACTCTTAATTATTTCCATTTCTAACTCGGTTTATCCTACTGCAGCCCAATTGCATAAAACAGATACGGTAAAATGGTTGGCATTTAAGCAGCAATTGAAATGGCGAACAGGTTATCTGTTTTTAAGCGGTTCTGTTGTCTTGTTTCTACTCTCCGACCCGATTATATTCCTGCTTTCTGGAAACCTAAACGCCGAGGCAAGTTTATTTTTAAAGCTGATGGCATTAGCTCCATTTATTGCTTCTTTAAACTTTATGAATGTTTTGGACAGGGTCTTAAACAACGACAATTATTCTATTTTTCAAATTGCCATTATTTTGCTAATGGTTTCTTCCTTAAGTGCATTCGGTATGGTTTATTGGGGAAATTTTTGGGGTGTTGGTTTATATACTCTAACAGTTGAAACTATCGCCCTGTTACTCTACGAATTCAAAGCTCGTAAACTCAATATAGTTGCCAATAATTAGCTTATGAAAAAGCAGACAGCACTAATTTTGGTTAACTGGAATAGTTTTGAATACACCAATCAATGTTTAATCTCCTTAAATAATTGTATTCAAAATTTTGAAATTATCGTGGTTGATAATGGCTCTACAGATGGATCGGGAGAAGAATTAAAAGCACAACATCCGCACATCACCCTTATCCCATCCGCAACCAATATGGGGTTTGCAGGAGGAAACAATGTGGGTATCAACTATGCCATCGATCACTCCTTTGAATACATCATGTTGTTAAACAACGACACTTTTGTAGCGCCTGACTTTTTAGATGTACTTGTCAATTATATGGATGAACATCCGGAGGTTGGCATTATCCAACCGAAAATTTATTGTCACCATGATAAATCGCTTATCTGGGACGGAGGATCTTATTTTAATCCAATTTTCACTTTACCATATACCCCTGGAGCATTAAAGAAAGAACGGGCAGCTCACAATCAATTAAAAAAGGTTGATTGGGTTACCGGATGTGCATTTTTTACCAGGGCAAACATTCTGAAAAAATCGGGACTATTGAATGAAAAATTTTTCATCTATTTTGAGGATGTTGACCTATCATTCAGGATCAAAAAGCTGGGCTATCAACTAATATATCATCCAAAATCAGTGGTTTATCATATCGCCGGGATGTCAAATAAATCAAAGTCCAAGCAAAAAGAAGGATATGTAAACCCTATTGTTCACTATTTGATCCAAAGAAATCGAATCTGGTTTTTAAAGAGGTACACGAATCCTATATTTGTTGTACCAACTATACTATATCATGCCAGCTATAGTATTGCCGTGATGATATATTTTACACTTAGGGGAAGATTTAAGAAATTAAATGCATTACTAAGGGGAATCAGGGATGGTATTTGGGACTCACTGTGAAGACATAATTTTATAAATGAAATCTATTCTTATCACCGGCGTTGCCGGACTCTTAGGTTCGAAAATGGCTGATTGGATCATTGAACATCAGCCAGGATATCAAGTAATTGGGATTGATAATTTAAGCGGGGGCTACCAAGAAAACCTATCTGATAAAATCATATTTTACCAGATGGATGTCTCTACCGATGACCTAAAACCAATTTTTGAGCGGTATGAGGTGGAGTTTGTTTATCATTTTGCTGCTTATGCAGCAGAAGGTTTGAGTCCATTTATTCGTAAGTACAACTACAACAATAATTTACTGGCTACAGCCAATCTGGTGAATGAGTGTATCAGCTATCAGGTGAAGCGGTTAATTTTCACCTCCAGTATGGCAGTTTATGGACAGGGAGAACCACCATTTCATGAAGACGATATTCCTAATCCAATCGACCCATATGGTGTGGCAAAATATGCGTGTGAATTAGATATACGCATTGCAGGGGAGCAACACCAACTCGATTGGTGCATTATCAGGCCACATAATGTGTATGGGATCAATCAAAATATTTGGGATAAATACCGAAATGTACTGGGTATTTGGATGTATCAAAAACTAAACAACGAACCTTTCGCCATATTTGGGGATGGTAAACAAGAGCGGGCTTTCAGTTATATCGACGATTGCTTGCCTAGTTTTTGGAATGCAGCCATTGAACCTAAAGCTTCTAAACAAATTTTTAATTTGGGTGGAATTCACAAAACAGCCATCCTCGATGCTGCTGAAATGCTGAGTGAAATTGTAGGCGGAGCACAAATCGAATTTTTAGAAAGCAGACATGAAGTGAAATATGCCTACCCTACTTTTCAAAAATCGGTAGACATACTTAATTACAAGGAAATAACTCCATTAAAAGAGGGATTGAGCAAGATGTGGGAATGGGCTCAAAAACAACCCAAAAGAGATCGGTTTAAATGGGAAGCATACGAACTCAATCGTGGAATTTATCAATATTGGACTTAGTGCTCATTTATTTAAAAATCTAAAAACTGGATAAATAAGCCTATGTTTTTGTTTCCTCTCATTTATATTTCGAGTTTTTTTCTCAGTATTCGTGAGTTTTTAAGAGGGAATAAAGAATCAATCCTTCTTTTCCTGATTTTTGGTCTATCGATCTATACCAGCGCTACCTCAGTAGCTTTCAAACTCGGTTTTAAAGAGAGTATCCCTTTTCTGCAACTTTTCAAAGAATTTAGTATCATCAGTCTGCTTTCTTGGGTACTATATCACTATAACGATCGTCTGAGATTACACCTGATCGATTATGCCATGATCGGTTTTTTTGCTTATACCCTACTATATGCACTCCTTCCGTTTGGAGATCTAGACGCCATTAACCGAATCATTGCCCTAAAATCCTCTTCGTTCTTTGTGTTGGTTTATTTCACAGGGCGCCTGCTCAATCCAAAAGAGATTTTTCTGAGTAAATATTTTCTTTACTTGATGTTATTGGCTGTTGCCGCTGCAATCGTTGTATTATTCGAGGTTTTCACCAACCAACATCTACAAACAAGAACAGGCTATACGGAATTCAACTCCTATTTTTTCAATATTGAACCCAGTGGTCATTATGATTTGAGCTGGACCTTCGAATCGGAAGGTGGATTTAAACGTTTTGCCAGTTTTTTTTCAAATCCCCTAGAACATGCAGCTGCTACCCTTATTTCCTTAGCGGTGTTGGCAGCTTTTTATACCGACGATCACTACCGCTTTAAGCTCGATAAATTCGGCATGGTGGCATTAGCAGCAACGCTGATTAGTATCATCTATGCGGTATCTAGATCTTCATTCGTGAGTTATTTTATTTTGATTTATGCTTATGGCTGGATCACTAAAAAAAAATACATCACTAAAATTGCCCATTTAGGGATTTTGGGAGCCTTTCTTTATGTGCTTTATTTATTAATTCCTAAAGGAAATGATGATTACGTGGGGGTACAAGAAATCATCGTCAGGACACTCAACTTCACCAATACATCGAGCGTTGCACACCTAATTGAGTGGATTCAGGGTTTAAATGCAATGATACAATCACCATTAGGATTGGGCATTGGTACCTCGGGGCGGGTTGCCGGATCTTTAGGCGAAAACGTAGGCGGCGAAAATCAATTCATTGTGGTTGGAGTACAATTTGGCGTCATTGCTCTTTCTCTTTACTTATTCATCTACGCCACCATCCTTAAAACCAGCTGGCAATGGTATTATCGTTTAGAAGGCAAAGAGAAAAAAATGTGCCTGGCATTGTTATTAATTAAAATTGCTTTTTTAATTCCCTCCTTCACTTCCGAATTAGAAAATTCTGTTTACATCTCTTACCTCACCTGGTTCATGACAGGCATCTTTGTCAACATGGTTTCACTTAAAAGTTTAAAAGAAAAAGATGCCTAAACCTCTTATCATAGGTGTCGATATCCGCGATTTAAGGGTTGCCATGACGGGCACTAAAACTTATCTCGAAGAGCTGTGCCTACAATTTAAAAAAATGGAAAGCGAGGAGTTGAAATTTCATTTTTTCGATAGCAAGCGAACCATCATCATCGGGAAAACTAAGTTTCATAAAGTTTTAAGTCATTTGAGTTTTCATTTATGGAAACAAGTCATCCTACCCTACAGAACCTGGAAGCATGGCTGTCAGGTTTTATTTTGTACAGATAATTTTGTTCCACTCATCAAATTTAGATTCAAAACTGTTCCAGTTTTTCACGATGCCTTTTTCTTCGAAGATCCTGAACATTATAATCGGCTTTGGGTATGGCTCTATCGCTTAACAGCCATTCCTGCTGCCCGAAGATCGGCGATGATCATTACACCTACTCATTATGCTAAAAAGCAAATTATCAAGTACACCGGTTTCCCAGAAACAAAATTGATCAGCATTCCGGAGGGCCCTAAAAGTTTGATTTTACACGCTGATCAGCTAAATGATAAGCTTTTAACAAAGCTTGGCTTGAGCAGCAAAAAGTACATTTTGCATGTTGGACTGATGAGCAAGCGAAAGAACATACCTGCACTCATTAGGGCATTTAAAAAACTCAAAGATGAAGGTCATCATGACATAAAATTGGTATTAGCGGGCAAAATTGACGAAAAACAAAACAGCAACGACTTTCCGTTCATTCAACAAACCATTATCAATTGTGGATTAGAAAAGGAGGTGATTCTTACTGGTTATTTGAATAATAACGAATTAAGCATGATCTATGCTCATGCTCTGATGTACGTTTTCCCATCAACTAATGAAGGATTTGGAATCCCGGTATTAGAGGCATTTTATAATCAAGTCCCCGTATTGGTTGCAAATAATACCTGCTTGCCCGAGGTGGGTGGTGATGCAGTTATCACTTTTGACCCCTATTCTGATGATGATATTTATGAAAAAATGAGCAGGTTAATCAGTAATCCTGACTTGCAAAAACTCTTAATTAATAAAGGAAAACACCGCCTAAAAGAATTTAGCTGGGAAAAAACAGCGCAAGAATTAGTTCGTATTTTCAGACAAATTGCTTAGAATTAGTCTTGCTTTTTGTAGATTTACAAGTACATCGAATCTACCTAAGTATCATTAGCACGAATGATTCTTTATTATAATGAAAAACGTCCATTGTCCAGTTTGTCGGCAATTAGCTGAGCCTCGAAACACAAAATTTACTTTAGAACGCGACGGCTACCAATTTGAGCTAGTGGAATGTAAATCGTGCCAGCACCATTTCACTTATTTTGTTCAAGAAGTTTCTATTTCATCTTATTATGATGATAAAGATTATCAGGTTCGTGATAACAGAAAATCTATATTTCATCGAATTCAGGAATTAGAATATCAACCAATTATCAATTATCTGAAGCAAAAAAATCGCAATCAAACCATCAACTTGCTCGATTTTGGGGCCGGGAAGGGTTTGTTTTTAAATCTTGCCAAACACCAAGGATTAGAAGTAAAAGGAGTGGAAACTTCTGCCCCCAGAGCAGCATATGCCAGGAATTTCTTTGGCCTCAACATCGACTCTTCCTATTATGCTAAGGGTAAAATATTTGATCACACTTTTGAGGTAATTACCATTTTTCATGTGTTAGAGCATCTGGAAAAGCCATTTGAGCTGCTCGATAATTTATTAGAGGAAAACTTAGCACCTGAAGGTCTGCTGATCATTGAAGTTCCAAATTATGAAAGCTGGCAATCTAAATGGGCCGGCAAAAATTGGTTACATTTAGATGTACCCCGACACCTGAGTCATTTCAGCCCCAAAACATTGGAAAATCAATTGCAATCACTTGGATTTTCGATTCTCAAAAAAGAATATTTTTCTTGGCATTTGGGCATCATCGGAATGATTCAGAGTATTTGGTCGTGGTTTGGCTACCGCGGGTTTCTAATTGGAGAATTGAAGGAGCGAAAATCTTTGGATCTCTTGCTTAAAATTGGATTAACCCTACCTTTTGCCATTATATTAGAAGGCTTGGCTTCTCTTTTTGGAAGAGGCGGTATCATGAGGTTTTACGCACAAAAGAAAGCTGTATGAAAATCCTCATGGTAAATTGGACATGGCATCCCAGTGGCGGCGATTGGACTTATGTAGAAAACATGTCTCATCTATATGAGCAAGCCGGACATCAGGTAATTCCATTTGCAATGGATCATCCTGACAACTATCCCAGTGCTTTTGAATCTTACTTTATTAAAAACAGAGATTACCGGCAATTGAATAATGGTAAATGGTGGAAAGGTGCCGGAATAGCAGCAGAATCTATTTACTCTTCTGAAGCAGTAAAATTGCTCAAAAAGCTATTGCTAGAAGTAAAAATTGATTTAGCGCACCTGAACATTATCCATCGCTACCAAACTCCCGCTATTATTAAAGTGCTAAAGGAAGCAAAGATCCCAATTGTATGGACCTTGCATGATTATACCATCCTATGTCCGGAGGGTACTTTTGTATCGAATGGTAAAATTTGCGAAGCATGCAAGGGTGGCAAATTCCATCAGGTTATTCTCAATAAATGCAAAAAACAATCCTTATTAGCGAGTAGCCTGGCTTGTGCTGATAATTACATTAATGAATATTTAGATTACTATTCATTAGTGGATTATTACATCTGCCCTTCCAAATTTTTACACCAAAAATTTTTAGAATATGGGTTTAATCCTGATAAACTCCATCCACTTTACCACAGCTACAACCCGAGTCAGATTCCTGAAATAGCCGCCAAGGAAGCGAATGTTAAGGAAAAATATATTGTGTTTGTAGGCCGACTCGAAAAAATTAAGGGGATTCATACCCTGCTGGAAGCTATGAAAGCATGCCCGGGCATCCCTTTAAAAATCATTGGTGATGGTACTGAAATGGATAACTTGAAGGCCTATACCGAGCAAAACCATTTACAACAGGTGAGTTTTCTGGGCAAAATGGATAAAACTGAAATATGGCCAATCTTGCAGTCGGCCGCTTTCATGGTGTTTCCATCAGAATGTTTAGAAATCCTCGGATTTAGCATCATAGAGGCCATGCTTTGTAATAAAACGGTAATTGGTAGTAACATCGGTGCCATTCCGGAAACCGTTATTGAGGGGCAAACAGGTTTATTATTCGAACCTGGCAATGTCCAAATGCTGGCAGAGAAAATACAGTCACTCTATCATGATGAAAAACTAAGTAATAAACTGGGCTTAAAGGCAGGAACATATATTCGGGAGTTGACAAATCCGGAAAAATATTACCAACAATTACAAGAAATTATCCCGATTTTAAATTAATGGCTAAGCAACCACATCCATCAATCAAACTAGCCATTATTGGTACCCGCGGTTATCCATATGTATATGGCGGCTACGAAACCTTTGTTAGGGAACTGGCCGAGCGTTTGGTAAAACAGGATGTAGAAGTTCATATTTATTGCCAGAAGGCTTTGTTCAAAGAACGACCTTCTATCTTGAATGGCATCCACCTCCATTACATCCCAACTGTTAAAATTCAAGCACTTAACCAGATCATACATTCGTTGTTCAGTCTTTTTCATGCATGTTTCAGTAAAGTAAACGTGGTATTGGTGCTGAATTTAGCAGCAGGGCCATTTGGGTGGCTGGGCCGTATTTTCGGCAAAAAAATGGTCATTAATACAGATGGACTGGAGTGGAAAAGACCTAAATGGAAAGGTTTGGGAAGCGCCTACTTTTATTTTGGGGCTTGGTGTGCCACTAAGTTTTATCACCAATTGGTAAGCGATGCAAACGCTATGCAAAAGGTTTATAAAGATCAATTCAATGCCGATTCTCAAGTAATCGCTTATGGTGCTCCTAGCTACAAAAAACAATCAAAAAATAGCCTTGAAAGATTCCATCTAAGTCCACAATCCTACTATCTCATTGTTGGGCGAATGATTCCCGATAACAATGCGCATGTATTAATTCATGAGTTTTTAGCTTCCAATTCCAGTAAAAAATTAGTCGTGGTGGGCGATGTGCCATATAAAGATGCTTATGCCCAACAATTGAAATCAAAAGCTTCAGAAAGACTAATTTTTACTGGTTATGTGAATGAACAGGAAGAACTACTCAGCTTATACCAGCATTGTTTTATTTACCTGCATGGACATGAGTTTGGGGGTACTAATCCTACTATGCTGAAAGCGATGTCTAATAATTGTGCTATTTTAGCACTAGACACCGTATTCAATCGCGAAATGCTCGGAAATGGACAGTTCGGTTTATTTTTTACGAAAAAACCGGGGGTATTAGCCCAAGAAATGGAAAGATTAGAGCAGCATCCTGATGAAATTGATCAATTAAGAAGAATTGTGGCTGAGGGAATTGGTGTAATGTATGATTGGGATCGTGTAACCGATCAATATTTGAGTTTGTTTAATAAAGTATTGTTGAAATAAGAAGATGAATACACCTTACGTTCGCTTTCAAAGCCTGCGTTCTTTTATTGATGGCCCTATTCTGCTTTTAAGCATGTGGTGGGGACAACTGCTGTTTCCGGGTAATGAATTGAAAGAGAACCAACCTTTCAGCTACCTGTTCTTGGTATTATTACTTGTTTCCTGGTACCTGGCAGCTCAAATCACCAAAATTTACAGCGACTTAAGAACTAACAAATTTTCTGAAGAGATCATTTACATCGCTTCAACAGTGAGTTTGCATGCCGTATTCTTGACTTCATTACTCTTCTTTTTTAGAGCTTATGTAAGCTTTAGCAATTTCTTTCTCTTGTTTTACCTCTTGTCTGTCTTTTTATTGGTAATCATTACCAAATATGTGTTGAGAAAATACCTGCACCACAGTATTTATCAAGGCAGGTTAAGTGAAAAAGTTTTATTGATTGGTTCTACGCCTGCTGCCTATAATTTTATCGAAACCATCGAGAGCCATGCTTATTACGGTTACCAATGTTTAGGCTTTTTAGATAATGAAAAGAAGGAACTCAATGGTTGTAAATACCTGGGTAAAATTGCAGACCTGAAAAAAATCATTGAAACGCAGGAAGTAGATGAAGTGATCATCGCTTTGCCCAATTCGGCACATCAAGAGATCAAATACAGTATGGAGATTTGTGATCATTTGGCTAAAAGAGCCCGTATCATCCCCGACTTGTATTTCTATGCCAGTAGCAATATTCAGATCAATACCATTGGTTTGTTACCCGTAATTAATTTGAGATCATTACCGCAGGACCGGTTTGGCAACAAACTTTTGAAAAGAAGCTTTGATATCTTATTTGCTGCAAGCTTTTTTCTATTTATTGCCTGGTGGCTCTTCCCTATTATCGCCCTGCTAATTAAACTTAGCTCGAAAGGTCCTGTGTATTTTAAGCAAGAAAGATGGGG
>JACCED010810358.1_pt1 | contig 14283 bp, 16 predicted proteins | sample 7455021 | NCBI WGS metagenome assembly JACCED01 (sample SAMN15323456, study PRJNA562643) | freshwater metagenome | isolation source: river surface water | place: USA:Blue River Watershed | collected 2017-08-19 | reverse complement strand
ATTAGAAGTTTTTCTCAATGAAGATATTGGACAGATTGAAGCGACCGAGCGAATCGTTCACTTCATTATTTATCCGCCCTTCTCTAAGGCGGCCATGCCGTTCTATCGAGTTCTATGCAACGCAGCCATCGCCACTATGGATCCACGCGTTCTCAAAGTCCTTGGGCTTAAGCAAAAGTCACGAAAGTGGTTGGCAGTAGTCAAGCCATTACTGAAGATCCTTCAAACTCTGCTTGGAAATGAATCCCCAAGCCAAACTATTGCTCGCCAACGAATTGCTCGGTTAGCATCAACCCATGAGTGATTGCATTTTCTGCAAAATAGTTTCTGGCGACATTCCCTCACGAAAGATTTATGAGGATGATAACCATCTAGCTTTTTTAGATATCTTTCCGGCTTCTAAGGGGCATTCATTGGTTATCCCAAAGTCTCATCACCAAGACATTCATTCAATGGACCGAGAGACTTACGGCGCTATCGCGCGGGTAGCGAAGGATGTAGCAGATCTACTCCATGAAAGATTGGGTTCTGAAGGCACCACAATTATGCAGATGAATCGCGAAGCGGGTTGGCAGACGGTTTTCCATGCGCATATGCACGTGATTCCACGGTGGATGGCAGATGAGCTACATCAACCGTGGGATATAGCACCGGCCGACGATGCCGAATTGAGTGCGCTTCAGCAGCTACTTACCAAGTAGGTAGTTAATAACATCAACAGCTTTCCAACCATCAGGATGGCGGCGAGCTAAGTAATCTGGACCTGACAAGTCGGAACCGAGAGTGATCAAAGGTAGTTCGCGGCGTCCATCTGGTCGTAATTGACCAAGTCCAATATTCGACATCAACGCGTTGCAGAGGCATTGCGAGTGCTGTGCTGCTTCAACATTTCCTTTTTTAAATTCATAGGTCTTAAGCGGTTCACTCGGGCATCGATAGCCGACGCCACCATTTTCTCGCTCAAATGGAGTTCGAAGATAGCCAAGGTCGCAGATGCGATTTCGCGCCTCATACTTATCGTCATCCGAAAGAGAGTCGGGGAGTACTGCAACTTTGAAAGGAAATCCAGTTGGTGATGCGCTGCCATCAGTCTTTACCGATAACTCGCCACTCTTGAGCGCTTCAATCACCTCCTTTTTAAGATCGGCGGTGACACCAGATTCATCTGCAAGAGCGAAGAGCGAACCCACTTGAACGCCCTGTGCTCCAGCGGCAATCGCCTCTGCAACCTTGGCAGGAGTTGCATAACCACCTGCCAGCCAGAAAGGAGAACCGGAGTTCTTGATTTTTACCAAGTCTGCTTCATCTTGTTCGGTGTAAATCGGATTGCCTTCTTCATCCTTTGATTTGCGGTTACGTGGAGGCGCGTTATGACCACCTGCAACGTGACCTTCTATAACGTACCCATCCGGCTTGGTGATCTCATCTTTATTGAGATAGGCAACAAGTGCATGAGAAGAAACGATTGCAAGGAATTGCGGACGCTTTATTGGGAAGGAGAGGCCTTCGATGCATTGTGGGTCAAATGAGATGAAGTGTTTCATCGTTGACTCGGCAACATCAACGGTCATCGAGACGGGTTTGCCTAAAGCTAATTGATTAAGAAGATTCGGAATTTGTGCTGGAATTCCCGCGCCAATGAGTATGTAATCCACATCTGCCAGCATGGCTCCAAAGAGTTGAGCGGGGATACACATTTGGATTTTCTCGAGCAGGTTCATCCCAATCAATCCGTCATGGCCTTCTTTTGCCAACCAGACTTCAACAAATGAGGAAACAACTAACAAATCTGTTGCGTGCTGTACTGGCTTCAAGGTCAACTTTGGTACATCGATATATGGCTTCGATTGATCGCGACCGCCTTCAATGAAGTAGCGATCTAGGACGCCCTTGATGACATCTTGATTTGGAAAGTGAGACATCGCTCGACGAATCGAACCGTCTATGTCTCCATCTTGAAGCCTACGAGATACAACTGAATCGATTGCAGTACCTGAGATGACTCCAAGATGCCCGGCTTTTGAAACTTCCTTAGCCAATTGGGCAGAAGAGACTGCAATACCCATGCCACCTTGGATGATGGTGGGAAGTTTGGTGTCGGTCATAGGTAAACCTAAGTGCATAGACGAGCGAACTCGCGAGTACACACTTGGTAGTTCACCAAGAGTTTTGCAATTCAGCGCAGCGATGTGACCTAGTCGATAGAACGGGCTAGAACTTCTTGCCCCCACTTTTGAATCAAAGGCTTCCAGAGAGTTTCGAGATCTGCCTCCCGAGCCTTGACCGTTTCAGCAATTGAGACTGACTCGGAGGATTTCTCAAAATTCTGGAAGGCGTTATCTGGTTTGTTCTCCCAAAGCGAGACGATAGATGCATCGGCCTCCGGGTGACATTGCAAACCGTATGTAAGTTCTCCCACTCGATAAATCTGGGTTGGACACTTTTCACTCGATGCAATCAAGGTTGCGCCATCCGGAAGAACCGATACGTAATCCTCATGCCACTGTGTAGTAAGAGCAGATGCACCAACAGACATGATTGAATCTTCGGCAACTTGCGTTATTTCATAGATTCCGATTTCGTTTTCGCGCAGTCGTGCGATTTCTCCACCCAATGCTGCTCCCAAGAGTTGCGCTCCCAAACAGATTCCGATGACTGGTACATCATCCTTGACGACTTTCTTTAACAGAACGCGCTCTGTTGCCAACCACGGGTGTAAATGATCATCGAGTGCCCCCATAGCGCCACCTAAAGCGATGACTCCTTTGACATGGGTAGGCAGTTCGGTAGGAATCGTTTCGCCATCATAGGCACGGATGACCTCTACCGCGAAGCCCAGCTCCTTCAACCATCGACCAACTAGATGCGGCGGATCTGTTGCGTAGTTCTGAATGAAGAGGATTGTTGGAGCGCTCATGGATGGAGTGTATTACTCTCGCCACATGTTCTTAAGGGTGCGCGCGGGCTTTCCCATATTTCTCGCCGCGCTGAATATGCGCGCAGGCTTGGTCATGATGGCGCCACTTATTCCAATTATTTCAAAGCACTACGACCTCTCCACCTTTGAAATGTCTATCCTGCTCTCCATTCCGATAGTCGCATTTGCTTCTTCGAGTTTGATCATGGCGATGCTAGGCAGGCACGCCTCATCGGACCGAATCATCACTTTTGCACTCATTACTCTCGCCGGGGGATTGGCGTTAAGAGTGGTTACTGGAGCAGTCGGCCTATTTCTATTCACAGCGGTCATTGGAGTAGCAATTGCTGTGATGAACTATGAAATTCCAGTATGGGTAAAACTCCACATCCCAGAATCTTCAGGAATTGCGACCGGAATCTACGTCACCTTGATGGGAGTAGGCGCTGCGTTAGCGACAGCAATCAGTGTCCCCATTGCGGAAAGCTCTTCACTTACCTGGCGACTATCTATGGTTCCTTGGATTCTGCTTGCTGTAGCTTCAGCAATCTTCTGGTTCGTAAAACGACGCAATATCGCTACCGCGCGCTCCGCAGAATCATCACCGTTCTGGCGAACACCTGCGATTAAGAGTCCGATTGCGTGGGGATTGGTGCTCTTCTTTGGTCTTGAATCGATGACTTTTTACGGAAGCGCATCATGGCTGCCCACCATTCTGACAACTAAGGGTTTCTCGCTCAGCGCTGCTGGCGCTGCGATAGCGTTTTCAGGTTTGCTTGGTTCGGCGGTTGGGCTTTTCTTTCCACATTGGATCTCGAAATTCACAGATCAGAGATTGTTGCTTGCAGGTGTATCCGTAATGACTGGCATCTCATTCTTTATGATGACGATTCAAGACGGGGCAATTCTTATTCTCTGGCTCTGTCTCTCCAACATAGGAATATCCATGGCATTTCCTGCCTGTTTACTTCTCTGTACTATTAAAGCGAGCACGCCCGAGATGGTGAGATCTCTATCGACGATGATGCAATCTTTCGGATACATCATTTCCGCGACCGGACCTATATATGTCAGCACTTTCTTCCATATATCCGAGAACTGGAATACGGCCTTGTATGGGATTGTTTTTTTAACTCTTATACAGTTGTTCGTAACCCTCTTCGTGGGAAGGCCAAGCGAGGTAGTTGAATCTACGCTCGCCCAAAAAACCAGGAATAATTGGTTGCTACGTACAGGAAATCCTGGTCACTACTGCATTCCAAGGCGTGTCAAAGCTAGATTGAAAAGCCATGATTACAGAGTTAGAGGGTGAAACGTCATAGGCTGAATCTGATGCTCGATCTAAAATCGTTCCGTTTCTCTCAATGTTTGCCGTAATGGTAAGGGTTGAGCAATATTTGTTTGATTTGATTTTCACGCCCCAACAGGTCTGATAGCAATTTGCAGCGTCATAACCAATCGTTTTCCATGCCAAATCGTAATCCTGGGCAAACTTGTAATAACCCTTAGGAACCCAAGAGTAATCGTTACGAGCTTTCCTCTCGCGCTCCTCTTCTTCCTTCAGTTCCTGCGCAGCAATCTTTGCAAGCGCCACTCTCTCTTCCTCTGCTTTGTTTTGCTGAACCTTATTTGATACTAATACGCCGCCGACTGAAAGAAAAACGATAGTCAGCATTGTAACTGAAGCTTTGAATATTACTTTCTTCTTGGCACGTTCCTGACTCGAAATTGCTTCGGTATCAAGAGCATGGCCACACGAAGAGCATCGAATGTGGGCGGTCGTTACTTTGCTGCGACACAATGGACATTTCATATATACCTCCAACACTTGATGTCAATTTACATGAACATATTCTCTCTGAGTAATCAAATGACTGGTCGGATTTCTCTTTTAACCATTTTTCTAATGCTTTGCCTCGACTTTCAAGAGTACCTTTAAGAAAAGTCAGTCTTAGGAGGAATGATGTCAGAGAACGAATCGGCCGCTGTAAGTGAAGAAGTTGAGTATAGAGATCCGGAAGCAATCAAGTACGAGAGAAAACTAAAACGAACTCGAATGTCGGTTTTGGTTCTCTTGGTTGTGGTTGCCATAAACACTTTGGCTGCTCTATTTCTCGGCCAAGTTATCAAGGCGCCGGATTACAGCAATGGCTCGAGTTTAGTCAGCGCTGCAATCTCAATGGAAAAGATCAATTCGATTAGCTCAACGACGGTTTATCAGCAGCAAGTTGTAAATGGTTGGGTTGCAAGAGATCTCCTTGAAGCTATCGGAAAGCAAAATGCAACTATGATTGATCAAAACTCAGATTTACTTCGAGTTGGTGCTTTCTTACTTTTTAATATCTTATTCACGCTCGGTGCCATTTGTGTTGCAGTTATCCGAATAGGATTACTGCGCATTGAACAGAACGAGTTTTCGAAGAGGATTTAATGTAGTTCTAAAGAAATCCCCCTCTGATGAGATTCGGAGGGGGATTTCTTATTCCTATATGTGGACGATACTGGGATCGAACCAGTGACCCCCACAATGTCAATGTGGTGCTCTACCGCTGAGCCAATCGTCCGTATTTATGAAGTTGTCATTCTTGAGGTCTGCGTTAGGGGGAAGTGTAACCCAACAGATCTACCTTTGCTTAGCGTGCGTAATCATCCTGAATGCGCTCGATATCGTCTTCTCCGAAATATGTTCCTCGTTGTACTTCAACAAAGATCATGACCTCTGAACCTGAATTTCCAATGCGATGTTGTTCACCGATTGCGACCTCTACCGAGTCACCCGCCTGAGCTTTAAATTCTTTATCACCTAGAACGACATCGGCAACGCCAGAAACGATGTACCAATGCTCCTCGCGCTTTTGATGGCGCTGCAGAGAGAGACGGTGGCCCGGCTCAACCCAGATGGTCTTTACCTTGTATGTCGGAGTATCCGCGAGCACTTGATAGCGACCCCAAGGACGCTCTGGGCCTTCTAGGTATTCGCTGCTCATGTTGCGAGAGTAATCCGTTTCTTCGTTGAAACTCGTGATTGAACCTACTTGATTTAACTCTGGAGGTGGAAACGGGATTTGAACCCGTGTAGAGGGATTTGCAGTCCCTTGCCTCGCCTCTCGGCCATTCCACCATGAAAGAAAAGCCACCTGCGAAGATTTACGTATCTATGAAAGTGACTCTTAATCCGAGCGGACGACGGGGTTCGAACCCGCGACCTGAACCTTGGCAAGGTTCCGCGCTACCAGCTGCGCTACGTCCGCGTATTGCGGGCGCAAATCTAGCGTAGGTGAGGCCGAACTGCCAAAGCGTGCGTAGCCTTAGCCTATGTTCATCGGCAAGGGGTATCAGTTCTGGATGAAGGGTCTCCACGCTACCCGCCTAGCTGAGATTACCGATGATCCCGGCAGAGTCGGAGATGGAAATTTCTGGGCAGTTCTGGCCACCTTTGAAGGTCGTTACCACTTCGCTCGATTTAAGAAAGTGGTGTCGGCACCTTTTCCAGAAGCCCACTGGGAACGGCTACAGCGGCCTTGGCTCTCAAGCATGGAGATGATCGATTACATCGCTTACGTTCATGCAATTAAAGAGTCGATTTCAGAGGGCGGTGTCTATCAAGTAAATGCATGTCGTCAGTTATCCCATTTCCTCGGGGAGCAGCCGCAATCTCTTGCCGGTCTCTTCTCAGAAACTCTGCGGGCGAATCCAGCTCCCTTCGCTGCCTACCTCAAGATTCCTGGTCTTGAGGTCGCCTCTGCCTCGCCAGAGAGATTCCTATCCCGAGATGGAGCGAAGATTCTCACCTCGCCGATAAAAGGAACGATGCGTTTGAATGAAGAAGATTTTGGAGAGAAAGATAAAGCTGAGAATCTCATGATTGTAGATTTGATGCGAAACGATATTGCTCGTGTCTGCAAACCTGGTTCAGTAGAAGTTTCTGCTCTTTTTCGCAATGAAAAACATCCAGGTATTACACATTTAGTTTCAGACGTTGAGGGAGAGCTTCGCGAGGAAACAACTTGGACAGAAATCTTCACCGCCACCATGCCGCCTGGTTCAATTTCTGGCGCGCCAAAATCGGCTGCTATACAAATCATTGAAGAGAACGAGAAGATAGATCGCGGACCGTACTGTGGCGCCCTTGGCTACATTCATGGAGATCGAGCAGAGCTATCAGTTGCAATAAGAACTTTCTGGACTACCGGCGATCGCTACCTTAGATATGGAACCGGGGCGGGCATTACATGGGGAAGTGATCCAATTAAAGAGTGGGAAGAGACGCAACTTAAAGCCCGCCACTTGATATCAATCGCTGGTGGCGAATTGTGACCGGAAGGATCCCTTTTCCAGAGGGGAGTGGCATCTTCGAAACGCTAAGAACTGAGAACGGTTTGGTAGCTGAGTTTGCGCGGCATATGCGACGAGCAGTAAAAAGTGCTAGAGAACTTCGCATACCAATTCCGTCGGAAGATGTTGTACGCCAGCAAGTTAGCGATGTGTTAGCGAGGCAACCATTTACGGTAGGTCGTCTTCGAATTTGTTTCTCACTCAACGGCATGAGCATTACTCATAACGATTATCTCGATGCTACTGATAGCGCTTTCTTAACCTTCTCGCCGCACACATCTAAAGCGCTCGGCGAACAGCGCAAGGAGTTTCCCTACGACAGTCATTTCGAGATTGTGGATGAAGCAAAGAGTCAGGGATTCGACGATGCAATGATCTTTAACTCCCGGAACAATCTGACTGAGACGGCGCTCTCAAACATAGCCCTCTATCTCGACCAAGAATGGGTAACTCCGCCGATAGGCGCGGGGCTACTTCCGGGGGTCATGCGCGCTATATCTATCGAACGATGTGGCGTGGTTGTTCGGGAGATTCACATCTCAGAGGTAGCCCATGTGACTGCTGCAGTCCTGCTCAACAGCTTGAAGATTGCACAGCCGGTCGAACAGATCGGGGAGATGCGCTTGACTGAAATGGATCGTGCTCTACACCTAGGCGCCGAAATCCGCCGTAACGTTCAATTCTTTTCGGTAGGCTAGCGCCATGTCCCAGATTTCGATATTAGTCGATGGGCGCAATCTCACCATTGACGCCGATCAACGCCCGACCCATATCTTCGCTGAGCAGAAGGAGATTGTGGTCTGTAAGGTCAATGGCGTACTTCGCGATTTATGGACTGAAATCTCGGATGGCGACGTAATTGATGGTATCTCAATTTCTTCGCCGGAAGGTTTGGCTGTCTTGCGTCACTCAACCGCTCACGTTATGGCACAAGCGGTTCAACAGGTGTTCGCGCAAACTCGATTGGGAATCGGTCCGCCGATTGCCGATGGTTTCTACTATGACTTCGATCCAGAGAATCCTTTCACGCCTGAAGATCTTGAGAAGATCGAAAGTGCGATGCGTAAAATCGTTAGAGAGGGACAGCGGTTCAAGCGTCGAGTAACCACCGAGGCTGATGCGCTCAAAGAACTCGCGCACGAGCCATACAAATGCGAATTAATCGGGCTTAAAGGTTCAGCGGGTGAAGAAGCGAGCGTTGAAGTTGGTGGCGCCGAGCTAACGATTTACGACAACTTGGGTCGCGATGGCCAGCCAGTTTGGTCTGATCTCTGTCGCGGACCGCACCTTCCTTCAACAAAGCACATACCTGCCTTTAAGTTGATGCGAAGCGCAGGTGCTTATTGGCGCGGCTCGGAGAAGAATCCGATGCTCCAGCGTATCTATGGAACTGCTTGGCCTTCACAGGATGAACTCAACGCATATCTCGAACTCTTAGCTGAGGCGGAGAAGCGAGATCATCGTCGATTGGGTCAAGAGCTTGATCTCTTCTCATTTCCAGATGAAATTGGTTCGGGTCTCGCGGTCTTCCATCCCAAGGGTGGAATCATTCGTAGAGCGATGGAAGATTATTCGCGAAAGCGTCACGAAGATGAAGGTTATGAGTTTGTCTATTCACCACATCTAACCAAGGCGGCGCTCTTTCAAAAATCTGGCCATCTCGATTGGTACTCCGAGGGTATGTACCCACCAATGATTATGGATGAAGAGCTCCATGAGGATGGAACTGTCAAGCGCCCCGGGCAGCAGTACTACATGAAACCTATGAACTGCCCATTCCATAACCTGATCTTTCAAGCTCGCGGACGCTCATATCGTGAGCTTCCACTCCGGTTATTCGAGTTCGGTACTGTCTACCGTTACGAAAAATCGGGCGTTCTCCACGGCATCACGCGCGCGCGTGGTTTCACTCAAGATGATGCCCACATCTACTGCACTAAGGAGCAGATGGCTGGAGAGCTCGATTCACTGCTCACCTTCGTGCTCAATCTCCTGCGTGACTATGGATTGGAAGATTTCTATCTCGAACTTTCAACTCGTAATCCAGAGAAATCAGTCGGCGAAGATTCCGATTGGGAGGAAGCGACCGAAGCTCTCCGTAAGGCAGCACTGGCGCAGAATCTAGAGCTGGTTTTAGATGAAGGTGGCGCCGCTTTCTACGGTCCTAAGATCTCTGTTCAAGCTAAGGATGCAATCGGTCGCACATGGCAGATGTCCACTATCCAAGTCGACTTCCAGTTACCTCAGCGCTTCGAGCTCGAATATGCAGCGGCAGATGGAACCCGTCAGCGACCGGTCATGATTCACCGCGCCTTATTCGGTTCGATTGAACGATTCTTCGGTGTCCTTACAGAACATTACTCGGGAGCTTTCCCAGCATGGCTTGCTCCAGTTCAGGCAATTGCGATTCCGGTAGCCGATACCTTCAACGATTACATGTATGAGGTCATTGCTCAGTTGAAGAAGGCTGGCATTCGCGCGGATATAGATGTCTCGGATGATCGCTTCCAGAAGAAGATTCGTAACGCCCAGCTTCAAAAGATTCCGTTTATGTTGATTGCAGGCGAAGAAGATATGAAGGCTGGTGCTATCTCTTTCCGTTATCGCAACGGTGATCAAAAGAATGGTGTTCCTATCGCCGATGCGATTAGAGAGATAACTCAGGTAGTGTCAGATCGAGTTCAGAACTAAGCATGGCCGAAGAGATAATGGGTGGCGCAGGGATGCCTGATGGATGGCATCGGCTCTGGGCGCCACACCGATTGGATTACCTAAGAGGCGAGAATCGTCCATTAGAGGGTAACGATGTGCAATGCCCCTTCTGCCGTATCCCAACTTTGGATGACGCTGAAGGGTTGATTGTTTTTCGAGGAGCCAACGCATATGTAGTAATGAATCTCTATCCCTACAATCCGGGCCACCTCTTGATTTGCGCATATCGTCACGTCGCCGATTTAACCGATTTAAGTGCATCCGAGCGCCACGAGATTACAGATCTATCGGCGCATGCCATGGCTACTATCCGAAAGGTCTCGGGAGCGGATGGCTTTAATTTAGGAATGAATCAAGGTGCTATCTCTGGTGCGGGGGTGGCGGCTCACATTCATCAACATGTAGTTCCGCGCTGGTCAGGCGATGCAAACTTTATGCCGATTATTGGCAAGACCAAGGTGTTGCCTCAACTACTCACTCAGACTCGAGATGAGTTAGCTGCTGCTTGGTAGAAGATCTAAGTAGCGCGTCACAATATCGAAGCCAAGGCGATTACTTATATTGATGGGAATTGCAGGAAAGATTATTCCCGCAGCGAAGGCAGTTTCATCCATACCCTCCATCTGTTCCAGATACTCTTCTCGAAAATCTTGCACCATCTCGATTAATTCACTATCGGCAGGTTCGATAACCGGGGGGTTCTTCGAGTAATCGCAGGTGGTTAAATCACGGAGCGAAATTGTGCCGATTGGAGTTCCTGATTCGCCATGTAAGACAAGAAAAGGTGTCACCAACTGATCAAAGACACGGTTGGCAATCAGAACACCATCGTCAAAGTCCATCTCAACTCCATCGAGAACACTGATCAAAACCATTCTTGGGGTCTGATACTCGTCATACCCTCGCCAAAGGTCGATCGTTTGGCTGTCGATACCGGCCGCCGGATTTATCGTGAATATTGCAAGATCGCAATCACTATCTACAGTGTCAGAGACTTTGCCACCGAGAAGGTTGGCAATCATCTCGGGGGTCGCGCTCACATGGCCATGAATTTTGATCGCTTTTCCCGCGTCCAAAGTGGTTGAACTCATGGGAGTAACTCTACGATGAAGCCATGGTGAGTTCGGTATATAAACCTTTATTCAATCGATTTATCGAACCGATAGCTCGTGCCGCAGTAAGAGCGGGTATTACGCCCAATGTTGTGACCGTTGTGGGGACCACAGGCTCAATCGCCTCTGCGATTTACTTCTATCTCGACGGAAGATTGGTAATCGGCACGATTCTCATCTCAATCTTTGCACTGAGCGATCTCTTTGATGGCGCGATCGCTCGGGTCTCTAAGGCCGGTCCTAGCGCCTGGGGTGGATTCTTGGACTCAACATGCGATCGCCTCACCGATTCAGCGATATTGGGAAGCCTTGCAATTTATTCGTTACGTTCTGAGAATCCGCTCACACCTGTCATCTTGGTGGCGATTGTCTTTGGCTCACTAGTGCCATATATACGAGCTAAGTCAGAGTCTTATGGAATTCCTTGCACCGTCGGAATCGCTGAACGAACCGAGCGACTTGTAATCGCTCTAGTTGCTATTGGTTTCCATGGTTTAGGAGTCCCTTATATCCTGGCAGCCGGCATCTGGTTGCTCTTAACGTTAAGCGTTGTAACCGTCGTTCAGCGAGTTATGGTTGTCCGGAACGGATTGTCGAAAAATGTCTGAACATTTTTCATATCTTGCTTACCTAGCTGGTTGGAAAATTGTCGGCGTCTTACCGGAGAAAATTGCATATAGGGCCTTCGAGTTAATCGCACAATTTCTACACGCAAGGAATGGTCGCTTGGTAAATCGCCTTCGAACCAATCTTTCAATCGTAAAGCCCGAACTGAGTGCGATAGAACTTGAAGAGCTAGTTCGCAGAGGGCTATCAAGTTATATGAGATATTGGTGCGACACATTTAGAATTCATAAGTGGAGCGCAGAACGCATACACAAGACTGTGACCACCTCGCACGATGAATTGCTATGGACTCCAATGAGAGAAGGCAGGGGAGTCGTGATTGCCCTGCCCCACTCAGGCAACTGGGATCACGCAGGTGCTTATTTCTGTCAATCTGGGATTTCATTAGTTACGGTAGCTGAAGTACTCAAGCCGGAGAAACTCTTTAGAAGATTTTTAGCCTACCGTGAATCAATGGGTTTCGAAGTTTTACCGTTAGATTCAAGGGCTTTCGTCACCTTGCTTAAGCGGGCAAGGGAAGGGCGATTAATCGCCCTCGTGGCAGACCGAGATCTCTCTGCATCAGGAATCGAAGTTAGCTTTTTTGGAAAGCGAGCGAAGATGCCGGCGGGGCCGGCCACGATTGCAGTCCGTGAAGGGTTGCCATTGGTGGTCGCTCATGTCAGTTATAGAGAATCTGGAATTCACGTTGATTTCAAGGAGATAGCGGTCGCCGCAGATGGTAATGAAGCAAGCCGTGTTCAAACTACGGTGCAGTCGATAGCAACCGCCTTCGAATCTGGGATCGCGAGTCACCCTGAAGATTGGCATATGTTGCAGAGAATCTGGATTGATGAAGGTATTTACGGATGACTTTCGAACAGAAGCGAATAGGAATCGTATGTCCTTACGGATGGGATACACCTGGTGGTGTGCAGGCGCATATTGCAGATCTTGCGACGTATTTGATCTCTCAAGGCCATTTTGTCTCAGTCTTAGCGCCTAGTAGTAGCGATGAAGGTCTGCCAGATTTTGTAGTGAACGCTGGAAAGCCGTTGGCAATTCCCTATAACGGAGCGGTTGCTCGAATCCTCTTCGGCCCTCTCGCCTTTGCCCGTGTAAGAACTTGGATTGCACAGAACGACTTTGATCTTCTACATCTACATGAACCAGCAATTCCTTCAATCTCGCTCTTAGCCTGTTTTGCTGCCGAGGGGCCTATGGTTGGGACTTTTCATGCCTCAGCAAAACGTCAGAAAGCAATCTTTGCTATCGGTCCGATTTTGGAGCCGGTGATTGAGAAGTTGACCGCTCGAATTGCAGTGAGCGAGGCCGCTCGCGCAACTCTGACAGAACACCTAGAGACAGATGCAGTTGTCGTACCCAATGGAATCTATGCAAAGCGTCTAGCTGGCGGAAAGATCAATCCAGAGTGGAGCGGTCAGACCATTGGCTTTATCGGTCGATTTGAAGAGCCACGTAAAGGTCTGCAATTACTCGTAGCGGCGTTGCCAACAATCCTCAACCAGAACCCAAGCGCACGGGTAATAGTCGCCGGCCCTGGCGATGCGCAAAAATTTCTGGAGAACGTCCCACCTCACTTGCAGAGCAAGTTCACCTTCCTTGGTCGAATCTCCGAGAGCGAGAAAGCGGATTTCCTCCACTCGATCGGCGTTTATGTGGCACCAAATACTGGAGGAGAATCCTTTGGCATCATCTTGGCGGAAGCCTTAGCGGGGGGAGCTGCCGTTGTGGCCTCTGATATTCCGGCTTTCGACGCTCTCTTGGGCAGTGGAGCATATGGCACCTTATTTAAGTCGGAGGATTCCAACTCTTTGGCGGTTGAGATCAATAAGCTCTTTGCTGATGATGACCGCCGCAACCAATTGCGCACCGCCGGAAAGGCCTACGCGCAGAACTTTGATTGGGAGGTTGTAGCTGAGCGAATCTATGATGTCTACGAAATGGCGATGGTTGGTTTAGGCAAAGTCTCGCTCTCATCGGAGAGCCGCGGCTGGAATAAGTTCTTAGGTAAATAAATGAATTTCAAATCTCTCGCAATTCTCTTCGTAGTTGCTCTCTTCGCCTGGTATCTATCTTTCTTGGCGACCAGGCTTGATCGGTTGCACCATCGAGTTGAGACCAGCTGGGCGAACTTAGATAGTTTGTTGCAGCGAAGAGCTGCGATTGCAATTGAGATCGCGCGATCCGAGATTGCTGATCCAGCTTCTTCGCTCTTGCTGACCTTCGCCGCTCATCAGGCCCGAGAGGCAAGCGTTAGAGATCGCTCGCAAGCCGAGACTGGTCTCTCTGGAGCGCTAGGAATTCTCTTAGCCACTTCGAGTGAAGTCTCAGGTTTGGTTGAGCAAGACCTCTTGCGTGAACTGGCCGAACTCAATGAGAAGATAAAGGTCGCTATCGCTCTCCATGTTGAATCTGTAAATAGAACTCAATTGATTCGCTCCAAATGGATTATCCGTACCTTCAGACTTGCTGGACGAGCACCGCTTCCAGTCACATACGAATTTGAAGCCGATGTTCTTTAGACGATTTATTCTGACGTCGATTGCAACGGCATCGGTGGCGGTGGTAGTTGTGAGT
>JACCED010790636.1_pt1 | contig 14287 bp, 9 predicted proteins | sample 7455021 | NCBI WGS metagenome assembly JACCED01 (sample SAMN15323456, study PRJNA562643) | freshwater metagenome | isolation source: river surface water | place: USA:Blue River Watershed | collected 2017-08-19 | reverse complement strand
GTAAATTAAAGTCGAAGCGTTTAGGCCGTCGGGGTCTGTGTTTTGAGCGAAGCCGTGTAGCGCCGCCAGCCGCCAAACTCGCTAATATCTTGGGCGCCCTGAAGGCCTGAGGGCTCGCAGAGAAAGCCTTGAACAAGTTCGCCGTCACAGGTCTCAATCTGTCCGATACCAAGGGGCTTTGGGATCATCGCCACAAAGCTTCCGTATTCGGCCATCGGCATTTGCCAAATCTCGATCTCAATCGGCTTGCCAGAGTCTTCAACGCGGATGAGCCCAGGCTTTGCTGGATGTGTATTGGCAAGTGCATAAAGCCGATAGGTCGATGCGGTTGTTGTGGTTTGGATCAGCCGTGCCCCACGCTCAGTCAACTGTCCATTGAGAGGCATGCCGCTCAGATGCGCGCCGACAACTGCAACGTTCACCACCGCTGCTTTCGTTGAATCGGAACCTGCAGGCAGCGCAAGAGCACCGGACCCCTCTGGTGAATCGGCTGGGCTAGCGCGATTGGACTGCTCATAGCGCAACGCGAGTGAGGCGAGCTGCCAGTCACTGGCAGCAGGCCCGATGAAGGTGATACCAAAGGGCAGCTGATCGGTCCGAATACTTGAGGGAATCGAGACTGCCGCGTAATCCAGCAGATTTACAAAGTTGGTGTAATAGCCCAGCCGACGATTCAGCTCTATTGGATCTTCCAGCATTTCATCGATGCGATAAATTGTCGGCGCAGTCGGTACGAGCAAGACGTCGATCGATTTCCACATGATCGCTGCCTGCTGAGCGAATGTGCGCAGCTGTGTCTGGGCCCGAAAGACATCGGTGCCCGACACTGCCATGCCGGGTGTGAGAAGGGTTTTGACAGGCTCAATCACCGCCTGCGGATGCGCTTTGAAAAATGACTCAAGCACCTCAAGTCGCTCGGCAAGTAAGGCGCTGCCGTAAAGTAGGGCGGCCGCATCAGCAAGCGGCTGATAATTAATGGTGATCGGAGTGCCGCCGAGACGGATGCAATGCGCGATGGCTTTGTCGAATTCTGCTTTTGCCTGCTGATCGCCGAACCACTCGAGATGATCCGGGACGCCGAATCGAAACTGCTTCGGCAGCGGTATTGCGTTTAGCGGCAGATCTCGTGAATAGGGATCCTGTGCATCGGGCCCCATCGCCGAGAGCAGGACCCGCCAAGCAGTCCGAACATCTCGGGAAAAAATTGAAACTGCATCAGCGCTTCGGGCAGCAGGTAAGACACCCTGCGTGCTGATTAGGCCCTTCGTTGGTTTGAGGCCCACAATATGATTTAAGCCTGCGGGAACGCGGCCTGATCCAGCAGTGTCAGTGCCGAGCGAGAAGTCCACCTGACCGCTTGCAACAACAAAGGCTGAACCTGAGCTTGAGCCGCCGCTGACATAAGCAGGGTTGACTGCGTTGGGCACTGGACCAAAAGGAGAGCGTGTGCCGTTTAGTCCACAGGCGAATTGATCGAGGTTTGTTTTTCCGCAGAGCACCGCGCCAGCGCTTAAGAGCTTTGCGACAACAGTCGCATGCGTCGAGGGCGTAAACGCGAATTCGGGGCAGCCCGCAGTGGTAGGAACCCCCGCGACATCGATGTTGTCCTTTACTGCAAATCGAAGGCCGGACAAGCTGCCCGAGGGCTGCTCCATCATCGGCCGATCGAAATGCTCAATCCAGGCGTTGTCCGCGGACACGGGGGGATGGCGGGCGTTCATTGGGATCCTTATTTGTATACAAGAAAGTATGCAAATAGCGTGCCATCCGGGGAGGCGGTGTAACGCCCGGGGATTTGCCGCTCTGGTGGCCGAGAATGGGTCGAGATTTGGCCGTTGAATGCCGCTTAAGCGGGAGTGAGTGCACCACGATGTCGATGCAATGCACCGACTTGGGGAATCGGGCGCCTAGAGATATTTGCTGGAGAAGTCCTTAATTCCGACGGTTTTAAACCAGTCGATATCCCAGGGCTCATTGATCAGACCATCAGTTCGTGACCACTGATAGACCTCCGCGGCGTAGTCTTCGCCAGAAAAGTCTCGTACATGAACAGTTACGCGCCGATAGTGCTCGCCTTCGAATTGATCGAGCCGGGCGATCTCATGGGCTGACAGGCCTAGCCAGAGAATGCCGCGGACCCTTTCGCCATCTGCAGGCACTGCCGCGGGAAAGGTCTCATTATCGACTCGGACCCGCCGCCAATCATCCAAGATCGCCTCGATGGATTCAGGGCATCGGCCCGCAACACGCTGGAAAACAAACGACAGCATTAGTGACCCGTAGGTGAAAACATTGATGCGGCCGCCAGTCTCACTCTGATCCACAATCATCTCCCTTCGCTTCCGACGTCAGCAAAAGCCATGCCCGTTAGATGGCACGGTAACTGCTTAATAAGCATCAGGAGACACTAAATTATGGCAAGCCTTCTTCGGTCAGCGGTGGCCACCGCCGTCAAACGTCCGCCGAGTGTGGATGAGGTCATGGGTCTTGAGACCCGTGGCGAGGCCATGCCGCTTGGCCACTATCGGAAGTTCTGGTCTTGGCTTTCGGCCCAATCTCCCGAGGAGATGGAGCGGGCCCGCACGGAGGCGGATCTTTTTTTTCGTCGGGTAGGCATCACGTTTAATGTCTACGGCGATGAGCAGGGGACTGAGCGGCTGATCCCCTTTGATTTGATTCCGAGAATCCTGCCGGCTTTCGAGTGGCAGATGCTTGATCGGGGCCTGCGGCAACGTGTCACTGCCCTGAACCGTTTTATTCATGACATCTATCACGGACAGGAAATCCTTCGCGCCAAGGTGATTCCCAGTGAATTAGTCCTGCAAAATTCCCAGTACCGAGCCGAAATGCAGGGCATCAAGGTCCCGCGCGACATCTATGCCCACATTAGTGGTATCGATATCGTTCGAGCGGGGAAGGGCGAGTTCTACGTGCTGGAGGACAACCTGCGCGTACCGTCCGGGGTCTCCTACATGATTGAGGACCGCAAGGCGATGATGCGGCTTTTCCCGGAGCTCTTTGCGATGCATCGGGTTGCCCCGGTCGAACACTATCCTGACATGTTGTTAAAGCATCTACGTTCAGTAGCCCCCGGAGGTATCAGCGAGCCGACTGTGGCGGTGCTTACACCCGGCAGCTATAACTCGGCCTACTTCGAGCATGCCTTTTTGGCGCAGCAGATGGGGGTGGAGCTGGTCGAGGGCCAGGACCTCTTTGTCTCGGAGCAGCGGGTCTATATGAAAACCACTCGCGGGCCGCAGCGGGTGGATGTGCTGTACCGAAGAATTGATGACGACTTTCTCGATCCGCAAATTTTTCGTCCGAATTCAACTCTGGGCGTACATGGCCTCATGCAGGCTTTACGGGCGGGCCGCATCACGATCTGCAACGCTCCGGGCACCGGGGTCGCCGACGATAAGTCGATTTACCCCTATGTTCCGGAAATGATCCGGTTCTATCTTGGCGAGGAGCCATTGCTTGCCAATGTACCCACTTATCTCTGCCGCAAACCCGATGATCTGGCCTATGTTTTAGACCATCTCGACGAATTGGTAGTGAAAGAGACTCATGGTGCCGGCGGCTATGGCATGTTGGTCGGGCCCTGCGCGTCTCAAGCGGAGATCGAAAAATTCAGAAGCCTGCTGATGCAAAACCCAGCGAGCTATATCGCCCAGCCGACGCTCGCGCTTTCCACCTGCCCCACCTTAGTCGCCTCGGGAGTGGCGCCCCGACACATTGATCTTCGGCCCTTTGTGCTGTCGGGCGAGGAGATGTCGATTGTGCCGGGCGGATTGACCCGCGTAGCATTGCGTGAGGGTTCCTTGGTGGTCAATTCTTCTCAGGGGGGTGGTACCAAAGACACTTGGGTCCTCCAAGACTCTGCTTAAGCCATGTTAAGCCGCACCGCCGATAGCCTATTTTGGATGGCCCGCTACATTGAGCGGGCCGAGAACACCGCGCGGCAGTTAGATGTGCAGCGTCAGGCCGTGCTGCTGCCCAGCGCGTTCGTGATGCAAAACGCTACCTATGAGCAGCTGCTGCTTGAGCTGGTTTCAGATCCTAATAATCCTTCTAGCATCCGTAACAGTATTTCGGCAGCCCGGGAGAACTGCCGTATTGCTCGCAATTCGGTCAACACCGATGTCTGGGAGACCGTCAATGCGACATGGCTGGAGCTGCAGTCGCTATTGGCTCAGACTGCCTGGCACAAGGATCCTGGGGAGTTTTTCGAGTGGGTCAAAACCCGCTCGCACTTATTTCGTGGCGTCGCGATCGGTACGATGCTTAAAGATGAGGCCTTTCATTTCATGCGGCTCGGTACATTTATCGAGCGCGCTGACAGCACGGCACGAATTTTGGATTCCAAATTTGATTTCAATCCCGCCGAGTTTGCGGGCAATACATCGGCGGGTGTCGGCAACGATCACCGGGTTGATTATTACTACTGGGCCTCTATTCTTCGCGCGGTGTCAGCATTTGATGTCTATCGGCGAGTGTATCGGGATGTGGTCTCCTCGCGGCGGGTCGCCGAGCTCTTGATTCAGCGGCCGGATATGCCGCGGTCACTTTTGGCCTGCTTAAATGAGGTCTGCATCAATCTGGCAGCCGTTGGCGATCCGCGCAATGAATCCCATCGATTGGCGGGCAGGCTGCGGGCTGATCTCCAGTATTTGCGTATTGATGCAGAATTTGAACAGGAAATTCACGGATTTTTACAGCGCTTCCTTGAGCAGATATATTATCTCGGCAGTTGTATCAGTAGCGAATATCTGGGGCATGTGCGGCAGACTTCGGCCGCCTGATCACAAGGACCGTCTATGACTTATTGCGTGGGTATGCGTTTGAATTCCGGGCTGGTATTTCTGGCCGATAGCCGATCAAATGCAGGTGTCGATCATATCTCTACTGTCCGAAAAATGACGGTATTCGAGCGGCGTGGCGATCGTGTACTCGTTTTGATGTGCGGCGGCAACTTAGCGGTGACCCAGGCTGTCTCCCAGCTGCTCTCCGAGCCTTCTCGGGTTGAGAACCTCTGGACGGTCACTTCAGTCGCAAAGGGCGCCGAGGTCGTGGGCGAGGCGATCCGAGAAATTTATCGCCGTGATGGCGGTTCGATGCAGCAGTTCGGGCTTGAATTCAATTGCAGTTTTATACTCGGCGGGCAAATTGCTGGTGAGGACTGCCGGCTGTTTAACATCTACTCTGCAGGTAACTTTATTGAGGCCCACGCAGAAAGCCCGTACTTCCAAATTGGAGAGTTTAAGTACGGCAAACCCATCATTGATCGGGTGGTGACCCCCGAGACGCCGTTGGATGTTGCCGCGAAGTGCGCGCTGATCTCGATGGATTCAACCCTGCGCTCAAATATTTCAGTAGGCATGCCGCTCGATTTGCTGATTTACGAGCGGGATTCGCTCCAGGTTACAAAATACGCCACCGTAAACTCAGATAACACCTATTTCAATTCAATCCGCTCGTTCTGGGGGCAGGAACTTCGCAAGGCTTTTAATCAGATCGCCAACCCGGATTGGGAGTCTATGCCCACCTCAGAATCTTGGCCGGTATTTGAAAAGCATATTCGAAGCCAAGATCAATAGTGTGATTCGCAAGACGCAGGCTAGAAAAACGTCTGATTCAGACTGAAAATGAGCCGTGGATCAGGCTTGCGATCATTGCTGGGAATGTAGGTGTTCGCATTAGCCAGCATCGTTTCAATACTCAAGCCTTTTGTAGTCCGAATTCGAAAACCGATTGCCGTTGAGGCAATAGAACCGGAGCCTTGAGGAGTTTCGGTTGTGGGATTAGCCAGACGTGTTGCGCGCGCGAAATCGTACGAAGCAAACAGTTGCAGGCTCGCATTCTCGGGCAGGCCAAGCGTGGCGGGCTTGGCGTAGTCCCAGCGCATCTCGCCCAGTACGCCAAACCCCCGCTCGCCGAACAAAACGCCGCCGTCATAGCCGCGCCCGATTCCGACCCCCCCGAAAAAAGTTTGATCTCCGGCGAGCAGAATATCGTTGGCGTTTTGAGCCTGGGCAAGCAGTGAGAGACTGAAGCGGTTTGGCAGCGTCTGTTGCCGGGAGATTGAAAGGGTCTGTTTTTGAAATCGTTGCCGAAATCCTTGTGCGGACGAAAGTGGAGCTTCAGAGGCGCTTAGGGATCCGAATGCGTCAAGGCCTTGAAATAAACTGAGACTCGCCTGGGTGCTGCCGCCCCCAAAACCCGATTGCTGGTAACTGAGTGCGACTTCGGCAACGCTCGAGCGGTCATGTGAGACCGCTGTCCGTTCGGGTGTGCCGTGATTTAAAAAAGCCTCGCTTTCATTGATCGAAAGCCCCGCATCCAGGAAAAAGGAGTGCCGCACTGTTCGCAGAAGTGGCATGCGCAGCCGAGGGCTTAGCGACCAGCTTTCGCTATAAATTTTTAGGCTTTTGATGGATCCTGCGGGCTGTGCAATCGCCGCCAGCGTTCCGATGGAAAATACACTGCCGGAGGTGCCCACTGGCCTTGAATATGAAGCGGTCACCGCATGCAGCCGATTAAATCCGAATGCTGAATTGGAGAGCCCCAGCCCGAGTGAGCCCAGCTGCCCGAAAGGCCGCGGCATGGTCGTATTGACCGACATCCCCCAGGGTCCAATAGATTTTGAGCCAAAGTTATTTACGCCAAGGCTATAGCTGATTTTTTGTGGCGGAGAAAGCGTAACCACGAGTTCTGAAGAGCCCGGTAGTGCCCCTGGCCGAAGGGTACCGGTTGCTCCCATTCCCGGCAGATCATTAAGAACCAGCAGCGCTTGCTCCAGAGATCTCAGATCAATCGGTTTCTTATCTTTAACCTTTGAAATGATCTGCTCCACCAGGCGACGGTCTGGCCCATCTGTACCGTCCACAAATGCCTCGCTGATGTAACCTTCAATAATCTGTACAGTGAACACACCATCTTTAACCTGCTGCGGCGGAATCAGCACCCGAGTGAGAAAAAACCCATCCTTGCGATAGCGGTCCTCGAGTTGCCGGACTCGCTCCCGGAATGCCTCGAGGGAAATTTTTTTACCAAAAAGCGGCTGAAAAAGCGCCAGCATTTCCTGCTCGGGGTAACGCGTGCCGCCGTCGAATTTAACGCCTTTGGGCTCAAACTCGAGCTCATCGACCGCACGTGGCGTTGCGGATTTCTCCGGTGATTGAATCCGAAGATCGAACTCGGGCAGCCGTGGCAAGGGCACCGGCACTCGCATCCGTGAGGTGTCTGCATCGGGGGGAATCAGCCGCTGCTGCGCTTGAGCGTCTGCGGCAGCGGCCAGGTAAGCTAACGCAATACCGGTAAGGGTGAGGGCAACAGGGGGCGATGTCTTCATACAGTCGCTATTCTATTTCTCATCCATCACAATGCGGGTAGATCGATTTCCCGACCGGATGCGTTTCCAGTAAAACTCAATAAGGGGATGCTGTGGATACTTGATGCGTAGCCGTTCAAATGCTTGGTCCGAGTCTGGCGCGTTCGATGCCAGGCCCAGGTAGGCCGCGTTATAGTCATCAAGTAAGCCCCGCTCCAGACCCGAGTTATGAATCGGCTGATAGAGCGCGACTGCTTTCTCTTTACCCTTGAGCACCACTTCGCCGACGGGAAGAAATAATAGATTGGGACAGCCCTGCATAATTTCTTGTGTGCAGCAGATCCGAGTACCAAAGTATTTGTTGACCCCTTCGGTTCGGGCCGCGATATTGACGGTATCACCAAGTGCGGTGAAGTCCATACGAGCCTGAGAGCCAAAGTTACCGATTGTTGCAGTGCCACTGTGCAGACCGATTCGCGTTACGCCGAGTGGAATTCCATTTTCATTTTGTGTTGCTCGAAAGCGTTCCGCATAGGTATCCAGTTCTAGTGCACATCGCACTGCCCGCTCCTGGTGATCTGCCTGAGGCAGGGGCGCGTTAAACACCGCCATAATTGCATCACCAATGAATTTATCAATGGTCCCCTGATGTTTCTGAATGATCTCGCAGGCACCGTTTAGATAGGCATTCAGCAGATTAGAGAGCCGATCAGAGGACAGCTTCTCTGATAAGGAGGTGAATTCTGCAATATCAGTAAATAGAAACGAGGCCTCTTGCCGCTTGCCGGTAAGGCTCAATGCGGCCGGATTATCGACTAACTGCTCCACCACCGCAGGGGAAACATAGCGGGAAAATGCTCCCTGGATAAATTCTTTCTGCTTTCGCTCGGCCTTGCCAATGAAGGTATCCATCATCCACAGGGACAAAGCAAGAGCGAGCGACGGGGCGAGCAGCGGAACGAGAGGTAATCCGTGGGCGTATCCGAGCATGCCGATGAGCCATAGGAAGGTTAGTACGATGATCCCCATTAGGAAGCTAAATGCAATGGATCGTTTTAAAAGGCCAATCGCTACGCCGCCGACTGCAAAGATGAGGCTAAAGAGAAAAGTGAGTAGGCCTGAGGGCCGCTCGGCGCTTCGGCCGTCCAGTAACTGACTGATGCTATGGGCCTGCACGAGAATACCTGGCATCATGCCGCGAGCATCGTCATAAAGAATTGCCATGGGCGTTCGGTGGCGATCCGTGATGGACAGTGTCGCACCCACTAGCAAGAGTCGATTTTCAAACCACTCCTTCGGCAATGCTGCTATAGCGTGGGCGGGATAAATCGGAAATGGCGGCGTCTCGGCATCGGGCGCAGCGCGCCAGGCAATTGCAGGCTGAGTCGCGGGGGGCATTGGCTGGCCCATCATCGAGATTGCCATACGGGCAAAACTTGGAGGCACTCCCGGGCCGGTCTCACCGGGAAAAATCCATCTCACAGCGCCATCGAAGGGATCGGTCGCCAGGTTTGCTGACGCACGGAATTCCTTGGGAACAAATTGATTTAAGTAATCGAGCTGATCTTCGGTCACATGGCTAGGGGTGTTGGTGTAACTGATGAATAACGGTGTCTTGAGTTGACGGATTGTCTTTGCCAGTAACGCGTCTTTTCCAGGCTCGGTCGGCTGATCTAGCAGCACATCAAGCCCGATTGCTTTGGCGCCCTTTGCTTCCAGTTGTAACAGTAATGAGGCCAAAAACGCCCGATCGACCGGGGACCTGTAGGCAAACCGGCTGAGCGTGTCCTCGGTGATTGCTACCACTGCGATCTCTCTGGATTGTTGCATCGGCGGCTGAAAAGCGGCCACCCGAATATCGGCCGCAATATTTTCTAGGCTGGCCAGGAAAGCCAGGTGCTGGGTTGCCAGCGTGGCGGTCAGTCCAGCGATCGCGGCAATGAAAACAGCTGCAAGCGACTGCTTAACGTTTCGCGTGCTACTTTTTTTCATTCGTTAAGGCAGTACTTCGCATGCTTTCGAGAATCGCATCTGCCTGCGGAATGCAGCCTTTTTCGAGCATCCATGCGACCAGGACGATTGGGTTATCGACCGCTTTAGGAATGGCGGAGAAACTAATGGCGTGCTCCTGTTGGTCAATATTGACCAACATCGTGGTCATGCCCTGAAAGCGCGATAACGGCGGCATGCGCATCTGAGCTTCTCCAGCTTTCCACTGAAAGTCAGCGCGCCATGAGCGATCTGCAGCAAAGATGACAAAGGGCAAGGCTTGATCTGACTCCGGCCGCCACATCACGGGCGTTTCACCCTCTTGCAGGCATCGTTGGCCAGGGCGTGTGACATCCACAAGCCAGGGTGAGGGAAGTTTTACCGAGCCGGCGCCAGAGCGAACAACACCGATTGAGCTGGTGCGGGCATCTCGCGAGGCAATCAGCACTGATAAGGCCTGCTTGGGATCGGGTGGGCTGGCAGTGACATCCACAAGCGGGCCATTGAAGGGGCCGCGTCGAGTGATGGTTTTTCCGTCGGGTCCGATGACCACTAGCCGCTCTCCCTCCTTCAGCGTGATGTTTTGCGCACTATCTACCGAGCCGCCGACTTTAAAGTTTGTTCCTCGGGCCTCCATGATCACCATCGGTGCGCTCAACACCAATGACTGGAGTCCGCCGAGATAGAGAAATAGCGCAATCGAAAGCGGCAGCAATAACCGAGATAAAAATTCGTTAATCGAATTCATGAGAGGCCTATCTTGGCGCATTGCCTGGGCCTGCAGGGTTGGATACGGTTGCGGCAGCGGCTGCGACTGCTGTACCGCGAGGCAGCGGGAGAGCGATTTCGGGCGCACCGTCGCCCACCAGCACAAAAGCGCCCCAAAAAAATGGGTGTGCTGTTCTTTCTGAACTGATCATTCGGCGTTGCGCGAGTTGAAGCGAGGGGCTGATGCCTTGATTGAGATCCGCCCCCGCCGATTCGAAAAGTGTGGACATCAGCTGAGTGGTGGCTGCTGAGGGCACCTGCCAATGGCTGACGAGCAGATTTCTGGCGCCAGCGAAAAAGAAGGATTCTGCTAAGCCCGAGAGGGCATCCCCCCCAAAGCGCCCGCCCGCACCAGCGGTATTGCATGCAGAGAGCACAACCAGATCTGCATTGACACGCATGGCAGCGATCTCACTCGCTTCAAGCAGCCCATCGTTTTGGCGATCAGTGGATTGATCCGGCGGCGTGAGCACGAGTCCCGGCTCGCTCTGGCATTTTAGCTCCCCCGGAAGAAGTCCATGGGTGGCGAAGTAGAGAACACGATAAGCGTCAAGCGACTGATTACGAAAGGCCTCCTCGGTAGCATTGCGGCCTACTAGCAGATGATCTTTTCCGGTCACGCCGAGGGCGCGACTCACCGATGCAATCTCGCTTTCGGTGTCTGGCAGGGGTAGAAGACTCGAGATCAGCTCTGCCGGAATTGGCCCTTCTTGCCGACAACTGGTTGCAAGTGGTGAGGCATTCGGGTTTAAGAGCCGCTGGCTTTTTCCGCTTAGTGCTGGATTGCCGACCGCAAAGAGTTTTTTCTCAGGCTTAACCGGTCGATCGAGTGTTCTTAAGCTAAAAAATGCATTTAGTGAGGGCACATGGGAGATTGATGCCTGTTGCACCAGCCATGCGGCCTCGCGATAGCGATTGATTTTGGCGGGCTGTGTCACCAAGATCGAAAACGGCAGGCTTGCAAGTGCGCCTGTCGGGGTAATAATCAAATGCGTCAAGCCTTTAAGTTGCTGTTCGACCTCGCCAAAAAGCGACTTGTAGAGTTGATGCGATCGCTCTAGATCAAAATCAATCACAGTCGTGCCTTGAATTTCAAGTCCCCGGCGTAATACGGTCACCGCATCAGCGAGGCTTTTTTCGTTTTCTTTTACCTCCCCAATGAAAATACCGTCACGGCGAATGAGCGTGACAAAGGCCTCTTTTCTGCCAATCAGAAACGAGACCACCCCTTCCTGAGCACCCAGGCGCTGCCGCATCTCCAGCAGCGTCAGGGGCTTTGGTTTGATCAGGCTCAAATAGTCCGGGAATTTTTGGGAGAGCTCGTATTCGTAATAGGTGATTTCATCGTCAGCCTGCTTGCGCCGGCCGGTCAGGCGATCTTCAACAATCTTGCTGCGTTGGTCGGCTGGCAGCCCCATCTCATAGACCAGTTCGGTGTTGGCGATGTCACGACGACGCTTCGCCTGGGCGAGTTGATCCAGAAGTTGCTGCATCTCTGGGTTTGCATTGGAGAGTCGGCCTGCTGATTGGGCAATGATCTGGGCCACGTTGTCGGGCCGTACATACTGAAAGGCGTCAAACGCCTCGGAAAAAAGTCCCTGAATCTGCGCCGGGTCTTTGAGGGTTTTTGCATAGGCCGTCACAGCCTTACCAAACGGAATGAGATCTTCTGCAGAGATGGCTGCCGAAGGCGGTATTTTTAGCCCGCCGAGCAACTTAAAGATCTCACGATAGGTGACGATGGCCGAGGTGTATGAGCCCTCACGTTGGTAGGCGGCGGCCAGCGCAGCCAGCACCTGAATAGTCTGGGGTCCGTCACCGTGTAATTGCCGGCGCTCGGTGAGTGAGGAGTTGAAGTAGGTCTCCGCAGCCGAGAGGCGGCCACTTGCTGAACTGATTTTTCCGAGCGTCAGCAGAATGTCGGCACGCCAGCCTTTCGGCAGCTCTTTATGGGTATTAAAAATAGTGAGTGCCTCCGTTGCAGTAACGGAGGCCAGGCTGAGATCTTCTAGATTTAACGCCATGTTGGCGACGAGATTCAGAGCCAGTCCGAGTTCGCCACGCTCCAGGTAGTCATCGGAGAATTCCTCGCCGTAACCGGCAATTGCACCAAGATTCAGGCGGGGCGCAGAGAGTTGGCGGCGCCACGCATCGACTGCATTCAGTCCGGCCCGAAGACCGCCCTCGTAATCACCCTGATTCGCAGCGTGAAAACCATAGTAGGAAAAAAGTCGCGCGCGATCCGCATCGCGGGGCGAGTTCTGAATGATGGCGCTTGCGCGATTAAAGAGGACCTCGGCTTCCTCCTTGCGGCCGCGGTTGCTCAGACTCAGCGCAAGGTCCATCAATGTATCCGCAATCGCTGGGTCGTTTTCGCCGAGCAGGCGGGTCTGAATGGTGAGCGCCTCGCGTAGCATTCGCTCTGCTTCGCCATCTAGCCCTTGTGCATTGGCAGCCCGCGCGCCTTGAACCAAGCTGGAGAAACGCTCTAAGTCTGCAGGCGTTACCAGCGGCACAGGCCGGCCAAATAGTGCCCGCAGAAGATCCAGCCACTCTGAGCTGGGACGATTCTCGGTCTTGGAGTGCAGCGCTGCAATCATTGTCGGCAACGTAGCGGGCGGTCCATCCACAAAGCGGACGATCGAGTTGATGGCATTCATCGCAACAATCTTTGGCCAGCCGCCGTTATTCAGGCGGCAGCCCATCAATCCGATGGACTGGCCCTCAAATTCTCGAACAGAGATTTTTTCGCAGTTCATCTGCCGCAGCATCACGCTGCCTGCTGATCCTGATTGAATTGCTTGCAGAAACAGCTGTGGATCGGATTTTATTTTGTCGGTATTGGCGCGAACATGGTGAAGAGAGCCGGTCGCCGTGTTGCCGCACATGATGGTTCGATCCTTGGGCAGACCACGCTGTGGTGCGGTGTCATCCACTGGTGTGGAGTAGCAGCGTTCTTCCGAGAGGCTATTGAGTAACCATTCGGCATCGCCTTCGGATTTCTCCGGCGTCGACGGGCTCGCGCCATCGGCGGCCTGCGGACGCGCGGCTTTTGCCGCACTCTCCGCCTCGCGCTGCGCGGCTTCTGCTTGACGGGCTGCCTCTGTCTGCGGCGTGCCTTGTGCCGAGGCACTGAAGCTCCACATAGTGAGTGATATCGCGGCAAGGCAAAGCAGCGATGGCACTCTTCTCGGTGTGGTGATGATCATGATCTACCAGCGGCCTGAGTTGCCTTGAAGCGATACACGTTGTTCGGCGGCCTGGCGCCCAACGGGCCGAGGGGGAGCAGGGACCTGAACACTGACAACAGGCGAGACGGCAACGGTTCGCCCTGTCGCTCGCTGCGTTTGGTTGGCAGGCGGTGGCGGGGGCGGCGGGGCCGCTGAGGCGAGTGTTCGATCGCCCGCGTCGGCAGTGTCGCGGGGCGTGGGCGGCTTCTCCGTTGCGACTGGCGAGGGCGGCGGTGGCACGACCGGCGGCGGTGGCGGCGGAGCAGCTGCCGTCGTCGTCGGACCCGCTGAAGCTGGGGCAGTTGCAGTTACTGGGGATGCAGAGGGGCTCGGTGCAGGCGTGGGCGCTGCAGCGACGGTCGGTGATGCAGCCGGTGTGGGTGACGTTGCTGGTGACGGTGATGCAGCCGCTGGAGCGGGCGCAGGTGAAGCTGCGGGCGCGGGGGCCGGTGAAGCCGCAGAGGTCTCTGCAGTTGGTGAAGTTGACGCTGCTGGTGACGGTGTTGCAGTGGGTGTTTCTGCTGCCGGTGAGGGCGTTGCGGCAGGGGCGCTCGCCGGAGTGGATGCTGGTGTCGGTGCGGGCGCTGGCGTCGCTGTCGGAGTCGGTGTTGCTACTGCCGTTGATGTGGGTACTGGCGTAGGTGTCGTTGCTGCAACTGGCGTTGTCGGAATCGCACTCGCGACTGCCGTGGTGGCTGCCGCCACCGACGTAGTCGCGGCGGTGGTCGCCGAAGTTGTTGCCGCCACGGTGGTGGCCAAGCTGCTGGTCACAGCGGCAGTCGTGGAAGCGATGGTAGCGACCCGTACGACTGCATTCACCTCAGTCACAACCTTCGTCACTTCTTTCACTTGCTCGACAAGTGCAGTCACAGGTGTGGTCGTTACAGGTGTGGTCGTTACAGGTGTGGTCGTTACAGGTGTGGTCGTTACAGGTGTGGTCGTTACAGGTGTGGTCGTTACAGGTGTGGTC
>JACCED010647564.1_pt1 | contig 14287 bp, 7 predicted proteins | sample 7455021 | NCBI WGS metagenome assembly JACCED01 (sample SAMN15323456, study PRJNA562643) | freshwater metagenome | isolation source: river surface water | place: USA:Blue River Watershed | collected 2017-08-19 | reverse complement strand
GGCTCGGGATTTGAGTAAGTTTGGATCATTGCGCGCTTGCGCGAGCCGCTGATCGACGGTCGCGAGGGCTGACTGCCATTCGGACTCGGCCGCCGCCGTCCGGCCGAGAAAACTCAACGCCAAGCCCCGAAAATAGCCGGTGGGCACAGCCCCAGCCCCGGACTGCATATAGTCCCGTGGTATCGTGCGCACCGAGTTGAGCGCACCGTCGTAGTCGCGCGCCCTCAGCAGCACGAAAAATTTCGCCGACGCCGGCATGTCTTCGAGGAAGAACTCCGGTGGCACGCGGGACAGCGTCTGCTGGGCACGCTTGGTGTCTCCAAGCCACAGGACTTCAAGATAGGATTTCCAAAGTAAAAACTCGACGGCGGGCTGGAGGTTAACCGCTTCCTCGATTGAGGCCAGGCCCATGGCAAAATCGCCCGAAAATGCGCGCATGAGTCCGCCGGTGAACTTCGCGACGGCGGTAGATTGTGGAAGTCTTTCGGTCTGTGTCAGGTAAGCGAGTGCTTCATTCAGATCGCCCGCCCAATAAGTGATCCAAGCTGACGCGATCAACACCCGCGGATCGTCCGGACGCTGGCGTCGTAGCTCATCCAACAGTCGGCGGACTTCGGCCCGCGACGAATCGTCGCTCGCCAGTCGTCGGAGGCTCTCCATCCGAGCGAACCTCACCTCGAATGATTCCGGTGCCAAGCTCGTGGCCTGCGCTGCATGGCGTCTGGCCGCGTCTTTCCGTTGGGCGGAATAGTCATAGTTCTTTTCGAGAAATCGACAGTCCACCAAGGTCCAGGCGGCGAACACCTCAGCGTTGGTCGGCTCAACCTTTGCTGCTTGCACCATCATTTCTTCGGCGAGTTCCAACTCGGCCCGCGTGACATCCACCTTCATTAGTAACGCGCGGGTGCGCTCTACAGGCGCCAAGGCGCCTTCGGCCGACCGCGAGGAGGGCGGCGAATTTGGATCAAATGCGGTTCGGGTTGATCGCAGCATCCACGGCCGCCAGATCGCGAGGCCTACGATTGCCGCGCCAGCGATGATCGTGGGAAGCAGCCAGGCGCGTGCCGGCTTTGGTGTTCGGGGCGTATCTCCGAGGCGTCCGGTATTTTCTTTCGCATCGGACGACGGGCGCCTCGTAGCCACGGGGTCCCTACCTTCGCTGCCGAGCAGCGCCTGCACGCGGGCGCAAAATTTCTCGGGGGCCTCGGCGCCGGGGAGGCGGGTCCATTGCACGTCGCGGAATTCATCGGGCACGTGGGCCTCGGCGTCACGCGTGGCGTCGATGACGACCGGAAGGAGAAATGCCTTCGCGGTCGCCATCGCGTGGGTGCGGCGGGCGGCGAGCTTCCACTCGATGCGGAAATAGCCTTCGAGTCGCGCCTGCGTGTTGGCCGAGAGGATCGGGACGAAGAGCGCGCACGCGGCGATCTGCTGCCGGATCTTCGCATCCCACGCGTCCCCGCCGACGAGTTCGTTTTGGTCGAACCAGACCTCCACCCCGACCGCGCGGAGAGCGGCGCAGAGGCGCTTCGCTGCCTCCGCATCTTGAGATGCGTAGCTCAGAAAGACGGCACCAGCGGCGGGCGGCGAGGTCGATGGGGCGGACACGGTTAGAACAAAAACGCGACGCCCTTCTTGGCGTGGCGACGGTCGGTGACGAGGAGAAAGGCGGGGTTGGTCGCGAGCAGGCCGCCCGGTTTCCGGCGCATGCCACCGAAGCGACAGGGCAGTCGCAGGGCGTTTCGAGCCGCGGAGCCATCGTCGCGATCAAACCGACGCGCCGAAGGCGATGCGTCCCCGCCGCGAGAAAACCGACGTGTGCCGTCCGCTGGTCAGCGCGGCCGGGCCGTGAGCGTCGCGATGAGGTAGTCTTGCACGGTGGCGTGTTTCACGTCGGGGGCCTTGGGATAGACAAGCTCGCACGCGACGCCGTTGGTGCGGCAGTGCTCCTGCAGTTTCACGCCGAAGTTGGCGGTGTGCGTGGGATCCTTTTCCGGCTGACCGAGCGCGGGAGGCGTGGAGTAGGAGAGGTAGACGGGAGGATCGTCGGGCGTGACGAGCGCGTAGGGTGAGTATTCGGCGATCCACGGGAGGATCGTGTCGCGCTGGGCGAAGAAGTTTTCGAATTTGCCGAGGCCGAAGGCGTGGCCGCCGTAGGTGCTGTTGGGCGTCCACGCTTTCATCTGCTGCGGGTCGAGCGTGGTCTGGGCGCCGGTGACGGCGGCCGTGAGCAGGCGGGTGGACTCGCGGGCGATCGGGTCGGCGCTGGCGGGGTCCGCCATGTCGGGGTGGAACGCGAGCCAGAGGGAGGTGCAGGCGCCGGCGGAACCGCCGCTGGCGGCGATGCGGGTCTTGTCGATGTTCCACGCGGCGGCCTGGCTGCGGATGAATTGAAGGGCGCGCGCGGCGTCGTGGAGCGGGCCTTTCACTGGCGCCGAGACGTTGTCGGCGGTGGCCTCGGCGATGAAGCGATACTCGACGGACGCGACGGCGATGCCGGCCTCGAGCAGGGCGGGCAGCATGGCGGAGAGTCCGGTGAGGCGGCCGCCGGCGTTCCAGCCGCCGCCGTGGATGAACAGCAGCAGCGGGGCGGGCGCGGCGGACTCGGCCTGCCAGAAATGAATGAGCTGCTTCGGATGGGGACCGTAGGCGACGTCGTAGTGCGTGGGATTGGGGAGCGGCGGGACCGCGAGGGCGGCGCGGGCTTCGTCGGCGGGGATGTCGCGCACGTAGATGCCGCGCCAGCGGATTTCGCCGCCGTGGGTCTGGAGCATGAACGGGCCGCGGGCGGAAAACGGTTTTCCTTTCTCGAAGTAGTTTTCCATCGGCGCGCCTTCGACGACGAGGCGGGTGTTGAGCGTGACCCAGACGCGGGCGCCGATTTGACGGATGCGGAGGGTGTTCCACTGGCCGAACGGCTTGTCGACGAGCGCGATCGGATCGCGGCCGAGCGTCTTCGGGGTGTTGTTGAACAACCCGCCGGAGCCAAGGTGCGGGCGGCGGTCGGGCTTTTTGGGATCGAAGACTTGGTTCTTGTCCCAGATCTGCACCTGCGGCTGGCCGCGGAGGTAGATACCGCTGTCGGCCTTCGGGACGGTCTTGTATTCGATGAGGAGTTCGTAGTCGCCGAACTGCTCGTCGGTGGTCGCGTAGGGGCCGGTGCCGGCGTTGACGAGCTCGCCGTTTTCGACGCGCCAGTGGTTCGCGAATTCGGCGCGCATCGCGGCGAGCTTGGCGTCGCGTTTTTCACCGGTGAGTTTGGCGACGTCGTGCGGGTTGAGGCCGTGCCAGCCGCTGAGGTCGCGGCCGTTGAAGAGGGAACGGAAGCCCGCGGGGATTTTCGGCTCGGCGGCCCGGAGGGCGGAAACGAGGGCAATGAGAGCGACGACGGCGACGAAGGGGCGGATTTTCACGGGAGGGGAAGGCCGAGGGCGGAGCGATGGGGGACCGTGCTAGCGTCGCGCGCGGCGGCGGGAGGGCAATGCGGGAGTCGGGCGGACTGCGCGACGCGACGGTGCGAATCGGGATGCCGGGCCATGCTTCGGCCGACGGCGGGCTGGGGGTGGGAGGCCCGGCGCCGGGCGCCGGCGCGCCGCCGGAGAGTCACGGGGCCGGCGCGCCGGATTTGGCTTTCAGGAGATCGATGGCGGCGTCGTTGGTTTGGCGCGGGCCGGGGGTGCTCCGGCCTTCGGCGACGTAGCGGTCGAGCAGCGCGCGGAGGCGGGCGACGACGGCAGGATGGGCGGCGTGGAGATTGTTGGCTTCGGCCGGGTCGGTGGCGACGTCGTAGAGCTGGATTTCGGGCAGGCCGGCTTTGCGGGCGGCGGCGTCGAGCGGCGCGGCCCAGCCGCCGGAGCCGGGGCAGAGCGCGAGTTTCCACGGGCCTTGGCGGATGGAGAAGAGGCCGTGGATCGAGTGGTGGACGACGGCTTCACGGAGCGGCGTGCGGTCGGTGCCGAGGAGGGCGGGGAGCAGGCTCACGCTGTCTTCGCCGGCGTTTGGCGGCAGCGCGGTGCCGAGCAGCTCGGCGCAGGTGCCGAGCAGGTCGACGTGACAGATCAGCTGGGCGCTGACGGAGGCGGCTTTGATTTTCCCGGGCCAGCGGACAAGAAACGGCACGCGGTGGCCGCCGTCCCAGATGTCGGCCTTGTAGCCGCGGAAGCCGGCGCTGGCGAAGTGGCCCTGTTTTTCGAGGCCGGGGGTGTCGGCCTGCGGCGAGCAGCCGTTGTCGGCGGTGAAGACGACGAGCGTGTTGTCGGCGAGGCCGTGGGTGTCGAGGGCGGCGAGGATGGTGCCGACGACCGCATCGGTCTGCATCACGAAATCGCCGTAGGCGCCGAGGCCGCTTTTGCCCTGCCACTCGGGCGTGGGCAGAATCGGGGTGTGCGGCGAGGTGAGCGGGACGTAGAGGAAAAACGGGGTGCCGGATTTCGCGGCGGCGGCGTGGTCGGCAATGTAGCGCGCAGCCTGCCGCTCGAGCCGAGGCAGCATCTCGATCGGCGGCAGGTTTTCGACCACGCGATCGTTTTCGATGAGGCCGGACATGGTGCGGGCGTTGGAGCAGCCCCAGAAGTAGTCGAAGCCGCGCGTGGTCGGGCCGCCGATGATGCGGGAGCCGACGGGCAGGCCGCTCTCGCCCATTTTTTTCCTGGGGTTTTTGCCCGCAGCGGGCGCCGGGGCGGCGGCGCCGGCCGGGCGCTCGGATAGGAACCCGAGGTGCCACTTGCCGATCGCGGCGGTGGTGTAGCCGTGCTGCCGGAGAAAGGCGGGCACGGTGAGGCGATCCTCGGCGATCAGCGGCGGATCGTCGGTGCCGTCGAGCACGCCGCGCTGGAGGCGCGAGCGCCAGGCGTAGCGGCCGGTGAGGAGGCCGTAGCGGGTCGGGGTGCAGACGGAGGAGCCGCTGTGCGCATCGGTGAACGTCATCCCCTGCGCCGCGAGGCGGTCGAGATGGGGTGTCTTGATCTTGCCGCGCGTCGGGTTGAGGGCCTGCACGTCGCCGTAGCCGAGGTCGTCGGCGAGCAGGTAGACGATGTTGGGCTTGGCGGGGGCGGCGGCGCGCGCCGCCGGCAGGAAGGGACCGAGCAGGAGACAGCAGAGCGCGAAGCGGAGGGGCATACGGGCGGTGTCGGGGAGTTAGAAACTGCCCTTGAGGCCGACGGTCCAGAGCGAGCCGAATTCGGCGCGTTGGCGGAAGTGGGCTTCGGCGGGGGTGGTTGGCCCGTGGATTTCCACGTCGTCGGTCGGGTCGTTGATGTTGCGCAGATTGGCGAAGAGCGAGAGACGGCGGGTGAGCGAATACTCGCCGGTGAGATCGATGTAGCTGCGCTTGCTGCCCCAGGTGAAGGTGCCGGGCTCGATGCTGCGGCCGGTGACGGCGCCGCGGCGCTGGCGGCCGATGTAGTTCCAGTTGAGGCGCACGTTGTAGGTCGCGCGGGAGAGGCTGATGCCCCAGCTGCCGGTGCGCGGGATGTAGCCGGTGAAGTTGGTGGAGCCGTCGCCGGTCACGCGCTGGGCGCTGCCGTTGGCAAACACCTGCACGCCGCGGGCCCAGCGCGGCAAGAAGGTGAGGGCCTGGCGGTAGTTCACGTCGACGCCGGTCATGCGCACGGAGGTCGTGAGGTTGTGCTGCGTCGCGACGGTGAACGGATCGTAGAGGACGGGATCGAGGCCGTAGAGCGTGAGAAACTCGGGCGTGGCGTCGAAGGTCGTCGCGCCGAAGAAATTCCGGATATCGCGGCGGAATGCCCCGACGGAGATCTGGCCGACGCGCTCGAAGTAATACTCGAGCGAGAGCTTGGTCGACTTGGCGGTCCACGGCTTGATGCCGGCGTTGTTGACGGTGATGCGGTTGTTCAGCGCGTCCGGCGGGGCCTCGAGGTTGGGCAAGGTGACGCCGCCGGAGTATTGGGTGAAGGCGGGCCGGCCGACGGAGGAGTAGGTGGCGGCGCGGACAATGAGGTTTTCCCGGAGATTGTAGCCGGCGTTCAGACTCGGGAACCAGCGGAGGTATTCCTTCTCCGCGCGGGTCGCGCGGTCGAGGAGCGTGAGCCGGGAGATCGCGAGGGCGTTGGCGGCGGTGTTCGGGAAGATGAGGGCCGGCGTGCGGGCGGCGGGATTGGCGGGGGTCGGCGCCGGGACGGTGACGACGCGGCCGGAGGCGTCGCGCTGGAAGTTGCCGGTCGGATCGCTGAGCGGCCCGCTGGCCTTGACGTTGGTCTGCTCGGCGCGGACGCCGCCGGTGAGCTTGAGGCGGCGGTCGAAGAACTGGGCGTCGGCGCGGAGGTAGGCGGCGGAGATGAGTTCGCGGGAAATGCGCGAGGCGTTCACCTCGGCGCGGTAGCGGGCGTTTTCGTCGCTGGTGAACCAGCCGGGATTCGCGCGGTAGGTGTCGAGCACGGTCTCGTTGCTGACCCACTGGACGCGCGGCACGCCGAAGAGGCCGGCGCGCTGGTAGTAGAAGTTGTCGTAGTAGGGGGCGGCGCCGTCGTCGCCGGCGAGCGGGGTGGTCGTGGCGCGGCCGTCGCGGCCGACGAAGTTGACCGCGAGGTTCTGCGTGCGGTTGTCGCTGCGCGAGGAGCGGGCGTCGAGGCCGCCCTTGAGCGTGAGCGGGAAGCCGGGATGGAAATTGCGGCGGAGGTTGGCGTAGGCGGTGTTCTGGACGTTGCGCGACAGCTGGGGATTGGAGCCGGCGGTGCTGAGGGCGTAGGTGGCGATGTCGTAGGGATCGACCGGCGCGCCCGTGGCGCCGTCGGTGACGGTGATCGTATTGGGCCGGAGATAAAACCCGTCGGCGAAGGAGACGGTGACGCCGGTGCGGCGCGCGAGGGTGGTGCCGAAGCGGCCCTTGTCCAGGGTGCGGAATTCGTTCTGCGCATGCGAGGAGCCGAGGCCGCCCTCCATCTTCCAGAGCGGGCCGTCGTGCCGCCACGCGAGCGTGGGCATGACCGTGCGCGAGTAGCGGTGGTTGCCGCTGTTGGAGACGCGCACCTCGCCGGCGCCGGGGTTGCCGCGGGTGAAGGTCGGGGAGAAATTTCCGGCGGAGGTGCCGCCGACGGAGAAGGTGAGCGAGCGCTGGTTGAAGTCGGTGTGGAAGGTGCCGTATTGGAGCGAGAGCGAGAAACGGTCGGTCGGGCTGAGCTTGTAGTCGGCGGTGGCGGCGAAGGACGTGCGGTCGGCGATCTTGGATTCGATGCGCACGAGGAAGTCGCTGCGGTAGGGGCGGTCCGGCGTGGTGTCGGGGAAGGTGGTGCCGTTGGTGGCGGTGCCGGAGCCGCGCCAGGTGTTGGTGAGAAGCGGGCCCTCGACGTATTGGGTGGAGGCGCCGGCGGAGACGGTGAACCCGAAGCGTTTGTTGACGGGCACGATCCAGGAGAACTCGAAGCCGGGGCGGATCTTCCACGTGGGCGTGTCGCGGCGGCTCGGGCCTTCGGTGCGGCCCTCGAGGGAGCTGTCGCGGGCGGCGAGGTAGACGCTGCCGTTGAACACGGGGCGGGTGCGCTCGAAGGCGGAGCGGGGCACCATATTGACGGAGCCGGCGAGGGCGGAACCGGGCGTCTCGGGCGTGGGCGAGTAGACGGCCTCGATGCGGGAGAGATTGTTGATCGAGATGGCGTTGAGTTCGACGTTGCGGCCGGCGCCCGAGACCTCGGAGGTGGCGAGGGCGAAGCCGCCGATGGTGACGGGGACGTTGGCGGAGGAGACGCCGTTCATGGAGATCTCGCGCGGATCGCCGCCGCGGTAGTCCATGGTGATGCCCGGAAGCATTTTCAGGAACTCGCCGACATTGCCGTCGGGCACGACGCCGAATTCGTCGGCGGCGACGACGTTGACGATATTGGCGGCGAAGCGCTGCTCGTTGATGGCGATGGCGGCGCCGTCCATCTCGCGCGAGACGGAGGTGACGAAGGACTCGAGCTTGATCGTCTCGCCGGCGCGGGCGCGGTCCGCGCCGGCGGCGTTGAGCGCGATGTCGCGCTCGACGGCGGTGCCGGGGGCGAGCTGCAGCGGGATGCGCTGCGGCTCCATGCCGGTGTAGAACACCTCGAGCGTGATCGCGCCGGCCGGCACCTGCGCGAACCGATAGGTGCCGGTCTCGTCGGTGAACGCGACGGCATCGGAGCTGCGGATGGAGACGCGGGCGTTGTTGAGGGATTGGCCGGTGGCGGCGTTTTGCACGCGGCCGGAAAGCGCGGCGGTGTCGGCGGCGAGAGCGGCGGCGACGCAGGCGGAGCCGGAAAGCAGCGCGCACGCGAAGCGCAGCGCCGAAGCGGTGGGGTAGGGCATGGTGATCGGGGGCGCCGGGGTTGGAGCGACGCTGGGGTGCTCTGACTTGAAAGCATGCCGCGGGTATTCCGAGACAATTTCCGACCGGCGGTGGAGGTGCCGGGCGGCGAGCGGCGGACGAAGACCGCGGATTGCGACGGCGGACGCGGGTCGCGTCCACTCGCCGCGGGGCGGACAGGAGACGCTCACCGACGAGGGCGGGAGTAACGGCGGCGGGGCGGAGTGGGGTTAACGACAGATCGCGCGGATCGGCACGGATGCCGAACCACGAGGACGTGCGCTGCAGGGGTGGCGGTGACCGAGTGCGGACCGCCGGTGCGGGCGGCTCAGAACACGCCCTTGATGCCGAAGGTCCAGAACGTGCCGACGAGCGTGTGGGCGGTGGGGAAGCTCGGGGAGATCTGGTAGCGGTATTCGGGGATGTTGAAGAGATTCCGCACCTGGAAGAAGAGGCCGGTGCGGGGCGTGAGCTGATACCCGCCGTTGAGGTCGATCATGGTGCGGGCCTTGCGGTAGGTGATGACGCCGGTGGTGGTGAACGGCGTGGCGTCGGTCCACTTGCCGGCGACGCCGAAGGTGACGCCGCGGTGGCGGTAACTGAGCGTGCCGCTGATCATGTGCGGGACCATCGCGGCGCGGGGGGCGCTGGCGTAGGTGCGCGTGTAGCTGGCGGAAGCGTTGAGGCCGCGGAGGCGGCCGGGGAGGAAGGAGAGGGCCTGGCTGTATTCGATCGTGCCGCCGCGGACGCGCAGGGTGCCGGGCCGGTTGCCGGTGGAGATGAAGCGGTAGGTGGAGTAGAGCGGGTCGTCCTCGAAGCCGAAGGCGGAGGCGGGGAATTCCTGCGAAATCACGCTGTTGGAAATGTCGTTCTGGAAGAGCGTGAGCGCGAGGTTGCCGACGGGCTCGAAGTAATACGCGACGCGGCCGGAGAAATTCTTGGAGCGCTCGGGCAGCAGGTTCGGGTTGGGCACGGTGGCGACGAGCGTGGTCTCGTTGAACTCGAGCACGCCGCCGAGGTTGCCGAGGGCGGGGCGGGAGAGCGTGGAGCTGTAGCCGAGGTGGGCCTGGAAATTCTCGCTGAGGTTCAGCTTGGCGCTGACGGAGGGGAAGAAGTTGTCGTAGGCGGAGGAGCGCTCGACCTTGGGCAGGCTCATGAACTGGTAGGTGAGCCCCGGGATGGTGGTGGCGCGGCCGTTGGCGGGCGTGACGGTGAATCCCGCGGCGCGCACCTCGGCGGCGGTGCGCTGCTGGAATTCGCGGAGCGCGATTTCGTTCTCCTCCCAGCGCAGGCCGCCCTGCAGCTGCACGCGGCCGACGCGGACGTTGGCGAGGCCGTAGCCGGCGAGGCGCGTCTCCTTGATGTAACTCGCGTTGTCGATGTAGGCGGTGTAGAAGTTGGCCGCCGTGGTGGTGCTGGTGAACAGCGCGGGCTGCTCGCGGAAAAGCGTGGCGATGCCCGGGCGGTTCGGGAACACGGGCGGGGAGCCGGCGAGCGAGGTGGCTTCCAGGCCGTTTTCGAGGCCCCAGCGGTTGGCGGGAAACGCGAGGTTGGCAAAGCTGCCGGTCGGACCGCCGCCCGGGCCGTCGTAACGCCAGCTGAGCGCGGCATTGGGATTGCGGAAGCGATGGTAGTCCTCGGTGACCTTGCCGCCGACCTTGAGCCAGGTCGGCAGGCGCCACGGCGCGGTCCAGCGGGCGTTGGCCTGCGCCTGGTAGACCTCCTGCTCGGCGAAACGCATGTCGTCGGCGAGGCGGGGGTTGGTGAAATTCGCGAGGTCGCTGAAGTTGCGGCCGGCCGTCTGCCTGATTTTCCAGTCGACGTCGTCGAGGGCCGAGCGGTCGAGCTGGAGCGTGAGCCCGGTGAGCGCGGCGGTCGTGAGCGTCTGCGGTCCGACGCGCGGGAGGGCGACGTATTGGTTGGTCGAGATCGTGTAGTGGAGGCCGCCGTCGACGAGCCAATCGCCGCGCCGGAACTCGAACTTCGGGGTGACGGTGCGGGTCTGGGCGTATTTGTGCTCGTGGTTGGTGGTGAGGGCGACTTGGGCGTTGTTGAACGTGAGGTTGTTCAGGCCGTCGCCGGTCACGGAGGCGCGGCCGCCGGGCACGGAGAACGCGGCGGTGCGGTTGTCGATGAAGGCGTCGAAGTAGTTATACATCGCGCTGAGCGACAGGACGAGGGAGCGCGTGGCCTTCCAGTCGAGCGTGAGCGAAGGGGTGAACCGTTCGGTGAAGCGCGGGTTGGAGATGGCGGTGACGTTGGTGAGCACGCGCGGCCGCGGATCGGCGGCGGTCGGCGCGGCGTTGTAGGTCATGTCCACGCGGCTCTGGACGATGTATTGGTTGGAGTCGCTGATGTTGAGCACGAGGCCGAGCCGGTTGCCGAAGAAACTGTCGGAATACTCGAAAATGCCGCCCGGGCGAAATTTCCGGGTGAGCACGTCGCTGGGGCCGTAGCTGCGGCGCGGGCCGAAGTTGTCGCCGTTGGCCATGACGTTGAGCTGCCACGAAAGGCGGCGGCCCTTGCGCTCGAAAGCGCGCTTGGTCTTCAGGTTGATCGTGCCGGCGGGCGCATCGGCGTCCTGGTCGGCGGCGGTGGTGTAGTTGACCTCGATGCGGTCGAGGGCGTTGACGGAGACCTGGTCGAAACTGAAGGAGCGCGCGCCGCCGCCGAGCGACTGCGAGCCGTCGGCGCTGGCGAGCGTCATGCCGTCGACGCTCACGCCGACATACTGCGGATCGAGGCCGCGCAGGCGCGGGCCGCGGGCGTCGGGACCGACGTAGTCGACGTCGACGCCGGGGACGTTCTTGAGGAATTCGCCGACGCTGCCCTCGGCGACGTCGCCGAAGACGTCGGAGGAGAGACTGTTGGTGAGGTTCATCGAGCGGCGCTGCTCCATGAGCGCCTTGGCGTTGCCCTCGCGTTCGGAGCGAACGACGAAGGCGTCGAGCTTCTGCACGCCCGCGCCGGCGGCGGTGCCGGCGCCCGCTTCGGCGACCGCGGGCGCGAGCTCGAAGTCGCGTCGCGCGGCGGCGGTCGCGTCCACGGTGATCGTGGCGCGCTCCGGGCGCAGGCCGGTGTAGGTGACGACGAGGGTGTGGGTGCCGGCGGGGACATTTGCGAGGCGGTAGGAGCCGTCGCTTTCGGTCACGGTGACGAGGGCGGTGCCGGCGATGCGGACCTCGGCGTGGGCGAGATATTCGCCGCGGGAGGTGTGCAGGACGGTGCCGGTGATGGTGGCGGCGGAGACGGCGGCGGGGAGGGCGGCGAGCAGGAGCAGCGCGACGCGGGCCGGCCGCGCCGCGGAACGGGCGCAGTGGGTCAGGTTCATGGGGCGGGGTGCGGACACGTTTGCGGCGGGTGCAGGGCAAAGCAAGTGCCGCGCTCGCCGCCCGGCCGGTCGAAGGCGTTTTCCCCCCGGGGGCGGGCTCAGTCCCGAGCGGCGCCGCGTCGAGCCTGCCAACGTGCGACGAGCGCGTCGGCGAGCCGGGGGAGGCGCAAGGCAAACGCGGCCCAAGTCAGACCAAGCGCAATCCAGCAGCCCACGCCGAGCCGGTAGTAGGTGCGGCGGATGTCGAATTTGGTCCAGCCGTAGATCTCCATGAGCTGGTTCATGTCGCCTCCGGAATCTTCCTCGCCGGCGATGAGCGTGCCGAACGGAATCTCTTCGAGGCCGCGATACACGTCGGTCCAGCGGAGCCAGATGTTGAGGAAGGCCGAGGCGCCGATGAGGAACACGATGTAGCGGCAGGCGCCCCAGCGGAAGAACTCCGGCAAGCGCACGTAGAACGCCATCATGAAGAGCGTGCCGAGCACGAATTCGCCGGCGACGCCGCCGAAGGCGCCGAACCAGAATTCCTGGCGAGGTTCCGGCAGATGCCACGTCAGGAGGTGCTGGACCGGGACGAGCACGAAGGCCGCGAACATCGGCCAGACTTTGCGTTCCCGCCAGCCGGCGACAAAGAGCGCGACCAACAGCCCGAGCAGTCCCCAATGGACGACCGGCGAGTAGGCGGACGAGATCGGGGTCCAGCCGAACGGAATCGGCACGGCGGCACGTCCGCAGAGCCATGCCGGCAACGCATGGCCGAGCTCGTGCACCCAGACATGGAATCCGGTCAGGAAAAACGTCAGCGGGGTCTGATGCAGCACCCACACCGCGGCGAGCAGGAGCGGCGGCACGCAGACGTCGACCGGCCGGCGACCGAAGGCGAGCAGCGCAGGTTCGTCGTCCGCGGCGTCGACCGGATCCGGCGTCGGCGCGGGGGACGGCGTCACGCGAGGATGTCCTTCACGACGTGGCCGTGCACGTCGGTGAGACGAAAGTCGCGGCCCTGGAAACGGTAGGTGAGCTCCGTGTGGTCGAAGCCGAGCAGGTGCAGAATCGTGGCCTGCAGGTCGTGCACGTGGACCTTGTTTTCCGTGATGCCGAAGCCGAGTTCGTCGGTCGCGCCGTAGCTGATGCCGTGCTTCACGCCGCCGCCGGCGAGGAACAGCGAAAACGCGTCCGGGAAATGGTCGCGGCCGAGGACGTCGCTCGCGGCGGTGCGGCCTTCGCGGAAGGGCGTGCGGCCGAACTCGCCGCCCCAGACGACGAGGGTGTCGTCGAGCAGGCCGCGCTGCTTGAGATCGCGGATGAGGGCGGCGACGGGTTTGTCGGTGCGGGCCATCTTTTCGGTCAGGCCGTGGCGGATGTCCTCGCGCGGGTTGGTGCCGTGGAAATCCCAGCCCCAGTCGAAGAGCTGGACGAAGCGCACGCCCTGCTCGAGCAGGCGGCGGCCGAGCAGGCAGTTGTTGGCGAAACTGGCTTCGCCGGGCTTGGCGCCGTAGGCCTCGAGCGTCGCGGCGGACTCGCGCGCGATGTCCATCACCTCGGGCACGCTGGCCTGCATGCGGAAGGCGAGTTCGTATTGGGCGATGCGCGTGACGGTCTCGGGGTGGCCGAGCTCGGCGGCCTGGAGTTCGTTGAGGTCGCGCAGGGCGTCGAGGGTGCGGCGGCGCAGCGCGCGGTCCATGCCGGCGGGGTCGCTCACGTAGAGCACGGGGTCGCCCTTGGAGCGGCACTGCACGCCCTGGAAGACCGACGGCAAGAAGCCGGTGCCCCAGGCGCTCTGGCCGGCGCTGGGCTGCACGCCGCTGCTGATGAGCACGACGAAGCCGGGGAGGTTGGCGTTTTCCGACCCGAGCCCGTAGGTCACCCACGAGCCCATCGACGGGCGGCCGCCGCGCGGCGAGCCGGTGAACAGCAGCAGCTCGGCGGGCGTGTGGTTGAACTGGTCGCTGTGCATCGACTTGATGACGCAGAGCTCGTCGGCGACCGACTGGAAGTGCGGGATCGCATCCGACATCCAGATACCGCCGGCGCCGTGTTGCGAGAAGGTGCGCGGCGTGCCCATCAGGCGCGGCGTGCCGGAGGTGAAGGCGAATTTCCTGCCCTTGATGAAGTCGTCGGGCGCGAGCTGGCCGTCGCGTTTCACGAGCTCGGGTTTGTAGTCGAACAGGTCGAGGTGCGGCGGGCCGCCCGACATGTGGAGATAGATCACGCGCTTCACCTTGGCGGCGTGCGGCGCGGGGCGGGGCGCGAACGGATCGGCGAGCGACGGGGCCGTGACGGCGCCGGCCAGCGGGGTGGAGCGCAGGGCCTGGAGCGCGATGGCGCCGAGGCTGAACTGGCCGACGCCGCGGAGAAACTGGCGGCGGGTGTGGTGCTGGAGCTGCGCGAGGCGGAGATTCATGGGCGGGCGGCGAGCGGCGCGGGAAAGGAGCGGGGAGCTGAGGGTCTAGAGCGAAGAGACTAGAGCTGAGAGTTGAGGGCGGAGAGTTGAGAGCGGAGGGCTGGGGCGTTGGTGCGCGGGCGGAAGCAGGATGCTCCCGCTACGGGGGCGGCGCGGCGCTCAGCGTTTCATCAGGGTCTCGTCGAGGTTGAGGAGGACGTTGGCGACGGCGGTCCAGGCGGCGAGATCGGCCGGGGCGAGGGTCGCGGGCGGCGGATTCTCCGGGTTG
>JACCED012028277.1_pt1 | contig 14292 bp, 12 predicted proteins | sample 7455021 | NCBI WGS metagenome assembly JACCED01 (sample SAMN15323456, study PRJNA562643) | freshwater metagenome | isolation source: river surface water | place: USA:Blue River Watershed | collected 2017-08-19 | reverse complement strand
GGGTGCCAATTTCATTCTCACCAATGGCGGTGAGATGCGTGACTACCACGGGGTGGGCAAGGCGAATAAACCAATGCTGCCACTCGTGGCGATCCCCACGACGGCTGGGACGGGCAGCGAGTGTCAGTCCTTCGCGCTGATTGCGGATCCGGCCAGTCATTTGAAGATGGCATGCGGCGATCCCAAAGCGGCGGCGCGTGTCGCGCTCTTGGATCCGGAACTGACCGTCTCGCAGCCACCGAGAGTGACCGCCTGCCCCGGCGCCGATGCCCTCGTGCACGCTTTGGAGGCGGCGGTCGCCAAAAAACGCACCGAACTTTCGCGTCTTTTCTCACGCGAGGCGTTTTGTTTGATCGTCAAGGCGTTTCCCGCAGTTTTGGCAAAGCCTGACGACCTCGATGCGCGTGGAGCGATGCTTCTAGGGGCCGCTTATGCGGGCATGGCGATTGAAAATTCAATGCTCGGTTGCGCGCATTCCGCTGCAAACCCTCTTACCGCTCATTTTGGTGTGATCCATGGGCAGGCCGTGGGTCGTCTCATCACAAGCGTCATGCGGCGCAATGCCAGAGAAGAGGTCGTCCTCGCCGAATATGATGCTCTCGCTGGGTTGGCAGGCTATTCTTCATTTGAACCTTTGATCGGGAGGATTGAAGAGATTCTTAATTTTGCGGGGCTTGACGCGCCGCTTGGCAAGCTGGGCGTGACTGAAGAGTCTATCGGTAAGATGGCCCAAGAGGCATCTGCCCAGTGGACTGCCTCATTCAATCCGGTGCGCTACGAAGCGAGCGATTTTGAGGCGATTTACCGGGAATTATTGTGATGCAAACGCACGTCACGAATTCAAAGAACATGGCAGCCCAAGCTTCGAAAAGTTTGCTGCTAACCGCCATGCTCTTCTGCTGCGCCACTGCGAGCATGCGCGCGGATTGGACGATGCATCGTGGTGGGCCGAGGCTCGACGGGTACTCCTCGATGGATGCAAGCTCTGCACCCCGGTCGGAATGGACTTTCAGTGCGGGCAAGCCGATCAAGGGCGGTGCAGTGATTGCGCGAGGCAAAGTTTACGTGGGTGACGACGCCGGTGTGTTCCACGCACTTAGCTTGAAGAATGGAAAGGAGGCTTGGACCTATAAAACTCAGGGGCCAATCGAGGCGACGCCGTTGGTATTGGGGGCGCTTGTGTACGTCGGGTCAGTGGATGGAAAGCTCTACGCGTTCGATGCCGAGAATGGTGATATTCGCTGGGTCTATGAGACAGGAGACAAGGTCATTGGCGGGGCGAATTTCGCGAGTGCACCAGACGGATCCGGCAACTGGCTGCTGTTTGGCAGTTACGATGCAACGCTCCACTGTGTGGATGCCGTCTCAGGCTCCCTGATTTGGACCTGCCTTACGGAGAATTACATCAACGGAACACCTGCACTGCTTCCCAATGATGAAGTTATTTTCGGCGGTTGTGATGCGCTGCTCAGGATTATTTCCCTCAAGGATGGCAAACAGCGCGGCCAGATCGAGGCAGATGCCTACGTGGCCTCGTCGGTGGCGGTCGCGGAGGACGGCACGGCTTATGTCGGTCATTACGGCAATGTCGTTTTAGGGATGGATATCTCCGCTGCGAAAGTCATTTGGACTTATCGGGATCGCGCCTTTCCCTACTTGTCCAGCGCAGCGATTCGCGGCGATCGGTTGGTCATCGGGGGCAATGACAAGCGGGTCCACTGCATCGGGTTGTCTGATGGTCATGGAATTTGGCAGTTCTCCACCAGAGGCAAGGTCGACGGGTCCCCCGTGATATGCGGCGACACGGTCGTTGTTGGTTCGCATGACGGGAGGCTCTATGGAATCGCTCTGACAGATGGCGCGGAGAGATGGGTTTATGACATCGGCGCTCCGATCGTTGCGTCGGCCGCCGTCTCTGATGGGTGGATTATCATCGGCGCCGAGGACGGGGCGTTACACGCTTTGAAAATTCAGAAGAAATAATGAGCGCTGAATCTTTGACCTCTCATTCCGCTAGTCAGCCCGACACAAACGAGGAAACCCGGGCAGGAAACTATTTTGTTTCCAACTATCCACCGTTTCATTTCTGGGATCCGGCTACCGCCAGGCATCTTCCTGAATTACTCGCGGTTCCCGCTGCGCCAGAAACTCCCCTGGGTTTGTATTTCCACATTCCCTTCTGCCGGAAGCGCTGCCACTTTTGTTATTTCCGGGTCTACACCGACAAGAACGCCGGCGAGATACAGCGCTACCTTGATGCGGGGACTGCTGAGCTGGAAAAGTATGCGAACGCGCCTTTCGTCAATGGACGTCTGCCGCAATTTATCTATTTCGGTGGCGGGACTCCGAGCTATCTGAGCGTGTCACAATTGCGGTCTTTGACGGATAGAATGAAGGCTCTGCTGCCGTGGACTGATGCGCAGGAAGTTACATTTGAGGCTGAGCCGGGTACGCTGAATGAGTCTAAACTCCATGCGATCCGTGAACTCGGTGTCACTCGGCTGAGCCTTGGTGTTGAGAATTTCGACTCGCGCATTTTGGAAGTCAACGGACGAGCCCACAGGGCGGATGAAATCCAGCGCGCCTATGCCGCTGCGCGATCGGCTGGCTTTCCTCAGATCAATGTAGATCTCATTTCCGGCATGGTGGAGGAGACCGATGAAAACTGGCGGGAGAACATACGCAAGCTTGTTGAAATGGCGCCAGACTGCGTGACGATTTATCAAATGGAAGTGCCCCATAACACAGGCATCTACAAGCAGATGAAGGTGGACGGCAAGTTGGTGGCTCCGGTGGCTGACTGGACCACGAAGAGGGGTTGGGTGGATTTCGCGTTCACCGAGTTGGAGCGTGCCGGATACACCGTGACCAGCGGCTACACGGCGGTTCGCGATCCTGCAAAGACCAAGTTTGTTTATCGTGATTCGCTCTGGAAAGGCGCCGACCTGATCGGCGCCGGAGTTGCTTCTTTCTCTCACATCGGCGGTGTGCATTTTCAGAATGTGGCCGAAATTGGACAGTACATTGAAACCGTAGAGGCCGGGGCGTTACCCGCGTCGAGAGCAATGGCAACCACACCGGAAGAGCGCATGATCCGGGAACTGATCTTGCAAATGAAACTTGGCCGCGTGGATGCGCCTTATTTTTTAGGAAAGTTCGGTAACGATATCCGGGTGCGTTTCGCTGCGCAATGGGCTGAGTTGGTGTCTCGGAATCTGGGCGTCTGGAGTGACGATTGCTTTATCCTTACGCGCGCTGCCCTTCTGAAGGTTGATACTCTCCTCCATCCTTTTTTCCTGCCGCAACATCAGAACTCGCGTTACACATGAGAAGTCTTCCATGTGAATTCTCGAGCCTGCTGCATCGTTTTCGTCCTTTTGGTGTTGGCGAAATAAAGGTGCTTGGTGGCGGAGAACTTCCCGAGGTTGCTGCAACGATGCTCGTTCACAACGGGGATATGACTTCACGGCTCGAAGCGTTGCACGCGGACGAAATTTGCCTTGATGTCGTCAATACCTTGATCGCTGAGGGGGACGGTTATTTCCGTGAGGTGGTTCTACGAAAAGCCACTGATCTGCGGGCGGTTGAATACGGGGTAATCGAAATAGTGCTTAGTGGGTTTTCGCAAAATCTCCGGGAGCAGATCGCGCAAGGGAAAGTTCCCCTCGGGGGGCTGTTGAATCGCGACGGGCTTGGGTATTTCAGTGAACCACATTGTTTTTTTGGGGTGTATCCGAATGAATGGATGCGAGGGATCTTTGGCTCTTCAGGTGTGTCTGAGCTCTACGGGCGCTGCAACATTTTGAAGCGTACCGACGGGGTTGTTTTAGCGAGGATTGTCGAAGTGCTGCCTTCTTTAACGTCGCACGCGTAACTAACGCTGAAACTCATGCTGAAAATGCCCCCTCAACACGCTGTTTCAAATGTATCTGTCTTTGATTCCTGCGGATTCAGGATGAAGACTCATGGGAAGTTCAATAAGCTAGTGAAAGTCGCACGGTGTGGAGCGTGGGCGGTTGTGGTGGCGTGTGCGTCATTTGTTTATGCAGCTGAATGGCCCCGTTTCCTCGGGCCGTCAAACGACCTGAAGCCCTCGGATGAGGCAGGCAAGGGGCTGCTTGCCACGTCATCTCTTGTGGAAGACTGGACCTTCAGCAAGGGCAAGGGTTGGGCAACTCCGATAGTTGCGGGCGACTCCGTCCTTGTTTTTCACCGTGTTGGATCTGACGAGGTGCTCGATTGTCTGGAAGCAACGACTGGAAAAGTCAAATGGCACTACGAGTACAGTGCACCGTATCATGACCGGTTCGGTGCCAGTGATGGAGTGCGCTCAAGCCCGGTTGTTGATGCTGGGAGAGTGTTTTTATTCGGAGTCACCGGCCAGTTGCACTGCGTTGACCTTCTGACAGGTAAAAAGCAATGGATGCGTGATTTGAAGCGGGACTATCGACTTAAAGACAACTTCTTCGGACACGGTTCTTCGCCTTTAGTTGTGGATGAGAAAGTGATTCTTCCGCTCGGTGGTGCATCTGGGGAGTGTGTTGGCGCTTTTGACAAGAATACGGGCGCGGAGAGATGGCTCGCGAAACATGAATGGAGTGCAGGATATGCCTCTGCGCTGCCCGTCTCAGTCCGCACCAAGGAGGGAGTTCGCCGGTTTATTGTTGCGTTTCTTGGCGGCGAAACACGCCCTCCGACTGGTGGCGTCGTCTGTATGGACGCTCTGAGTGGAGCTGTTGTGGGGGAGGTGCCGCATCGTGCCCGTATCGCTGAATCAGTGAATGCGGCCAGCCCGATCTTAGTGGGAGAGCGTCGGGTGCTTGTCACCGAGGGCTACGGCGCGGGGACTGTGCTTGTGGAGGTGGGTGACGATGGGGCGTTGTCTGAAGTTTGGAGAACAACGAAGCTTGGCAGCCAATTTGGAACGCCCGTCTATCGGGATGGGTTGATTTTTGGATTCGATGGACAAAACACCCGTCTTGCTGAGTTGGTTTGTCTGGACGCCGCGACAGGCAGCGAGAGATGGCGCGATGACCTTGGCGGAAGGTTCGGGAGGGGGTCATTTGTGAACCTCGGCTCTGCGGGACTGATGGCGCTGGGTGAATCCGGGGGGCTCGTCTTCGTGAACGATGTCGATGCCAAATGTGTGGTTTTGAAAAACACCTCGCTTTTTGACGCAGCGGAAACCTGGGCTGGACCCGCGGTTGCGGGCGGCAGGCTGTACATTTCTCAGAATGAAAGGTCGCGTGGGGGTGAGTCCCCGCGGGTGGTGTGTTACCGGTGGTAGTCGCCGATTCAACTCAGACGGGGGATGCAGTTGTTTGGCGACGCGGAACGCAGAGGCCTTTGAGCTTTAAGCACGGGGTGACCCAGAGACCCGGTCTGTCAAATCCGCTTCAGTCATCAAAGCGGAGATACCGAAAGTGCTGACTTGTTTTGTGCTGGCGGCTCCCCGTCGTAGGCTACACTTGGGTGTGCAGCGGAAGAGGGATTTTGAAGCAGCCCGCACAAGTTCACTGCCTCAATGACTCTCAGTGATGTACATGAGCTCGCCACCCTACGATTGTTTCGGCGTGTAAATCGGATTGGCTTAAGTGTGCGACTCTGTTTGCATCACCGTTGATTATGAAAATCGTACTTGCGTATTCAGGTGGGCTCGACACTTCCGTCCTTCTCGCATGGCTAAAGGAGACTTACCAGGCGGAGATTATCGCATTCTGTGCTGACGTTGGTCAGGAAGAGGAGCTCAACGGGCTGGAGGAAAAGGCCAGGAAAACTGGAGCGAGTAAGATTTACATCGATAACCTTTGCGAGGAGTTTGCCAGTGATTTCATTTTTCCAATGATCCAGGCGAATGCCATCTACGAGGGGCAGTACTTGCTTGGAACCTCGATCGCGCGGCCCTTGATTGCAAAGCGGATGGTTGAGATCGCGCGTGCGGAGGGTGCGGATGCGGTTGCGCATGGCGCCACGGGGAAGGGCAACGATCAGGTTCGCTTCGAGCTCACAGCGGCAGCGCTCGCGCCGGAACTTGAGGTGATCGCTCCCTGGCGGCAGGACCGATTTCGTGAGCAGTTTCCCGGGCGTGCTGAAATGATTGCGTACTGTGAGCAGCGGTCGATCCCAGTGCAGGCAACCGCCAAAAAGCCATATTCGATGGACAGAAACCTCCTGCACATTTCCTTCGAAGCGGGGATTTTGGAGGATCCATGGTTTGATGCATCTGCTCCTGATGCGAAGGGGATGTACGTGCTTTCTGTTTCTCCTGAGGATGCTCCAGACCGTGCTGAATACGTGGAACTAAGTTTCGATTCTGGGGTTTGCGTGGCGGTGGGGCACGATGGAATCGAGGAGCTCCTTGCGCAGTTAGGATTCACGGGCAGGGTTTCAAAAAACTCTGGGGGCCAAGTTTCTTTGTCGGCCTACTGGGTAATGAAAGTACTCAACGCGCTGGGGGGAAGGAATGGGATTGGGCGTGTTGATATGGTCGAAAACAGGTTTGTGGGCATGAAGTCTCGGGGAGTGTACGAGACGCCTGGCGGGTCGATTCTGCTTTTTGGACACCGTCAGTTGGAATCACTGACCATGGACCGGGAAGTCATGCACCTGCGGGACGGGTTGATCCCAAAGTACGCATCCTTGGTGTACAATGGATTTTGGTTCAGCCCAGAACGGCTAGCTTTGCAGTCTCTGGTTGCTGAGAGTCAGAAGAACGTTACGGGCACCGTGCGGCTAAAGCTCTATAAAGGCAACGTGATCGCAGCGGGGAGAAAGTCTCCGGTGAGTCTGTATAACCCCCACATCGCGACCATGGAGGCGGATCCCACAAAGGCCTACAATCAAAATGACGCAACCGGGTTCATTTCGCTGAACGCGCTAAGGCTCAAGGTCGCCTCGCGGGTGCACTCGGCACAATGAAGTGAAGCGAGCCGCCAGGAGAAGACCGCTACTTCGACTTCTTTGGTGGCGTAGGAATGGGTTTCTCGAGAATGACCTCGACCGCGTTTTGTTGGGGTGCTCCCGGCGTGCTTCTGCCGTTTGCAACGATAGACTCGAGGAGTTTTGTGAGGCGTTTGGCAGTGGTTTGATTTTCAGCAATGAGGTTCGTTGTCTCCCCCAGATCGCCTCCTGCAATTTTGTATAGCTGAGCGGGCGGAAGATTCTGTTTAACAGCTTCCGCGTCGGACGGGCCTGACCACCCCCCGCTTCCCGGGCACAGTGACAGCTTCCATTCAGCCTGCCTGATTGCAAATCGTCCGCTGATGCTGTGATGCACGATGGAGTCGCGCTTTGAGTGTCCCTTGTTTAGAAGGTCTGGAAGAAAGCTGAAACTATCCTCCGCAGCGTTCTCCAAGAGCCGATATCCGACAACTTCTGCCAGGGTCGCGAAGACGTCCGTCAGGCAAACAAGCTGCTTGCTGACCGCAGGTTTCACCATGGCGGGCCATCTTGCGATGAATGGGACGCGATGACCGCCGTCGAAAATGTCCGCTTTGTTGCCGCGCAGCGGACCGTTCGCGAAATGTTGTTTCTCCTTGAGCTCATCGATTCTTGCCGCAGGTGAGCAACCGTTGTCGCTGGTGAAGATGAGGAGTGTATTTTTAGCCGCGCCGCTTTGATCCAGCGCTTTCAGTACTTCTCCAACTAAGAAGTCGGTTTGCATGACGAAATCGCCGTACAAACCTATCCCGCTTTTTCCGATCCATTCCTTGGTGGGTGCTATTGGCGTGTGCGGTGAAGTAAGCGGTAAGTACAAAAAAAACGGAGTGTTCGTCCCCGCCCGTGCATGGATGATTTCCACGGCCTTTTTGGAGAGGTTCGGAAGTACGTTTTCTACTTCAAACTCCGGCGCAGCGGGACCTTTTCTGGTTTCGCCCGGGTGTCCGGGGTACATGGGCCAGCTTTTTGAAGCGCTAGGTGGGGTTGTGACGTGGTCGTTCTCGATAAAGGCATAAGGAACCATGTCAAGTGACGCGCTGACGCCGAAGTAATAGTCGAAGCCGACGCTGGTGGGCCCATTCGCAATGGGTTTTGAGTAATCAACGCTGTTTACCTGATCTGCCTTCTCCACCGAGAGGATACTTACGTCCTTGCCTTCATGTTTAACCCAATCCATCCCAAGGTGCCATTTGCCGATAATCGCAGTGAAATATCCGCGACTTTTAAGCATGGACGCCAATGTCTCGCGCTCCGGCTCAATGAGGCGCGGAGACAATCCTCCGAGCACGCCTGACTGCAGCTTGCTGCGCCAGTTGTAGCGGCCGGTCATTAGGCCGTAACGCGTCGGCGTGCAAACCGAGGAGGGTGTGTGGGCATCTGTAAACCGGACGCCTTCGCGCGCAATGCGGTCGATGTTTGGAGTCTGGATCTTACTTTCTGGATTGTTCGCGGCGACGTCTCCATAACCCAAGTCATCGCAAAGAATCACTACGACATTGGGGTGTTCGACCGCAAGAGATGTTGCCGTTAGAAGTAGGAGCGAGGCTAGCCTGGTTGCGAGGGTCTGGAGGGGATCTTGCATAGCTCTGTTCCTACCTGCTTTCCGCTGTCGGTAAAGCGGTTTTGCCGGTGTGTTTATCTCGTTGTTAGAGTCGCCGTTGGCTGCATCTAGACGTGAAAGGCTTTCGCAGCGCTGTTTACGCAAAAAGCTTGTACTAAGGATATTTTGACGCGCGACTTATACAAATAACATGAGATTAGTCCACCTTACTGTCCTGGTTTTTTGCTGGATGAACGGCATTTGCTTCTGTGCGGATCAGTTTCCGGATTTGCCCGACGGTCTTGGGCGTGCGGGCATGATGGCTGCCGTGGTTCGTGATGACCGAGGGAATGATGTGATTCTAGCGGCGGGCGGTGCAAATTTTCCACACGTAATGCCGTGGGAGGGCGGTGTGAAAAAGTTTTACAGCGATGTGTTCCTGCTTCGCCGCGCGCAGGGCGTTTGGCGATGGACCAAAGTGGGCGATCTTCCCGAGGCGAATGCTTACGGCGCTTTTTGCGCAATGCCTGACGGAAGCGGCATGCTGATCGCAGGTGGGGTAAACTCCGCAGGACATTTGGATGAGGTATGGCTGGTAAGCTCAGATGGCAAGGTGGAGCGGCGCGCGTCAAAGCTCCCATCGCCAAGGGCGTACTCGGGATTTTGTGTGTCAGCCGGCGAATTCCGGATTGTGGGCGGCACGGCATCACCAGATGCAGTTGATTGCATACCAAACGCATTGGGTTTTAATCTTTCGGCCCCAGATTCCGGCTGGCGGATTGATTTAGAAAGCAAACGCTGCGCACGAATCCTTCCGTTGTGCGGAGGGTTCTCTGGGAGGGTCATCTGGGGCGGCGGTTGCGCCCTAGAGGAGCGCGACGGCAAGGCTGCTCGTGTTTATCTAGGGGATTTGCGCGGCAGTCTTGGCGGAACTGGTGCCCGCTCCGCGCTTGCGGCACCCTTGGCAGGCTGCGCCGGACCCGGGGTAGAGGTTTCGGGCGGGGTCATATTTGTGGGTGGTGACGATGGGATGCACCCTAGCTCAGACGCCAAGAAGCATCCCGGACAGTCCAGGCAGGTGGTTTTTTTGTATGGTGAGACACTCGCCTCGGTTGTGATTGGCCAGTGGCCGACGCCCTTGGTGACTGCACCGCTTGTTCGTCTAGGAAACGAGGTTGTCTCCATCAGCGGAGAGGTCCGGCCGGGGGTTCGGACTCCGGCGGTCAACCGATGGACCATTCCCCCGGAATATCGGTGAGGGATTGGGAGCGTCCGGTCGGGCCCGAGCGTGATTCTTGCTGTCGATGGACTGACGTTTTTTATTTTAACGGCTGAGACTTAAGCGTATCACCTCTGAGAGTTTCACCCCAGCATCGACAGTCTACACTGCGCCCGGAGAAGCGGTGCGGCATGGTGCAGGGCCATTTCCTAGGCAAGCGTGTCGTATGAGTCATAAACCAAAATTTGTTCTGCTGATTCCCGTGTTGGTTGGGTTTCTCTTCTGCGAGTCAGACGCGAGGGCTGCCGAGGAGGCCTCTGCAGCTATTCATCATAAAACTCTTTGGGAGCAAATCTACGAAGGTGGTTGGGTGATGATTCCAATAGGGCTTTGTTCTGTGTTGACTGTCTATTTGTGCGGGGACGGTTGGGTGCGGACTTCTCGCAAAAGTACCGCGCCGGCCGCCTGTGAGAACCAAGTGAAGGCCTTCTTTCGAGAGGGAGATTACGTCGCCGCGTACAACTATTGCAAAAAACACAAAAGCCCTCTCGCGAACGTTCTGAAGGCGGGAATTGGAATTCTTGGCGAGGGCAAAGCAGCGGTCGAAGATGCGATGTCCGCAGCCCTTCAGCAGGAGAGCACGAAACTTAACACATACATTAGCTATCTTTCCGTCATCGGTGTCTGTACTCCCATGATTGGTCTCCTCGGGACAGTTACTGGGATGATCAAGGCTTTCGCCAATCTTGGGACTGCCGGAATTGGTGATCCTTCTGGTCTCTCTGCCGCTATCGGAGAGGTTCTGATTGCGACCGCCAGCGGACTGCTGATCGCGATCCCTGCATTTGGAATGTTTTACCTGCTTCGTAGCCGTTCGAGCTCAGCGATGCATCACATCCAGAATGTGAATCGTGATTTATTCCGGAAAATGCCGTACGAACACATGTCCGGCTTGCACATCAGCGGCGAGGAGCTTTACGCGGCGACCCCGAATTGGGTTTAAACACAAACGCTTGAGGTCCGCTGCGCCCTCAATTCCAGCGATGAAAACATTTAAAAGAAGACATTAATGGCTGGTGGCGGCGGAAATATGGAGTCAGGTGAGCCTGACTTTCAAATTGCACCAATGATTGACGTGCTCTTGGTCATGCTGATTTTTTTCATGACGATCACATCAGCGCAGGTGCTGCGCGTTGATAAGAACATCCGCCTGCCGGTTGCGCAGAACGCGGTTCGGAAGGACAGCAGTCGATCCGAAATTATCATCAATGTTCGTTGGGAACCCGCTCAGCGGAGAGCGGTATTTACATTCCAAGACCGAACGTATTTCTCGACGGCCGATTTGATGTCTGAGCTTCGGATTGCAAAAGAGGCGGCGCAGACTCAGATTTCAGCCTCTGAAAATCCACATGTCAGGGTGGTGATTCGTGCGGACCGCGAATGTCCCGCTTTGTACGTGTCGCAGGCGATGAGTGCCGCTGCCGAGGTCGGGATCGCAGATATTGCTTTTTCGACGGTCAATCGTGATTAACGCATGAAAGGGTTTGTTCCAGAGGAGATACCGGTCGGAGGTTTTCAGATCGCGCCCATGATCGACGTTGTGTTTGTCATCATGTTATTTTTCATGGTCATGGCGGGAGCAGTCCGGGTGGAAAACGAACTAAATACCACGCTCCCGGGCAGCACAGAGTCCTCGGCGGCTACTGATTTTGTGGACGAGATCACCATCACAATTGCTGAAAACGGCGAGGTCGCTTTGAATGATGAGCCTTTTGACACGCCGACGAGCACCGAGTTAAGGCATCTGCGTGATACTTTGATGCGCTTGAAGCAAAACGCCGATAACGCGAAGACGGTTTCAGTCGTTACGGTGATCAGTGAGCCACAGGCAAAATATCACCGGACGGTCGCTGTCCTCGACGCTTTGGCCGCTGCGAGGATCGAGAACGTTTCTTTCTCGGTGGGCGAGGACTGACCCGAAGCGGCGTTGTTGTGTGAGTCGGCGGCCTGCATGCTTATCCAACCCATTTGTACGCGGCTTTGGCATTCAACGAACAAAAGCGCCTCGCAGCCTCCGTTCCTTTTGCTGCGGCGTACTGCATGGCGATTCTTTGCAGAGTCTCGTAGTCACCGCTGGACTCGCTCACTGGCCAGTTGCTCCCGTAGATGACTCGGTGCTCACCGAATGCATTCCAGACGACGTCCAAGTACGGTGTGTACATCGGAAGAGAATCCGGAGCTTTTCGGCCATCCCGAGAAGCGCCCTCGACGAGGGCCGATATTTTGCAAAACACATTTTCAAACTGCGATGCGTTGCGGACTGCTTGCTGCCAGTCTGCCGGCGGAACTGACTCGTCGATCTTTACGTTGCCAATGTGATTGACGACGATCCTGAGCGAGGGGAGGCGCTTTGCCAAAGCCGCTGCGGCATTCAGTGATTCGAAGTTGCCATTAATGTCGAGCGAGCAGTCATGATCAGACAAAGACTCAAAATCTGTAAAAGCGCCCGATTCAAGGACTGCAGTGACGTTGGCAGCTGACATCCGAATGCCTCTGTACTTCGGGTGTTTTGAGTATTTCTTGAGATGTCCTTTGAACTCTTGGCTTCCAAGTGGCAAACGGCCAACGATGCCGACCACGAACGGATCAGCATCTGCGAGTTCAAGCAGCCAGTCATTGTCCTCAATCCATTGGCTTGCCTCTACTATCACAGTGCCGCGCAACGGATGAAATTTCCGCAAGGCTTTGAGGTCTGCGGGGAGCACGGTCCGATAAAGAGCGCTCGATTTTGACGGCCACGGAACTCCCTGTGGGCGGGAAGGGTCATAGAAATGAGTGTGGCAATCAATGACATCAATGTGGGCTTCAGCCTGCTCGACAGCTTGCAGGGATTGCCCTGCTGAACACAGCAGTGCTGTTTGAGACAGAATAAACGCTCTCCGGCTAAGGCTAACTTTCGGATTCATGGGGTGTGGGGAGGGGATTGGCGTGCGCTTCCGTTGCGCCCTTTTCGGCGATTCCTATAGAGTTTCAAAAAGGCTTTGAGCCGTCTGAGCCAACGCCTTGCCCACGCAAACTCAACGGCAAGGATCGCCAGTCCTGCGGGAATGACCACAATGGCCGGCCCTGGTGTAATGATCATAACAATCCCGACGAGGATCACTGAAAATCCAAGGATAAAAACCACGATGCGCTTGGCTAGCCGTGCCGCACCGTTCTCCGGTCGCGTGGAGAACGACTGTGGATTAAACCAGCGTCTCCAACCCGGGGTATTTCTCGGGGATGGCATGCAGGTTTTTTTTGTCAGACTGAGAACTTCAGGAAGTTATGCAGTAATTTCTTCCCCTCGAGCGTGAGGATTGATTCCGGGTGGAATTGTACCCCGTGGATAGGGTATTCCTTATGGCGCAAGCCCATGATCTCGAGTTCTTGTGTCTCAGCCGTGATCTCGAGGCATGCCGGCAAGGAGTGTCGTTCAACAAGAAGTGAGTGATACCGGGTTGCATCAAAAGGCGAGGGGATGTCTTCGAAAACCCCTTTTCCATCATGGAGTATCGGAGAGGTCTTTCCATGCATCAACCGACCTGCACGAACTACGTTTCCGCCAAACACATCACCAATACACTGGTGCCCTAAACATACTCCAAAGATCGGAATCGATGGGCCGAAGATTCTGATGACGTCATTTGAAATACCCGCTTCCCGTGGCGAGCAGGGTCCGGGTGAGACACATATCCTTTCGGGACGAAGAGCGCGGATTTCCTCAACGGTCACTTCGTCGTTGCGCTTCACCAATAGGTTCGCCCCAAGCTCCCCGAAGTATTGGACCAAATTATAAGTGAACGAGTCGTAGTTATCGATGACCAGAAGCATAGATCAAATTTGATAGTCTCACCTCACGCATTCACAGGAACGACTGATCTCGCGCGTGCGATTGCCGCCATCATGCCCATGGCTTTGTTGATGCACTCTTGGTGTTCCCCCTCGGGTGTCGAGTCCGCCACTACGCCGGCGCCTGTTTGCACGTATGCTCGCCCGTCTTTGAGCACCACGGTTCTCAGTGCAATACAGGAGTCTGTGTTTCCATCAAAGCCAAAGTAGCCAACCGCACCCGCGTAGACGCAGCGTTTGTGTTTTTCGATTTCACCCAGAACCTGCATCGCGCGCACCTTCGGCGAGCCTGAAACGGTCCCGGCTGGGAACGTTGCACGCATTACGTCGAAAGCGTTCTTTCCCTTCCTCAAAGTGCCGGTCACGTGCGAGACAATATGCATCACGTGGCTGTAGCGTTCGATGGTCATGAAATCTGTCACTGCGACAGAACCAAATTCTGCAATCCGCCCCACATCGTTGCGGGCAAGGTCGACAAGCATGAGATGCTCGGCCCTCTCTTTTGGATCTGAAAGCAGGGCATTCGCGTTCGCTTCATCTTCCTCAATCGTTGCCCCACGTCGTTTTGTGCCTGCGATGGGGCGGATTTCCACATGTCCATCGGTTGCGCGGACGTGAACCTCGGGCGAGGAGCCGACCAGCGAAAATCCGGATGCAAACTTCAGGCAAAACATGTAAGGGGAGGGGTTTACATCCCTTAGCG